>Ga0315289_10011601_pt1 | contig 12481 bp, 11 predicted proteins | sample YL17G11_40_MG_FD_203452 | JGI IMG/M metagenome (GOLD analysis project Ga0315289, IMG submission 203452) | Sediment microbial communities from Yellowstone Lake, YNP, Wyoming, USA - YL17G11_40 | ecosystem: Environmental > Aquatic > Freshwater > Lake > Sediment | place: USA: Wyoming | collected...
GATCGCCCTGGATCAGGCGAGGCGGAGGAGGGAAGAGGAAGCCCGCCAGCGGGAGGAGATGGAGCGCCGGAACACTGCGCAACGCGCCAGGGAGGAGGCGGAGCGGGCGCGGATCGCGGCTGCGGCTGCAGCGCGAGCGCAGCAAGTGCAGGTGTCCCCCGACTACGGGGCCATCGTGGGCGCCGCCCTGGGGGCAGCGGGGGCTGAGGAGAGGCTCCGTGTGGCTCAGGACCGGCGGGTCGAGCGCCGGGAGGAGGAGATGGAGGCCGCAGAGCAGGCGGCTCGCGAGCGGGCCGCGGCCGAGGGCGAGAGGCTCAGAGCGATCGCGGAGGGGAGGGATGAGCCGGTAGTGCCGACAAGTCCGGGGTCGCAGGACACCACCTCGATGGTGGGCCAAGCGATGCCTGGGGTTGTCGGCTGGGCAAGGCGTACCCTGGGGTTGGGGAGACTCGTCAGAGCGGCGCCGCAAGTCAGTATTCAGGCTGTCGAGGGGACACTTCGGATCTACGGGCCGAGGGCGGCGAGGAGGAGTCTTGGGTTCCGCGAGATGGTCAACTGGCTAAGACCGGAGAACGTCGACCGGTTGCCTGTGAGCGCGGCGGCTCGGGCACTGGACGATCTAGTATCGGGCGGGACCGTGATCGGGATAGGGACAAACCTGGTCGCGGATTCCCTGCCTACTTCTCTGGAGACTTCGATAGGTTCGAATATGCAGCTGCGCTGACAATAGACACAGGAATGACCATAGCGACGGCCCTCATTGGGGGCGCGGTCGCGGGTGCTGCCAGCGGCGCGCTCGTGGGCGCCGTGGGCGGAGGGATCTCGATCCCAGTGGTCGGTGCCATCCCGGGGGCGGTGCTGGGAGCAGTGGCAGGTGGAATTACAGGTATACTGGCCACGACCATTCTATCAATCGGGTTCGGCCAACTCGGCATTCGGGACACGTTGATCTCGGCGGTGTCTGACCTGTATCGCCGATGGACCGGATCAGGGAACTGAGGGAAACGAGCCCTTCGCCGGAGAGAGGTTAGGATGGGGAGCAGAGTGACCACTCCAGTCCTCGCTTGGCAATCGGAGCTTGCGATGCGCGAAACACGGAACCCTTCGTGGGTTCTAAGAGCCCTTGTCGCCCCAGCAGCATTTTGGCTCGGGCTCAATATGTGGTCGCGCTTTCAGCCGGCCATGATTGTGAAGTCCTCACTTGCGTTGGGAGTCCTCGTTTTCTACGCGAGTTGCTGCTTCCTTGCATTGAAGACTCTCTGGCCTCACCGAGCAGGCAATAGGAGAAGCGACATCCTTGCGAGGCTGGTCCTTGTCCAGTACAGCAGTATCACTCTGTTTTGGCTGTCGGCCGCCTCGCTTTCGGTCGCTGTGCTTGGCATGGAGAATCTCCCCCTCCTTGAAGCGGCTTCGGGTACCATCGGGGCAGCGTGGTTCGCTCTCATTGGGGGGGCCGCGATCGCCATCGCGCCGGGTGCTGTCAGGGTGTCCGAAAAGGGTCGATCGGAGATGGCAGCCCGCGAGGTGAAGTGGCTTCCTTATGCACTTGGCTGTCAAGGTCTGTTGGTGGGGATAGGGGTCTTCCTCGGTGCCTTTCTCATGAGAGGGTCTGGGCGTTCTGGCGTGCTGTTCGTGAGCGGGCTTTCGCTCCTAGGCAGCGGGCTCCTCGAGTTCTTCGGGGTGATTGGGTCTTGCCGGTTTATCATCCTCGCGACAAGCACCAGACAGGCCAGCTCCACTCCTTCGTGATGCCTCCCGAAGGGAGGAGCAGACACCGGTGAGCCATAGACACTGAGCCAGCATGCGGGCGGGGTCTCGCTGGGAGTGCCCAGCCTCCGGTGGCGAGGCGGCCTGGTCTTCGTGGCAGGGGCCCGCCTCGAGATCCTAGTCATCGCGGCGGTTCTGCTGAGGCACATTCTCGGCGGAGTAGTCTCTGGTTGGCCTAGCCCATTCGCCGGAGCAGGCTGGTGCTCGGGCGATCACCGTCTTGGACGTCCGGGAGCCGTCATCGGTCCTCGGCACACCGAGGGTCTCGCGCCTTCTCCCCCTCTCCCTCGCAAGCCTCCTCTACCTGAAGGCCTATTGCGCCTCGTGCAGCAATGAGCAACAATGAGCATTGTTCGTGAAAGGGGGTCAACCCGCGGGCCCGGCAACCCCTGGGGGCAGGGCAAACATCGAGGCATCCCATGGCTGAATCGAATCCCCCCGTCATGACCATTTCCGAGGTGGCCGAGTACCTGCGCATTCCCCGTGGCTCGGTCTACAAGCTCGCCCAGCGGGGGAGGATCCCCTGCCAGAAGGTCGGGAGGCATTGGAGGTTTCGGAGGGAGGCGATCGATGACTGGCTGAGCCGGACTCCATCCCGTAATCCGAGCGGAAGTACATGATGGACGAAGACGCCCGGGTAGGTCCGGCCCCGCGCGGGCTGAATAGGACGCGATGAGCAAACTCGAAGACCTTCGCCCAAACGCCTCGGTCCGAGGCATCTTGCCAGATGCCCTGGTCACCGTCGTTAACACACGGTAATTCGGATCTGAGGCGCTCGAGCTCACCTACAAGGCGCCTGATGGCAAGGTGAGCAACCAGCTCCTCTACCGCCATGATGAGCCCCGGCTTGAGGTAGTGGAACAAGGCCGACCGTGGAGCTTCGATGGCGACGGGGCGCTCTTCCGCCTGGTCTCGGAAGCGCACAGGATCCGGCTAGCACATCTCTTCGACCTCGTGCTTGCAGTCCACACCTCGATGGTCGAGCCATTGCCGCACCAGATTACCGCCGTCTACGAGGCAATGCTGCCGCGACAACCGCTGCGCTTCCTGCTCGCCGACGACCCCGGCGCCGGGAAGACGATCATGGCCGGCCTTTTCATGCGCGAACTCATTGCCCGGGGCGACCTGCAGCGCTGCCTCGTCGTGTGCCCGGGCAGCCTGGCTGAGCAGTGGCAGGATGAACTCTACCGGCGCTTCCACTTGCCCTTTGAGATCCTGACCAACGACAAACTGGAAGCGGCCCGCACCGGCAACTGGTTCTTGGAAACCAACCTCGTCATTGGCCGCTTGGACAAGCTCTCCCGGGATCCCGACGTGCAGGAGAAGCTCAAGGCTCCAGACGCCCGCTGGGACCTGATCGTCGTTGATGAAGCCCACAAGATGTCCGCCACCTTCTTTGGCGGCGAGGTCAGCTACACGAAGCGGTACCGTCTCGGCCAGATGCTCTCGACGCTCACTCGCCACTTCCTCCTCTTGACGGCGACGCCTCACAACGGCAAGGAAGAAGACTTTCAGCTCTTCATGGCGCTACTGGATGGCGACCGATTCGAAGGGCGCTTCCGCGACGGCGTGCACACGGTGGACGTGTCCGATCTGATGCGCCGAATGGTGAAGGAGAATCTGCTTAAGTTCGATGGGACGCCCCTCTTTCCCGAACGCATCGCCTACACCGTCCCCTACCGCCTCTCCGATGCCGAGGCGAAGCTCTACGCCGAGGTGACGAGCTACGTACGCGAGGAGTTCAACCGGGCCGACGCGCTGAAGGATGACAAGAGGGTCGGAACGGTCGGTTTCGCTTTGACCATCCTCCAGCGGCGCCTGGCCTCTTCCCCGGAAGCCATCTACCAGTCGTTGCGCCGCAGGCGTGAACGCCTCGAAGGCCGATTGCGTGAGCTGGAGCTCCTGCAGCGCGGCGCGGAGGTGCCCTCTGTGCTCCCCGACGGAGTGCCCATCCTGGACCCCGAGGCTGTTGAGGACCTGGAGGAAGCGCCGGACAGCGAAGTCGAAGCGGTCGAAGAAGAGATCCTCGACCAGGCGACCGCAGCGCGGACGATCACTGAGCTGAAGGCCGAGATCGAGACCCTGAACCGGCTCGAGGCGCTTGCCCTAGCTGTCCGGCGCAGCGGGGAGGATCGGAAATGGCGCGAGCTGGCGAGCCTCCTCGGGGAGATCTTCACTGAGGCGGCCATCGCCAATCGCATTGCCGAATCGAAACCGGCGCCTTACGGGAGCGAGGGAGTTCCGCGGCCGATCCCCTCACCCCGCCAGAAGCTCGTCCTCTTCACGGAACATCGGGACACCCTGACTTACCTGGAATCCCGCGTAGCTACGCTCCTGGGCCGGAGGGATGCGATTGTTATCATCCACGGTGGAATGGGCCGAGAGGAGCGGTTGAAAGCGCAAGAGGCCTTCCGCCACGATCCCCAGGTGCAGATCCTTCTTGCCACCGACGCTGCCGGCGAGGGCATCAATCTCCAGCGCGCCCACCTGATGGTGAACTACGACCTACCCTGGAACCCCAATCGCATTGAGCAGCGCTTCGGCCGGATTCACCGTATCGGACAAACTGAAGTCTGTCACTTGTGGAACCTGGTGGCGGCCGAAACGCGGGAAGGTGATGTCTATCGCACGCTGCTCGAGAAACTGGAGCAGGCGCGCCAGGCCATGGGCGGAAGGGTGTTTGACGTGCTGGGGAAGCTGCAGTTCGAGGGCAGGCCGCTGCGCGACCTGTTGATCGAAGCGATCCGCTATGGTGACCGTCCGGAGGTGCGGGAGCGTCTCAACCAGGTGGTCGCCAACGCCGTAGACCCGGGACAGCTCCAGGATCTGCTCGAAGAGCGTGCGCTTGTCCAGGACGCGATGGACGCCAGCCGAGTGTGGCGCATCCGCGAGGACATAGAGCGGGCTGAGGCACGCCGGCTGCAGCCGCACTACATCGAGTCTTTCTTCCTGGAAGCATTCCAGCGCCTGGGCGGAACGGTGAAGCAGCGCGAGCCGCGGCGCTACGAAGTGACGCATGTGCCTGCACCCGTGCGCAGTCGCGACCGGATCATCGGCATGGGCGAACCGATCCTCGCCCGCTACGAGCGCATCGCCTTCGAGAAGCCCCTGGTGGCGCCTCAGGGCGAGGCGCTGGCCGCGTTCGTTTGTCCCGGTCATCCCCTGCTGGATGCGACGATCGACCTGACCCTAGAGCGCCATCGCGACCTGCTGCGCCGCGGGGCCGTGTTGGTCGACGATCGCGATCCAGGGCTGGAGCCACGGATCTTGTTCTATCTCGAACACGCCATTGTGGACGCGAGCCGGGATCGTCGCGGCGAGCGAGAGGTGATCTCGAAGCGCATGCTCTACGTCGAGATGGATCGGGCGGGGAACGCTCGCCACCTCCAGTACGCTCCCTACTTGGATTACCGTCCGCTCGCCGAGGGAGAACCAGACGTCGATGCCCTGCTGAAGCGCCCCGAGTGCGGTTGGATCGACCGCGAGCTGGAGCAAAGGGCGCTCACGTACGCCATCGCCCATGTGGTTCCCGAGCACCGCGCCGAAGTCGAACCGCGGCGGCTTGAGCTGATCGCCAAGACCGAAGCGGCTGTGAAGGAGCGGCTGACCAAGGAGATCAACTACTGGGACCATCGGGCGGAGGAGCTGAAGCTTCAGGAGCAGGCGGGGAGGCCGAATGCCCGGCTGAACTCCGGCGAGGCCCGCAAGCGGGCGGATGGGTTGCAGGCGCGTCTGGAGAAGCGCTTAGCGGACCTGAGCCTGGAACGGCAAACAGCCGCTCTCCCGCCAGTCGTCCTCGGAGGCGTGCTGGTGGTTCCCGCCGGGCTGATCGCTGCCATGATGGGGCGTCCAGCACCGGCGCCCAAAGCGTCAGTTGATACGCAGGCCGCCGCCGCCCAGGCGCGGGCCATTGTCATGCAAGTCGAACGAACCCTCGGGTTCGTGCCGTCCGACCGGGAGGTCGAGAAGCTTGGATACGACATTGAGAGCTTGGTCCCGGGAGAGGGGCGCCTGCGGTTCCTGGAGGTCAAGGGGCGCACAGCAGGCGCGCTCACAATAACCGTCACCAAGAACGAAATCCTGTACTCGCTCAACAAGCCGGAGGACTTCATCCTGGCGATCGTCGAGTTCCGAGAGGGCGGGACGCACCGGGTCCACTATGTGCGAAGGCCATTTCAGCGGGAGCCGGACTTCGGTGTGACGAGCGTCAATTACGATTTCAACGACCTGCTGGCCCGCAGTAGGCCGCCATCATGATCGGCCGTGAGAAGCCATTCTAGAGAGGGAATCTATCCTTTGGAGAAGGACAATTCTGTGATATATTATCCTTCCAGGAAGGATAATAAGTCCGGAAAGCGTCCTTCTCAGAAGGAGAATTATGCGTGAGCTGCTGCGACTGAAGCTTGCCGAGGCGATCACCAGTCCAGTGCCGGCCCTGACCCGGCGCGACGTTCGCCTGCCCAGTATCCCCGGCAAGGCGCTCGCCGTCATCGGCGTCCGCCGGAGCGGGAAGACCACATTCCTCTGGCAATGCCTGGGCGAGAGGCTGGGGGCCGGCACGCCTCGGGAGGCTCTGCTCCTTCTCGGACTGGAAGATGACCGGCTGGCGGGCCTACAGACCGCCGACCTCGCCTGGCTTGTCGAGGAGTACTTCCGAGACAACCCGGCGCTCCGAGGCGGCCCTCATGTGACGTTCTTCTTTGATGAGATCCAGACGGTGCCTGGCTGGGAGAGGTTCATCCGCCGGTTGATCGACACCGAGAAAGCAAACGTCTTCCTGACAGGATCGTCTGCCCGGTTGCTCAGCCGGGAGGTCGCTACTAGCATGCGCGGCCGGGCGCTGGAGGTCCTGATTCACCCCTTCAGCTTCCGCGAGGCGCTTCGGCACGCCGGCGCAGAGCCGAAGGCCGCTTGGAATCGACTCCCTGCGCCCATTCGCTCCGACCTGGACTACCGGCTGCGGCGCTATCTGGTGGTAGGAGGGTTCCCCGAGGCCCAGGGGCTCGACGACCGGGATCGGATTCTCCTGCTGCGAAGCTACGTTGATGTGGTCGTTCTGCGCGACGTCATCGACCGCCACGCCGTCTCGAATCCCTTGGCCTTGCGCTGGCTGCAGCGTCATCTGCTGGCCAATCCAGCCGGGCAATTCAGTGTTCAGAAGTTCCATGATGCCCTTCGCTCGCAAGGCGTCCCGGTGAGCAAAGATACGCTCTACGCCTATCTGGCGCATCTGGAAGACGCTTTCCTGATCCGCTCCGTCTCGTTGCACACCGCCTCGGAGCGGCAGCGAATGGTCAATCCCCGCAAGGCCTATCCCGTAGATCCGGGCCTGATCCCGGTCTATGAACGATCCGGCCGTCCGAACGTCGGCCACGCCCTGGAGACGACGATCTTTCTGGAGCTTGAGCGGCGCGGCTACGAGGTTGCCTACATCCGCACCAGCCAGGGATATGAGGTCGATTTCCTGGCCTCGGCGCCGGGGATGCCGCTGCTCCTCCTCCAAGTCGCAGCCGACGTTCATGAACCGCAGACATTCGAACGAGAGTTGCGCGCCTTGGCCGCCGCGGCGCAGGAACATCCAAGGGCAAAGCCTCTGCTTCTCACCCTGGAATCGACACCGCCGAGACCGCCCTTAGCCCCGCCCCTTGAATGGCAGTGGGCTGGAGAGTGGCTCCTCGGCCCGGGGCCTGTTGCCGGGGACCGGACATGACTTGGCGACCGGACTAGCGAGGAGTTCGTCTGCTTTCATGCCGCACATCCGAGGCGGCTTGTACGGTCTGGCGAATGGCTGTTCAAGAAATGGAGGCCCAATGGAACCTCAAGCCCCTGAGCGATTCGTGCGCGTAGCGCTCGAGAACTGGCGTAACTTCGCGCACGTGGATGTGCAAGTACAGCGAAGAGCCTTTCTGGTTGGGCCCAACGCCTCGGGTAAGTCAAACCTGCTTGATGTGTTCCGCTTTCTCCATGACATCGTGAAACTCGGGGGAGGCTTCCGAGAAGCTGTGGGAGCCCGAGGGGGTGTCTCTAAGATCCGCTCGCTCTCTGCTCGGAGGTACCCAGATGTCGCCATCAGGGTGGAGCTTGCGGGCAAGGGTGAGCAACCGCAATGGGAGTACGAGCTCCGCTTCAGCCAAGACAACCTGAGGAGACCGGTGATTGCTGGCGAGAAGGTGAGTTCATTAGGAAAGGTGTATCTTAAGCGGCCGCTCCCCGAAGACATGGAGGACCCTGAGCGGCTAGGCCAGACCTACCTGGAACAGGTCAATGTAAACAGGGAGTTCCGGGCTGTCGCCGACTTCTTCAGGTCGGTTCGTTACCTACACATCGTGCCCCAGCTTATTCGTGAGCCAGACCGATCGGTCGGAAGGAAGGACGACCCTTATGGGGGGGACTTCCTGGAGCAGGTGTCGCGTACGCAAGAACGGACTCTCGCCGCACGCCTCCGCAGAATCGCCGACACTCTGAGAGTAGCAGTGCCGCAGCTTGAGAAGCTCGAGCTGTGGAAAGACGAGAGAGGCACTCCGCACCTACGAGGCAGGTATGAACACTGGAGGCCAAGAGGGGCATGGCAGACCGAGGAGCAGTTCTCGGATGGGACGCTCCGGCTTCTGGGGCTACTATGGGCCGCCCTAGATGGGGCGGGGCCTCTCCTGCTGGAAGAGCCGGAGCTCTCGCTCCACCCAGAGGTAGTGCGCTTCATACCTCAGATGTTTGCTCGACTCCAGCGCCAAACCGGCCGCCAAATCCTCGTAAGCACGCACTCTAGCGACCTGTTGCGTGACACCGGCATCGGAATTGACGAGGTCCTCTTGCTCGCCCCGGCCTCAGAGGGAACCACTGTAGAACCTGCGAGCAAGTTCGATGAGATACGGATCCTGCTAGAAGGTGGATTGAGCCTAGCCGAAGCAGTTGTGCCCCTTGCTCGCCCTACAAGGGTGGAGCAACTGTCCCTCTTCGGGGATGAGCACGAGTGAGGGTTGCGATGGTTGGTGTCTCTGCGGCCGTCGAAGGACTCGCTGACGAGGCTATTCTGCGACGGATAGTTGAGGGTGAGGGCGGTACGCTCTCGCGAGTCTACGGTAAATCGGGAAAGCAGGATGTCCTTCGCAGAATCCGAGCCTACAACAGCGCCGCGCGTTTCTCGCCCTGGATCGTCTTGCTTGATCTTGACGAGGATGCCGAATGCGCCCCGCCTTTCCGGCAGGCGGAGCTGCCTATTCCTTCCGCACAGATGATCCTGCGGATCGCCGTACGTGAAGCGGAGGCATGGCTGCTCGCGGATCGTGAACACCTGGCTCAATTCCTCTCGGTTTCTGTGTCGCGATTGCCACAGGACCCTGAGGGGCTGACAGACCCGAAGCTAGAGATGGTGAACCTAGCTAGGCGGTCAAGGAAGCGTGCAATCCGCGAAGACATGGTGCCGCGTCCAGGCAGCGGTCGGTCGGTGGGGGCGGCCTACACTTCTCGCCTGATCGAGTTCGCCCAGACAACGTGGGACCCGTTAGTAGCGGAGCAGCGATCGGCAAGTCTCTTGAGTTGCCGCCGAAGAGTGCTAGAGCTCGTCGAGAGAGGGCCTTGAGGCGGGCCTGGCGAAACGGCCGGGCCGACGGCTGCCAAGTGGCCCCTATATGGCATACCCGCGCTTTGGGATCATACGGCAGACGGAGACGCAGGGAGGAACTGTGCTGGCATTGGGGTCGTATCGCAAGAAACTCATCGAAGTCGCCCTGCCGCTGGAGGCGATCAACGTCGCCAGCGCGCGGGAGAAATCCATTCGCCACGGGCACCCGAGCACGCTTCATCTATGGTGGGCGCGCATGGCAGCTGCGGCGCTGGCGGCGGCTGCTGCGGCGGCGGAGACGGCCCGCGCGGCTCAGGATCGGCGGGTCGAGCGCCGCGAGGAGGAGATGGAGGCCGCAGAGCAGGCGGCTCGCCAGCGGGCCGCGGCCGAGGCGGTGCGGCAGGCGGAGGAGGCGGCTCGAGCCGCAGCCTTGGCCCAGGCGGAGCGGTTGAGGGAGATCGCGGAGGGGAGGGACCAAGCGACTTCGGACACGACAAGCCCTCCAGCAGCCGAACCACCAGAGGCCTTGTCTCCCATCGCACCATTGATCATCGTTGGCGTTCTTCTGAGCATCGTGGTGTTCATCGTCGATCTCCTCTTTGTCGCGGCCGAGATGGTCCTAGCAGGCCCCGCCTCAACCGGCAACGCGCTGGCCATCCTTCTTAGCCTGATAATTGTGGCGGAGGGCCTATTCCTCACAAACCTGGATATCGCCTACTGGGTCTATGCGTACAGACTCACTGGTGCATCCCCGTCCGAGGACGTTCCCTTCGACCTGACGCCGGGCGACTGGGGGCTTGGGCACAATGACTAGCCACGCCCGCAGGAAGCCTCTCACCAATGCGCCATCGCTTCGAATCTCCTCTCTCCATTGCCAAGCTTCCGAGCAGGACCTGAAGGAGTAGCCTTGCATGCCCACAGTAGCCGCACTTGCACTATCGGGGGCCACCCTCTGGATTACCTCTTTCATTCTCCGCAAGTTCTACCGAAGTGGCTCACTCACCGCTCGGCGGTTCGCCCTAGTCCTTGCGAGCGGTTGGTGCATCGCCATCCTGATCGAGTTCTTTCTAGGCCTTGCCAAGCTCCTCATCGAAACGCGCGACCTGGGGCTCGGCCTCCTAGGCATAGGAATCGTGGCCCTCAACTTTGCGCTTGCGTTTCCTATCGCGCACTTCTTCTATGATCGCGTCATATCCCGTGCGGCCCGGAGGCCGCCCCCTCCCCAAAGCTAGAGACGACCGACACCTGCGCGCCCCGGGAATGCCATCTCAACAAGGTCCGGCCTCATGCCCCGGGAAGTTGTCTCCAGCCCACGCTTGGCCCGGGGTCGGCTGAGGCATCCGGTCCATTGGAGACCCCGCAACCGGGGTCGGGGGAGATCACTCCCATCGTTACGCAGACGCCCACTCCGGAGTAGCCCGACCGATGCAGCGACGGGAAGCTCTGTCCCAAGCAACGGCAGTCTGGCGCCCGGCCGACTCGGGCACCGCATCCGTGGAATGCGCGAGGCACCCTGCCCCAGGAGGCATCTGATCCATGGAGTACAGATCCATGCTCCGCTTGCCACGAACCGCCAGGCGGAGGCTCGCACGAGCTGCCCTCGCATCACTCGGCCTGGCAACGATCATGGTCCCCCTGCTTTGGTTGCCTGCATCTGACCCGGCCGCAGGACCCTCCCCCTGGTGGGTCGTCGGCGTGGCCTTGTGGTTCTCCTCGCTGGCGCTCCTGGCGGCGGCGCTGTTGTTCGGAGGAAGGCTCTCGCGGCCGATCCTTTTCCACGGGTTCGAGAAAGCCGCAGCCCTCCCGGCGGTCCTTATTGCACTCTTCGGTGGGATTTGGATGCTCCGGGAAGGGCTGGGTGCGTCATCCACCACGGCGTTCGCCATTGGCCTCGCTGTTGGTCTCATCGCGCTGCCTCTCGGAATTAGACTCAGAGCCAAGTGGATGAGGCAGGAAATCCACCGAGGACATCTCAAGGGAGCGCTGAACCTGGAAACGGCGACTTGGGATCCGCGCCATGAAGTGGATCAGTGGCTGAAAGATCCCCGGTTCAGCAGGCCAAACTGCCTCCTGAGCCTCTTGTTCTGGTGCGGTCCCGCGCTGGGCCTCGCCCTGGTCGATATCTTTGGCCGTCTCACAGCCGCCGTCATTGCGGGTGCACTAGCCGCGGGCTACGGTTACTCCATGGTCATGGTCGCGATCACAGACCTCGTTGTGCTTGCGCTTGAGCTGAGGCGTTTGGAGCGCGGGCTGGGCCGTCGGATCCTGCTGCCGCCCGAATTCTCACGGGGAGAACAGCCCCAAGCGACGTGAAGCGGCCCCGGTTTCCCTCGCGACGTTCGCCGTTGGTGGGGGCAAGAGTCCCTGGCCTAGGCGGTTTGAGCATCACGTCCCTGCTTACCCACACCCCCATCCCCTCTCCCGCCCGCGGGAGAGGGGGCAGTGAGGGGTTTTCCTCCCCTCGCGCAGAACGCGTCGGGGGAAGGCACCGCGCGCTGCCCTATGCCGCGCCTCCGGGAGGATGATCTGCAGTGACTGAGACTTCACACCGCACCCCTCAAACCTCGGCCAAACGACGGCTCCGCGATACGCTGGCGGTGGTCCTGGCAAGTGCAGCCGTCGGCGCACTGGCGACTGCGATTGCCAATCGCATCGCCGGCCGGGATCTCGCCGGGCGCTTGGCCTCCACGCTCGGCCTGGGATCAGGGGTTCTCCTCGGGGCAGTCCTGGGCGCACTCACGGGGGCCTGGCTCGTGCTCGGAGGCCGGAGACGGATTGCCGGGTTCATTGGCTTTGTCTTCGGGATCGGCGCAGCCGCGCTGTTTTGGCACGTGGCCCAGCCGAACATATGGGTCGTGGACGTGGCTCTCGAGGGGGCCTTTGCCCCAGGAGCCGATCTGTACTCCGGGCTCGCGGTGATGGGGGTCCTCTACCTGGTGATTCGCGTTGTGGCGGATGTTGTTGCTGGTATGACGCGCAAGGTGCTCGAGCGCGCCGCCCGCTCGACCTGACACCTTCTCCGATCCATCCCCGGTCTACCTTCCCCCATCCTTCCCTCCTTTGCACCGGTCCCACGTTTCCTATGGCACTCGGGCTCAGCTGCGCGAATGGCCTAGGCCGAAGCGCGGGCCCAGAGGCCCCGGCGACCGGGTG
>Ga0315289_10011602_pt1 | contig 12481 bp, 7 predicted proteins | sample YL17G11_40_MG_FD_203452 | JGI IMG/M metagenome (GOLD analysis project Ga0315289, IMG submission 203452) | Sediment microbial communities from Yellowstone Lake, YNP, Wyoming, USA - YL17G11_40 | ecosystem: Environmental > Aquatic > Freshwater > Lake > Sediment | place: USA: Wyoming | collected...
CATGAGCCGGAACCCCTGGAAGCAGGATTGGCAGACGAAGTGGATTCAATTGTCAAAGCCGCCGAGCGAGAGCTTGGATAGGACGGGACGGTTGTGTGCGGCTTGAAGGTTAGAACCCCCGGATAAATCCGGTGGTTCTAACCTAAATATAATAGGAATCGAAAGGATATATAAGCTATGGCGAGCAGACTTTGTAAGGTAATGGGTGTGAGTCTTCTTTTGTGGTGTGTGGTTTTTGCCGGCTGCCGGACGCCAGAGGACGCCGGGCAGGCGAAGCTGGACAAGCAGATTGAGACCGGAACCTGGCGGATATTAGCGGATGTGCCTGTCGGGCGGTTCGGCGGGGCGGCTGCCGTCGTAGACGGAAAGCTCCATCTATTTGGCGGGGTTAATATGAACCCGCACACGCCCGAGGGACAGGACAAAGCACAGGCGGTGGCCCTTCATCACGTGTACGAGCCGGCGGAAAATGCCTGGTGGGAGGCCGGCCCGATGCCCGACAAAAAAGGCTGGCCCGCGATTGCTGTGTACGGGGGCAAAATCTACATATTCGGCGGAGATAACGAAGCGATCGACAGGAGCATGACGACCGAGTCGTGGGTTTACGATCCGAAGACGGACACATACGATTCGATCGCTCCACTGCCACATCCTCGCTCGTATTGCTACGGCGTGACGGCAGGGGACTACATTTACATATTCGGCGCCAGGACGCTGCGTTCGGACGGTCGGGCCGACCGGAGCACGTTTCGCTACGACCCGCGTAATGATACTTACAAACGTATGGCCGATCTGCCGGAGGGCGCACGCTTCATCGTGCACGGCTGTTACAACAACTGCATTTACGCCGTGCATGGCGAGACGGACCTTGAGACCTACGCCGACGGGGTTCTGAAGTACGATGTGGCAGCCGATAAGTGGACCAAGCTGAATGTGCCGCGGATCGAGCAGCGAAAATGGTATCTTAGTCAGCATTCGACACATGTCGCAATCGGTTCGAAACTGTTCATCCTGGGCGGCTGGAGTGCCGTGACGAGCTCGCGAAGCAATCGCGCGACTTACTTTGACATGGCGACCGAGACATTCGGCGAGGTTGAGCCTATGCCGAACGGCCGATGCTGCGGCGCAGCCGGCGTCATCAACGGCAGGCTCTACGTCGCCGGCGGATTCTGGGAATGGGTCGATGATGTCTGCGAGTGTAAGGAGACATGGGGATTCCCGTTTGTGAAGGAGTAGCTGAGCACTATGCTGAAAAAGAAATATTTCATGATTCTATTGTTGTTTGCAGCTATAGCAATTGTCGCGGACAATCCTTTATATAGCGAGACCTTCGCAACGATTTGGCCGCTATCCGTTGCCTCAACGCCGACCGACGGTCTGATTTCGTCGCCGGAGCCGGACTGGCCTCAGTGGCGTGGACCGCGACGCGATGGCATTTCAGATGAGAAAGGTCTGCTTTCAAGCTGGCCTGACGGTGGGCCGGAGTTCCTGTGGAAGATCGATGGTCTGGGCACCGGATGGTCGTGCCCGATCATTGTAGGTCAGCGGCTTTACATTACAGGCGACGTGGGAGATGATTTGGTGATATTTGCTCTTAACCGTAGCGGGGCCGTTCAATGGAAGGTAAAGAACGGCCGGGCCTGGAAGGGGCCCTACCCCGGGGCACGCGCGTGCTGCGTTTTTTCCGAAGGCCGGTTGTATAATATGAATGCGCACGGGCGCGTGGTCTGCCTGGATGCGGCGTCGGGCAAGGAACTTTGGGCTGTTAATATTCTGGATCGCTTTGACGCTAAGAATATCACGTGGGCATTGAGCGAATGCCTGCTTGTCGATGGCCGGAATCTCATTGTTACGCCCGGCGGGAAAAAGGCGCTCATGGCCGCCCTTGACAAGCTTGACGGCCGGACGGTTTGGACGACCGAGCCGCTCGGTGACGACCGCACCTCACACTGCTCGCCGATTCTGCTGCGATATACAGGACGCCGGCTGATTACGAGTTGCTCGTCGGCGCACGGTTTCGGCGTCGATGCCGATACCGGCGAACTCCTCTGGACGGTGCCGCTGAAGAATCCGCACGGGGTCAATGCCAGCACGCCGATTTACGGTTCCGGCAGCGTTTACTACGTGACGCCCTATGCCGAGATGGGCAGAGCCTACCGCCTCGTCTCTGACGGGCAGGCTGTAACCGCCGAGCACATCTGGACGTCTCCCCTGGACACGGTGACAGGCGCGGCCGTGCTCGTTGACGGCACTCTTTTTGCCGCCGGCTACCGGGAGTCGAAATGGTGGTTCGGCCTCGACTGGCAAACGGGCCGGACAAAGTACGAGCTTAAAGACTTCACAACCGGGGCGGCCATTTACGCCGACTGCCGGCTCTATTGCCTTGACGAGCGAGGCATGGCAGGCCTGCTGAAGTCCGGCCCCGACGGGCTGGAAATCGCCGGACGCTTTGCCCTGGTTGCTGAGAATGTTCGCGATGCCTGGACGCATCCGGTCCTGCTCGACGGCCGGCTTTACCTGCGCTATCACGATACGCTTTGGTGTTATGACGTGAAGCAGCGCTGAAAAAAGTTTACGGCTCTCCGTAAGGAGTCCCAAGGACTAAAATACTTGATATTTTAATTATGCCGGTGTAGGATTCGGGATATATAGTGGGCTCTTTTAATATCTGATGTTAGGGGACAGACCATGAAGCAATGGGCGTACTTCATTTTAATATCGCTTATCACTGTAATATGTGTTTGTTTTATTACCCTGAATGTGAGATCTGTCAGAAGGGTGTCATCTGCCACAATTGAATTGGAGCAGTACAAGAAGACGATTGCCGATCTCGAAGGGCAAATCAAAAAGGCAAGTTCAGAGAGGGAACTGGCAAATCAGGAGGTTTCATCTCTACTCGAGCAGCGAAAAGCAGATCGGCGAGTCATTGAAAATCTGCGGGAAATGATGCAGCAGAATAAACCCGTCGAAGTAAAGCAGGACGCCAAGGAGCAGAAGCCCATCGAACAGAAACAGCAGCAGAGCGTCGAAGACGTCAAAGAAGAAATAGTCAAATATGATGCTGATATGGTGAGGGAGATAATCTCGTCAGCCGGTGGTCTTAAAGAAGCTATTCGCCGGATTGTCACCTCTGAAGGGATCGATTCGACTTTGCAGCAGCACAACGAGAATCCGGCCTATTGGGTTGCCGCTGCGTCACTGGCGCAGGACCCGAACTCGGCGCTGGCATATCTCGAGCAGGCCGCCGGTCTGTACCCGAATTCATCGATGGCTCTTACATCGTTAGTTGAGGCCCACATCACTCAGAAGCGGATCGATGAATCGACTATGGCCTATATCGATCAGATGAAAAAGATCGATCCGACGAATGCGCTCGCCGATTGTTACGCCGCATATTGTCAGTTTAACAATGGAGACATTGAAGTGGCGCTTCAGTCCCTGTCGCAGGCAAGCATGAAAGACAGATTTGCCGATGACAGCATAGACTTGTTGATGTCGCGAAATGATTATTTTCTGAACGAAGGCTGCTCTGATTCTGTCGCACTTGGACTTTCAGCTTTCGATTTACCCTTATCACATATGGGCATGCTCCGGGAGATAGGGGAATATTCCATGGCACAGGCAGAAACGCTTTATGCGGCCGGTCAATACGAAGGTGCCCTGCAGATTGTAACGGAAGTCTCGAAGCTTGGTGGAACTCTTTCTTCGTCCAGCCGATTTATCGTTAGCGATCGTGTTGGTATGGCTTTGCAGATATCGGCTTTCCAGGAACAAAAAAAGTTATATGAGGCTATGGGTAACGTTGCTAAAGTCCAGGAAGTTGATTCTCAATTGCAGGCCGTTCAGGAGCGGTCCGACGCGATTGATATTATGGTTCAGGCCTTTGGCGGCGTTATGCAAAACATGAACGACCAGGACCTTGCCGATTATGTCAATGGGACCATTCTGAACGGCGAGTTCTCGACACTGCAAAATATACCGGAGATAGCGGCGGCTTTGGAGCAGGCACGCAAACAGCGACAAGAAGAATCTCCCGAAACGGGCACCCCCTAAAGCTTAAAAATTAAAACTTAAAGCTCCCCGATGCCATTTCTTCAAAAAGGAGTGTTAGCATGAAACATTATTTTGCGATGAGCTTAACGGTCCTCATCCTCGTAATGTCCGGCGTATTTTGCTTACATTCGTACGGCCGGCCCCTCGACCTTCGCACGGAACACGACGGCACGGACTATCGGGTAAAGATCGTGCTGGACAGTGAAGATGTTCTGATTTCGCCGCCGGAAGGCCTCTGGTCGATTGCCACTGAATGGAATAATAGCTGGCCTGCCGGCTGGATTCATGCCAAGCCGACGGAAATAGAGCACGTGGGAGACTGGACAATTCTGCGAGGTAAGCTTGAAACTCCGGCAGGCACATGGTGGCTCTCGGATTCGTATCGACCCGAGGGCAATGTCATAAAGTGCATCAGGCGGTTTACTTGGGACGGAGCTGCTACGGCCGAGTTCGTGACACTGTCGGTCCGCTTTCAATGCCGGGGCCGGGGTTCGAAGGCCGTACTTCCCGGCATACTCTATCATGGCAATCCGTCCGGCGCAAGGAGCGGCAGAGTGCCGGTTTACTCAGGCGAGCCGGGCCAGGAGGCAATCTTCGAGGAGCACCGCTTTCCGATGCCCTACGCCAGCCTGGAATGGTCGGCGAACGGCAGCCTGCAGGGAGCGGCGCTTCATTCGCTGCCCTCGCCTGTTCCATTCGGCAACAGGCTCGATCAATGGTGGTCGCTAGGACTGATAGCTAAAGAGCAGGGGACCGAGCTGGTGCTTCTATCCGGTCCATGTGCCTCGAATGCCAGGCGAAGCGTCGTCAAAGCCCTTCAGCGCAGTTTTATCACGTACGATAACGCTTACATCAATGTTCCGCCGGGCGCGATTATCGAAAAGACGTTTTACCTGGAAGCCTACGAGGTCTCCGGCAAAGGTTCCGGATTCCAGCAGCCGACACGGACGTCTTTGGAGATTTTCAGCCCCTATTGTCTCGAAGGGATGCCCACGTTCAGCAGGATAATCGAGGACAAATACCGCTTCGCCAAGACGCGGTGGTATCAAGACGGTGACATAGCGGGTTTTAAGAAATTTCCCGACCGCAATTATTTCGTATTCGGCTGGTGCGGGCAAGCCGCCGCATTGGGCTACGCATTACAGGTCCTGACGGACGACCTGCATGACCCGAACGCCTTGAAGATGGCAACTATGTCCCTCGATTTTCTTTCGACGGCGGAATTCTACGATGAAGGTTTCTACACATGGTACGATTTCAAAGAAAAAAAATGGCAGCAGGGCGGTGGGCGGCCTGAACTGCTTTCCCAGGGTCAGGCCATGTTGAATTTCGCCAATGCGATTCGCGCCGGCAGAGCGAAAAATTTGGATGTTTCCCGCTGGGAAAGATTTCTTTGCCGGGCATGTGATTTTCACGCTAACAGAATCTTAAAGGACGATTGGAAACCGCTGTCCACCAATCAGGCCTTTTTTATTGCTCCGCTATGCAGTGCTTATAAGCTTTTCGGCGACGATATTTATCGCCAGGCTGCGGAAAAAGCGGGCAGCGTTTACGCGTCGAGGCATCTGAGCATGGATGAGCCCTACTGGGGCGGCACTCTGGACGCCGGTTGCGAAGACAAAGAGGGCGCTTTTGCCGCCCTGCAGGGATTCATGGCGCTATATGAATTGACGCGGGAGCCCAAGTATCTCAAATGGGCCGAGCATGCCTGCGACGTCGTTCTGACTTATATGGTTGTCTGGGATATCGACATGCCGCCGGGCCGCCTCCGCGACCATGGCTTCAAAACTCGTGGCTGGACGGCAGTCTCGGTCCAAAACCAGCATATCGACGTCTTCGGCGTGCTCATCACACCGGATATTTATCGATTGGGACAGTACCTGAACTCCGACGAGCTGAAAAGAATTGCAATCCTTATGTACCGCAGTTGCGGCCAGCTCATAGATCCGTACGGCAGTCAGGGCGAGCAGCCGCATCATACCAATTACGGGCAGCACGCAAAATACACGCAGCGACTCAAGTCAAACGACCTGACAGGCCTGCGCGGAAACTACGTGGAAGAATGGACGGTGTTCTGGATCACAGCGCATTTCCTCAACGCCGCCGCTCAATTCAAAGAGCTCGGCGTAGAAATTTCGGATTGAGAATTCTTTGGAAAAGACCGGTGTTCAGGAGTTTACCATCCCGCCGGATATGGATCTACCGGATATGAACGCAATTTGCCTGCATAACAAAAGTCGGATAGAAGCGTTTCTGCGAAAGAACGTGTATCTCCATATCTACAGCATCGGGGATCTGGACGATTTCTTCTGGCCGGATACGGTGTGGTACGGCTGGGAGAAAGGGAGCGAAATTCAGGCAGTCGCCTTGTTATACACAGCGTCTCAGGAGCCCACTTTGTTGGCGGTGTCCGAGCAGGAGGACGTTATGTAGGAACTGGTCCGGTCGATATTTCACATCCTGCCCGACCGATTCTATGCCCATTTAAGCCCCCGAGTCGCCGAGGCTGTCGAACAGCAATGTAAAGTCAAGTCCTATGGCAAACATTACAAGATGGGAATGAAAAACGCATTACACCTGCATAATATCGACTGTTCGCGGGTCATTCGTCTGACGGAAAACGACCTGGACGACATGCTCGGCCTTTACAAAGAAGGTTATCCTAAAAACTGGTTCGACGCAAGGATGCTCCAGACGAAGCAGTACTTTGGTCTGCGGCTAAAGAATCGACTGGTCAGTGTAGCGGGTATTCATGTATATTCCGAAAAATACAAGGTCGCGGCGTTGGGGAACATCGTCACACACCCGGACTATCGGGGCAATAGTTTCGGCAAAGCTGTCACGGCGAGATTATGCCTATCGCTCGCCGAGAATGTGGATAACATCGGCTTGAATGTAAAAGCGGACAATGTCGCTGCTGTCGCAATGTACCGGAAATTAGGTTTCGAAATCGTAGGCACGTACTTCGAGCTTATGGTCTTAAGCCATCCTTGATTTACAGGGTATTGTAAAATCTGAGAATTTTGCTACCATATTGCTGTAAGGCCGGATTTCGGATTATGTTCAGTTTTTATCCATGGTCCCGGCGAATATTATTCAGGAGAGTATTATGAAAAATCAGAGACAAATCACTCGAAGGAGCTTTTTGAACCGAATCAGTGCTGCGGCGGGAGCGGCTTTCGTTATTCCGACAATTGTTCCGGCATCTGTTTTCGGTGCAAACGCGCCGAGCAATCGGATTGTCATGGGAGCGATCGGAGTCGGCTCGCAGGGAACAGGCGATTTGCAGGGATTTTTAAGCAAATCGGAAGTGCAAATGGCGGCCGTCTGCGATGTCGATAAGGGGCATCGCGACAATGCCAAAAAGATCGTGGACGACAGGTACGGCAATAAAGACTGCGCAGCTTATCATGACTTTCGCGAGCTGATCGGCCGGGGCGATCTCGATGCCGTTCAGTTGGCGATGCCCGACCACTGGCATGCGATTCCCGCTATCGCCGCGGCCAGGGCGGGCCTCGATATCCACGGGCAAAAACCGCTGGCCCGCTCCATTCGCGAGGGACGCGCTATGTGCGACGCGGTACATCGCTATGGCCGGGTGTGGCAGACGGGAAGTCAGCAGCGCTCCGATTATAATTTCCGCCGGGCATGCGAGCTCGTGCGTAACGGCAGGATCGGTAAAATACTCAAGATCGAGGTCGGCCTGCCCACCGGCGGCGGCACCGATGTCAAACCCGTGATACCGGTCCCCGAAGGGCTCGACTGGGATTTCTGGCTCGGGCCGGCACCTTATGTGCCGTACCGCGGCGTCTCGCACTGGGACTGGCGATGGATCATGGATTATTCGGGCGGCCAGCTCACGGACTGGGCCGGACATCATATCGACATCGCCCACTGGGGCATGGGCTGGGATTATACCGGGCCGGTGGAAATCGAGGGCAGAGGTAATTATCCTCAGGAGGGCCTTTACAACGTGGCCACCGAGTACAAGTTCGCCTGCACGTACGCCGACGGAACGGTCATGACCGTCGCCAACAACACGCAGATCACTCAGGGCGCCAAGTGGTATGGCGAGACCGGATGGATCCACGTCAACCGCGGCGGATTGAGCGCATCCGACGAAAAGATTCTGAGAGAAGAAATAGGGCCCAACGAAATCAGGCTGTATGAGAGCAGGGACCATAAGCAGAACTTCCTTGACTGCGTAAAGAGCCGGGAGCTTACGATTTGCCCCGTGGAGGTCGGTCTTCGCTCGATCAGCGTGGGCCTGCTCGGCGAAATCGCCATGCTCACAGGACGCAAAATCAAATGGGACCCCGAAAACGAGAAGATAACAGGCGACCCGGAAGCCAGTGCGCTTCTCGGCCGGTCCTATCGTGAACCGTGGATTCTGTAAATGATATTCAGTAAAAAATCCTAACTGGGTTTAATGTTCCAGGTTCACGGTTCAAAGTTTGTGGAATAGTCCTATTTTTAACCGTTGAACCGTTGAACCGTAAACTGTTGAACCGTAAACATCCTAATCTAAAAAGGAGCATAATAATGAAACGATACATCGTGATTTTACTTGCATTCGTCTTGACAAGTATTTCGCTGCCGGAGATATCCTTCGGTGCCGGCGAGGATTGGCAAAACCTCTTTGACGGCAAAACCCTTAACGGCTGGATCCAGCGCAACGGAAAGGCAAAGTACGCCGTCGAGGATGGCATGATCGTCGGAACCACGGTCCTGAACACGCCGAACAGCTTCCTGTGCACCGAGAAGAACTACACCGACTTTATTCTGGAACTGGATTTTCTCGTCGAGCAAGGTATGAATTCCGGGATCCAGATTCGCAGCCACAGTTTCAAGAACTACAAGGACTACCGTGTTCACGGCTATCAGGTCGAGATCGACACCTCGGATCGGGCCTGGAGCGCCGGCATCTACGACGAGGCCCGCAGGGGCTGGCTCTTTGACCTTAAAGACAAGCCCGAAGCGCAGAAGGCTTTTAAGCAGGGGCAGTGGAATCATTACCGCATCGAAGCCATCGGCGACAGGATACGAACGTGGGTCAATGACGTACCCGCCGCCGACTTGAAGGATGACATGACCTCGACCGGTTTTATCGCCCTGCAGGTCCACGGCTCTAAAGAGGCCGATAAGAAAATTAAATGGCGCAACATCCGTATCCAGGATCTTACGCGCAAAGAAAATAAGGGCCCGCTGAAGGCTCTTATCGTTGACGGGCAGAACAACCACGGCTGGCAGGCTACCACGCCCGTTCTCAAAAGCCTGCTGGAGGAAACCGGCCTGTTCACGGTCGAGGTGGCGACCTCGCCGAATGCTGGTCAACCGATGGATTCTTTCAAGCCGAACTTCGCACAGTACGATGTCATCGTCTCGAACTATACCGGCGACGACTGGCCCAAAGAGACTCAGGATGCACTTGTAAAATACATGGAGAATGGCGGCGGCCTGGTCATTTTCCACGCGGCGGACAACGCTTTTCCGAACTGGAAAGAATGGAACGAGATGATTGCTATCGGTGGCTGGGGCGGCAGGAACGAAAAATCCGGGCCGATGGTCCGCTATCGTGACGGCAAAGTCGTCTTCGATAACTCACCCGGACCGGGCGGAACACACGGTCCTCAGCACGAATTCCAGGTTGTTATCAGAGACAGTAATCATGCTATTACCGCGGGCCTGCCCGAAAAGTGGATGCACGCCAGCGATGAACTTTACAGCAAGCTGCGGGGCCCGGCGAAGAATATGACGGTTCTGGCGACCGCCTACGCCGACCCGTCGAAACAGGGCACGGGCGAGCACGAGCCTATGCTGTTTACCGTCCGCTACGGCAAGGGACGCATTTTTCATACGGCTCTCGGTCACGCTCCGGAGCAGATGCGATGCATCGGATTCATTGTCACCCTTCAGCGCGGCACTGAGTGGGCCGCGACGGGCCGGGTCACGCAGGTGGATGTCCCCGAGGATTTTCCCACCGCCGAGACGGTCGGCCTGCGTGCGGTTCTTTCGGCTCCTTATGAAGCCATCCAGGAGTATGACTTCGGCAAATCCCGCCGGGCGCTTGCGACTATCGAGGAAGAGATTCGCAATGTCCCGCCCTCATCGTTTCCGCAAATCGAGGCGAGACTTCTTGGAACTCTGGAATCTCCCAAGATAACTTACGCCGGCAGGCAGTTTGTCTGCCGGATGCTGCGTCGTGTCGGCTCGGCTCAATCCGTGCCGGCCCTGGCAAAGATACTCGCCGACAAGGAGCTGTCGCACATGGCGAGGTTTGCGCTGCAGTTTATGGCCGCTCCCGAGGCCGGCGCCGCTCTGCGAGAGGCTATGCCAAAACTCGATGGCGATCTTAAGATTGGCGTAATCGGTTCTCTCGGCCAGCGGGGTGATCGCGAGGCCGTGCCGCAGATCGCGTGGCTTATTGCCGGCGGCAATTCCGATATTGCCCGTGCCGCGATCGAATCTCTGGGCAGAATCGGCGGCTCAGAGGCGGCCGGCGCGCTGGCTCGTGCTCAAGTGCCGGCGAATCTTAAGCCTGCGCGAGACAATGCCTACCTGATGTGTGCCGACAAGATGCTCGCCGAGGGGCAGAAAAGTGAAGCGGTGAAGATATATCGCGAGATGATTGCTCCGGCCAACACCACATGGATTCGTATCGCTGCTTATAAAGGTTTGGTCCTCGCCGAGAAGGACAAGGCCGTCCCTCTGATTCTGGCTCTGCTGAAGGACCAGGACCTCGACCTGCAGCGAGCGGCGGGAAAGTTCATAACCGAAATGCCCGGCACAGCCATCACTCAGGCCCTTGCCGAGCAGCTTGGGGGGCTTGGTTCAGACGCTCAGGTTGTGCTGCTCAGCGCGCTCGAAGGGCGAGGCGATAAGGCCGCCGCTCCTTATGTCGCGAAAGCGGTCGGCAGTGGTGGCGAGGCCGTTCGTCTTGCGGCTATCGATGCGCTTGCCGTTCTCGGCGATGCTTCCAACGTCGAGCTGCTTGCCGGGGTTTCCGCTGCCGGCGACAAAACCGGCAGGGCGGCGATGGACTCTCTGGACCGGTTATCGGGTCCTGGCGTTGCCCAGGCGTTGATTGCAGTCGCGCAAAGTCGTGCCGGCACGCCGGTTCGCACGAATGCGATTCAGGCCCTTATCAATCGCCGTGAAGCCGAAGCCAACGACGTTTTGTTCGTTCTGGCGAAAGACGATAATCGCGAGATTCGCCAGGCGGCATACAAGGCTCTGGGTGTATTATCGAATCAAAAAGATTTGCCCACCATGGTTTCAATGCTGCTTGCGGCTGCAAATGATGCGGATCGCGGCGACATAGAGCGGGCGATGATCGCCACTGTCGCCCGGCTCGAAACGCCGGATGCCGGGCCGGTCATCGATGGTCTTGCCAAAGCCGATCGTGCCGCCAGGCCTAATTTACTGGCTGTGCTTTCACGTATCGGAGGACCAAAAGCGATTGATGCCGTTCGCGGCCAGGTTCTCAGCGAAGATGATCAGGTCAAAACAGCCGCCATCCGCGCTCTGGCCGATTGGCCCGATGCGGAGCCGCTTTCGGATTTGATGAAGATAGCGAAGACCGATAGCGATTCGACCAGCCGGGTTCTGGCGCTTCGCGGATATATCAAACTTCTGGGAATCCCCGCTAATCGCGGAGCGGCCGAGACGGTTAAGTTGCTGGCCGAGGCGATGGATGTTGCACAGCGGCCCGAGGAGAAAAAAGCAGTGCTGTCTGCCCTGCCAAAATATCCGTGCGAAGATGCGCTGGTTCTGGCGGAAAACGCGAAGAGGGATAGCGCTCTTGCCGCAGAAGCCGATCTGGCGGCGAAGAAGATAAAAGAGGCCCTGCTGAACAAGAGTCTGAAAGCCACAGCCTCACTCAACAACGACGCTGCAAATCGTGCCCTGGACGGCGAGCTTTCAAGCCGCTGGGACACCGGCAGGCCGATGAAGCCCGGCGACTGGTTCGTGCTGGACCTCGGCATCGAGAGCACCATAAAAGGCCTGATTCTCGATACCAGAAATTCGTCCAATGACTACCCGCGTGAATATGAAGTCTATGTCTCTTTCGACGGCGGAAGCTGGGGCAAACCTGTCATTGTCGGCAAGGGCACCAATCCGATCACCGAAATCAAATTAGGCAAACCTGTGCGGACCAGATTCGTTAAGATCCTGCAGACCGGCTCATCCGACAGTTGGCACTGGTCGATCCACGAACTGAAGCTCGATCTTGAATAAAGAGTGGTTTGTTGTATTGTGTTCGTTGTTCGTCGATGAACAATGAACTTAACATGGTGTTAATCGCTTCGGTTTCTGAGCAGATCGACGAATTGCCTGGCCTGTAGTTGAGCCAGGCTGTCGACGATTATATCCGCTCTATGCAGATCCGCCCGCTTCCTGGTGGTCGTTACCGCCACGACCGGCATGC
>Ga0315289_10011603_pt1 | contig 12479 bp, 7 predicted proteins | sample YL17G11_40_MG_FD_203452 | JGI IMG/M metagenome (GOLD analysis project Ga0315289, IMG submission 203452) | Sediment microbial communities from Yellowstone Lake, YNP, Wyoming, USA - YL17G11_40 | ecosystem: Environmental > Aquatic > Freshwater > Lake > Sediment | place: USA: Wyoming | collected...
CTTGGTGGTTACAATCCCCTCGGCCAGCACATCTCAACCACCAAGACACCAAGACACTAAGAGGCCCAGCCTCCTCCACCCGAGACTGAGGCCATACGCCCATCGCCGGAGTGCGCCGGGGGCACGATGGCCGTCATAGCACCGACCCGGAGGTGGCATGGGCATCTTGCCCATGTCCGCTGCACTCTATTCACGCGCGGGACGCCCGTGCCACCGGCGTATGCCGCCCTGACGCCGCACAGGGGCGCCGATGGAATTTGCCCCGATTACGCAGCCGCACCCAGAACTTTCCGGGGGATTGACGGGGGAGGGTTTTGGTTGTAATATTATCTAATAATCGTATATGTACGACTTTGTTGAGGAAAGGCGAAAGGAGAACGATTGTGAGATGCGTCTTATGTCTGTTTACGGTCATTTCTTTTCTGGCGGCGACTGGGTGCGTCTCGGACCGAACACCTTCGGCAACGGCTCGCTTGCTGGTTGAGAGCACTGCGGGACAGGGTCTTTCTCCGTCGGCGAGGTTGGTCTCACCGACGGCGGAAACGCAGACTGCTCTGGCGAGAATCGTCGCTCATGCGAACGGACAAGCGTTTCGGGCGGAAGTGGCGAAGGCTGCCGGAGTCTCGCCCGAGACGGTTGGCACACTTGTCGTGCAGGGAGTTGCCGGCGCCCGTATTGTCCAAGTAAGGGCAGAGCTTCCTGACCGAGAAGTCGCCGCAAAGCTGGTCAACGCGGCAGCCAGCCGCCTGGCGGAAGATTTCCGAAACGACCCGACTGTCAAGGTGAAGGTTGTGGGTTCTGCCGTTGTGCCAGCGCCCGCGAAGGAACCGACGGAGAAGTAAGCGGAGGCGAGTCTGCCCCGGGGTTGTCATGCTGCGACGGGAAGAGGAGGGCCAACAATGAGAAATTGCTACGCCAAAGGATTTACCCTTATTGAACTCCTGGTGGTGATAGCCATCCTTGCGATTCTGGCTGCCCTGCTTCTACCGGCGATACAGAGCGCGAAGGAAAAGGCGAGGCAGGCGCAGTGCATTTCCAACATGCGTCAGCTCGCCAACGCGATGATGATGTACGCCAGTGAATACGATAGCCATCTGCCGGCGACTGGCTCGGCGGGAATGCGCGGGAGACACGACTGGACGTATGGCGGCAATGTCGTTTCGGTCCCTCAGACGGACCCCGCGTCTTTGCAGAGGGTGCAGGTTGAAGGGGGGACGCTGTGGACCTATGTAATGGAACGGCCAAGGGGTGGTCCTTACGGGACGGCAATGACAACGATGAGAGACGAATGGTTCAGCTCTTCAGCAACGAACCCTTATCTGTGTCCGTCCGCGGGGCCGGTCGGGAGGAAACGCGGGCTGAGTTATTCCATGAACTCGTACCTGGACCTCCCCTATACCGACGGAGCCACACGCGAGGGGATTCAGTTGGGGAGAATCACGTATCCGACCCAGACGATTCTGCTGGTTGACGAGAGCGAGCTGACTCTCAATGACGGGCGGTTCGTGCCGGACGGCGTCGAGAACGACATCCCCGACCTCCTTCTGAAACATACGGGAGGCGGCAACCTCCTGCTCTGCGACGGGCACGTCTCGTGGATGGAGAAGAAGAGGCTCCTGAACCTGATGGATGCTGGCTCCGACTGGTTCATTCCGGAGCGATAGTCTCGGCTTTGATGGCAGTTCCTCATGAACTTCGCTCACCCGGAGACCATGAAAATCCGCTCTCGGTAACCTGATTTTTGAGCCAGTCTGACTCTGTTTCCTCTCGCCAAGGCGCAAAGAGGCAAAGGGTTCAGAGACCGTCGTTCTTTGCGTCTTCGCGGCTTTGCGAGAGCCCTACCGGCCTCCGGCCGCGTAGCGACAATTTTGATGACAGATAAAGAGAGTCGCAGGTCTATGATTGGCCTGCGGCTTTCTTTTTGGCAGAACCCTTCTCGACAAAAGAAAGAGCGGGCGACGAAGCTGGTTCGCTTCAGCCGCCCGCTCGAGGACAGCAACTCACAAGCCGTTCGCTTCTATTCGACCTCCACGCGGTAGAACCTGGACCTGAGGCCCGCAGCGTTGGAGGGCTCGACGCCAGCCGCACCGTCGTCGGTCCAGGCTGCCTCGGCGCCCGTGCCTTCGATTCCCTCGATCAGGAGCCGCCAGATAGGCTCACCACCTGACCATCCGCCGGAGCAGTAAACCGAGTAGGTCTTTCCAGGAACGGTCTTCCAGCGGAGGATGACCAGTCCAGCGGGATTCGTCTCGGCGTTCACTTTCACGACGGAAGTGGAGTCAAGCGGGTCAGTCCCACAGAGATACTCCGCGATATTGGGCATGCCATCTCCGTCGGAATCTTCGTCTCTTTCGCCGCCGATGTCCTTAAGCCCCGTGATGATTTCCCAGGTATCCGGGATGCCGTTTCCGTTTTCGTCAATCGGCGCCTTCTCCAGCGGAATGACCGAAACCACGTCAAGATGCGCCCAGGGGAACGGCGGGATTATCGGCGGGACGGGGAATTCTGGTGGAATGCCATCTCCCGAATCGGAGCCGGGGACTTCGATACGCGGGTCAGTCATCGGAACGACCTCGACCGCCTCATAGCCAGTAACCTGAACGTACCTTCCGACGTACCAGTCAAGCTCGACGCGGTGGCTGCTGAGGAAGTAGGTCACGCTGTTGTCCTCCGGGTTGTAGAGGACGTAACGGCATGGGTACGGCCATGGCCATATCTCTGACCCGGGGGGCACGGTTCCGGTCGGCTCGAACCACTTCCACCACCACAGCTTCTCGATGAAACCTTTTGCGACGACAATCTCCGGTGCACCCTCCGCTACGGAGATGGGAACCGGCTTGCCCTGCCCGTAACCAATTACACCGCCGGCAACCGTATAGTCATCGGGACCGAGCGACTCGAACTTGAACTCCCAGACGTGGAGGCCGTACGGCTCGAGGATGACTTCCTCGCCGTTGCTCCACTCTTGCACAACCGGCGCGATGTCGCGGGTCACCGAGCTCATCTGTGCATACGCCTGCTTCCCCGACGGGAAGGTCAAAACCAGCTTCTCCGGAGTGCAGTTCTTCGCCGTTACGTAAACGTAGATTGGGTCGCTTGGCGCGTAGGTGATTTTGTCTGTGGAAACGGCGACCGCCAAAAGCCTCCGGATGCTGAGCACAAACAGCTCCGGAACGTCCGGCACTGGAATGGTGCCATCGGCGGGCGTAATTCCATCAGACAGGACTCCGACTACCTCCACGAACTGACCGAGATACCAGCCAAAATCTATCTGCGGGTTGCGGAGATAGTAAAGAGCGTTGCCGGTCTCCCGGTCAACAAGAACATATTCGGGGCGATTGTCGGTGGAAATGGTGCCATCATCCGACGGCAGCTCGCTGACAATTCCAGAGGCGACAATCTTCTCCGACGGCTTCTCGATAATCTGGATGGGGAGCTTGCCGCTCTTGCCGTACCCACGTACCTCTCCGCGAACCACGTGCTCTCCGGGAAAGAGCGGGCGCTCCTCGCCCCTGTAGATGAACGTCCATTCCTTGGCGCCGCCGGACTCGATCTCGATGGGTTCGGCGAGGTACGGATAAAGCGTCATCGGAACCCCTTCCGGGAACAGGCGAATATCATCCAGCCACGCAATCACATCTTCTCGCTGATCAATGTAAATCGTGAGAGTCTCCGCCTGCTGTCCCTCGGTTACGTTGCGCGCGATGAGTGTGATGACGATGTTTTCCAGTTGGTAGTACTCCGGCTTGTCGGTCTGGACTTCGACCACGAGGAGGTCTCGGATGCTCGTCACGCCCAGCGGGATACCGGGAACGGGAAGGAGTGTGTAAACATAGTGACCGGTAACCTCGACGGTCTTGTTGACGTGCGGGTCGAGGTCAACGTTCATCGGGAAGAGGCAATAGACCTTCTGCGGGTCGCCTGTGTAGAGGAAGTAGCCGGGATAACCGCCGTAACGCCCGTCTTCCAGCCACGGGGGCATCTCTCTCAGGAGTAGCCCCCGCACCGTAAGCTCTTCCGGCTCTTTTTCGTTAACGACGATGACCCTCGGCTCGCTCCGGCCGTATCCGACGACGATTCCCACGATGGAATGCTCACCGGGGAGGAGGCGATATTCCCCGGCCGAATGAACGAATGACCAGGTTATCTTGGCCCCCGGAGGCAACGTGATGGAGGTCGGGATTGGCAGGAAGAACTTCCCCTTCGACCAGAGGTACGCCTCGTCTATCCGGTAGTCGGCCTGGTGGAGTGTTGGGAACTCAAGCGTAACCGGATTGTCGGAATTGTTTGTCGCAGAGACATTGATTTTGACCAGCTCGCCCAGTTCGTAGATTTCCTTGTCGGTGGAAACGGAAACGTCAACAATCGGCTCTCCCTGGGCTACGAAAATCTCGGTCGGTTCGCTCTTGCCGTAGCCAATGACGACCCCGACGATGGAATGTCCCCCGGGGAGGAGGCGATAATCCTCTGCCGTGTGGGTGAACTCCCACGTCCGGACCTCTTCCGGTTGAAGGGTGAAATGGGTCTCAACCATCAAAGCTGGGTGGTGTCTGGACCAGTCGTAAACGCCGTCAATGACGTAGCTGGCCTCCTGGCTGATCGGGAACCCCAGGGTTATTGGCTCGAGGCCAGTGTTCGTTGCCGTGACAGAGATTTGCACGGGCTCGTCGAGGGCGTATTCCTTCTTATCGGTCGCTACGGTTACCTGTAACCCGGAAACGACCAAGATTTTGATTGGCTCGCTGTGCCCGTACTCGGCGACGATGCCTTTAATCCAGTGGACGCCCGGAGTCAGAGGATAGTCCGCAGGATCGTGTACGAAATCCCACGTATAGAATCCGCCATTGGGCGCAAGGGGTATCTCGCTATAGACGTCAGTAAACTCGCTGCCGTTGAAGTGGAAGTATTCCCCGTCTATGCAGTAGCCGGCTTGCTTGCCGGTCCGGAAGATGAGGACGACCTCGTCGCTTGTCTTGTTGGTTATGGTTACGTGGATGGGGACATTCTCGCCTACGGAATAGGACTCCTTGTCCGTGGAGACGGTAACGACAAGGCCCGGCTTCTCTCCGACGACAATCGTAACCAGGTTGCTATGGCCGTAGCCGACGACGATGCCCTTTATGGTGTGTGTGCCGGGGAGCAGAGGATAGTCCGCCGGATCGTGGACGAAATCCCACGTAATTGAGCCACCCCCAGGAAGAGGTATCGCGGTACCGACATCGCCAAGCGCGTACACGTTGAATTGAGTGTACTTCTCGTCTATGCAATACCCGGCTACCTCGCCCGTCCGAAAGGTGAGGACGATTTCCTCGCTCGTCTTGTTGGTTATGGTTACGTGGATGGGGACATTCTCGCCGACGGAGTACGACTCCTTGTCCGTGGAGACGGTTACGACAAGGCCGTCTCTCTCGCGGACAGCAATGGGGACGGGCCCGCTATGGCCGTAGCCGACGACAGTGCCGACTATGACGTGAGTGCCCGGCGCCAGGGAGTAATCCTCGGGGGTATGCTTGAAGTACCATGAATACGACGTGCCCGCAGGAATATCCACGTGGGTGAGCGATTCGATGAACGATTTATCGCTCGACCAGAGGTACTTTCCGTCAATGGAGTAATCCTGCTGGTGGCCGTCGGGGAAATTCAGGGTGATGTCGCGGTCGGTGGTGTTGACGGCCCGAAGCTCGATCCCCACGACCTCGCCCGGCTCGTAAACTTCTTTGTTGGTGAGAAGCTTGATGGAGATAGGAGTTTCTGACCAGTCGGGAAAAGTGCCGAAAGCAGAAGCAACTGTCAGGAAAACACAGAGAGGTATGAGCACAGGGAGCTTTTTCATGGAAGGGACCTCCTCATAACGATGTCTTGAACTGCATGTCCCCCGAACAGGGGACAGAGCCAAGGCGGACACCGAATCGCAATTGTCAGGTAGTATGATACCACAATTGCGGTAGAATTTCAACCCCATTTCGCGCCAATTTTGAGGGCTTACCGCAGAGAACGCTAACCTGGATTATTCATGATACGGGTCTTGGCGTCCAAACTATCAAAGCCCGAACGCGCATTCCAGTGCGCCAAAGGCAGTTACAGCACAGCAGAACTCCGAAAGGCCCGAATGCGCTATATTGCCAGCAAAACAAAATTTTTAGCCCTCATTACGAATTTATGAATAATGCAGGCTAAGGGCGCAGAGAATCTAAAAGAGCATCGCTGTGTCCCCCAGCGACCTCCGTGGCCGCGGGGATCGGCCTTCGCACGGGGGTGCGGGCGCTCCGACCATCTCCAATGGTAACTCCTCACTCTCGGGCGGCACGCGGTTTAGTGGCCTATACGGTTTCCTCTTCATGCCGGCCCGTTCCCGCAGAGAACGCCGAGAGGGCGCCTTTGTGCCTTTGTGTCTTGGTGGTTACAATCCCCTCGGCCAGCACATCTCAACCACCAAGACACCAAGACACTAAGAGGCCCAGCCTCCTCCACCCGAGACTGAGGCCATACGCGCAAAAGTAACCGCTCACTTACGGGAGGAGCTCACCGCAGAGGGCGCAGAGAATTTGGGTTGGTGGCACGGGCGTCCCTGGCCGCGGGCAGGCTTGCCCGTGGAAGACCGTGGGCAAGATGCCTATGCCAGCGGAAAATGCGAAAATGTCGTCTGTGCACAGAATCTCGGTACGTCCGCCCGAGACTGAGGGATTACCCCAAGCCGATGCGACTTGACCCGAAGGGTGCATCGCAGTTATTTTTACGATAGCTCAAATGAACACCGTTTTTGAAAGGGGGCAAAAATGAACAGAACGACTTCGGCTTTTGCGATGCTTCTTGTTGTCTGCGTCGGTTTGTCAGGACGAGCGTGCGCCGTCGGCGTCGAACCGATAAAGCTCCATCCCGAGAACCCACACTACTTTCTTTTCCGTGGGAAGCCGACGGTGCTCATAACATCGGGCGAGCATTACGGCGCCGTTATGAATCTCGACTTCGACTACGTGGCCTATTTCGACGAGCTTCATTCCAAGGGGCTTAATCACACGCGAACGTTTTCTGGCGTCTATCGTGAAGTGCCCAGCTCTTTCGGGATCACGGATAACACGCTTGCTCCACTTCCGAACCGCTATGTCTGCCCGTGGGCTCGCAGCTCGACTCCGGGCTATTTCGACGCCGGGAACAAATTCGACCTCACCGGATGGGACGAGGCTTACTTCCAGCGGCTGAAGGATTTTCTTGCCCAGGCTGCCAGGCGAGGAATCGTCGTGGAAATGAACCTCTTCTGCCCGATGTACGATGAGAATGTCTGGAAAGCCTCGCCGATGAACGCCGCTAATAACATCAACGGGGTCGGCAAATGTTCTCGCACGGAAGTTTACACGCTCAACCAGAAGGACCTGCTGGGCGCCCACGAGGCGGTAACGCGGAAAATCGTCCAGGAACTCAAGGATTTCGACAACCTTTATTACGAGGTGTGCAACGAGGCTTATTTCGGCGGCGTAACTGTGGAGTGGCAAAACCGCATCATCGCCGCAATTCTTGACGCGGAAGCCTCTTTTCCGTCGAAGCACCTCATATCTCAGAACGTCGCCAACGGCTCCGCGAAAATCGAGAACCCCAATCCCGCGGTTTCCATCTTCAATTTCCACTACTGCGTCCCGCCGGTCACTGTCGAGATGAACTATGGGCTGAACAAGGTCATTGGAGAGAATGAGACGGGTTTCCGGGGAAAGGAGGATGTTACGTACCGGACGGAGGGATGGGATTTCATCATCGCGGGCGGTGCGCTGTATAACAACCTCGATTATTCTTTCACATACCGGCATCCCCGCGGGACGTTCCTGGACTATAAATCGCCCGGCGGCGGAAGCCCGACCTTGCGCAGCCAGCTCAAGATTCTGAAAGACTTCATCGAGGGCTTTGATTTTGTCCGAATGGCGCCGGACAATTCCGTCATCAAGGGAGGAATCCCCCCAGGGATGCAGGCGAGGGCCCTCGTCGAGCGTGATAAAGCGTTTGCGGTGTACATCCACCGCCCGAGTGGCAGAAGTGATTTTTCCGTGAGATGGAGGGGACAGGTGAACCCGCTGCATTCTGAAACCTACACGTTCTACACGGTATCGAACGACGGAGTGAGGCTGTGGGTGAACGGCAAGCTCATCATTGATAATTGGACCGACCACAGCACCACGGAGAACAGCGGCGAGATTGGCTTGACCGCGGGGAAGAAGGCGGACATCAAGATGGAGTACTACCAGGGCGGCGGCGGGGCAGTCGCAAAACTTCTGTGGGCCAGCCCGAGCCAGAAAAAGGGGATTATCCCGGAGGATTGTCTTTCTCTTCCGAATGACGCAGGAAAAGGTCTCGCGGGGGAATACTTCGAGGGAAAGGACTTGAAGAAGCTTGTGATGACGCGCACGGATGCAACCGTCAATTTCGACTGGTCACAGCGGAGCCCCTTCGATGTCGAAAGCACTGAACCCAGGGTTAATCTCGTCGTAAGCCTTCCCGCCGGCCGTTATAAGGCAGAGTGGGTGAACACCGTGACGGGAAAGGTTGACAAGGCGGAGGATTTCGAGCACGGCGGCGGCGATAGGACCCTCGCCTCCCCGTCTTTCTCCGACGACATCGCCCTTCGGGTCAAGCGATCAGGCCCGTAAGGAGCGCTGCCCACGTATTTCCGCCAGCGCCGCTTCGCTCGCCAGAAATGCTGGCAGGAGTTGCTGAGGGTGCGGCTGTATTTGCGTGGCGGAGAGGGCCCCCTTGAAGCACCGCGTCGGCCTTGCCCGGCCCGGGAACGGCCTCGTAGCCCGCCGTGTGGCCGCCAAGCTAACACCCACCATCGGGCCTGAAACAACGGGGCCCGAGGTGGCATGGGCATCTTGCCCATGAAACTCCTCACGGGTCCCGCCATTGGCGGGATGCCACGATTACGCAGCCACACCCGTACGCAGCTACGCCCAATGACAGGGACGGGGAGAAGTCTTATAATATTTTGCGAGCTGAATCGGTGGGAGGGGAGGCAGTGGCCGACCTGATGCGGCGGGGCACGCCGCCGCTGAGGGTATGGCCTCAGTCTCGGGTGGAGGAGGCCGGACCTCTTAGTGTCTTGGTGTCTTGGTGGTTGAGATGTGCTGGCCGAGGGGACTGTAACCACCAAGGCACAAAGGCACAAAGGCGCCGTCTCGGCGTTCTCTGCGGGAACGGGCCGCCATGAACACGAAACCGTATAGGCGACTAAGGCGCCTGCCGCCCGAGAGTGAGGCCTTACCGCTGAGGCGGGATTGGGATTGACAGGATGGACAGGATTTCAGGACAAGTTCGCCAGGCGATGACCACATTTAGACGCACTGGAGAACCTGCGCAAAATCCTGTTATCCGGTCCAGTAGAACGTTACCGAATTTACGAATCGGAGCGCTAAGTTGAAAAGGAGTCGCGTCTTTGTATGACCGAAGAAGTATCAATCGGAGAATATCTGCGGAGACTGCGCGAAGAAAAAGGATGCTCCCTTGAGGAAGCGGCACAGGCCACGAAAATCAAGCTGGAGAACCTTCATGCGATAGAATCGGATGAAATCGCCAAGCATGTGCCTGCGATTTACGCAAAGGCGCTGATCAAGCTTTACGCGGAATTCCTCGGCGTGGACGCGGCGGGAGTCGTCGAGAGGTTCAGGAGGCTGCACGGCGATGCGTCACCCGTCCCGGCGAGGGCGCCGTCGGCTTCGTCGTCAAAAACGGCAAGGGCTCGGGTTCTCACACAGGTTCCCCGCCCGGTGATTCTCGGCGGCGCGGCGGTCGCGGTCCTGATTTCTCTTTGCTGTATCTACCTGCTTAGCTCTCCGCGTTACAAGCTTACTGTGAGGGCGATTGGGCGTGTACCGATAAAGGTCTATCGTGACGGGCAGTTCGTCGAGGGGTCAACCATCGAGCCGGGGAAGACAAAGTCGTGGCGGGCGAAGAAGCGTCTCGAGTTGAAGATTTCCAAGCCGGAGAACGCCGAGGTGATATGCAAAGGCGCAAAGGTTGACCTGCCGAGGAACGCGAGCGTTTCGATAGTTCTCGACAAGGGGGGAATCATCAAGAAAAGCATTGTAAGTCCATCGCCAGGGAAATGACCGGCGGCGTATCGCGAGAAACGGAGTATGACAAAAGTTGCCCTGACAAGTCTGGGATGCGCGAGAAATTTAGTGGATTCCGAAATCATCCTCGGTTCTTTGAAGCGAGGCAAAGCGGAAATCTGTGACGACATCGTCGGTGCGGACGTCGTGATTGTCAACACGTGTGGGTTCATCCGCGAAGCTGTCGAGGAGTCCATTGACGCGCTCCTTCAAATTTGCGAGCTCAAAAAGGATGGGCGCCTGAAAAAGGTCATCGCTGCGGGGTGCCTGGTTCAACGATACGCACAGCAACTTGTTCAGGAGCTTCCCGAGGTTGATGGGTTCGTCGGCGTCAATGACCTCCCGAAGATTGGGCGAGTCGTCAAGGAAGTCCTCGCCGGAAGGAGGGTGGTCGAGCTGTCCGGCCGGCCTGAAATCCTGGACAGCGGGCCGCGCTTCGCTCTGACTCCCAGGCACTTTCGTTACGTTAAGATATGCGAGGGATGCAACCATGGCTGCACATTCTGCGCAATCCCCGGCATCAAGGGCAAACTGAGGAGCCGCTCGGCAGCTTCAGTCCTGACGGAGGTTCGCAACTTGATTCGCGAAGGTGCGAAGGAAATCGTCCTCATCGGCCAGGACACCGGCGAGTACGGACTCGACAGGGGCGAGCGCGATGCCTTGCCGAGGCTTCTGCGCGAGATATGCGCCGTTGACGGAGATTTCTGGGTGAGGCTCTTATACTCCTGCCCGACGTACTTCAGCGACGAGGTGATTGAGATCATTTCCGCCGAAAGGAAGATGTGCCGGTACGTGGACTTGCCTGTTCAGCACATTGAGCCGGGAATTCTCAAGGCAATGGGGCGCCGCGAGACGACGGACGACATTCTGCGCCTCATCGCCCAGATACGCCGAGGAATGCCGGAGGTGACCATCCGAACGTCCGTTATCGTCGGCTTCCCTGGAGAGGGGGAGAAAGAGTTTCAGCGCCTGCTCGATTTCGTGCACGAAACGAGATTTGAGCGGCTCGGGGCGTTTGAGTTCTCTGCTGAGGAAGGGACGCAGGCGGCCGCCATGCCGAACCGGGTTGCTGACGAGGTCAAGCACGAGCGATTCGACCGCTTGATGCGTTTACAGCAGGAGATTTCCCTGGAGAACAACAGAAAACTCATCGGCAGGACGCAGAAAATAATCGTTGACGAATTGAGCGAGGACGAGAATTATCGCTGCATCGGGCGAACCGAAGGGGATGCGCCGGAAGTGGATGGCTGCGTTTACGTCCAGGGGGAAAGGGGCCGACCGGGTGAATTTGCGATGGTCAAGTTCACGGGATGTCTCGAATACGACCTCATAGGGAGGGAGATTGATGAACCTTCCGAATAAGCTGACGTCCGTCCGGATGGTGATGGCGTTCGCATTTCTGGCGGCGCTCGTGTCGGGCATGCCGTACGGGAGGACAATCGCCTTATTTCTTTTCATCATAGCGGGGACTACCGACGCCCTCGACGGTTACTACGCGAGAAAATACAACCTCCTGACCGATTTCGGAAAGCTCATGGACCCCCTTGCCGATAAGATTCTTATTTCGGCCGCGTTCATATCCTTCGTCGAGCTCCCCGAGACGCGCATTCCCGCCTGGATAGCCGTTGTGGTCGTGGCCAGAGAGTTCGCAGTAACCGGGCTGCGGTTGCTGGCTGCGTCGAAAGGAACAGTCATCGGCGCACACAGGTGGGGACGAAACAAAATGGTCTCCCAGGCTCTCACGACCGTGGTAGTCCTCTGTTTTCTGAGCCTGAACGAGCTTCTCCCGAGCGCCATGAAGGATGTCATGAAGTTACCGTTCTCGATAACGCTCAACGTGTTGATGTACGTCACGCTAACGGTGACTGCCGTCACGGGAATGGTGTTCCTGTTCAGGCATCGGGGGTTGATCCTGAGTGATGTTTGACATGCCGCGAGATGCCGAAACAACTCTCCCGCGAAAGAACGCCGGGGCCGTGGACCCAGGAGCGCCCCTCGGTGCTTCATCCCAACAATCACCCGAGCGTCAATCCCGGCTGCTCGGCTTATCAATGGTCCTTGCGACAGGATTTGGCGTGGGATATTCCCCGGTCGCACCGGGAACTTTCGGCGCCGCCCTGGGCGTTGGGATTTATTGCGCGTTTGTTGCCCTTGGGGCCCTAAACATAACGCTTCCCATCGTATGCCTCGTCCTCTTCGCCGCCGGGGTGCATCTCTCCACCATCGCCGAAAAGCGATTTCGCCAAAAGGATTGTCCGAGAATCGTCATTGACGAGATTGCGAGCTTCCCCCTGACGATGCTTTTGATTTCTCCCTCTCTCACGAGGATTGGGATAGCATTCGCCCTCAACCGCGCTGCAGACATCCTCAAGCCGTTCCCCGCAGGGC
>Ga0315289_10011604_pt1 | contig 12478 bp, 7 predicted proteins | sample YL17G11_40_MG_FD_203452 | JGI IMG/M metagenome (GOLD analysis project Ga0315289, IMG submission 203452) | Sediment microbial communities from Yellowstone Lake, YNP, Wyoming, USA - YL17G11_40 | ecosystem: Environmental > Aquatic > Freshwater > Lake > Sediment | place: USA: Wyoming | collected...
CTGAAGGGGTTCCATGTTTTATGCAACCCTTTCAGGGTTGGGATTTCCAAGGACATCCTTTTCCCAGGGTGGCGCTTCGCTGACCCTGGGCTTTGTTCTGAAACGCCTTCGGCGTTCTCTTATTGTTCACGCACAAATCCGCGGATCTTCCGTAACACCGTGTCGCGGGGGGATACGGAAATACTTAAATTGCTCTAGACAGGACTAACAAGATCAACATGATTGAGGCTCTCATCCGTTCATCCTGTGAATCCTGTCAATCCTGTCCACAAAAAGGATATGTCACTGAACTTCTGAGATGGAGCACGGGGGCTGTCAGGGACGGGGCGCTCCGAAGGGAGCCCGCGGCGGGGGTTGGTTGCTCCCGGCCATTTTCAGCCACTCGCGGACCAACGGTTGGTTCGGATCGAGCTTCAGACACGCCTCGAAGTGCCGGGCGGCCTCCTTGAACAGCCCTTGTTTCCACAGCAGCGCTCCGAGGTTCTTGTGGATTTCGGGAACGTCGGGAGCGAGGTCCGAAGCAAGCCGGAAGCGCTCCGTGGCCTCTTCTATTCTTCCCAGAAGCAGCAAAGCCGATCCGAGATCGGAGAGAACCCCGGCCTCTTCCATGGGAGGCGGCCCGGCGTATTTCCCGTTCTTGCGCGCCTTTGCGGCCAGATCCAGATAGGTGCTGAAATGCGCCACCGCCTCTTCCATCTTGCCCTCCTTCCGGGCGATGGTGCCGAGGCTGTTGTGGATCTCCGCCAGCTCGGGGCGCTCGGACCGGATCTTCAGGGCGGCCGCTCGGGCCTGCGCATACTGGCGTTTGGTTATCAGATCCGCCAAGTCCAGTATCTCATAGAAAACCGGGATGAAGTCCTTGGCGTCCTCGCGATAGCCTTCCGGGGCGGCATCCGGGGTCAACCTTCCTCCGGCCAAATATCCCAGCCTTTCCAGACGCTCGATGCTCTGCCGGTCCAGTTTCAGCTCGGTTTCCTCGCCTGACGGTCGTGTGATCGCCTTCCGGATCTCGGCCAGGGTGTTGCGCAGGCTCTCCGCCCGCGCCGGGTCGGCGAAGATCAGGTTTGTCTTCTCCCCGGGGTCTTTGGACAGATCATAGAGCTCCGGCTTGAGCGACTCGATGTATTTCCAGCCCTTGCCCGGGGAGGTGGCGGCGGAAACCAGGCCGACTGGCGGGGCGCACTCGTATTGTGTGGGCAGGAGCGTCTCAAAGTAGAGTTGCCGCTGCTCATAAGAAGCGGCCGGGGTCCGGCCTTCCAGGCTGCGAGCGAGGTCGCGGCCCTGCATCCGGGGCGGAACCGGGATTCCCACGCATCCCAGGATGGTTGGCGCCACGTCCGCCACGCTCACACGCTGGTCCCTGATCCAGCGGCCCTCTTTCCGCCCGGGCCGCTTGATCATCAGCGGCACGCGCAGGGTGCTCTGGTAGGTGAGAAATCCGTGATCTCTCTCGTTGTGCTCGCCCAGGCCTTCGCCGTGGTCTCCCACCACCACGATCAGACTGGAATCATAGAGTCTCAATTCCTTGAGCTTGTCCAGAACAATCCCTATGCAGTGATCCACATAAGCAATCTCGCCGGCGTAGGGATCATCCCTGAACCGAGTGGCGTAGGGTTCGGGCGGAGTGTACTCGCGGTGGGGGTCATAATAGTGAAGGAAAAGGAAGAATGGCTTGTCGTGGTTCTTGTCCAGCCACTCGCCGGCGAGGCGGCTGACGTCCCCGCCGGGGCGTTCGTCTTCCTCGGGCGCGCCGGCTTTGTTCCGTTCGAGCTTGTCGTCGTAGTCGTCGAACCCTTGATTGAGCCCGAATCTCGAATCCAGCACGAATGCCCCGATCACCGCGCCGGTTCGATATCCCTTGTCCTTGAGTATCTCGGCCAGGGTTAGACTGGAGGCGCCGAGACGGTACTTGATGTTGTAGCGCACCCCGTGAGAAGGAGGAAGCATCCCCGTCATCATGGTGCAATGGGAAGGCAGCGTGAGAGGAACGTTCGCAACCGCCTCCGAGAAAACCGAACTCTCGCGGGCCAAGGCGTCCAGCCGCGGCGTGGTCCCGCGGGGATCGCCGTAGCAGCTGAGATAGTCGGCCCGGCAGGTGTCTATGCTTATCAGGAGCACGTTGCGGATCTTCGGAGCCTTGTAGAACGTCTGCCACCCAAACCAGGCGGCTGCCAAGGCAAGCGCGAGGCCCATGCTAAGGAGAATACCCAAGGATGCCTTTGGCTTTCGGGCCTTGAGGTTCCGCCCGCTTTTCCTGTTCGTCTTGTTCTTCTTCACAACCAATGCTTTTGCTCCATCAGGCCCGCGGGAACTCTCTTCCCCGCCGGAATGTCGCCTCATTAGACCACGATCCCGCCCCGGCAAGGAAGCGTTTTCCCGCGCGTCGCTTCCCGGAAAGACGGAAAACGTGTCCAAGTCTCTGGCTTTGCTTTGTTTCTCGGTTTCTCCTCGGGGTGAATCCCCCGGAAACGTCGGGCTACACCCACCCGAAATGCACCAGGTCGAGCACCTCGCCCATGACGGCGTAGAGTGCCGCCATCTCGGTCGGCTCGCTCTTTTCGACGCGGAAATCGGTGTGGCGGCGGGAAGCAATCACTTTGTGCCGGCCATCGGGAAGACTCTCCTCCTTGAGGTCCCAATCGTGGTCCATCAGCCATTCCCGGCAGCGGCTGGTATGGGGCATGAAGACGGTGTCGTCCTTGTCGTAAGGGTTCTCGCCGACGCCGTAGAGGATTGTCTTGTCGCCCGTCTGCTCAACCCGCATGACGAAATGGAGGGCGTCGTTGGCGTAGAACCAGTCCCCCGTCAGCACGTTCCATTCGATTTCGTGCTTCTTGAGTTCCTTGGCCAGTTCCACCTCGCGGGGATGAATTTTTCCAACCGATTCCGGCGTCATAACCCCCCCTCACCTTCCTTGCGATACATATACCCGCTAGCCTTATCGCGCAACGGGCGGGGGTTTGTCAAGTGCCGATGCTCCGTCCGGCGGGGGAATCTCGTAAAGCGCCGAAGCACCGAATTGCCGCGCCAGGCGGCCTATCCGTCCAAATCTCGCTAGGGAAGACGCCGGGTAGTCCCTGCGCTCCAGGCTGCCCACCGCCACCCAACCCACGCCCAGCGTGTGGCACAGGGACAGGGCTTTCTCGTCGTCCTGCGAGGTGTAGAGCAGGTCGAGCGCCCCGGCGCGATCGGCCAGTTCGGTGGCCGCGAATGCATACCCGCGCCACTGGGACTCATGCCCCTGCCAAGCCAGGATGCAGGGGATTCCCGAAATCGCCGCGAAACGCCCCCCAAAGGAATACGAGGTCCCCGGCGCCTCGGCCACCCACCGGCCCTCCAGGACTGAGTGCTGAGTGCTGAGTGCTGAGTCTGGCTGCTCGCCACGCAGAGGGCTGAGGGCTGGCGGCTGAACCGGAATGTTCTCTCGCATCCAGAGTCCCAACCGCAAATCGTCCCCCGCATACCGGGGAAGATTCAAGAAGGCCAAACCATCCAGAGTGCGGCAGGCGGTTTTCGCGCCGGCCGGATCCATCCCCTTCCCGATCCATTCCTGAAGCCGGTCCTCCCCCCGCTGGATCCGGGCCGGGACCCCCAGCAGGGGATACAGCGTGCCCACACCTATCAGCCAGAGGGCCGCCATGTAGAGTGCTGAGTGCTGAGTGCTGAGTGCTGAGTGCTGAGTGCTGAGTGCTGAGTGCGGAGTGCTGAGTGCGGAGTGCTGAGTGCTAAGGGTTGAGCCGGCTGAGGATGGCAGAGCCGTCCGGACTCTTCTCTTCTCCATTCCTCCGAGCTTTTCAGGCTGAAGTTGGTACTCTGAACCGTTCAGGCTGAAATCTATAGACTGAAGGCTGGAGGCCAGAGGCTTCGGATTCTCAGTCTCAAGCCTCCAGTCTTCAGTCTCCAGCCTCCAGTCTCCAGCCTCTTGTCTCTTCTCAGCCGAGCCGCGATGCCGGGAAAGGGCGGCGGCCAGCGAGAGGGCCAGGAGCGTCCAGGCGGGGAAGTACAGCTTGAAGACGGTGTTGTAGCGCTGATTCGGTGGGCCGATGGGGTCGTCCAGGTAGAAGAACTCCGGAATCCACAGGCAGGCCAGCGCCGTCACACCCAGGAGGAAAACCCACTGCCCCGAAGCGGTCAGGCGGGACGATCTGAGCGCGTAGTTCGCATAAACCAGACATCCGCCCAGACAAAGCGTCAGCAACAGTCCCGCCTTGGCCGAACTGGAGAATCCGTTGTGTAGGCCCGCGGCGAGCACGAGCAGCCCCACTAGGACTGCCGCCAGCCAAGGCGAGTTAAAGCCGGTTGTTTTGCGGGAAAACGAGATCTTACCCACCCCCAGTATGATAAAGGCCACCCCGAAAAGCCCCCAGAAACTCAGCCACGGCAGGAAAGGAGACCGGTTATTGGCCCCGACTATGCCAACAGCTCCCAGAAAAGACAGAAAGGAGGGCAGTCTGGCCAACGCCGGGCTGTGAATGTTGTCGAGCGGGATGTGGACATGGTGGGTGAAGAACCCGGCCAGCACCGCCACCGCCGCCATCCCGGCGATTGCCCACAAAAGGAGACCTTGGACGGTCTGGGCCGCGGCGGTCTGCAAGTCCAGAGATTTGAAGGATTCAAGTTTGATCCAGGCAATGCCCAGAAGCCCCAGGACCGCCAGGTCCCAGCTGTTGGTCATCCACATCGCCGCCATCACCACCAGAAGCAGGACACAAGAGGATCCCTGATCCCACACGAGTTCCCGCCAGCTCGGCGCTTCCACCTCGCGGGTCCGCTGCAGCTGGGCGATCAGGCACAGGGCGAGCAGGAGAAGCAAGAGCCCGGTGGCATGGGCGTGCAGGTCCCCCAAGAGCCAGTTGAAGGCGGGAAACTCGTTGCGGGTATGGGGCAGCACATCCGACGGGCCCCAGAAGTCAAAGTATTTCAACGCTTCGGACAGCCCCCCCCGCCGCCAGCCCAGGATCAGATCGGGCAGCTGCCGCCAAGTGGCCGCCGGTCCGGCCAGCGCGATCAGGAACATGGCCCACACCCCGCCCCTCTTGCGCTCGCACAAGGCCCAGCCGGTCGAAAACGACATCGTGAGCAGAAGGCCGAAAAGCGTGCCCAAGCCGAGGTTGAAACCCACCTGCGGCGCGGCGCCAGTCAGCCGGGTCAGCGAGGCCCAGATGAGATGGCTGAAGTAGTAGTAATTCATCGAGGCCCCTGCCAGCCATGGATCGCTGGGAGGGATCGCCGGATTGCGCCAGAGCGACGTCAGGTAACTCAAGTTGACCCATTTCTCCGCGCCGTACCAGCCCAAGGCGTCGAAGGTCGCGTCCGCGAAGAAGGACCGCATCCACAGGTAGCCGAAGAACGCAACGGCGAAGGCCGCTTCGTAGGCGGCAACCAGGCGCCAGTTCCCGCGGAGAAAATCGCCAAGCAGACTCCTGTTCCGCATCAGAGAGGGCAGACACACCCCAAGGAGAATCAGAAGCGCCCACAGCGGGGCCGCAAGCGGTCCCCACGGAGACGCGTCCGCGCCCAAATGGAAGAGAAAAGCAACCCAGCCCTGGAAGAACGCCAGAAGAACCAGCGCGGCAAACTTCGACATGCCGAATCCGCGGTCCGGCAGCAGCGGCATGCACCGGAAAACGAACGGAAAAACCACCCACCCCAGCGCGGTGACCACGAGCCACCATGCCACGACCGACGAAAGGGAACTTTGAAGCCAGGAGAACATAGTCTTGAGTCCTGAGTCTGGAGGCTTGAGGCTTGAGGCTTGAGGCTTGAGGCCTGAGGCCTGAGGCCTGAGTCTGGAGGCTTGAGGCTTGAGGCTTGAGGCCGGAGTCTTGAGGCCGGAGACTGGAGCCTTGAGGCTTGGGACTATGTCCCGCAATCCGCAATCCGCAATCCCCAATCCGCAATCCGAAATCAACAATCCCCAATCCGAAATCAACAACCCCCAATCCTCAATCCCCAATCCGCAATCCGCAATCCGCAATTGCCATGAACCGCTCCTTCCACTTGTGTTCCACCGAAGGATCCGCCGAGCACAGGCCCGACTGGATCAGGTACTTATTCACGAAGATCCGGTTTTTCAGATAGACATAGGCCTCGACGGTCTCGCCGTTTTTTCCGCTTTCCTCCACCTGCTCCGTCGGCATCCATTTCCCTCTCGTGTTTTTCAGCAGCACCTTTTTGTTCAGTATCCGCTTGCGCAGGTAGGCCATCGTTTCCTCGGTCCTCCCGCACCGTACACCCACCAAACGCACTACAAGACCCGTCTGGAGACGCAGCGTGAGCGGGTCCACGATCTCCGTCACTTTGTAAAGAGTCTCGCGGCTGTCCTCGAACGCCGCCGGGTCCATCTGCGGGCTCGCGTCCTGGATCGCGGGGATATAACCAGCGGTGTCATGCGCCTTGAGCGGTTCGCCTGTCGCCGGCTCTGCTTCCTCGGCCAGATCGCGGTCCACCTTCTCTATCCGCACGTCGCGCTGTGAACCGAAAAGATCTTCTTCCGCGCCAACTTTCTCCCGAATCATCTCCAGGTATTCCGGGTTAATCTCGTAGCCTATTCCGCTCCGCCCCAGATCGAGCGCGGCCTTGAGCGTCGTGCCGCTGCCCAGGAACGGGTCCAGCACCACGTCCTCCACAAAGGTGAACATCCGGATGAGGCGGCGCGGCAGCTCGGCGGGGAACATCGCCTCGTGGCCGGACTGCTGTTTGGCGCCGCCGAAGGCCCAGTGGCCCAGGAAGTACTCGCTCCATTCCTCCTTGGTGAGCTGCGAGGCTTCCTTGATCTCCTTGGAAACGGTCTTGCCACGTCCCGGTTTCTTGAAGAGCAGAATGAACTCGTAGTCCAGCTCGACAATGCCGTTGGGCGGATACGGATACGACCCCATCACCGCCGCGCCGCCGGTGGTGTTCATCGTGGTTTTCTTCTGCCAGATGATCGAACCCATGAAGTCCAGGCCGATACGCTCGCACTGCGCGATGAACTCCGCGTGGATCGGGATCACCTTGTAGCGGCCGTAGATAGCGGAGCGGGCGAACTGGTCGCCGATGTTGATGCAGAGCCGCGCGCCGTCGCGCAACACCCGCGCGCACTCCGACCACACCGCGTAGAGGCCGCGCAGGTACTCGTGGAGCGACTGGCCATAGCCGATCTGGCCGGGCTGACCGTAGTCCTTGATATGCCAATAGGGCGGCGAGGTGACCACGAGGTCCACGCTCTCGTCCTCCACCTCGCGCATCCGCCGGCTGTCGCCGATGTAAATCCTTCCCCACATATAGCGCTCTTTTCCCGTTTCCCGCGCGGCGCACGCCCACTTCAACCCGGAGCGCTGCGGACTCACCCTGCCTGGGCTGCGTCATTCTAACCCAAGGCCGCTCTGCGCAGAATACCTTTTTTCACCTGAGATTTTCATTTGACCGGGCACATTCCGGACATATATAGTCCACGAGGGGTTTTACCGAGCATTCAGCGCTGCTATTCCACGCTAAAGACAGCGAACGTCCCGGCAAAGCAAACGCGAACATAAGGTATTATGCCCTTCGCTAACGCAACCCAGACACAACAGAAGAACTTTGAGGCCGTGCTTGCCGGACTTCGGCGGATCGGCTATGGAAAGGATCTTTTGCTCCAGGAATACCCGTTGCGTGATTGGTTCGATCCTGGCCAACCGAGCAGACGAGTAGATGCCGCGGCATTCGGCCAAACCCCTGTCTCCTATGATAACGCTTGTTTTGCGGTGCTCAAAGCGAATGGCACGTCTGGTCCTTATCTGATATCTCAATACCGCGCGCTGGGCGCACCACGCGCTCTTGAGATCCGCCATGACCGTATTCTTCACTGGAAGGTTACACCTTCCCCCTCGGAAACCGACATTCAGGAGATAATCTCACCGAGTGAGATTGAGCGTGCTTTTGAGGCCAACGAGGGGGTCTGGAACCCTAAGAGCGCCCTTCGTGCCCGCAATGTCGCGGCCCCTGAATCTCGGCAACTCGACTTTATTGATCTCGGGCTTATCCCCGCGCTGGAGCAACACATTCGGGAGAAACTCGATCCGCTTCTTAGCGAGATCATCCATGCCGCTTCGAGAGATTATCAAAAGCGTCATCGCCGGCAGCCTGATTGGGATCCGCTCTGCCGGTTGGTCTTCCGTACTCTGGCTGGCAAGATGATGCATGACCGGCGGCACAACGGCTTTGGATCCATTCAGGGCATTCCCGACGCCGATGATCTCCTTGCGAAAGTCCAAGGCCACTATCGGGACAAAGAGCCTGTCATAGATGATCCTTATACTCGTACCTTGGTCGTCCAAAGGATGTGGGAGAGTATCAGCTTCGAGAACCTCTCCGTGGAAGTTTTGGCCTACATATGGGAAAACACGCTCGTTTCCAGTGAAACCCGAAAGGAACTTGGCATCCATGCCACGCCGCCGAGCATTGCGCGCTATATCGTCCATCGCCTCCCCATCGAGGACATCCCGCAAGACGAACGGCACGTCGTTGAACCGTGTTGCGGCAGCGGGACGTTTCTGATTGCGGCCCTTCAGCGGCTTCGAGATCTCTTACCAGAGGAGATGGACGCCCCCCAGCGGCATGCTTATCTCGCCCGACACTTAGCCGGATTCGACACTGAAACTTTCGGACTAGAGGTCGCTAGATCATCTCTCACGCTCGCTGATTTCCCCAATCCCAATGGCTGGAAGCTTGAGAAGGAAGATGTATTTGAGGTGCAACAGAATGCACCCGGATTCCACCGGCGCATCTCTCGTGCGCGGGTCGTCCTCTGCAATCCGCCATTCGGAGCTTTTGACGGGAAAGAGCGCCAACGTTATAACCCACAATCCGTCCAGAAACCCGCCGAACTCCTGCTTCGGGTTTCTCGCCTGCTGCCCAGAGATGCGGTGGTAGGTTTTGTGCTCCCCCTCGTTTTTCTGGATGGGAGAGAGTACCGTGACGTCCGCAAAGCAGTTGTTGAGCGATTCGAGCAAGTGGAACTCGTGAGCCTGCCTGACAAAATCTTCGAACACGCGCAACAGGAGACCGCGCTTCTCATTGCCCGTACCCCAAGACGTATCGGCGGACTCATTTCCGTGTTCCACCGCAAAGTCACCAATGACGACGCTTCGTTCTTCAAGAACCATTATCAGATAACACGCGAAGATCATGGGGAACTCACCCAGGATACCACTTCCCGAACAATCGCCATCCCAGACTTTCAAGAGATATGGGAACGCCTCTCCGGATATCCCACGCTCAAAGATGCCGCAAAGGAGATTCATCGAGGAATCGAGTGGAATATCCCACTGACAGCGCGGGACCCCAAGACAGGAAAAGGAAGGCCAATCCTGGAGAACGTTCGCCGCCTTGTTTCTCAAACCTCGAAACCTGGATTCTGCAAAGGCATAAGGGACGTGCCCCGTGACTTCTTCTGCTTTCAGGTTCCCGACACCTGCTACCTGAACCTCATCCCAGAGTATCAACGCGGCAATGCTTATAAGCTCGCTTGGGAAGAAGGCAAGGTGGTGTTCAACTCGAAGACAAAGTCGCGCGGTCCCTGGCGTCTTGTTGCTTTTGCGGACACATCCGGGTTAGCTGTGTATCAGACACTTAGTTGTGCATGGCCATCCTCTCAGTGGGAACTTCACACCCTTGCCGCCGTTCTGAACGGGCCAACTGCAAATGTTTATGTGGCGTCTCACGAGGGCAAGCGCGATATCACAAAGGAAACTCTATTGGAAACTCCCGTGCCGGATGTGGCTGTGCTGGATCAAGAGCAAATCGGAAGCCTTATGGCCAAGTACGTGAGCGCCGTTACGAATCCACCGCTCAACTCCGGGCTAAATGACCAAACGACGGCACACAAGATTCTCCGCCAGATCGACGCAATTGTTTTGAAGGCATACGGTCTTCCCCCGCGCCTGGAACGTGAACTTCTCGAATACTTCCGAGGACACAGGCGTCCCGTTCCCTTCGATTTTGGCGATTATTATCCAGAGGATTTCAAGCCGTATATCCCCTTGTGGATGTACGATTCCGACGAATTCCAGAAATCCACGGCAGAGCGGTTCATGGCCGAATTGCCAAAGGTGACCGACCCACACATTCGGGAAATCCTTGCTGATCTTTAGCGGGCGAGGTTATGGAAACGTACCTGTTGGACACCAATATCATCAGTGATCTCGCTGACGCGGAGAGCGATAACCATTCTGCCTGCATGGCGCATCTGCAAGCCGCCGTTCGAGCGGGAGACCACATTTTGCTGCCTGTGATGGCCATCGCCGAAATCGAATTCGGCCTCCAAAAGGGCAAAAACCCACATTCGGAAGATGCGAAGAGAATCCGAGATTTCCTGCAGAAGTATCCTCTCCCTCTGCCCTTTGATGATGACTCGGTGGCGCCGTACGCCTTGATTCGTTCGAAGGTTCTGCATCTGCATCCACAGCCCAGGAAGAAGAAGCGTCCGGAGGAATGGTGTGATCGTGTCACAGGGAAGGAACTCGGCATTGATGAACGAGACCTGATAATCGCCAGCGCAGCCGTCCAATACAACGTTGTCCTCGTCACCGACGACCGCAATTCAGGAATGCGTACAATCCACGAAGCTTCGAAAGTGCTGGCGGAAGAAGGACATCATATAGAACTCCGGATAGAAAACTGGCACTGAAGCGTTTGATACCGCGGTTCCATGTAGATTTTCCTCTTTACAATACCGCCCCGCCGGGGTAGTTTAGCTCCCTTGGCGCTGGCGCCGGGCGAGTGGCGCATGGGTCCGGGTCCGCCTTTCGCGGACGGACCTAAGAACCGTGTTCCCAGCGTTCCGGCAGGGCCGCGTTGCATCCAGCGGCTGCGCATTGTATCCAGACCCAACGCATAGTATCCAAAGGGAGGGCATAGTCATGGCAAAGGTGTATCATGAAAAAGACGTGAAGTCCAAATTGCTGGCGAAGAAAACCATCGCGATCATCGGGTACGGCAGCCAGGGCCATGCCCAGGCGCAGAACCTGCGCGACAGCGGCATCCAGGTGATCGTGAGCGAACTGCCGGGAACGGCGAACTACGACCTGGCCGTCAAGCACGGGTTCCAGCCGATTCCGGCCGACGAGGCCGCCAAGAAGGCCGACGTTATCCACGTCCTGATCCCTGATGAGCACCAGGCCGCGCTCTACAGAAACTCGATCCACGCCCAGATGAAAAAGGGCAAGGCCCTGGTCTTTTCCCACGGCTTCAACATTCACTTCGGCCAGATCCAGCCGCACAAGGACATTGACGTTTGGATGGTCGCGCCCAAGGGACCCGGCCACCTGGTTCGCCGCCTCTTCGTGGAGGGCAGCGCGGTGCCGGCCCTGATCGCGGTGTATCAGGACGCCTCCGGCCACGCCTTCAACCTGGCGCTCGAGCACGCGAGGGCCATCGGCGCCACACGCGCCGGCGTCCTCGAAACCACGTTCGCCGAGGAGACCGAGACAGATCTCTTTGGGGAGCAGGCGGTGCTGTGCGGCGGCGCGATGGAGCTGGTCCAGGCTGGTTTTGAGACCCTGGTGGACGCGGGTTACCAGCCCGAAATCGCGTACTTCGAGTGCCTGCACGAACTCAAGCTGATCGTGGACCTGATGTACGAGGGCGGTATCGCAAATATGCGCCACTCGATCAGCAACACGGCCGAATACGGCGACCTGACGCGCGGGCAGGTGATCATTGACCAAGGCACGCGTCAGCGGATGCGCGAGATCCTGCGCGATATCCAGACGGGCTCGTTCGCGCGGGAATGGATCCTCGAGAACCAGGCGGGACTGCCCGTGATGAACCGTCTACGGACCCAGCAACGCGCCAAGCTGATCGAGCAGGTGGGCGCCAAGCTGCGCGGGATGATGACGTATCTCCCCAGGAAGTGATCCGGATGAGGCTTGAGGCTTGAGACTTGAGGCTTGAGGCTTGAGACTTGAGGCTTGAGGCTTGAGACTTGAGGCTTGAGACTTGAGGCTGGAGGCTAGAGACTGAGCCCTGGTGTCCGTGAGGTCCCTGATGTCCTTTGGGTCCCTGATGTCCTTTAGGTCCCTGATGTCCTTTAGGTCCCTTGGGAAACAGAACAAGAGAGAGGATACCATCATGAAAACACGAATCTACCTCGCCTCGGTCCTTGGGGTCCTCGTTGCCCTCTTTGGATTCAGTCCCTCAACTCACGCCGCGGAGGAAGCAAACATGCTTTCCATCGTGCCCAATCCCGTCTCCCTCGAAAGGCAAAAGGGGGAATTCCTGCTGGACCCGGAAACCAGGATTCTCCTCGATTCCGATGACGCGGAGATGAAGGACATCGCGGGCTGTCTGCGCGACGTCCTCAAGGCGCAGGCGGGGATTCTGATCGCGATCAGCCCCGACCCGTCCTTTAAGCCGGAGAGAAACTCGTTCTGGCTCACCACGAAAGCCTCCGATCCCGCCCTCGGCCCGGAGGGTTACAGCCTTGAGATCGCCATGGACTCCGTGGTCCTTCGCG
>Ga0315289_10011605_pt1 | contig 12476 bp, 13 predicted proteins | sample YL17G11_40_MG_FD_203452 | JGI IMG/M metagenome (GOLD analysis project Ga0315289, IMG submission 203452) | Sediment microbial communities from Yellowstone Lake, YNP, Wyoming, USA - YL17G11_40 | ecosystem: Environmental > Aquatic > Freshwater > Lake > Sediment | place: USA: Wyoming | collected...
AATAAAAATGCGGGGACCTGACGGCTATAAACAAGTCGTGTTCTGGCATCACTGGACCGGGACTCAGGATGCGTTAGCCTCAGCGAAAGTTAGGCTCTATTCAGGGGCTAGTTACTTCGAGACTAACATTCTACCATTGGTTAGCTCTAAGGGAGCTTGGGTTAAAGTAACACTCCGGACGCAGACACCCGACTGGACCGTAAACGGCACGCCCAACTGGGACGCCATAGATGCCATCCGCTTCATAATCGCGTATCCGGCGATAGGCATAGCATACATTCGCATAGATCATCTGCGTTTCTGTGACTGCTGCTACTCCGCGGTCGCAGAGCATGCAGGAAGCCAATCCGCTTATGGTTTACGTGAGCTCGTGGAAGTTGACGAGGAGCTTTACAGCGATAATGAGTGCCTGTTAAGGGCTGAAGCACTGCTTGCCTACTTGAAGGACCCGGCTGAATACCTGACGGCAAGGAGCACGGTCATCGATTACGGCAGCACACCTATCTGGCAAGCCGACAAAATCCACGTCACACTGCCTAACGAGAACGTAGATGCTGATTTCCGTATAGAAAGCGTTGAGTATCATGTGGACGCTAAAACGCAGACGCTTGAAGTGACACTGGAGCTTGGCAAGGTTCCTCCGATGCTTGCGGATTACCTGTATGCTCTCCATAGCAAGACGGACCATTTGAGCCGTTACAAGGTTGCGAGGTTGATATAATGAAGAATAAGCAGGTTTTGAAGCAGCAGCTTAGGGGTTTGGACCCTGGTGATTTGGTTTGCGTGGAATGGAGCGATGCATCGGTGGGTAAGAGCATGCATGCTGGCGCTGGCGGCATTGAAGTTCCTGTTTCCAGTTGGGGTATTTTTATTAGCTTGCTTGGTAAAAACCCTGAGCATATTGTTTTGGCGCAGAATAATTTTCGCTATGCAGACGGGCTTTATGACATTGACTATACTGCTATTCCTGCTCCTTGGGCGTGCAAAGTGTCTGTGCTGATTAAGGGGCATGTTGATTCGGAGACTGCTAGGCATTTGCTTGAAAGTTTTCTTTTGCATGGTAGAGCTCGTATTAGTAAGAGTTGTGGGCACCAGCAGAGGTTGAGGGTTCATGAAGCATGATTGGGTTAAGCGTGCCTTAACTAGACACCTTATACATAAGGGACGCGTGCACATTGTTGAGCCTAATGAGAAGCTTGTTTTGGGCGTAAAATTCGCCATAGCCATGACACTGTGTCTCTCAGCTCTCGAGATTGCCCACATTGCTTTTCTGGGCAGTTGGAACAGCGAGATCTTCGCTGCTATCACGGGCTTAAGCGGCACAGTCATGGGCATATTTGTAGGTCAGAAGGCGTAGCGCATGAGAAATAAAAAAAATATTTTTTTTCATCATCTGATCTATCGCTCTTTTTGTCGGATCGCCAAGAAACTTAAGGGCAAGGATTTTGTTGATGCAGAGTCTTTTAAGGCTCGGGACAAGATTATGCGGATATTTGCCGCTGAATGTTACGAGATTGCTGAAAAATATACCAAGGCCAAACAACCTAAACAAAAGCTAGCGCTGCAGTACATGAAGTTGGCCGCTAAGCTTCTTGGATTATCCCTACGCCCCAAAAAATTGTCTGATCTTGATGAGATTAAGAAGGCTTTGGCTGAATTGAAAGCTCAGGAGCCGGCGGAATAGTGTCATGGAAAGGCTTGCCCGATAGCCCTCAGAGTCTTTGGCGTGAAGTCGACCGATTGAAGAGCCAGCGCGAAAAGATAGGCGGTTTGGAGATTCCGCAGAATCCTGTGGAGTTTTTCAAGGAAAAACTACGTATAACGCCTTTTCCTTATCAAGCTGATTTTCTGGTTGACCCTTCACCGCTCAAGGTTTTGCGTTGGTGTAGACGAGCTGGCAAGACAACGGTAATGAGCGGAAGCGATATCCACTTCGCGGCTACCAACCCAAAATCGACCATACTTATCATAATGCCCAAATATCAACAGATTAAAGAAATATATTTCCAAGGTGAAGGTGGGCTTCACGAACACCTAGCCAGGATGGACAAGAAGGTTTACAAGGCTTTGATTCTGGAGGAGTTGCAGACGATAATCCGTTTTAGGAATGGTGGCAAGATTTTGGCTGAAGTTCCTGAACCCTTCACGATTCGCGGGCATGGACCACAGAAAATTAGTATTGACGAAATGAATTTTATCAGGAAGGATAGAGACCTGTGGCTCAGCGCCTTGTTGCCCATGACGTTAACCCGGACGGTTCGCATTAACGTCGCTAGTACGCCCTGGAATAAGGATAGTATTTACTGGAAAATGTGTTTTGATAAGAGTTTCAAATTTTTCTCTGGAAATACTGAAGAGTCCAAGCCTAACCCGCCTAAGTATCTGCGGACTTGGGAGAACGTCTTGAAGCCCAATGGACCGCTTGATCCTTCACAAGTTGAGGTTATGCGCGAACAGTATGCAGGCGAAACTTGGCGCTGGAAAAGAGAAATGGAATGTAGTTTCGTGGACGATGAAACCGCATTTTTACCATCCAGTTTAATCATTAAGTGCCAAAACGAAAACTTGGAGTTCGCGAAATTCGAGGACAATATTAGTGGTGAATTTTACGTTGGCTGGGACCTGGGGCGCGAGCGGGATCCGGGGGCAATAGCCATTGTAGATAAACGAGACGATGCTTTGGCTTTGATACACTGCATCAAGTTTCAGCTTGGAACGCCTTATGTCACGCAGATGGGCTACATAAAATCTCTCTGTGACCGGTGGAAATCTGTAGATGCTGTTTACTATGATCATACTGGCACGCTTGGAATGGATGAAGAAATCAAAAGGTGCGACTTTCCAAACCTTAAAGGTATAGATTTCACTATGCCTTCAAAACACGGGATGGCGACGTACCTGAAGCAGAAAATGTTGGCAGTACGACAGACTGATAAAAAGGTGGGGCCTGAAGAAGCGCGGAGACAGTTTGAACTTCCATTTGATATGGATGTGCAAGCCGAATTAAATGCAGAACAGTGGGAACAGAGGCCCGGAAGCGAAGTTTATAGTTTTTCTCATCCTCAAGGAACCCATGATGATAGGTTTTGGGCCATCGCCCTAGCGTGTTTGGCATCGACTGGAGCTGAACCGGAGCCATTCTTAAGTATTATTCCTCGTAGGGCTAAGCTGCAGCGGATCCGTAAGGATCTTGCGAAGCGTAAGGTTGTGGGTGTCACAAGGTAGGGCTCAGTCTTGAGAAGGCGTAAAGAGTTTTTTCTGATTCATAAGATGCGACGTACATATGATAGGGAAGCTGGCAAGTTCACCTTTGATATTTCATATGAGACAGCTACCAAGATCACGCCGAGGAGTGTGGCGGTTGCTGAGGCGTTCGGCCTTGGTCTTGATGACGAACGGAAATTTGTCATCTATGATAATGTTGAACTGAAAATAAGTCCTAACGATATTGTTCTCATCACCGGCAGTTCAGGGAGCGGCAAAAGCGTTCTCTTGCGAGCTCTCCTCGAGGACTTGGGAAGCGAGGCTGTTGACATGTCCGATGTCGATGTGGAGGTCGAGGAACCCTTGATTGAGACTATAGGGGCCACTGTTGAAGAGGGCCTGGAACTGCTTAGTAAGGTGGGCTTGAATGATGCCTTTCTCTTCCTGCGGAGTTACAGTCAGCTGAGCGACGGCCAGAAGTACCGTTATAGGATAGCTAAGATGGTTGAAAGCGGGAAACAGTGGTGGGTTGCTGACGAGTTCTGCGCAACGTTGGATCGTGATACGGCGAAGATTGTGGCGTTTAACGTGCAGAAGCTTGCAAGAACCTTGGGAAAGGCTGTTGTTGTGGCCACGACTCACACGGACTTGTTTGAGGATTTGAAGCCTAGCGTGCACATTCACAAGAGGTTCGGCAAGGAAATCTCTGTCGGCTACTTCCCAAACGAGCCTACAAGGGAATGCAGTTTGACGAGCGAGATGCGAGTTATCGAAGGCACAACTAAGGATTGGAAAGAGCTCGCCGACTTTCACTATCGTAGTCATAGGATCTGTGCGCCTCGGAAGGTTTTCTGCCTCAAACGCGGTGAGGAGCTGTGCGGAGTAATTGTTTACTGTTATCCGCCTCCCAGTGCCTACGGTCGAAGAATGGTTCTGCCCCGAATGACGATGCGGGAACTGAACGAGAAACTAACCATTATTAACCGTGTTGTGGTTCACCCGAAATATCGGAGCATAGGACTCGGAGCGAAACTTGTTCGGGACACCTTACCCTTGACCGGTACGCCCTACGTGGAGATGGTTGCGGTGATGGCTAAGTATAATCCGTTTGGTGAGAAGGCGGGGATGAAGAAGGTTACTGAGCAGGAGCCTCAGAGGGAGATTTTGCGGGTTTCCAAGGTCCTTGAAGAACTTGGGTTTAATGTTCAGCTGCTTGGAAGCGGGAACTATGTTCTCCAGAAACTTCAAGCACTCAAAGCCGACGGCCTGGAAAGGGTTAGGGAGGCCTTCGTCAAAGCCGACCATCCACGCTTCTCAAAGTTTTTCAGCTCAGGCCTTCCATTCGGGCATATGGGAGATTATGAGAAAAAGGTGAATGCTGCAACGTTGCAGCAGCTTGCAGGACTCATCAAGATCTGCGGTTTTCTATTGCAGACGAAAGTCTACCTATTCTGGAAAGAGTCGTTAAGGCAAAATACACGGCTTTGTTGAGGATAGCAGGGATGCAAATGTCCCATCAAACGACAGCTTGTGTTTCTAGCTGGACCCGTTGTGCAACAACTCTTGAACTTCTGATTCCGACGTGTCGCAACGGAGCAATTTTCTTAGCCTCGTTATAGACGTCAGATCCTATTTTTCCAAGCACGATTTCTTGCGCAAACTGATCGAGTGTGAGACTAGCGGCTTTTTCCTTTATGATTCGGTTCATTATTGTGCGGAGGATTCTTTCCTGCGATGTCTTAATCCTTGAGAGCGTGAAAGCGCTCAACGCGACACGCGTTGTGTATCCGTCCTTTGTGGTGACGCAAAATAAACCATCGACTTTTGTTGTTCTCCTTCTGACTAAGCTCCGAAGATAGTCACGTGAGTATTCGTGGCCCTTGAAGATTGTCTTGGCTGTTTTGCCGTCGACTTCGGTCACTTGGAAGCACATTTTCAGGTATTGGTGGGCAAAGTCGTTCGTGATGTCATAGAGCGTTGAGTCAATAATTCTACCGACCATTTTTTCAGGCCCGTCTGCTGGTATGGATCCTAGCTCGACGTTTCCAAAATATGGTGGAGCAATCGCCATATACCATGACTTGCCTCTCCATTTGTCTCGCACTCTCTTTGTTTTCGAAGACATTCTTTCCCTCTTGATGTAGCTTGGGGACTTCCATCGCATTATTAAAGGCTTAGGAGACCAACAAGCTGGCAACCTTGATTTTGACTTGTTTGGAAGACGACCAGCCCACAGCGCGCGCTGGGACATCGGACGGTAAGGACGTGCTTTCAACAAAGAGCCATCAAGCAGGCTGAAAATACTATGTCGGCTGATTATCTGCCCTAATCCTAGAACCGTCCCTATTCTGGATGTATTTTGCCAAAGCCTTTTTAATCTGGCAGAGATTTATGACTTCAAGAGTGAGATCTGCAATGGTTACTCAAACGTTTACGTTTACCCAGGCTCCTTCGAAGAAGATATTTAGAAGATATCTAGTAATTTGAAGGAGAGCTTGAAAAGCTATGAGAGAGGAGTACACAGTATTTTCTCTTTTCAGCGGCGCAGGAGGCCTAGATCTTGGTTTTGAGAAAAATGGCAATTTTCGGAGCAGGTTTGGAAATGAGATAAAGTTTCCGCCCGCTCACACTTACTCTCGAAATTTTGGAGTAGGCCTTGTTACAAGCCAGCCTGGGGTCGCTGACCTGCCGGCCATCTTTCTCGGTAGCATAGCAGACCTTAAGTTTGAAAGATTTGAGGACTTGAGACCTGATGTCATTGTCGGCGGACCTCCGTGCCAGGATTTTTCTGTCGTTAGAGGTCCCCAAAGCGAGAGAGGAGGAATCACTGTTACCAGAGGAAAGCTCTACTCGTATTATGTTGACGCGCTGATTCATCTGCAACCAAAAGTCTTCGTCTTCGAGAATGTCCCTGGCCTCAAAAGTGCAAACGAAGGAAGAGCGTATGATACAATTATCAAGGACTTTGAAGACTTGAAACAGCGTAAAGCTGAAATAAAAGCCGCAATTGGCAACCATTCAGGCGAGAATGCCCAAGATTACGGGATAGTTTTCAGTGGTGTAGTGAATGCGGCTAATCTTGGTGTACCACAGGCTCGAAGAAGGCTGATAGTAATCGGTCTTCGAAAGGATCTTGGAAGAGGAAAGACCTTGGAAGAGGAAATCAAGAGCAAGGCCAAGGAAATGCTCGAAGGTAGAGACCGGTTGGTGAGCAGATACCCCCTCACGCCCTTGGAGGTTTTCGAGGGTCAGCCTCTTCCAGCCCTTCAGAGAAGGTATTCAGAATTGATGAAGGAATATAATGGGGTTGATAGGGAAATAGAAGCGGACAGAACAATGGAAATTGAAAGAAGGAAAAGCGACCCCGAATTTATGGAGAAATATGGCGGAAAGATAGATGAAGCATACACATACAGAATTTTGAAGTGGAAAACTGAAATATGGGACAAACTGGACTTTGACGTAGTTAAGGACTATTTTTCAGTTAATAGAATAGAGCCCGGAAATCAAAATGAAATAGACAGGGCGTTTGAAGAGCACAGCCAGTTACTAAGAGAGCTCGGTTACTATGGTTCTAGTATTGCTGGACTAAAATGCCTAGATGGGAGCAACAGCGTACCTGAAGAATCTAATGATGTTATCGAACGCATGAAGAGAATTCCGCCTGATGAAAATCACGAATTTGTGAGATACACACAGTGGGAAGTTGAGGGAAAGGGGATGAGCTTGATCTATAGAAGAGTTCATCCCCTGAAACCTGCTTACACCGTAGTGGCTTTTGGCGGAGGGGGAACGTGGGGTTATCACTATACTAGAAAACGAGCAACGCTTACCAATAGAGAGCGTGCAAGGCTTCAAACTTTTCCCGACGACTTCAGTTTCGCAGGTAGCAGATCAGAAGTGAGAGCACAAATTGGGGAAGCAGTGCCTCCTTTGATGGGAAAAAGGATGGCCAAAGTAGTAACTGAAATTCTCAATCTTGTGAACTAGCCGGATGAAAAGTGTGATAGCCATAGACAAGAAGGAGTTCAGCAATAAACTCCTAGAATGGTGGTCTGAAAACAAACAAGACTTCCCATGGAGAAACACAAGAGATCCCTACTTAATTCTTCTAGCAGAATTGCTCCTTAGAAAAACTTCGTCTAGGCAAGTTAAAAAAATGTACTGTGAATTTATCGAGAAATACCCCACTCCCAAACAACTATTCTTTGCACATGAAGATGATTTGAGGCGTCTTCTCACCGGACTTGGCATGGAAAATATGCGAACCAAATTAATGAAGAAAGTGGCAGACGCCATACTGAAGGATTTTCACGGAAGGATACCAGAGACAGAAGAAGAACTTACTATGCTTCCGGGCGTAGGAAGGTATTCTGCAAATGCGGTCCTATGCACTGCCTACGGAGCGGATGTGCCCATGTTGGATACGAATGCGATCAGGGTTATTCAGCGTGTTTTCAGTTTCTCCACATCAAGAGCAAGAGCGAAAGACGATTCTGAGCTCTGGTCTTTCATGAAGACTCTGATACCAAGAGACCAAGGAAGGAATTTCAATCTGGGACTAATTGATTTTGCCCACGGTATTTGTACTCCGAGAAACCCTCACTGTTGCGAGTGCCCTTTGAAAGCAATTTGCAATTATGGGCTTTCTCACGTTTGCTAGTATTTTCAAGCTGGTCTCACTTTTTGTGAAAATAGGTCTTCGCAGAATACCTCTTAATCCTATAGTTCCTCTACCAGCTTATTCCACTGATCCATCCTCAGTGAAACATTTCTACTGTGTATTCCGAAGTTGTCCTCCCTGAGGGCGGTGACTGGGTCATCGTTGATCTTGTAAATTCCCGGTCTCAGTCTGTAATCAAGAAGGACTGGATGAGAAATCACGGTTTCTTGACCCAGGATGAGGTATTTGCTGACGCTTTTCCGGTTCTGTTTCTCAAGGTAGCGTGCCGGGGTGGTTAGTGAGAAGGGTTGTGATGAAACGTCGAGCTTGAGGCTCGAAAGCCCGGAAGACTTCAGGACTGCGGTCTCATAGCCCCTTTTGGCATGCGCAAAGAGGTCATCAGCGTTGAAGAAATAGTCTACATCTGCTTGCATGTGACCGCCCAGGGGCTCCAGTTGATCTTGATAGTAGATGGCCTCAATCTGCGCTTCCATCTCGAGGGAATCGGGTATTGCCTGTTGCAATTCTGCGCTCTGTAGGGAAAGGTGCTGTTTGAAATTCCTTATCAGGTGGTCGAGGGGAAAATCCACGCGGACTAGCACGTATACGTCTTGTCTCGCTCCTGTCCACTCGCTCCATGGAATGGTCCACCATCTATTGCGGGGTTTTGTCTCCTTGATCTGGACTTTCAGGTTGGGCGGACGGTAGTTCCCGTTGTCCGTCCTCACTCCTTCAATGTCCCCTTGGTGGAGCTCCTCATCGCGAGTGTACCTCTCAAAGCCTACCTTGACCTCCTTTCCTCGAGTTGCAAGCATCTTTTGCACAGCTACTTCTGCAAGCTTCCCTCCAATATGGTCGTGGATGTACTTCCCGATGTCCCTCTCTTGGCCTGAGCTTCTAAAGTCTCCTCGGGCTCCCTCCCACAAGTAGTACAGCTTTAGGACAAACTCAAGGCACCTTTTGTAATCAGACGCATCGAGTTTGGTTGACAGTTCCGGATCACATATTCTCATGTTAGTGACACCTTCTAACTCTTTCTTTTGTGCAAATCATCCAGTTCAGCTGAGAAAGCAGAGGATGCTACACGAAGGCCTTTTTCCATTCTTCTATACCTCTGCGCAATTTCCCTGATTTCTTAACATATCTTTCTCCATCAAATTTCTGTCCAGGTATCTCGGTGACCTTTTCCAGGTCTTTCTTGTATGCAAAGCCGGCGATTTCAACAGAGATAGGCTCGAATTCTGGAATCATTTTCTCATAGGTTTTGTAGTGTTGCTGAGCTTTAACTAGGGTTCTGATTTCTTTGACGCTTATTCTTAGCAGGTGATCGTCGGGCAGATTGACTCGAGCAAAAATGTAAACATCAGATTTTCGATTAGGCATATCTACTTCGTCAAGGGATAAAACTAGGTATGCACTTTTTGGTTTAGATGCCTTGATCGCAATTTTGTTCTTGGGTTCATGTTTGACTCCATTCTTAGTTATTGATATTACATCTTGGGGAACAATCTCTTCATGCATATCAAAGTCTAGTTCTACATTCAAACCGAGCTCTTTCCTGCAGAAACGTTTCACTGCAAGTTCGCCAAGTTGACCTCTAACCCAGTTTGAGATTTTTTGTCCAAACTCTCTTTGTCTGCCCGTCCCCCAATCAGATACGACATAGCCTCTGAAATGAATTGCTAAGGCAAAGTCGAGACATTTGGCATATTCTTCGAGGCTCAGGGGAAACGTGCGAGATTCGTAGCCTTTTTTCCATTCCTTTAGTTCATTTTTATCGAAGTAAAACCGACCCCTGTTGCCGGTTCTGGGCAATGGTGAAAACTCTGCGGCCGCTCTGAAGAAATTGTCGAACAGTTTTTCGTCTAAGCCAAGAAATTCTACCGCTTCAACCCGCGAGAATGGCAAATTGATCCCTTTCTGCCCATAGGGTGGATATTTGTTTATAACATTATTGCGATAGCGCGCGCTTATTATTTCAAAAAGAAGCCTATTCGGACTCAGCCAAGTGCAATCTCAGGCACATGGCACTTAGTAGCCTATGACCAAGATTCCTTTCAATGGCAATTTGAGTCGTCCACTGGCATAAATCGTGTCAAAATGAGTGACGACGGTTTCAAAGTCCTTTTGTCGGTGTCTCCCGTAAGTCTTGCGAACGGCTATAATCAGGTAAAGCACATTATGCATCATACAAGCCTCAAAAAGATCCTTAAGAAATCCGAAATTGTCTACAGCCCGTCCAGCCTCAACCTCGAGGACCGTACCTAATCTCTCTTGAAAGGCATCTACGTGAAAAGATTTCTCAAGTTGGCCATTAAGCCCAAACAAAACTGGAACTTTGATTTTGTCTGCAATTCTAGCCCCTTGTTCTACTTTGTACTCTAAGCCTTGGAGATCCGTTCTTAGAGACAGAAGCACCTGATTGCTTTTCAGTTGATTTCTCGAAGAGTCTATTGTTTCACTGTGTTTCTCGAAGAGATTCACGACATTTTGCAGGTGATCTGGAATCGCGTCTGACTTAGGATAGTACTGCCACTTTATCATGACGATTAGAGACTATACATGGTACATTCTATAAAAAACTAGCGCGCGCAGGCACCCCTTGCACTGTACAACAAAAAGCTTGTGTGCAACAAAACCGGCGTCTCTATGTATAAAAGGACAAGGTGCGATAGACCTCCTACAAATGGTGTGACACGCAAGCTTATTCGTTGGGTTACCCATCTATTTGCGCGGTGTAGAGCATGAACGTGCATGATAGCAATATTGTCAATGCCAACCTAATAATCCTGAGACTTCTTAAAGAAAGTGCGATTGCTGGAGGAACTGAAGCTGCAGTGCTAACTCACATTAGCGAGGAAACGGGAATCAAGCTGAAGAAAGTCGGAAAAAGAATGACAGAGATGCTTATTGAAGGACTAATACTAATGAAAGCTACCCCTGTGAGATTCGAATTGACAGAATCTGGCCAAGAATACCTTAGAGACCAAAAAGAATGGCTCAGAAGAAAGGAAGAAGAGCTACGGCACTTAATGCGCTCGAGCGCAGGAAGCATGGCCATGCAGGAATTTGTTGCAGTTGAAGAAAAATGGAAGAATGTTCGCACGCCAGACAAGCACAATATTGAGAACATTAAGAAGACCGCGAGCCTTCTGCATGACAGAGTGCCTCAACTGAGTGAGGGGCAACCTAAGTGTTGGGTGCTCCAAGACAGCTATGATCGTGAATTTGCCATTTACAGGCCACAAGTGGAAATTGCTATAGAGCGCAATAGAACAGCACTGGGGTTAGTGAACGATTTTTCGTCAGTTGAGAAACGCTTGAAGGATGTTCAAATCGATATCGCGTTTCTTGAGAACTGGCAAAAGACAAGAGGAAAGCTGATGGACAACGAGCAGACAAGCCACGCACTGAACATCCTTGCATATCTGGACATGCTGAAGCAAAGTTTTGGACTTCAGTTCAGCAAAGAAGAACTAGAAGAGTTAGAGCGATTGAGAAGCGAATTTGAGAAGAACGGTCCAATACTTGAAAGACTGACGGAGTCTACACATGAATGGGAACCAATCGAGAGGCAGACAGTGATAACCAAACCAGGGCGTATCGCACCCCCTGAAAGTTCACTTGAATCTACTCCTGCTGAGCGGACTTCATTTGTAGTTAAGCGCAGATGCAAGAAGTGCCTAAAGGAAGAATTGAGCAAATAGGCGCGCGTATGCTTGTTCCTGAATTCGTTTGTGAGGTGGCTTGTGCTTCTGGTTTTGCTTGGTCTATGGATGGTGATGTGTCTTGGGATACGAGAAGCATCGTTCGGAAGGCGCGACCCAACTCCATCGCACTTGAAAAAGGCGAGTTTAGGAACAAGCATGCGTGCTGAGCTTCTGGACAGTGACTTTCAATCCTAGACCCTTTTCTCTTGATTTCATGTACCTTGTTTCAAGCTTGACTACCTTCACATCCTTTCTTCCTTCTACATATCTCATCACGTCATACCTGACGTCTCCGAGGGCCGTGAGCGTCACTCTTTCGTCTGTTTGCAGCCGTTTCTCAAGCTGCTCCTTCCATTTTCCATCACGACTACAAAATATCATGCCTTTGGGCTTCTCACTGTCACTCATAAGCGTCTCACACACCGACTTGCTTGCTTAGTATTGACTTGACAGAAACCTGTACTTGGCTTTTTCCATTAAACAATGCGAATTGCACTTAGCGCGCGGAATATTTGTTCAGCTAAGTGTGGAATTTGTAGCATGGATTGCAGACCAGTTTAGAGAGAATTACCAGCTTGATGCTGTTTCTATTGCGGGCGCAGCATAATAGAGAGTAGACGAAACAGAGGAAGTCGAATAATTGCATACATGCAAAAACATATGGGTGTAGAGAAATGTCTATGAGTCTCATGAATGCATACGTGCAGTGATTGAGGTTTGTGGGATGGTGGAAGAAAAGAGTATGGCTGCTCCTTGTGGTCTCTATTGTGGAGTATGCAGTGATTACTTGGTCAATAAGGAATGCCATGGCTGTTTTTGTGAGTGCGGTGAGTGCGCTGCATCCTATCATCACAAGGAGTGTAATCTTTACCAGTGCTGCGTTGAGCAGAGAGGGTATG
>Ga0315289_10011606_pt1 | contig 12476 bp, 9 predicted proteins | sample YL17G11_40_MG_FD_203452 | JGI IMG/M metagenome (GOLD analysis project Ga0315289, IMG submission 203452) | Sediment microbial communities from Yellowstone Lake, YNP, Wyoming, USA - YL17G11_40 | ecosystem: Environmental > Aquatic > Freshwater > Lake > Sediment | place: USA: Wyoming | collected...
TGAAGTTGAGCGCGAGGGGCCCCAAAGGCGCCGGAAGTTGGGCAGGAAAGATGGAGCATTATGGCCACGGTGGCCAAGCTTGAAGGGGCGGCTACTTAAGTTGACCCTATCGAAAGTACTACAAGCTCACTAGCTTTTTGAGATCGGAAAGAGTGGGGTCGTCTTTCGCGAGCGTCGTATTCGAGGCCAGGACCGCGGGAATCGGTCCGGCTTTGGACGCCACGCCGATCGCCCTGCCCAGTCCCTCAGGTCCGTAGTCAAATTCATGGTTGCCGAAAGTCGTCGCGTCATAGCCCATTTTTGACATGAGCTGAAGCTCGCCGCCGATTTCACGGGTGGCGGCGCCGAACGCCGTACCCATGCTGTAGTCGCCGGCATCGAGCACCAACACGGGCCCCAGGGTGCGGCGAGCCTCCCGGCGCTTCGCAATCACAGCAGCTAATCGCGAAAAGCCACCGCGTGTTTGGTCGTCGTTCAACGTGTTTGGCGAATAGTTTTGGGCCGGCCCCAGGCCGATGAAGGTGGAGTGCATATCGTTCGTATGCAGGCTGGTGAACGTATTCTTTCCCGCGAGGGCGGCGAGCAGCGTTTCCGAAAAGAGAAGTGAAGTGCCGACGGCCACGGCGGCGGCGACCAATTCGCGCCGCGTTATCAGTGCGCCCGACAGGTCTGCTTCTGATTTCGAAGGTTCACGAACGGTTTTCATCTTGGGCTCTCTTTCTTGCGGCTTCCAGCCACTTTTTGACTAATTTGGACCTGGGTACATAATGCGTTCTACGCTGCCAAGGCGCGGATTATCGTCGAGCATCTGTTGCGCATAGCGCCGCGCCAGCTCCGGCTTTCCGAGCTGCAAATTGTACGAGACTAACGCCATGAGAATTTCACCCGCATGCGGGTGCTTTGTTGCAGCTTCATTCAGCAACTTCAGAGAGCGATCGCGATCACCGCTTTCGAAAAGAGCAACGGCAAAGACATAGCTGTAACGCACATTGTCCGGTCGAAGGGCGGCCGCTTCCCCAAGCGCACCGAGCGCGAGCGGCATTTTTTTTTGCCTGACGTAATAGAGCCCCAGGGAATGCAGAATGTCTGCGTTGCGGGGTAGCGCCAACTGGCCCTTCCGGAGGACGGCTTCGACTCTGTCCGGCTGCTGTTGATTGTTATAGAGGTCGGCAAGATTCACATAGGCGAAGGCATAGTCAGGGTCGATGCGGATCGCCTCGCGATACGCCTTTTCCGCTTTCGAAGATTCACCTTGAGCGAGGTAGATGAGGCCCAAATTCACATGCGATTGCGGGTGTTCGGCGCTGACCATCGCGGCGTCGATGTATTCCTGAAGGCAGCGATCCAACCTGGTTTTTTCGTCGGCGTTCAATGCCTGGCGCGGCACCCCAGCTAGAATGCGAGCTGCCTCGATCCGAACAGCTAGCAAGGGATCGCCTAAAAGTGCGTTGCCCATGGTCCATCGCTGTTCGTTCGGAAGCGCTTCCAACGTCGCAAGACCGGCGCGCCGCACCATCGCAGACCGATCCTTCAGCATTTTCGGTAAGACGATGAAGACCGATTCGTCTAGGCGTTGGGGTAACAGAGCCGCGGCACTGGCGCGGGCAATGTCCGGCAATTTCGGCGACATGGTGAGTGCGAGAAGATCTTGGGTTAGGCCAGGCTGATCATCATTCGCGGCATGTAAGGTTTCGCCGAAATGCCAATTCTCGGTCCACGACTTGCCGTACCAAGCCTTCATCTTCGCTTCAGCCCAGGTGGGCGTTTTGTCCGCATGGCACTGGTTGCAAGCGTTGGGGGTATCGAGCTTACGCGACAGATCGGGACGCGGAATGCGAATGCTGTGGTCGTGGCGAGCATGGACGACCATGAAATTGGTCGCTGGCATGTGGCAGGCAATGCATGCGGCGCCCTGACTTGCTTGCTCGTGATGATGGTGTTTCGTAATGCCATAGTGGTCGGCGCGGTGGCAGGCGTAGCAGGTATCGTTCCCCGGGCTGCGGAGCTTCTGGCTATGGGGCTCATGGCAATCTGAGCAGGTCACGCCTTGGTGATACATTTTGCTTTGTAAGAAGGAGGCGTATTCGAAGTCTTCCTCTTTTATTTGCCCGTCGGGATAAAAATGCGGTGCGTTGAGAAGTGATGGCAGGTGCGTATCCATTAACGGCTTGCCGAAATGGTCGTCTTCCTTGAGTTCGGCACGCCGGGAATGGCAACGAGCGCACGTGTCGATCTCCTTTGTGTCTAGCCGCTCGCGGCTCCGCTTGGCGATGTTCTGATTTGGCGGGAAGATCCAGCTGGCACCATGGCGCTCGTTTAGCCTGTTTTCCAGTTCGAAATTCGCCAGGTCTTTGGTGTCACTCGGCTTGTTGGCCCAGGCGACGTGACGCGTCGCACCGCCGTGACAGCTTTCGCAGCCTACGTTCATTTCAGACCAAGTCGTCTGGAAGGTATTGGACGCGAGGTCGAAGCCTTTTTTGACGTTCGTCGAGTGGCATTCGGAACACATGTGGTTCCAGTTTTGCGACCTTTTGGTCCAATGCAGCTCGTCGTTGTGATCGATTTTTTCAGCCGGGTACAGCCGGAACCAGCGCTGGCCGCCGTCTCGCTTTGGCCTCGCGTCCCAACTTATGCTCAGTGCTTGCAGCCGACCGCCGGGAAATTCGGCTAGATATTGCTGCAGCGGGTAAACGCCGAACGTGTATTTGATGACGAAATCTTGGGGTTTGCCGTCGGCGCCGTCGGTATTGACGAAAAATGCCCCGCCGCGCTTGAAGAACCTGGTTTTGACGCCGTGGTATTCGAAGTGGGCGTCGTCAAAATTGCCTAGCACGGTCTTTTCGTCGGCGTGCTGCATCGCTTTTTCGTGATGCGAGCCCTTCCACGCTTTATATTGAGCTTGATGGCAGCCCGCACAAGCCTGGGAGCCGGCATAGGCGCTGGCCGCGCTTTCGCGCGGCCAGCTCGGCGACTGGGGCGTTGGTGGGCTTGCCGCTGCCGCCAACCACGCCAGCAGACCAAGGGAAAAGGCTCCGCAGGATTTCAGGAGGCGGTTCTTCATCGGACTATTTTGATGGCGACTCTTTCAGTTTTGCCATGACTTCGTCGAGGTTGAAACTCGCAGCCTTCTGCCGCTGCGGATACTCTTTGAACGTCGACAGGAACTCCCCGACGTAGTCTTGCGCCGGGACGAGCATGAAGGCGTGATCGATCAGCCAGTCGTAGTAGGTGTTCGACGTCACGTCGGCGCGCTCGTAAGGGTCGTCGCGCAAATTGAAGATCTTCGGAAGCCGCAAGCTGACGAAGGGTTCTGCCCAAATCCGCAGGGTGCCCTCGACACGTTGTTCCATGAAAACGAACTTCCAGTTGTCGTAGCGAAGGCCAGTCAACTGCTGATCGTCGTTGATGTAGAGAAACGACTGGCGCGGGCTCTTAGGCTCGGCACCTGTCAGATAAGGAACCAAGTTGAAGCCGTCGAGATGGACCTTATACTTCGTGCCGGCGAACGGGTTGATGCCGCCGCTGGTCTTGTAGCCTTTCGCCAACTCGTCTTTGATTTGAGAATCGCCGGCGACCGCGAGCAGCGTTGGCAGCCAGTCGTGATGGGCCACCATTTCGTTTGAGACTTGTCCAGGCTTGATCTTGCCGGGCCAGCGGACCATCGCGGGGACGCGATACGCGCCTTCCCAGTTCGAGTTTTTCTCGTTGCGGAACGGCGTCATGCCGCCGTCGGGCCAGCTGTTCATGTGCGGGCCGTTGTCGGTGCTGTACATGACGAAGGTGTTGTCAGCGATGCCGAGATCGTCGAGGGCCTTCAAAACCGTGCCGACGTTTTTGTCGTGGTCGATCATGGTGTCATGATAGGGGCTCTGCCAGCGACCGGCTTGGCCCAGGCTCGCAGGTTTCGTGTGCGTACGAAAGTGCATATGGGTGAAGTTCACCCAGGCGAAGAAGGGCTTGTTGGCCTTCGATTCGCGTTGAATGAAGTCGACAGCGCGCGCGGCGATGTCGTCATCGATGGTCAGCATCCGCTCGCGCGTCAGCGGACCGGTATCTTTGCAGGTCTGCCGGCCCATTTTGCCGAAGCGTGCATCGACCGTGCTGTCGTTCTTGTCCGACGCTTTGCAATCCATGACGCCGCGCGGGCCATACTTCGCGCGGAATGCCGGATCTTTAGGATAGTCCGGAAGCTCTGGTTCTTCCTCGGCATTTAAGTGATAGAGGTTGCCGTAAAACTCATCGAAGCCGTGCACCGTCGGCAGGAACTCGTTGCGGTCGCCGAGGTGGTTCTTGCCGAATTGGCCCGTCGCGTAGCCCAGCGGCTTGAGCAGTTCGGCGATGGTCGGATCTTCCTTGCGTAGGCCAAGTGCCGCGCCGGGAAGCCCGACCTTGGTCAAGCCTGTCCGCAGACCCGATTGCCCAGTAATGAATGATGCGCGGCCTGCCGTGCAGCTCTGCTCGGCATAGTAATCCGTGAACATCACCCCTTCTTTTGCGACCCGGTCGATGTTGGGGGTCTGGTAGCCCATGACGCCGTGCGAATAGGCGCTGACGTTGGACTGGCCAATATCATCGCCCCAGATAATCACGATGTTGGGCTTTTTGTCGGCGGCTTGTGCTGAACTGACTGACACCCCAAAAGTACAAGCGCCGAGAATGAGATTTGCCAGATGCCCTTGTGCGGATGGCCTTCGAACGAGTGCACGAGATGCTTCCATGTTTGCCTCCAAGTCAGGGACGAAAGCGGACCGTAGCAAATCCTGCGCCAAATTTACAGATTAATAAGAAACCGAAAAAGAATATGTAAAAGCATCACGTTATGAAGATGGGTGCGAGCGAGGGTTTTCGGTGCGAGCGTGGCATCCGAGTCGTTTCGCCGCAAACGACGCAAGAGGTCCTGCGGCACCGTCGGTCAGCAGCATGTCGTCGCTCATCGTGATCGACGACTGCGCCGGCGTTCGGTCCGACCCGAAGCTGCTCGCCATTCTAAACGCGGCAACGTGGCCCGGAGCAGGCGGCAGACGGCTGCTGACGTGGGGATCCTCGTCAACTCGAGTCACGACACCCGAGGTCGAGTTCAGAGGGAAAGTGGTTATTCTCACGAACCACATGCCCGCATCACCCGCAGAGCGGGCGCTGGTCAGTCGTTGCCTGCTCTCTCAAAGGCTCCCTCAAGGTCGTATTCGACCGCCTGAACGACGCCGAGCCCGAGGTTAAGCGCGGCTTATTTCGTCAGCTATTCAAGAAGATCGAGGTGTTTAAGGAGAACCGGGTGAGGATCGTGTGGGCGCTGCCGGAAGATGTCGAGGGCGGAAACGGAATTTTCTTTAGGGGGGAGTGGCTCCTGAGATCTCGCGGCAAAAAACCCAGCCGAGCTGGCGAGGGTGGGTTGCCGCGTAGCCGGCTCGCGCAGCGACAGCCGGTGCAATTAGGAGCCATCTTTCGAAAAAGAAAAAGCCGCCCTCTGAGGGCGGCTTTTTCTTTTTCGAAAGATGGCTCCGCAACGACTCCCGAATATAGACAAGATTTTCCGCCAGCGCAACCATCAATAATCACTGAGTTTAATATCATTCCCCTGTTCAGAAACGAGAGTTTCCTCCGGCAGAAATATGTCGTCGAGGGGCTGTCCACAAAGCAAATTTCAGGGCTAATTTTTTCCGCCAGATCGACCGTGGTAGCTTCCCTAAAGCGATACGGCATCACATTGCGTGATGCGGATCAGACAGCCTGGTACCGCCGTGGTCAGCTTGGCTATGGCAAAAGGGTGGTTAATGGACGGGTGACCGTCAATCAGCGTGAAGTCGAAATCATTGCAAACATGCAAGACCTCCGAGTTAAGGGGTACAGCTATTGGAAGATTGCCGAAATCCTAAATTCGATGGGAGTACCCACAAAGTCTAGACGAGCGAAATGGCAGGCTGCGACTGTGATGAAGATTATCGATAGTGGCGGCAAGAGAAGTAAATCTGGTGCGATTGGTTGACATGAGGTCATGTCAACTTGGCAATATTAATTTTGAAAGGGAGTGCGAAAATGCGACAGAACGAACTAGAGGTAGTGACAGCGGACGAAAGTATTTTGGAGTTGGCCCATCTAATGAGCAACCGGTGCTTCGATGCATCGTTTGAACATGGCGGGGGGCTCATTGTTGAGTTACGTGGTGCGGACGTATCAGCGTCAAGCCTCGGGGAAACTGGACGGACTACGAACCAGCATCATCCAATATGTTGTGGCCGCTTAAAGCCTAATATTACAGTAAATTTTACCGGTGTGCCGGACAAGTCTATTATTTCCGCCAATGGATATACTCTAGTTGTGGAGGGAGTAATGTCAGAGCCAATAAATAAATCAAAGATTTAAAGACATACATCAGGGTTTCGAAGAGGACCACCGTCTGGTTGTCCGGTCCGAAGCTACGCATCCCTTGGCGCATGGCGACCTGGGACGCCCACGGAATACCGGTGAGAAACGCCTGCACGCCGCGCTGAAAATCGAGATTGTCATAGACCTTGGCGACTGTTGCCTTGTCCGGAGTTCCATCGAAGAACTTGAGCGTGCCCAAGCAGTTATTCACAGAGCCCAGCGTCGTAATTTCCTGTGGAATGCTGTGGTCATTTTCATCTTCGGAACTGCATGCGGCGAAGCTGTGATTGCTGCAGTCATGCAAATCAACGTGGTGGCGAGTCTGTTTTGTTTGTCTTTGGTCTTCATAATTCTGTTCCTTGGGCGTAGATTGATTAAATTGGCTCATTGCATCTTCACCGGATCATTCGCAACCCTACTGAACGAGAGTCGCGCGAATGACAGGAAGAGCTTCGGCAACCGTCGCGCAGATGTTCTCCATGCCGAGAACCAGATCGGTGCCTGCGCGGCGAAATAGCTCTCCAACTTCGGAGTTCAATTCGACGACCATAAGACGCACGTCTTGCTTGCGGAGTTCGGCAGACAATTCCTCTATAGCAGCGAGGGTTGTCAGGTCCGTAGTATTGCTCATTCCAAGATCGAGAATAATGACGCGAAGATTGGCACCCGACATTTTTACCAAATCCAAGATGCGGGCCTTCATGCGGGCACAATTGGCGAACATGGCGATGCCATCCAATCGATAAACGACTATACCAGGCTCTATTTGAGCGAGGCGTGTAGCATCAATGCGAACAAAAGAGAGCACGCCGCTATCTCGGACTAGTTGTGAGTCGCCGGGCCGTGCAATGACGGCAATCACAATGAAAAGCGACATCGCCACGGCGACAAGAATTCCGGGGACGATTCCGACAAAGAGGACACCAAGAAGGGTAATGATCGCGACAGCAAAAGTTTCCCAGCGAAATCGATACATCCTGCGAAGCTCACGAAAGTCGATCATTCCCAGCGTTGAGACAATAATGATTGCCCCTAGTACAACGAGGGGCAAATTGGCGAGGACGGGTGTGAAAAAGAGCAGAAAAACCAGCATCATCGCCGCAGACATCAGACCTGCGAGCTTGCTCTGCGCTCCGGTACTATCATTGACTGCGGTTCGTGATCCGCTGGCTGCGACCGGGAATGCACCAACCGCTGCAGTTCCGATGTTAGCAGCCCCCAACGCGATAAGTTCACGGTTAGCGTCGATCGGGTAACCGTGTTTCGACGCAAACGATCGTCCGGTCAATACGGCGTCAGAAAATGCCAACAATGCCATTGAGGCTGCTCCGGGCAAAAGCGCGGTCAGATCGCTCACGCTGACAAGAGGCATAGCTAGGCGTGGCAATCCCGCAGTCACCTGACCTACGATCTTAATTCCGAATTCATTCCAGCCAAAAATGGTGGAAAGCGCAATGGCCGCCGTCAAGGCAACCAACGACGAAGGAATCTTTGGCGCAAAGCGTCTAATAGAAAGCAACACAGCCATTGTCGCGAGACCAAGAGTCAACGTCGGCAAATGAGTCTCGCCTGACCGCGAAAAGAGCTCAAAGAGCGAGGCAATGAAACCGTCAGACTCAAGAGTTATGCGAAACAATTTTCCCAATTGGCTTTGGATAACCAACAATGCCGCACCGGTGATGTAGCCGGTCAATACGGCACGCGAAAGAAAATCTGCAAGGAATCCTATCCGGACCAAGCCGCCTATGATCAGAATTACACCAACCAGTGCGGCCAGCGTGGCGACGAGAAATGCAACTCGCTCTGGCGCCGCGCCTGACCCGGCTATTGGTCCAACGATCATAAAAGCTAGCAGTGCTGAAGTAGCCTCGGGACCCACGATCAGATGCCGTGAACTGCCAAGAACCGCATAAACAAGCATTGCGACCAGACCGGCATACATGCCCGCTTCTGCCGACACGCCAGCAAGTTGTCCGTATGCCATTGCCGACGGAACCAGGACCGTGAAAACGGTGGTGCCAGCAATCAGATCCGCGCCCAGTTTTTTCCCATCAAAGTGCATTCGACCTCTGGACTATGCGGTTTGATAGATCCTGCAGAGGTCGGTTGTTATTTTTGAGAACCGCGGCAAACTGGCTGATAATTTTGGGCTGAACACCAATTGGCTGCTTCATAACAATCCATGTCACGGATTCGTTACACGGAGGAGTGGTGAACGACCCGGTGTAGCTGAAATAGTCGTAAGTCTTCGGTAGGTAATCCGTTGGATTACGGGTTCCTTCAAACGACACAGTTTCGCCTGTTTTTCTCGGAATATCGTTGTACAACGGCACATCTATCGACGATTTCTCGTCGCTTTGAATGAATACTGCGACAAGGACAACGTCGCCCTTTGCGGACTTATGGACGAAGTGGAGTTCACCGGGAAATTGCTTGCCATCCAGTGTGTGTTCGCTGGGCACGTGTACGTGAAACTGCTCGAGTGCAAATATTTGCCCGCTCAACGCTAAAGAGCTTCCAGCCCTACCGACGTGTTCAATCGAATGGCCGTTATTGACAGCCCTTATCTGTTCGGGGCGATAGTCGAATTTCAAGCGCGGCAGCGACACCCCAATGGGCGCGTTGGAGGTTATAGCAACGGGAGATTGCATTTTGCCGTTTCCGCACAGTTGAAACGTCGTGTCCAGGGCTGCCCATGATTTTGGGCCGAAAGTGCCGGTGTAAGCCCAGGTCGCGGCATGATCAGCAGGCGTTTTGGAAAAATAATGGTGCGAAATCGGTGGCACATCACCCGCAACTACATTACCTGCCGCTGCGAGTGAGAACCCTAGGACAATCGTTCCTGCCAGCTGGAGTCGCACGAGTCTTCCTCCGAGGTTTCTTGGGCGCGCCATTTTGGCCCTAATTTCGCGCCAACTGTACAGCATCCCCCAAATAGTTTTTAGCCAGAATTCGCTGAGTAGTTACCAAGTTCGATGGCGCCATTTGCGCCATCAGTGTGCTTTGCCCGTGTGCAATACTTCAACTTCCCCGGGCTTCCAGCTCTTGTTGATGGCGTTTTCGGTGGGTCCGTAGAGCCGGAGAATCACAAAGTAGCCCTTACCTGCCACTGTCGCATTCCAGTTGGCCTTCTTGCCAGCGGGCGCTTTGGGTCCGAGATAGATATCCGTGCTGCCGTCGGCGTTCTGCACCGGGTTGTCGCGCGAACCGATCGAAGGAAACGGCCGGCCGTTGGCCAGACCCGAAGCGTTCTCCGCCTCGTAGAGCGTCAAGGACCAGAAGTTGGCGGCAGGGATATTGGCCGGCAGGTTGATCTTGTAGCTGCTAGCACCCGACAGGGGACTGCCGTTGCTGTCGTTGAAAGCGATCATGTATTTGGCTCCCTTACCCGGTGATTGGGACACCATGCCTGGACTAAGCGAGTAGTAGTCGGTGAACATCCAGATGCGGGCGTCGAGATCCAGATACGGATACGCTCCGGCGACATTTTCCCAGGCCATGTTCTTCACGCCGCCGGGATTCGAGGGCGTTCCGTCCGCGAACGGATTGAGCCAACAGGTACGGTCGGAATAGACGCGCAGGTCGAGGCCACTCATCTTGTCTTCAAAGCCGATGACGCGGCTCATCTTGTAGGCGGTCTTGGCGGCCCGATCCAAAATGGCCTTGGTCTTCGCATCGGGATTGAAGGGTCGGCCTTTGATGATACCGATGGACGCAAGCATGCCGAGGGAATCGGATTCAGCGAGGTTGGAACCCTCGCTGTCCACGAGCTGCTTCAACTGGTTGAACGCGCTGCCATCGCTGGCCGGCAGCATGTTGACCGGGACGTGCGAGGCGTTGGGATACTGCATCGGCTTGGCGGAGGCCTGGCCGTTGAGAGGATAGATCTTCGACTGTTCCATGAGCGCCACGGCTGGCCCCAGTACCTTTGGGTCCTGATAGAAGGTGCGCAGGAAGACGAACACGTTGTTGGTCCCCGAGCGGTACACGTAGTGACCTTCCGGCACTTCGCCTTTGTAGCCAGGCGGGAGGATGAGCATCTTGCCGCCCTTGCCTCCGTCCGGTCCGGGTAGGCCCACGTCACCGAAGAACTTGCCGCCATCCACCGGGATGGGGCGTTGCCAGAAGTCGAGCAAAATGCCCTGCAATCCTGGGGGCGCCTCAAACACCAGCGGGCCATCTTTGCCCAGGTCAACGTAGCTGAGCGCGTAGATTACATCGGAGTTCGGCGTGGTGATCAGCGTCGTGGCATCGAGCCGGTTTTTGAAGATCGGCAGGACATTGTAGCCTTTGCCGAAAACCTTTTCCGAGCCGACCTGCATGCCTAGGGTGTTGATGAGCGGCAACGCCCAGAGATAGGTCTGCGTCGCCCGCTGGAAGAGCAGTTCGTCGCGGAGTGTCTTCGCGGTGGCCTCAGTGGGCCGGCTTTCCTTGAACGGCGCATTGGCCAGTTTATCGAACTGCGTCTGCGCTGGCGCAGTGTTTGCCGTCACCGCGCCAAGGAGCGCGGCGGCGAGGAGTTGGGTTTTCATAGTTGTGTTCTTTCTTTGGTTTATTTGGTGGTTTTCTTAACTTTCTCGACCTGCGGCGGCATCCAGGTGCCGTCGAGAATGGCTTGTTCCGCCCAATAGGCTCGGATGTAGAGCGAGAACGTGCCGTTGGGCGCGGGCACCCAGTTGGTTTCCTTGTCCTTGCCGGGCGACTTCGCGCCGAAAAACAGCGTGAGCGAGCCGTCGTCGTTGTATTTCAGGAACGACTTGCTCTTGGTGCCGAGCGAGTAGCGGCCCAGTGGGTTGGGCGTGAACAGGTGATGCTCGTTGTAAAGCGTCATGGACCAGAAGCCCTTGACCGGCGGCTCCTGACCCTTCGCGAAAGTTACTGTGTAGTTGTTCTTGCCGTTGAGTCGCTGCCCCGCGCTGTCGAAATCCCGGTAGATGTATTTCGTTTCGTCGGGTTTGTTGTCATACATGTTCGACTTAGCGGTCCCGGTGCGATTGAGGTAATCAGTACCCCACTGCGCGTTGTTCTTCGGGGAATTCCATCCGTTACCGGCGGAGGTGCCATTGTATTTCCACTCGAACATCGGAGCGATAAGGCCCTTGTCGGCACTCACGAAGGATTCCACCAAGGCTGTTTTGGTCGCCGGGTCTTTCTCAGCGGCAGCGAAGACGGAGTTGATCCAGCCGTAGAGGGCTTCTTCACCGGGCAGTGGCGGCACGAGTTTCATCACGCCGGGCAACTGATCGTAATACTTCTCAGGCTGAACCCACTTGGTTTCGCCCGAGGCACCGGCCGGCGCGGGGAAATGCGGCGCCTTGCTCCAGTCAATGACCTTCATCTTCCCGTCAAACGCACTCAAAGGATAGCCCACGATCTGGTTGAGCACCGGCTGGACGGCGGCAGTGTCCGCGGCGTTGTCGCCCTTGAAGATGCGCGGAATAACGAACGCTAGTTCCGTAGAGGCCTGCACTATGGCGGTGATGCCCGCAGGTTTTTCGCCCTTCCAGTTCGGCCCGACGATCATGTAGAAGCCGGGATTGGTGCCGTAAGGCTTGCCGATTTCCGCGAACTCGTCAGTGCGCGCGTCATACAACGCATAGACCCAGAAGCGGTCGCCGAATTCCGGCACCTGAATCACCATCGGCTCCTTGTCCAACGCGGCGAAACCCGCGCCATACGCGACGTCCTGATTGGGACAGGCAACGAATGTCTGCTCGGGCTTAATGTAATCATTCAGCATCGAGAGCTGGCTTACAGGCGCCATTGGGAGCACGCCGCCGTTCCAGCCTGGCACGTTGCCGTTCTGGCTGGTGACGTAGGCGAAGGCGGCTCGGCGGTTGTGCGAGTTAACCATGGCATAGCCCCAGACATAGGCCATGCGGCCGACCATCTGGGTATATTCCTTCGTCATAGCGGTGCCAGCCGCGGGGCCAGGGACTTCAAAAGCGATCTTGGGTAGCGGCACTTGCTGGGCGAATGCGCCACGGGGCGCGAGCAAGGCCACCGCGAGTGTGGGGAAAAGGAGGTTGTGTAAGCGTAGAATTTTCATATTCTGTCCTTGCAGTTCGGAATATCGTTGTACAACGGCACATCTATCGACGATTTGGCACATC
>Ga0315289_10011610_pt1 | contig 12474 bp, 7 predicted proteins | sample YL17G11_40_MG_FD_203452 | JGI IMG/M metagenome (GOLD analysis project Ga0315289, IMG submission 203452) | Sediment microbial communities from Yellowstone Lake, YNP, Wyoming, USA - YL17G11_40 | ecosystem: Environmental > Aquatic > Freshwater > Lake > Sediment | place: USA: Wyoming | collected...
TCTTGCCTGTGGGTCCGGTCTTCCCTGTCTTACCTGTCTTACCTGTCTTACCTGTTTTACCGGTCTTACCTGTCTTGCCTGTCTTACCGGTGAGACCTGTCTTACCTGTTTTACCAGTCTTGCCGGTCTTGCCAGTCTTGCCGGTCTTGCCGGTCTTGCCGGTCTTGCCTGTCTTACCTGTTTTACCAGTCTTGCCGGTCTTGCCGGTCTTGCCGGTCTTGCCGGTCTTGCCGGTCTTGCCAGTCTTGCCGGTCTTGCCGGTCTTGCCGGTCTTGCCGGTCTTGCCGGTCTTGCCGGTGGGTCCGGTCTTACCCGTAGGTCCTGTCGACCCCTCTATAAGCCCCCAACTCCCATTCGCATACAAAAAAAGACAATGTAAATCTGTATCGAAAACCTGTAGTCCTTCAGCTGGAGTGCCAATCGCATTCCGCTGCGCAGTAGTCATCCGAGGTATAAGAAAACCCTTGGTCGTAGAATTCGCCTGTAATTGAGCACTAGCCTCTACAGCCCCAGTACCCGATACAAAGGGTTTCTGCGTTCCATCTAAATTCCCATATTTAAAACCCATCAGGCGACCTCGCTATTTTCTTCACTCTCTCTTGCCGATTAACCTCGCAGGATTACCTGCCCAAATCTCATTGGGACCCACATCATGCGTCAGAACCGACTTCGTCCCTACCACCGCATTGTCCCCGATCAAACTAACACCTGCTAAAATTGTAGCGTCTTCCGCAATAACGACATTGTCTCCTATACAAAGAACCGTAGGTTGTATCCCATGCTCCTTCGTAACGTCTGGAACATTCCCATAAAAAAAGTCGTGCTTGTGCGTATGTACCTGCACTCCCCGCAAAAAAAGACAATGTTTACCGATGTGTACAATCCCCGTGCAGTCTATATGAACCCCCTCACTGAACACGCACCCAGCACCTGCACTGAACGTACCCTTAGCCAAATCGCTGTGCGGCCGATACACTCCCGCTGATTGTTCAAGCGTAAGGTCTGGGGGTTCTATCTCTTCCTCTGCTTCCTCTGCCTCTATTGTCTTAGCCGTACGTATGAAAAGAACATGTTCGTTGTTAGCTGTCGAAGCAAATTCCTTCCACCTCTTTGAATTAACCGGGCCAGACATCTCCGCCATCAAAAGAAAGGCTTCCTCAAAATTAGTATTTATCTTTATAGCTTGAAGACAATGAGCTCGAGCGTCTTCCCCCCGCTGAAGATGCCAATAACACCGCGCTAATTTCAGCTGCGCATCGGCCATCTCCGGAGCCCAATCGGCCTTCTTTAAATACGCCTCATACATCGACGCTGCGGTCTCAAAATCATCCCGATACCAATACTCCCGCGCGAGATAAAAATGCTCGCGTTTGCAGTTTGGGTTTTCCTCTAAAACTTTCGTAAGGATTCGAAGAGCTCGGTCAGGGTCTTGTTGATGTGCAGCTGAACACCCATAATAAATCCTGATATTAGACTTGTCAGCCTCAATCTCACTCAGGTAATTATGGATACGACCCTTCCAAGTAATCCCCACTCTATTACGAAAAAGCCTGATAGAGTCGTGTATTTCTTTGTGGTCGCTAGCGCAGATAGTATCGAAGAAAATACACTTCTTTTTTGTAAGATTTATCTTCTTGCGAATCTTGGCAAGCCCACCCTCTTCTAAAACCTCATCCGCATCGATGATAAGAACCCAATCCCCCTTGCATTTAGAGAGACTTTGATTCCTCGAATATGCGAAATCATCTCGCCAAAGATACTCTTCACCAGAATAAACTTTATCAGTGTATCTCTTGGCAATTTCAATCGTGCTATCCGTCGAACCAGTGTCGACAATCACAATTTCATCAACACCTTGGATAGACTTAAGGCAGGTCTCTAGACAGGATTCCTCGTTCTTGACAATTAACGAAGCCGAAATTCGCATCAAACTCCTCCACAGGTTTACGCCTCTGCATAATACAGAGTAATATTCGCTGCACCCGTCGTGCTCGAATCGGGTACGAGTGTAGCAAATACCTGTGTCGAAAGACTATAAAGATGTGATGCATCCAGCTTATAAACACCCGTGGTCTTAAGATCAATCTCCGCCGCCAAGGCAAAACGTGTAGCACTACCCGCATCGCCAATCGTTACCGTCGGAGCCGTTCCATTAAAAACTTGGGTAACGTTAATCCACACCCCGGAAACTCGACCGTTCGCCGACACAGCCGCACCGATATTAATCACACCCGTATCTGTGTAAGCTATATCAACTGTGCGCTGTAGAATATGCTTCGACCCCGTAGCCGAGGAGGGTCCGATATCAATCCAGTTTCCACCGCCATCATCCCACATATAGGCATGATCACCATCGAAAGTAATCGCGCCACCTGTGAGATTGATAGTCACGCCAATGGATTGTCCTCCCGAGGGAATAACTTCAACCCAGGCCGCTCCGTCATCCAGATACAGGTACTTAACCGTGAATGTCCCACCCGTAGTAGTACACACAAAAACACGGCCTGCGGTGCCTGCCGCTGGGGGAGAACCGCCGTTAATTTGACCCGTAACCTGTACTTCACCTCGCGTCTTGAGGTACTGTAAGGTCACGACATCATTCAGGTCTGTAGGATGATCTGCCCGCAACTTTGCATAGAGCGTACCGGCATTCGTCTTGACTTCAACTACCCCACTCGTATTGTAGAGTTTGGGTCCACCCTTACCGAGCTCAACTATCCCACCGATGCCATTCAGTCCGTAATTCTTCGTCGTCATGCCTACTCCTAAACCGCAACCGGAATCGCCGCAATGCGGTAGTTGAACGTCGGATTTTCTCCTACACCAGAGACTCCTACACCTAATCGTACGCTACCAGTGTCTACATCAGCAGTATAAGTGAGCGTTTCTATTTCACCTTCAGTATCCGCAAACTCATACTCATGATTCGTAATAGCCGCTGTCGTAGGACTCGTTACCGATATCGATATGTTCCCGTGATGCGACCTACCTGAAATAGGCAGCTGAAAAACATACTCAATTTCAAAATGCTCATAATCTACGACTAGGCCCAACACGACGTAATTTGAGGTGTTATCGAATATATCCTGAACACTAAACAATTTCTTTATGTATCGGGCATCCCCGCGTACGGCAGTTAGGGCATTTGATACTTCCATCGGTCACTCCGTAATGCGGAGGTGTAGTCCCCCACGTAGTTCTGCGTACACCGCGTCTACCCAAACATACACACCTGACCCCGTGGTCTCGCCCATGATGCCGAAAGCTCCGGGGAGGGGATGCGCGCTGCTGGTACAAGACGTACCCAGCACTCCAGCCCGCAGCGTAATCGTTGTACCTACAGCCTCAAGCTCGAGCGTTACTACACTTCCAGCTGTATACACGATTTCAGTGCGGATAAGCTCCGTCTCATCCTGCACACCTGCCGCCCAAAACTTACTCGCAATTACCAAGTCCGCCGTTGTGGCGCTGGTACACTCAAGATAACCTGCGAATCCATGCACGAAACCCTTAGCCGCCATCCCCCAATGCATGCGCGTAAAAAGTCCTACCTTACAGCCATCGGGAGCTCCCACGTTCGCAAAGACAGAACAGTCCCGCACGTATGGGTAAGAATTCCAACGCTCCCAACCCACCTCAGAACAACGGGCTGTATTCGAGTAGATATTAAAACCTGCGCCCGTCTGTTGAATTACGTCCCAATCATCTCCTAAGTTCGCATCATCATCCCGAGTAAAAGTCTCTGTGTATCGAAAACATCCTTCCGACGAAACCTGGCCAAACGTTGGGTCCCGGTCACCGATAAGGAGAGCTCCATTCGGATTATCTTCTCCTAAGTATTTACGCTTCCACTCAATATCGAGAGGTAGTGTCTCGGGCTCACTCCACCACCCTCCTCCTATAATCAAAACATCACCCGTGGAGCTCCACATAGCGGGCTCAGAACGCGCGGCGAGCTTAACATGCCCCTCTGCCCACCCGTTACGCACAATCAAGCCCACTCCGTGCCGAACGTGATGCCAAACCTCAATTTGAATCGGAGACTCAAACTTCCCGATAGCTGCGTCCTTAACATATCCTCCCCAAAAAACAGGAAGACTTATATTCTGATTCAGATCTCCGTCCGTAAACTGCAACATTATCTGCGGCTCGGCGGGGCCGATAACTCCGTCTCGATAATACGAGCGTGTATCGAGATAATTCATCGTAACAAAAACGATGATATCCTGAGAGGACTCAGTATCCCCTATCACAAAAAGCGGGAATATGCCGTTCGTCGCAGCTAAAAAAGAAGAAGACGGGAGCCAATCGAATTTCACCCGGTAAAAACGATTATCTACTGCATCTTCCCAAACAGCGCCCTCCGCCGAGCGAGTCATCCCCGAGGGGCTCCAGCTACTCGGCCAGAGCGTACCGGTCTGCACCATCGGCGCATCGGCTAGGATGGTCTGACTCGGCTGATAACTACGAAGATAAGTTCTCCACTCATCCTCAGTTGTATCGGGACTGGCCATCGTGAAGTCAATCGCAGCATGCTCTCTCCACCACCAATCCCGGGGGGGATGGAGATAATAAGTCCGCTGACGACGCGTTGCCAAATCTCCAGCTCCTGAATCGCCTGGAGAATTATTAAGGCGTACATACGCACTTGTAGCTGTAGAGTTACCCGCCAGATTTGGGTCTACTTTATAACTCCAAGACGTAACCGCTTTATCGTACGCGCTGATATCGAAGTGTGTACTGTAGCGGAGGTATCCATAGTCATAATCAGAAATCGCAGACATTACATCGTCTGCTAAATAGTGGGCGTAAAAATCTCGGAGGGGAACTGCCCAACTAGGAAGATCCGCTGGGTCATCTAAGTAAGCTCCTCCCACCAAGGTATTAGATACAGTACCGGTTTCTGCGTCCGTACGTCGGAATGCTCTCCAGCCCCGTACACCTAAATTCCAATACTCGGTACTTGCATAGTCATCCGGATATGAATCCGACATAAGTCCGGACTTCAAAGGATGTTCTACTGCCTCATCAAAACCAGTTCCGTTCCATGTCATGCTAAATGTTTTATAATAATAAAGTCCGGTAGCGGGATTCTCCCCACCATATACCCAAATGGTGTCAGTGCCATCATAACAAACACCGCAGTGATAAATCATGGGGCGAAGAGCTGTGTCAAAGAGAGTGATCGGAACATCAACCAAATATTCTGTGAGAGTCGGGCCTGTTGGTGCAAAAACACGTACCTTAAGTTTCGTCATCCCATCGTCAACATCGTTACTCCCTACTAAAACAATCTTTCCAGAAAGATCTCCTCCTGAGCAATAACAAGACCCCATCCCATACCATCCAGTAGCTCCAAGGAGATTCGTTCCTACCTCAGTAAACGTCTCTGCTACACAGTCGGCTTTATGTATTTTTCTAGAGGGTGTGGCGGCAGCAGTAAGTCCTCCAAAGATATAAAGGTCTTTCTCATTTGTGTCTAACTGCGCACCCGCATCTACTAGAGGAGAGGTGTGCGTCAATATAGTGGATAAGCTCCAGACACCTGCACTGAGAGTGTACTTATAAAAGGCTAAATCAAGTTCAGACATTTCAGTTAATAAACGGCCCGATCCTACTGCGTATATCGCGGACGATGTATCTACATCCCCTAACCATATATTACCCCCGAAATAATGACCGTCAAGATCATCTTTCTCTAGTTGAAAGATAAGTGTAGGGGTACTTTCGCCGTCCCACGTATAAAACACGTTACTCAGGGTCATTTCTCTATCTAAACCGCCTAATATAGCGACCCTAAAGCCATCTGCTGGAACTAAAACAGAATCCCTAATACCGTCTGAAAGAGACAATCCCCCCGTCCGAGGAGTAAACATTATCGGGCGTCCTGGACCCTCCATATGACATTCACTACGATACGTACCCGACATAAATCCCCGCTCCCCTGTCCAATAATCCGGTCGATACGCATCGTCTCTCCAATTTTCAAACTTCGAATTACTAGCGATATTCACACCCGTCTCATGTTCCACCAACACAGCAGTCTTGCGCTCTATTACTCCGCCCTGCGCCATTAAAGCCATTGCTAAAACATGATCCAAGTTATAGTTACTGGCTGACTGATATGTCTCGAGGTCAGACGTAATAACCTGATTCGGAACTTTATTGTGCTCACCTACAAGACTGACTGCCTGAATATCCCCATTAGACTCAAGGTCTAATGTCCCCAAGTAACTATGCCAATGAGGTCTCCAAGCCGAGCGATAATAGTTTATCCAGAGGTCTGGCTGAGCATCCTCTTGCACGCGCTTAGCCTGCATCGCTTTAAGAAGCCTGTAGATATTCCAGTCAGCCCAAACCTTCTCCTGATCAGCCTCCGCAATATACCTAAAGTTTCGATCCCTCGAAACATATCGAGCTCCATCTCCCGCAGTGGCATGTTGATCGAGAGCCCAAGCTACCGGAAGCTGCAGCCGGAAAGCATTCATGGCGTCAGATTCACACACCGCACCAAGAAAACCATAACCTTTGGACTCATCGGCTGTCGGTACAAACCCCTCCCAAAACCAAGGCCATACTCGATTGAGATTTATCGGCTGGTCCACTCCACTCGGGTGAGGACCCATAACACTCAGGTGTCTCACCCCATTAAAATAACCATCCGGATTACAACACGGAAGAAACGCGATGGTGTACTGAGCCCGTAATGGCGCGAAATCTGGGTGTGTCACCAAAATCTCAAACGCTTTTAACGTACCGAGAATTCCATCGGCTTCATCGCCGTGTATTAAAGACGTAACCAAAAAAAAGGGCAGACTTCCCCCGAGATCCCCGTACGAAAGATACTCTAGAATATGTCCATCTTCTGTAGTATCTCCACCCCCATAATCACCTCGTGCAAAAAGAGGATAACCCGACAATCTAGTTGCTAATGCAGTGAGCTCATCCGTAAAAACATGGGTAGAACCTACCCGGTCATAACAACCAACTTCATTATCGTATCGAACATAACCCTGAGAGGCTGGGAACTTATAATACGTAGGGATCGTTCCTACACTACTCAGTATCTTATCCGTCACAACTCTTGGTGTATCCACTCCATAGTTCTTACCCGTTACAGGACACCAAGCTTCACTAGACCTAGAAAACTGCATCTCTGGGAATATTAAACGTTTCATTATGATACAGGCTCCGGGAAAGCTTCGACGTTACCGCCTCGAGCTAGTTGTGCCATCTTATAGGAAAGAACACGCGCGTAAGAGCGATGCATATGATTAGTTCCATACGCTACTCTAGGTATCCAAGCTTCTGCGGGAGTGCCGTCCGCACCAGAAATACCAATGTACATAGTTCCCGCAGCTAAATTAGAAGGAAACCAAGCCGCCGGGTCCGCTACCGAATCAAGCTTTTGCCCGTTCACAAAAAGAGTGGCATAGTTATGGCCATTATTTTGTTCCCAAGTAGCAACAATTCCTAGCGCGTGAAAATCGTTCCAATACGACGGACCATCCAAATATGCAAAATTAACTCCAGCCGTCGTACCCAAACTTACAACCATACGATCATTCGTATCACTCATAAAAATACGTAGGCGATAAAGACCACAATCTAAATTAAGCATCCCCAAAAACTTGTAGTTAGCCGTACCGGTATAATCAGTATGTTGGTCTGTAATTCCCAAACTTCTATCGGGAAGAACGAGAGACATTGCCACCCAACCAGTCGGCCTTAAAACAAGCTCTGCATTAGTTGTGTGAACGTCCCATTTACCTGCACTCTTCGTAGGCGCAAAACGCATACGCGTAATGTATTCCATCTCAGTAAAAATACTAAAACCCATCGGACAAGCAAATTGCCAAGTACCCGTAGACTTAATACCCTTAAAAGAAAGATAACCCGTTGTAGCGCCCGTGGCTACTACAATAGAAGCGCTCCACCACTCTGTTCCAGGAAGCTTACGAAACCTCGGGGTGCTTGTCGTACGTGTAGCGGCGGTTGCATTCCACCCTATTTCGATATTACCCGAAGGGGAAGTATTCGCCGTACTATGTACAAACACAGAAAATACTCTATCATACGAAGAACTTCGAGTTCTCGCTACTTCAACAACTACGTCATTAGCTGCATCTGCATCTGTATCCATATAACACACATGATCATGCCAAGATGTAGTCGGATTTTTCAAAATAGCCGCGAAGTCTGTAGTAGACTCTAACCAAGAACCTGAGGTTGTAGGAGTTACCACAGCCATTCCAAACTTCGCTGCTGTCCACGATAAACCAGTAGACCCTAATATCCCCCCATAAAATTCACCGCATGGACCTAAACAACGTTCAACCCAGCTCGCATTCGTCAGGTCTGCTTCCATCATCTCAAGTCTATTATCAACCCAACGACCCCACTTAGCATCCGTAGCAACAGAGTCATTATCCACCATCGTCACAGGCATACGCCCACTACCATCAAGTCCCGTCCCAATAGCGCGTCCGGCTCTTATAGCGTCCCACATAATAACAGGCTTAGCGTTATTAAGTAGAACTTGAGCTCCCGCTCCACTTAAACCCTGTAGTGTCATCTCAACACTCCCATGCTCATTACCTTAGTTTGCACATAAAACGTAATGGCAGGATCAGTGGCAATACCATCATGCCGAATCTGCAAATAGATGATCTGCTGATCCGCCGCCGAGGCTTCAAGATTTGCGAAAGGTACGTTATACCAAGTAGTAGCGATAGCCACCGTTGATTCATCTGCCCATGAAGACCCATAGACCATTGCCTCACTCAGCGTAAATTCTCCCGTTGGACGAGCTGAAATAAGTCCTAGTTCGTAACCGGTTCCGGACTTAAAAATAACAAGAGCCTCATCCACATCACCGACGTTATTGTCATGTACTGGAACTGCAGTAACACCCGCACTCATCGCGGACGAGAGATTGGTTTGACGCGCAAGACCGTTCCCCTGCCAACACATCTCTCTCCCACGCTCATTCTGTGTCTCGAAAATACGAACACGGAATGGAATACTGTTCTCTGCTACCGCAGCAACCACACCAAAAATATGCATACGATGGATAATGCCCATATTCCCAGTAACGGGAATTTCAAGAAGCTCAGAGGTTCCGTACGTGAGAGAACCGGTTATGGCATCGTCGGGCTCCTCATAAACGTTATCAGCCATCTCCCAAGTTCCGGGAGTGCCTGCTCCCGTACAGCGCCACTTAATACCGTTGAGGTCCAGTATCTCATGCCCCGCTAAATACGTTCCCGCTGTAGGAGCACCCGCTGCAGCCAAAGCTTCCATACCCAACGCATGAAAACGCTTCTTACAAGCAAGGTCTTCATCCGTTGTAGTAGTGACTGCTCCGGTAATATAAACACCGCTAGCGCTCATCGCGGGATAAACAGGATAGGTAGCGTCTGGGTCTATTACGAGCTTATCAGCTCCATTAAAATTGAGCCCGCTCGTCGACACCAAAGCGACGCGTGCCTTACCAGTACCATCGTCCTCAATACCCTGGCCATAAGGCGAAGGAAGTCCGGTGGGTGCTGTAGTGGGCTCGAGCGCTACTGCGGTTACAAGGATATCCACAGTCTCGGAAGCACCTACCCCGCTTACGAAAACAGTACCGTAAAGAGTGCCTGCGGTCTCAAGCTTGAATCCAAAAGCTTCGGCTGATCGATACGTAGTGGCATCACTGAGATCCACAGACATCGAGAAAACAACTTCAAGCCGAGCTGTGTCCTGATAGAGCTCAATCGTCAGAAGACCGACCGCGGTGCTCGGAGCTATCTCAAGGTTGTACCCCACACCCTCGGTTATATTCATCTCCGTCTCGAGCGCGGTAAAATCTGTATCGTCTACAAGATCAACATCAACCACGGAAAGACGGGTGACATACTCAACACTTCCCGCTGACCCGGAAGTTCCCGTACGACCTGTTCGACCAGTACGGCCATAACCTGTTGTCCCCGTCTTACCTGTTTTACCGGTCTTGCCTGTCTTGCCCGTCTTGCCCGTCTTGCCCGTCTTCCCAGTCTTCCCAGTCTTGCCCGTTCGTCCATACCCCGTAGGCCCAGTAGACCCCAACGGTTTCCAGGTAACTGGGCTGTCATCCGTCAGCATCCACAAAGAATTGTTATCTGTTTGTAGCGCCAACGTACCGACATCGCCTAAAATCAAACCCGTAGCCCCAGTACGCCCAGTAGCGTTTGTATACGTTCTCGAATATGGTTTTAGGGAGTCTTTGGTAGAACTAATTCCCTCAGGTCGGAATTGATTCTTACCACCGGAAAAATCGATCTTGTTTGACATGGTTCTCTCACCTATACACAGCGTTAAACTAAGTTAAGTATAGGCGAGGACAAGAAGAGAAATCTACATCATCGTCATCTGCGGAAGGTGATCACTGAGGTTTACTTCTTCCCTAGGAGCTCGGCGAGGAGAAGACTGAGTTTTATCCTTAGACAAAACTTTGGGCATACTCGGCGATGGAGTTCCCGCTACTGTATTCTCGAGCTCCATCTTGGACTTCGCCGCAGCCTGTTGCGCCATACCCTGAATCTCTTGTTTAGTTATGGAAGGCTCGGAGCGGAAAGGAGCTGGGGTAGGAGTGATCTCTTGTCCAAAGAACTTACCTGCTTCTTCCGGTGTCCGAATTACTGAAGAATCAGACCCAGATTGAGGTGTGGGCTTTGATGTCGACTTGGGCGCCGGTGTCGCTGTTTCAACTTTGGGAGATACCTTGGGCTCTACCTTAGGCGCTACTTTCGGTGTTACTTTGGGTGTTGCCTTACCTGCAAAGTGTTTACGCAACGCATTACCATGTACTGCCCCCAAAGCCGCTCCACCCAACGTTGCAGCTATCGGAATAGCGTAGGGGTGCCGTTGTGTGAAAGAACCTTCGTCAGCTGCTTGCTTGGGCTCAGTAGAAAAGTAGGGCTCATTCAACGCTTCGCCGCCAAGTGCTCCAAGAGAACCGCCAGTAAGTCCACCCAACAGACCTCCACCGAACCGCCCATATCCTTGGTGTAAAGATTTGGTTGGGACACTCTCAACAGCCTTGCGGTGCGCTTCGTCGAGTTTAAAACGATCTCGAGCAAACGATTTAGCTTCCGCTGCCGTATTACCTGGATAAACAAATTTATCCTTAATAGCTACATGAGCGTTCAAGTTATTGAGGGCCTCTTCCACATTCCGAGCATAAACCTTCTCCGCAGACCTCACTGCCGCCCGTCCCCCCAATAAAGCCCCAGGAACAGCGCCAGCAACAGCCCCACCCAAACCAAGAGCGATAGGGAGAACTGCAGGATGTCTTTGTGTAAAAGATTCTTCATTGGCTTGTTTGGCAGCGTCTAACTCCTTCTGCTTCCTCCGCCCCATAGCCATCGAACCCTGCTCAATAGCTTCTTGTACAATCAAACGCGCTGCGCTGGGAGTTACGTGTGGGCGAGAGACTGCCCTTTCAGCTCCTTCGAGAATACTGGGGGGGATTTCGGCTGCGCCTTTTTGCATCACCGGCTTATTCGGAACATCGTACCAATACGGTTCCTCAGTAGGCAAAGGAGGCGTGCGATTCAATTCATTCTCTACATTAATAACAGACTCACGCCCAGTAACACCACTACAGTCAAAGGAGCCGTCGGCGGCTTCCTTCAACCACTCCGGAGTAGTATCCGTCGTCTTATGCTCGCTACGCTCAAGAGCTGTATTGAACTTCATACGTCTGTCATATTTCTTTCCATGAAAAGACTTAGGAGCTTCCTCTTTAACCTCAGCAATCTTTGGCTCCTGGGGCTGAAGAACATCAGGAAGAATATTCTCCATGATATTATCCCGAACTTCCTTCTTGTGATCCTGATAGCCCTTTACTAGGTTAAGAGCTTTGTCGAGGAGGGAGGGTTCGTCGGAAGCTTCTTTAGCAGGAATCTCTTCCGTAGTTTCAATGTCATAATCAAATCCGGGAATATCGCTATTGACAAAATCGTGCCACGACTTTCCCGCCGCTATATTTTCTGGAGTATTCGCCAAACGATGTAATCCATATGCTCCAAGAGCTCCAGCACCCAAAAGACCTGCGCCGATACCTGCTCGACGAATTACTTTCGGGGATATAGCAGTCTTAATAATCGTTGCGGACTTCGGCTTCGGCACATTATTCGTCATAACGTCCCTCCGCAAAATAGCTCGAGACTTCTTGCCCTCCGAAGGAGTTACCTCGGGATCAGGAAGTGGGTCTTCGTTATATGAGGAGGATTGCTTGTTGAGGTAGTCATTCATGTTATTCAACTTCACTTTTTTTGGGTGAGGATTGTGTCGGCGAGGGCGGAGGCGGTTTTGGGTTCATCCTTCTTCAGTGCTCGATAAAGACCGTAACCTCCAAGACCTGCGGTACCAAGAGCAGCAGCTCCAAGTCCTGCTTTCCGGATATTACGCGAAAATTTAATCCTTTTCGCCCTAGCCCCAATCTCCGCT
>Ga0315289_10011613_pt1 | contig 12472 bp, 9 predicted proteins | sample YL17G11_40_MG_FD_203452 | JGI IMG/M metagenome (GOLD analysis project Ga0315289, IMG submission 203452) | Sediment microbial communities from Yellowstone Lake, YNP, Wyoming, USA - YL17G11_40 | ecosystem: Environmental > Aquatic > Freshwater > Lake > Sediment | place: USA: Wyoming | collected...
CCAATAATTCTGAAAGAGATAGCTGAGTAAAATTTGAAATTTAAAATTAATAGATTATATCTCGGTTCCATATTTCTCATTTTGTAGAAAAGAGTTGAGCAAACTTTGTGCCTGAGGGGTATGTTGAGGGATTAGTATTTGTAAGTAAAAGCTAACTCAGAGCTTATGCTTTTCTAAGCTTGACCATACTGGGTAAATTACGCTTACTTATTTGGAAATTATTTCCCTGTTATGTGATAACCTTTCCTGTGCAGAAAAAGTACATTTTTTGATTGACAAGAATAGATAAGTCAGACCTATTCGTATACCCACCTTCCCCCCAAGGTGGGTATAATTCAGATGTTTAACAGTATTTTATTATTGACAGAAGCCCGTTTTTAACCACATATTAATCTTAATATAAATTATTAAGATGCTAATAAAATGGGCTTACCTTTAGTTGACATTTTGGGGGAGTGAAACGACCGAAGAATCTGTCGAATCTGACCTTGGGGTAGATTCTTCGTCCGCCTTCGGCGGACTCAGAATGACATTTGGTCAAGTTAATGTAATTTAATAGTCCCTCCTTGCCCTCAAGTCCATGAAACGGCATGCAGGAGTGGAGCAATTTAGTTTTAATCCTCGTTCACCTGACCAAGAAAGGTATATATTCAAATAGTTTACTAGTGAGTTTTTTAAGCATCCAGGGAAGGAAAAGAAGAAGAGCTATGGTGACTGTCATTTTCTATTAATTTCTTTATAAAATTATGCTGGCTGAGAGAATGAAGCTCCATTTCATTCTCCCAGCCATTTTCCCCCTCTCCGTATCTTTGATTTGAGGTCTTATCTCAAACCTTGTGTGCCATAACTTCGGTTTAGTTCAATCATTCTATTCCGCAATTTATGTGCCAACCTCATAAAATCAGATGCTTGCTTTGTTATCTCTTTATTATTCAAGCAATTAATCTTCTTATAGATTTCTTTACACTTCTCTGTCAATAGACTTATCTCGAAAATAATTCCTGTTTTTATGCAAATATTTCCTAAAAGAACTTTCCAGACAAGCAATCTTGAAAACGCAGAGTATATACTTATAAAATAATTATTTCTCTTTTACTTTTAAAAGTGAAAATAATTTAACTTTAAGATTAATTTTAGCCCTTACTGGGGGGTATATCAGCAAAAAAATTTCCCACTTTATCCAAAGTGGGAAATTAAGCCTATTTGCAACTCTATTACTAAAAGACCGTGAACCGGCTATTTAATGGGCTGGGACCTGGGTTTTCTGCGCTAGAGTAAAAAAGGCACCTGATTGCCATTCGCCTGGCTGGTCGGTCAAGAGGAAATATCTTGTCCCCGCCTCAAGAGTGTCGCTGAGAGTGAGTTCCCATAGTTCTTCTTGCAGTCTTTTGACATTAAAAGTGATTGCTCGTGGACCCAGGATCCATTTATCGGACCCGAATACTTCCTGTATCCAGAAAGCCTTGTTGCTCTTTGAGGGATCACCAAACTGTGTTCCATAAACGATTATAGAGTTTAATCCTTCTAAGGGTTGTGGAGTAATTTCTGCTTTTGGATAGACGGTATTAGCACGTTCCCCACTAGCAATATAAAATCCATATCTAAAATCAAACCATTGAACTGGTTTTAATTCACCCTGGTACTTGAAGTATACCCCGTAGTTGTCAGGTGTTTTCTTGCCACCGCATCCTAAAAACAGACAGAAAACCAATAACAAGGCAAGCATAAAAGCGAAATTAAAAACCTTTTTCATCGTCGCCTCCATGTTAGAATATTATTTCAACCTACATAAAATGTTTTGAAAGCAAAGTCAAGAGAAATTTGACACTTTTTTCGCCTTCTGCTAAGCTGTAAAAACTTTAACAGGAGGTGAAAAGTGAACCTTAAAAAAGCTCACGTAGCAGTCCCGTTCTTAGCGGGATTAGACCTCTACCGAGCCCTGATCCCGCCAACGGCGGGACGGCTACGCGTGTATTTTCATCCTCTCCCCCACTCGCAAAAAATACATCTCCCCAATTCCGGGGCGTAATTATAACATTTTTCGTAACTGCCAAAAGGTTTTTCCCCATCAAAGGCAAAGCAATCCAGGTCCATATCCTTGCAGGGGATTTCCTTATAGTCCTTGATTACTCTTTCTTCAAAAGATACAACCCCTAAAAAATTATTTAAACTCTGTTCTCTCATAATATTTTGAAACTCAGGATTAAACGAAAGTTTGTAGCGGAGGTCTTTAGACCTCCAGTTTTTCCTTAATGGAAGGCTGAAGCCTTCCGCTACATTTTTAAAGCTACAAGCTACCAGCTCCCTGCTCTTTCTCTTCCTTCAATCCGTATTCCTGCAATTTATTCCTTAAGGTGCGTGAGGAAATCCCCAGAACCTCAGCCGCTTTGGTTTTGTTTTTACCATAGATTTCCAGGGTTTTAAGGATTAAGGCTTTCTCCATATCTGCGATAGTGCACCCTACCTTTAACCCTGAATCATCATATTCTGCTTTTTTCAAAAATAGCTCAGGAGGAAAATCCGATGGCATAAGGATTTTATTTTTAGTAGTAACCACCGCCCTTTCGATATAGTTTTCTAACTCCCTTACATTCCCGGGCCAGTGATATTCAAGGAAAAGCTGATAAACCTTTTCTGAAATCCCTTGAACATTCTTCTTGTTTTCTTGATTATATTTCTGCAAAAAATGTTCAGCTAAAAGAGGAATATCTTCTTTTCTTACCTGCAAGGGAGCAAGATGAATCGGTATGACATTCAGCCTGAAAAAAAGGTCTTCCCTGAACTTCCCTTGCTTTATCCGCTCCTCTAAATTTTTATTAGAGGTGGAGATTATCCTCACATCCACCTGAATAGAATATCCTGAACCCACCCTTTCAAACTCTCTTTCCTGCAAAACCCTTAAAAGCTTAGCTTGTAGCCCTGGGGTTATTTCGCTTATCTCATCTAAAAGCAAAGTCCCCCCATCAGCCATCTCAAACCTGCCTCTGGTCTGGCGGATTGCGCCAGTGAAAGCACCTTTCTCATGACCAAAAAGCTCAGATTCTACTAACCCTTCTGGCAGAGCGGCACAATTTATTTTGATAAAGGGACCCTCTTTTCTGGAGCTATTATAGTGAATCGCTTTGGCGATAAGCTCTTTGCCAGTTCCGGATTCACCGCTAAGCAGAACCGAGGAGCGACTATCCGCAATCATATCCACCATTTCAAAGATCTTCTGCATCTGAGGAGATTTCCCGATTATGTTCTGAAATCTATATTTGCCCGCCACCTCAGTTTTCAACATCCGGTTTTCAATCAAAAGCTTTTTATACTCAAAAGCTTTTTTAACCACCAGCTCGATCTCATCTGCAGAGAATGGCTTCATAATATAGTCGAAAGCACCTAATTTCATAGCCTCAACTGCATTCTCCACTGTTCCGAATGCAGTCATCATAATAATTTTAGTATCCGGACAACTCTCCTTAGCCGCCCTCAGAAGCTCCATCCCGCTCAATTTGGGCATCCTTATATCCGAGACAACCACATCATATTCTTTCTGCTTTAATTTATCCAGAGCCTCATCTCCGCTGGAAGCTAATTCCACTAAATAATCAGACCGGGTAAGGGTTTCACTCAAAAAATCCTTGGTCAGATTATCATCATCCACCACTAAGACTCTTCTCTCCAACAATTCTCTTCGCCTCCTTTTTTCGCGTAGCGGAGGTTTTAGACCTCCGCCGAGCCTTAAAGGCTCGGCTACGTGTTTTAGTAACGAGATTCTTTCAGGGTCGCAAAGCAAGGCCAAAGTCTCAAGACCTTGATGGCCTTTTCCCACAGCTTGACTACATACTGTTTTCTCTCTACTGTTAACTTTTTATTCACAGAAGTTTCACCCATTTTTAGGAAACAATACCGTTACCGTAGTCCCCTTCCCTAACTGGCTATCTATCTCTATTTCTCCTTTATGTGCCTGCACTATCTTTTTTACCGTAGAAAGCCCCAGGCCAGTACCTTTTTCTTTGGTGGTGAAAAATGGAGTGAAAAGCTTATTCTTTATCTCCTCAGTCATCCCGATACCATTATCTTTAATCTTCAAGCTAACCATCTGTCCAGCAGACAGACCTGGAATTTTCCCCTCTGCATACATCGACTCAATACCTGCAAATATCTGGATTAACCCTCCTTCTGGCAACGCCTGGGAGGCATTATATAGAAGATTTAAAACTACCTGTTTAAACTTCTCACTATCCAGAAGACAGTTAACTTTTGTATTGATATAGAGCCGTTCAATTTTAATGTTCTTTTTCCCCCTGCTACGATCCATTTCAAAGAAACTCACCACCTCATCTAAAAATCTCGCGAAATCTATGGACCTCAAATCTAATTTTATGCTCCTGGTATAATCTAAAAGATTCATCACAATTCGATTTAAAATCTCCACTCCCTCGATAATTTTCTTTACATAGTTCTTTCTAGGGTCATGTTCCTCGATATCGCGATAGAGCAAATCAGCAAAGCCCAAAATCCCATTTAAAGGATTCTTGACCTCATGGGCAACTGTAGCCGCCATCTCACCTAAGGCGGCTAAAGTCTTTACCCGGGCTATTTCATCTTCCAGTTTTTTAATCTTGGAAAGATCAAAGAATACTTCCACCACACCCAAGAGGTTATCCTCACTATCCTTTAAAAGAGAAGTTGAATAACCCAGGGGAATTTTGGTCTCAAATTTTGTAAAGATCTCTTTTTCTTCATTCAAATGAGAGTTACCTGACCTCATAGTATAAATCGGTGTAGCTTGAAGATTAATCCCTTTACCCATAACCTCTAAATAAGGTCGATCCAAAATCTCTTCTGCTTTATATCCGGTGATCTCCTCTGCCGCTCGATTGAAAAGGGTTATCTTCTCCTCTAAATTTACCACTAATACACCGGAAGTCAGGCTTTCCAAAATATTATTCAGGTAATTGGTGACTTTTTCTTTTTCAACTAAACTTTCCCTGAGCTTGAGATTGGTCTGCTCTAATTCCAGGTTTAAATTTTCAAATTTCTCTTCTAAATCCTTGTAAGCCTGGTGAAGTTTCTGGATGATCTTGTTAAAGGAGGCATAGGAGTCAGCAAAAGCTCCTAACTCTTCCGGGGTGATCTTTCCTTTTTCTTCTTCTGCCATTTATATTTCTACCATAGATAAATACTTTTTAAAATATAAATAAATTATAAAGGATTGCAACAGAAATCTTATTGCATCAATGTGAAATAGAATAATTTTACTAACTTTAAAGCAAACGAAAACTATAGTTTATTTGTTTTTCTCCACTCCTTCTCTTTCATCCATTCATAGATCACCGGAATTACAATCAACACCAGAAGAGTGGAGGTGATCATTCCGCCGATAACCGGGGTAGCAATCGGCTTCATTACCTCTGAACCGGCCTCTTTGGTCCACATCACCGGCAGCAGACCCAGGATTATGGCTCCCACGGTCATGAGCTTGGGTCTCAACCTCAGCAAGGCTCCTTCTATGACCGCTTCTCTTATCTCGGATTTATCTTTGATATTCGAAAGCCCCCTTCTTTTTATAGCCTCATCTAAGTAGACTACCATAACCACGCCGGTTTCAACTGCAGTTCCGAAAAGGGCAATAAACCCCACCCAGACAGCCACACTGAAATTATATCCTAAGATAAATAAGAGTAAAATCCCACCAACCATAGCGAAAGGAATAGAGGCGATAACCAACAAAGCCTCTTTAAACGTTCTGTAAATGATATATAAAAGCATAAGTATAATAAACAAAACCAGAGGAACTACAATCTTCAACCTCTCTTTTGCCCTCACTTGATTTTCATACTGCCCGCTCCAGGTTACAAAATAGCCGGCAGGAAGTTTCACTTCTTTTTGAACTAATCTCTTTGCTTCTTCCACAAACCCAACTAAATCTCTTCCACGGACGTTTAGCTGGACGATATTCCTTAAAAGTCCGTTTTCACTGGAGATCATATAGGGTCCCATATTTATACTTATTTCAGACAACTGGCTTAAAGGAATCTGTGCACCATTTGGTGCTGAGACCAGGATATTTTTAAGAGCATTTATATTATCTCTTAGTTCCCGGGCATATCTGACCCTTACCGGAAACCGAGCCCTTCCTTCAATGGTAGTTGTCAGATTTTTACCTCCGATAGCAGTCTCAACCACGTCCATTACCTCACCCAATTTTATACCATACCTCGCCACCTCATTCCGGTCTATTTTTATTTCTAAATAAGGAGAGGCGATTACCCTCTCAGCATAAATATCCACCGCTCCGGGGATCATCCGCACCACTTTCTCTATCTCCTGAGATTTTTCCTCTAACACCTTTAGATCCGAGCCAAAGATTTTAATTCCTACCTGAGTTCGCACGCCAGTAGTAAGCATATCAATCCTGTTTCTTATAGGCTGGGTGAAGGCGCCTGCCACTCCCGGGATGACTGATAATTTTTCATCCATCTCTTGTATTAGTTTATCCTTGGTCATGCCTTTACGCCATTTTTCCTTAGGCTTTAAGTTGACAATCGTCTCTATCATACTAATAGGAGCCGGGTCTGTGGCAGTTTCTGCTCTGCCGACTTTTCCCACCACTGATTCTACCTCAGGAAAGCCCTCCAGGATCATATCCTGTTTTTTTACAATTTCCATCGCCTCAGTTAAAGAGACCGAAGGGAGAAGGGTGGGCATATAAAGTATTTTCCCTTCTTCAAGGGGAGGCATAAATTCACTGCCAATAAGAGGAATTATAAGGAAAGCACCTACCAGAATTATCAATGCTCCACCTATGATGATTTTTTTATGTTTCAAGGCAAATATAAGAATAGGCTCGTACAGCTTCATCAGAAACCTATTCAGAGGATGCTTTTCTTCTGATCTTAATTTGCCCCTAAGGAAATATGTGGATAATACCGGTACCCAGGTTATAGCCAAGATCGAAGCTCCAATCATAGCTAAGGTCTTGGTGAAAGCTAAAGGATGAAATAGTTTCCCCTCCTGTCCTTGGAGGCTAAAAACCGGCACAAAAGCCAGGATGATTATGATCATCGAAAAGAAGATAGGCCTGCCAACCTCTTTTGCAGCGAGTGCCACTGTCTCTAACTTTTTACTTTTATCCTCAAGTTTTTCCAGATGCCTGAAAGAGTTCTCAACGATCACGATTCCTGCATCCACCATCACACCTATGGCTATAGCGATACCTCCTAAGGACATAATGTTGGACGTAATTCCCAAATAGCGCATGAAGATAAAGGCGATCAGTACCCCGATGGGAAGGCTGGTGATGACTATAAAGGTGCTTAAGAAATGCCCCAGAAAGATTAGAATAACTAGAAAGACTAAAATACTTTCTTCGATCAAAGCTCTTTTCAAAGTATGTTCTGTTGCTTTGATTAAATCTGTCCGGTCATAAAAGGGGATAACTTTTACACCTTGAGGCAACGCGGGCTGAATTTCTTTTATCTTCTGTTTTACCCGGTTGATGACATCCATGGTATTCTCTCCATACCTCATCACCACCACTCCACCTACCACCTCTTTTCCATCCTTATCTAAAGCTCCCCTCCTGAACTCAGGACCTAACTGCACAATTGCCACGTTTTTTACATAAACCGGAATACCATTACGCGAGTCGATCACTATGTTCTTGATATCATCTAAGGATTGAATCAAACCGATCCCTCTCAGGATAAACTCCATACCATTTTTCTCAATGACTTTCCCGCCCACATTGGAGTTACTTCTCATCACCGCTTCAAAAACCATCCTCAAATCGACATTATAAGCCCTGAGTTTATTAGGGTCCACGTCTATCTGGTATTGCTTGACAAATCCGCCGATAGAACCTATCTCAGCCACTCCAGGAACAGAATTCAACTGATAGCGTACAAACCAGTCCTGAAGTGTGCGAAGCTCCTCTAAGGATTGATTCTTACTTTCCAGAGTGTACCAGAATATCTGGCCTAAGCCAGTAGCATCTGGACCTAAAGTGGGGACAACTCCTTCTGGTAAAAAGCTTGAAGCTAAGCTTAGTCTTTCAGCTACCCGGGTGCGGGCAAAATAGAGATCAATCCTATCCTCGAAAATTACAGTTATCATTGAGAATCCAAAAGCTGAAGCAGACCTGACTGCTTTGACTCCTGCTAACCCCTGTAGATTAACAGTCAAAGGATAGGTTATCTGATCCTCTACCTCCTGAGGTGAGCGGCCAGACCAATCGGTGAAAACGATAACCTGATTTTCAGAAAGATCGGGGATAGCATCTATCGGAGTATTCTTGACCGACCAGATACCCCAGAGGATTACTATGATATAAAAAGCTATTAACAGGAACCTATTCTTTAATGAGAATTCGATTAACTTATCAATCATATGCTCTCCACTCTAACACGAGGGGATGTTTTGCATGTAATTACATCCCTTCCATCTTTTCCATCTTTTCCTCGGGCTTCTTCTTTTTTTGAGGAGCTTCCTTTTCCTTCGGTTCCATTCCAGGCATACCCGGCATTACACCCATCCCTTTTTCTAACTGGCTCTGGGAATCGATTAAAAAATTACCATGGGTTACCACCGTCTCACCCTGATTCAATCCTGAATAAACCTGAAAATAGCCATCTTCATCTTCTCCGATTTTGACCTCTCTTCTGCTATAGACTCCATTACCTTCTGAGACGAAGACTATGTTTCTTACTCCGGTCATGAGAACCGCTGAGCTGGGAATGGCTAATTGGGGTTTTGGAGATTTTATCTGTAAATAGACATCCACATACATTCCGGGCTTCAATTTTAAGCCCTTATTGGCTAATGTGCACCTGATCTGAACGGTCCTGGTTTCACCGGAGACGGTTGAGCCTATATAAGTAATTTTTCCTTCAAATGTCTCCTCTGGATAAGCTGGTGAAATTATCTTTACTAATTCTCCTGCCCTTATCCCGGCTAAATCCTGTTCATAAACTTCTGCATACATCCAGACCTCAGATAAATCTGCTATGGTATAGAGATTATCACTTTCACTCACATATTTTCCAAGGATAATATTTTTCTCAGTAACCGTTCCAGCTATAGGGCTATGAATCATCAGTAATGGTTGAGGTTTTCGACTCTTTTCCAGGTCTTCTATATGATATTCCTTCACACCTAAAAGCAGGAGTTTTCTTTTTGAAGATTCTACTAAATCCTTTGCCGAGGCAACTGCATCTTTTGATTGACTGGCTTGTGCTTTTTCTAAGTTATTTATAGCTTCAATATATTCCTGTTCAGCTGAAAGATAGCTAGGGCTGTAAATGAAGACCAAAGGTTCATCATTCTGCACCTGATAACCTACATAGTTAACCAGAATCTTGTCCACCCTTCCACTCAAGCGGGGAGTTACATAAACTAACTTTCCCTCATTGAAATCTATTTTCCCAACAGTCCTTATGGTCTTGATAAGTTTGCGATAGTCCACCTTTTCCAATTTCACTCCAATCGCCTGTTCAGACTCAGGGACCAATTTTACCTTTTCCTCCATTTGCATCCCGGTCTGAGCAGGAACGGCGCCGTGATCCACCGCTTTATTCTCTTCTGTTTTTCTTCTGGAGCAGGAGATAAAAAGGAAGATACCTAAGAAAAATAAAGATAAAATGAGAAATTTTCTATACATTTTCATCCTCCCTGATTTCATAAATTACTTGAAACCACCCTTTCTAAAGCGGCTAAATTCTGCAGATAATCGGTAATCGCTTTATAATAGTCCAATTTTGTTTCCCTTAAGGTCCTTTGGGCATCAAGCAGGGTCAAAAAGTCAGTCAAATTTGCCGTATAGTTTGCCTCAGCCACTTTTAAGGCTTCTTCTGCCTGGGATAAGAAGCTTTCTTTATACAGTTTCATAAGTCGATAACTTGCCTGTGTATTGACATAAGCCATTTGCACGTCAAAATAGATTTCGTTTTTCATATTTTGATAATCAGATTCGGCTGAAAGAAGATTTGCCCTTTTTTCGTTTACTTCATTTTTTTCTTTCAAAAGAAACCAGAAAGGGATGCTGGCCCTGAGCTCTAAGCCCCAGTCCCGCATCCCTTCCTTTGTTTTCATCCTCATATATTCAAACATAAAATCCGGAAGATAACCCTGTTTAGCTAAAGAAAAAGAGCTTTTCTGCAGGTCAACCATCGATTTGGAGGCGGCTAAAAGGGGATTAGAATACAGGGCTTTATCTTGCAAATCAGAAAGAACCCAGGTAAAATCAGGAATAAAGATATCGGTTTGAATAAAAAGTGGGGTAGAAGGTAAGCGGTTTATCAGAATATTTAACTTCCCCTTAGATACCTCCTGCATAGCCCTCATGGTCACTAACTCATTGTTTAACTTAGCTAATTCCACCTGGGCTTTTAATACATCGCTTTGGGGTGCTTCGCCGGTGGAATATTTGATCTGAGTGACTTTCATAAAGTGTTCTAACAGATTCAGATTTTCCTGAATGATCTCTATGCTTTTTAAGTTCAGAAAAAGATCCAGATAAGCAGATTTTGCCTTCTGGATTACTTCTAATTTTTTGTCCTGATAAAAAGATGAAGCCATACCTGACTCGGATACTGACATTTTCCTCATAGAAAAATACCTTGAAGGGAACATTAACTCTTGGCTAATAAGGAAAGTCCTTAACTCATATTTACTCAGGTCAAAGCTTTTGAGTGGCAACCCTTCATACCTGATCCCTAACTGTGGTTTTGATGGAGCTAAAGCCTGAGAAATGCGATTTCTCGATGCTTGCCAGAGCTGGTAACTTGCTTTTAAGTCAGGGTTATCCTTCAGAGCTAAAGAAACAACTTTCTCCAGTGTGAAAAGAGTGTCCGAGTCGATCTGGCAAAAAATTTGTTTTAAAGGAAAAGATAAGATTAAAATAAAAACAAGAAATCCAATGAATCTGTTCACCCAACCTCCTTTCGTGTGCTGGTGATATACAATAAATACTAAATCAAGTTCTGTCAATAGATTTTAAGTAACCTGATAAAAAACTATATGGATGACAAGACACCCCCCTCTTTCAAAGAAAAACTATAAACCAATTCTGACAGAACAGGATTTAGTCCAAATCCTCTGCCAGCTTTTCCAGCTCTTTTTCTTTATTTTTCAAAAGATTGGCTTTTTCCTCTAACTTTGAATGTACGGATTTGAGCTGTTCAATTATCTGCAGGTTAGGCTTTTGAGAATTTGAAGGATTGTAATTAGAAATACTGCCCGTTATCTTTTGTATCAACTTTACACTTTTGAGTCTTTTCTCAATAAAGGAGCTGAGAAGATCATTATCTATTTCTCTGGATTGAAGAGCAGAAAGGAGTTTATCCGTAAGAGTTAAAACTTTAGCATATTCTTTAAGTAATTTATGGTAAGAATAAAGGAGGTTAGAGCTCATAGTAATGATTTGGAATTATTATAAAGAATTGAAGAAAATCTTTAAAGCCTTTCTAAAAGCTCCCCTTTTTTAAGCTCATATTCTTTATCGCTGATCAGTCCCTTCTCTTTTAATTCACTTAATTTCTTAATCTGTTCAATGATTACAGAATCTACCGGCTTTTGTTCTCTGGCATACATAGCCCCACCGGCAATCGAAGTAATCCCGGAGCCAAGATTGAATTTAAAACTATCCGGATTTCTATTTCCTTTCTGGTACTTTTTTAATTCTTCCTCTAAACCCTTGATCTTACCCTTCAACTCGTCTATTTCATATTTCAACTGATGTTCCTTCAAAACTCTATCGATTGAGGATCTGAGCTCATTTAGTTTGAATGGCTTGATCACGTAGTCACAGGCACCACTCCTCAAAGCCTCAACTGCACTTTCTATGGTTGGATAACCGGTCATAATTATAGGTAAAATTTCCGGGGTTATTTTTTTCAGCTCTTTTAAAGTTTGAATCCCATCCAGACCCGGCATCTTCAAATCTATCAACGCTATCTGCACTGGTGTAGTTTTAGCTACTTCCAGGGCTTTTTCACCTGATTCAGCTAAGTGTACTTCGAACCCCTGTTTGCCCAGAAATTCTAACAGAAGCTCTCTTACAAAAAGCTCATCATCCACTACTAAGATCTTTTCCTGAGCCATTTTTCTCCTGATTTCTTTTAACAAACAAATTTAAACCTTTCTTCTCCTGAAAGCAAGATTTTTTATAGATACAAGTTCTTTAATCTTATCGGCATTTTACCTTTACTTATTATCCAGGAAGGAAAATGCTGATAAATCAACCTGGATTTCTCCAAAAAGCAAAGATTCCCGGAAGTATCTTTTCCGGGAATCCCTGTATCTTCATAACAACGCCAAGCTTATCTGTCTTAACCCTTAAGCAGTTTACGGTATCCGGCTTTATCAGACAATATCTCTGCTGCTTTCTTCACTACCGGATCGGTTTTCAATAGCACCTCTTCGTAATAACCTTTTTCTCCATATAAACTGATCAGGATGTCTCTCTTGATAGCCTTTTTAATATAGT
>Ga0315289_10011616_pt1 | contig 12471 bp, 12 predicted proteins | sample YL17G11_40_MG_FD_203452 | JGI IMG/M metagenome (GOLD analysis project Ga0315289, IMG submission 203452) | Sediment microbial communities from Yellowstone Lake, YNP, Wyoming, USA - YL17G11_40 | ecosystem: Environmental > Aquatic > Freshwater > Lake > Sediment | place: USA: Wyoming | collected...
TTATTAAGTCATTAGTGCCTTTATCAGATTTATGGTTTTTGGTGTTAGGGCAAAGGGCTCCGCTTTCATCCCCACCGTGAACGGTGGGGTCTTCCCGCTCCGCCCTTCGCAATCCCGCTAGATAAAACTATGCTGCTGCAGTGCCCAGGCAGGCTGCCATCTTTGAACCTTTTTCCCGCCTTTCCCAGGCATCAGGGCAGATCCCATTCCCTTTTGCATCCGGCCTCACTTCTGCAATTTTTTTGCAGACGCAGAGATTTTTATACGTAAAAGTGCGAATTAGGGCTCAAACGCCCGTTGTGGCGTCTATGAAGTGAGAGTGGGAAGATGAGAATCTGCTATCTTTTTGGGTTGATGGCCCTAGCTTTGGCTCTGGCCGCTCCCGCCAGCGCGGACGGAATAATAATCATAGAGCCGCCGCCGGATGTACAGCTGCGGCTGGACCAGGCTTTGACCATCAAGTACCATCATGTGGACATCAATATCAAAGACCAGGTGGCCACCACGCACGTGGACCAGGTCTTCAAAAACGATAACCCCTGGGCTGCAGAGGGAACGTATATCTTTCCTCTGCCCGAGGGGGCTGCAGTTAGCGACTTCGTGATGTGGGCCGACGGCCAGCCGGTTCGAGGCCAGATCCTGGAGGCCGAGGCCGCCAGAACGATCTACAATGACATCGTGCGCAGGATGAAAGACCCAGCCCTCCTGGAGTACGTCGGCCGCCGTGCGCTGAAGGCAAGCGTGTTTCCCATTCCGCCCGGCGGAGAGAGGCGGATAGAGCTGGAGTACAGCCAGGTTTTGCCGGCTGAAGGCGGCCTGGTCCACTACACCTATCCGTTGAGCACGGAGAGGTTCTCCAAAGAGCCCCTCGAAGACCTGCTACTAAAGGCAGAGATCGAGTCCCAGGTGCCCATCAAGGCCGTTTACTCCTCCAGCCACGACGTGTCAGTGGACAGGAAAGACGACTATCATGCCCGGCTGGGCCTTGAGCAGACCCATGTACTGCCGGACAAAGACTTCGATCTCTACTACACTGTGAGCCTGGAGAAGATCGGCCTCAACCTGCTGAGCTATAAGGAGCCTCATCAGGATGGCTTCTTCCTCCTCCTGGCCGCTCCCAATCTGGAGGTCAATAGAAGCGAGGTGGTGGCCAAGGACCTCCTTCTGGTTCTGGATACTTCAGGCAGCATGGACGGCGAGAAGCTGGATCAGGCCAAGTTGGCGGCAGATTTCATCCTTCTTCACCTCAATCCCCAGGATCGCTTCGGCATAGTGGCCTTCAGCACAAATACGAGAGCCTTCAGCCCAGGGCTGAGCCCGGAGTCACAGGCAGGAAACGGCCGGGAGTTCGTGGACAGGATGGAGGCCATGGGCTCCACAGACATCAATCGTGCTCTGCTGGAGGCTGTGGGCATTGCAGATAAGGAGCGGCCCACCACCCTGATCTTTCTGACCGACGGCCTGCCCACTGAAGGGGTCACCGATGCCGGCCAGATCCTGAGCAATGTTGAGGAGGCTCCCAAGAATGTGCGCATCTTCTGCTTTGGCGTGGGAGATGATGTGGACACCGACCTGCTTGACCAGCTCTCTACTGACCATGGCGGGACCAGCACTTACGTCCGTCCGGATCAGAAGATCGACGAAGAGGTGAGCGCTTTCTACGCCAAAGTGAGCAATCCAGTGCTCTCCGACGCGGACGTTGACTTCGGCAACATCAGCACAGACCAGCTCTTCCCCCAGCGCATGCCCGACATCTTTGCCGGGTCCCAGGCCATCCTGGTGGGCAGGTACAGGGAGGGGGGGCCCGCTCAGGCGGTCCTCTCCGGGACCGTCAATGGAGAGAAGAGGAGCTTTGTATATCCGGACGTCTACTTCCGCAAGGAGGGCGGGGATAGCTTCATCCCCCGGCTGTGGGCCACGCGGGCTGTGGGCTATTATCTGACCCAGATCCGCCTGAAAGGAGAGCGCCAGGAGTGGATTGACACCATTGTGGGCCTGAGCACACGCTACGGCATCATCACACCCTATACCTCCTTCCTCATAGAGGAAAAGGACATCTTCACGGAGCAGGGGAGAGAGCAGATAACCGAAGGGGTGCAGCAGGAGATGGCCAGGGAGGCTGACATGCCCTCCTACGGCGCGGGAGCGGTACAGAAGGCCGCCTTCCAGGGCGCCTTGAGCGCCGCACCATCCGCCCCGGCCCTAGCGAACTTCACCTTCCAGTCCGATGAGGGCACAGAGACTGTAAAGGTCTCGGATATAGTCAAGTACGCCGGCAGCAAGACCTTCGTGCTGCGCAATGAGACCTGGATGGACACAGAGTACAACGGCCAGGAGACAAAGAAAGTGAAGTTCCTCAGCCAGGAGTACTTCGACCTGATCTCCGGCAATCCCGATCTGGGCACCTACTTTGCCCTGGGAAGCAAGGTGATAGCGGTCTACAAGGACGTGGCCTACGAGGTGGAGACCTGAAAAAGCGTCTCCACCTCAGCTGCCTTTTTATTAAAGACGGGCAAGGGCTCTAAAATTCTAGGGAAGCCCCGGATATCTCTTTAGAATTTTAGTATGTGTTTAGTTCATCTCAATAAGCATCCGTAAGCTCATTTCAGGATCTCTGGCATGGCCTGTCCCAACGAGCTAATTTGAAACAACTTCGTCTATAGATATTGTTTTTCTATCTGGCACTAGTCGTTGGTCTGCCATTCTTCATCGAATGATATCGAAATCATGCGAGCGATTTTTGGGAGCTAAACACGTACGAATTTTGTAACCTTGATCAGCTCCGCTCCAAAGAGGAATATCTGGGCTGAGTAGTAAACCCATAGCAAGAATATCACCAGCGATGCTGCTGCTCCGTAGGCCGAGGCGATGTCCACTGCGCTCACGTAGGTTTCCACCAGGAAGTTCCCTATGGCAAAGAGCAAGGCTGCGGCCAGAGAGCCAGGGATCACATCCCGCCAGGCCAGCCTGCCCTCTGAGAGCGCAAGGTAGGTGACGGCGAAGAGGAAGGCGACGGTAGAGAAGGAGATGAGATAGGTCAAGATCTTGAGGAGGCCTAGCTGAAGGGGAAGATGCTGCTCTATCATGCCCGCCAGGGGCAGGATAATTGCGGTTAGGGATGCTAGGAGGAAGAGGGAGAAGCCCACGAGGGCTATGAGGAGGATGGAGAGAAGGTAAGACCTGGCGGCTGCCAGCAAGGTGGGCTCTTTCCTGGACTCCATCTGCCATATCGACTGCAGGGCCCTCTTGGTGTGCACGAAGAGGCCGGTGGCTCCGAAGAGCAAAAGCAGGCAGCTGAAAAAGGTGAACTTGAAGCTCGATGCGCGCTCTGCGGCCTGCCCTATCATCTCTCCTAGGAACTGTGCATCTTGCAGGCCCGTCATTCTCTGCGCCTGAGCAACAATCTCCTGTCCCATTGGCTCCGACCGGAAGAGCATGTTTATGAATAATAAAAATAGTATTAAAAGAGGCACAAGGGAGAAAAGGGCATAGTAGGCAATGGCCGCGGCATAAATGGGCACATTGTCCCTGTCCCATTCATGGAAAATATCCTCCAGGATTCGAACTGAGCTCTTGAAATCCATACCGGTCGTGGACCTCTAATTAGTTTGAAATCTATAAAGCCATCTCTTTTCCCGCTCGCTGCCGCGATGTTTGACCTGCTCAAGCCTGGTATGGCATTACGAGGAGCTGTCCATGCTGGTTTGGCTCGGCTCTCTGCTCCCGGCTCTAGCTGTCCTCGGCGCTTCTTGCCAAAAACTACTACCATGCCTCTTCTTTGTGTGTCGCCCCGACGCCTTTAGCTCCCGCTCAAGGCCGCGGGCGGCCCCCCTGACCCCGCGTTCGCGGGGAATACTACACGCATGAGGGTCGAAAACGGTTTGATAGATATAGATCGATTTGCTCTTCACCTTCTGTGCCAACTGACACCCCAAATATGAATAGGGAATAGGACTCTCCTAAAACAAAGCTATCGTTGGCTCACGACCTCCATATTGGCTATCAGAAAAAAGAGATGCCAGAAAGGGTTGCCACTCAGGCAGGAGGCTAGCCGGCTGCGTGCAGATCTTCCCGCTGGGTAATGCTCTTGATCTCCTGCCTCAGCTCCTCCGGCAGACCCTTTATCTCCACGTCCAGGAACCCGCGCACTATCACGCTGGTGGCCTGCTCTGAGGTCAGGCCGCGAGCCATGAGATACTCCAGCTCTTCCTCAGATATGCGACCTACTGCTGCCTCGTGGGACATGTCCAGGTCCCTGCTCCGGCCGTCAAGCTCCGGTATGGAGTCGATGCGGCCCTTATCCGAGAGCAAGAGGCCCACGCACTCCAGATGGGCACGGGCGCCGGGAACCATGCCCGTCATCTTGCCCCTGGCTATGACCTCGCCTCCCACAGAGACCACTCTGGAGACAGACTCGGCGCTGGTCTCCGGGGCGTTGAGGATGACGTGGCTGCCGAAATCGATATTTCCCATGCTGGCATAGATCACTGTGTTGAAGCTCGCTACTGCGCCTTTTCCAGCCAGCGTCGCCGTGGGAAACATCTGCAGAGTCTTCACCGGCCTCAGACAGATGTAGTTGTTGGAGAGCGATCCTCCCTCCTCGATGATCACTCCCGTCCTCGGCCTGACGTCCACCTCCTTGCCCCAGCTGTGGATCATGGTGAAGCTGACATGAGCTCCCTTTTTGATGTAAAACTCGGAGGCTCCAATGTGCAGCCCGCGCTGGATATGGGCTGGCGTAGTGCATCCGGTTATTATGTGCAGCTCGCTCCCCTCTTCGGCGATGATGATGTTATGAACCCTCTGGCTGAGGTTGGCCGATCCTAAGTAGAGGCAGCTTTTGACAGGAAAAACCGTTCTCGTCCCCTTCTTAGCCCGTATGAAGTAGCCTGCTGGAGGATGCAGGGCCAGGTCGGCGACGTACTTATCTGCATCCGGAGCCACCAGCTTCCACCAGTAGTCCTGCAGGTAGTCATACTTCTTGAGCGCCGACGCAGTGTCTAAGATCTCCACCCCCTCGAAGAGAGATTTGGTGTGCACAGGAGTCTGGTCGATTTGCACGTAGGCTCCAGAGGTCTCTTTGTCCAGCTTCACGCCCACGTCCAGGGCGGCCTTCTTCACCGCCTCAGGCAGATCCTCGGCCTTCTCGACAGCCTCTGGGGGCCGGGCCTCGGATTCATAGCTCTCCAGATCGAGGTCTACGCCATAGAGGGCCTTCTTCCCCCTTGCCTGCCTCGCCCTTTCCTCTACGCCGGGCAGAGACATGCCACACACCCCTCATATCCGCTCTTCTTGATCTGCTCCAGGATCTCGGCCGGATTTCCGCTGCAGACGATGGATCCCCCCAGCATGACATGTGCTCTGTCCGCCTTCATGTAATCCAGAATATGGCCAAAGTGGGTGATGATTATACCCGACTTGGTTCTCAGGCTAGGCCTGACGTCCTTCTGGGTCAGCTGGTTGATGGCGTCGCCGATAAGCTTTATGTTCTCCAGGTCCACGCCGGAGTCGGGCTCATCGAGCATCACCAGGTCCGGCTGCTGGGCCAGAAGCTGAACCATCTCAGATCTCTTTATCTCGCCCCCCGAGAAGCCGCGGTTTACGTCCCTGCCGGCGAAGTCCTCGAAATCCATCCTTTTGAGGATGGCCGCAGCATCTGCATGCGGGTTGATTATCTTTACCAGGTCCTTGAGCTTCAGGCCGCGCAAGGCCGGAGGCCTCTGGAAGGCCATGCCTATGCCCAGGCGGGCCCTCTCGTCCATGGACATCCGGGTGATGTCCTGGCCCTTGAAGACGATGCGCCCTCCGGTTATAGTATACCTGGGAATGCCCGCGATGGCGTTCAAAAGGGTGGTCTTGCCCGTTCCATTCGGCCCGAAGAGGGCATGGGTCTCTCCAGCCCCAATCCTCAGGTTGACGTTGCTGAGAACCTGCTTGTCGCCTATGCCCACCGATAGATCTTCGATCTCCAGCAGCCCGATCACCTCCAACTAGAGGGAAGATAGTTGCCTTCAGAGATATAATACCCTTTTTGTAAGCACCGGTTCCTGGTCGTGAGCCTCTAACTGGCTTGAATTTTATGATGCCATCACCTCCAGGTCTGGCTGTCCTTCCGTGCTTCTCCCCCAAACAGAACGACTTACTATTACTACCATGCATCTCAGTGTATCGCCCCGACGCCTTTTAGCTCCCGCTCAAGGCCGCGGGCGCGGTTCCCCCAAGCGTCCGCGGGGGACACTACAGGTGGGAGCGCGCTGAAAACGGTTGATGGGGAGCGGGTGTAGTCCGGTCTGACGGCAGCAGGAAAAACCAAATAGCTCTCCAATCATAGGATAGTCGTATGATAAGGGGCAAGGCGTGGATCTTTGGAGACGACGTGGACACGGATGTGATAATCCCCGGCAAGTACCTCAGGACCAAGGATGCCAGCCTTTGGGCTCATCACGTCATGGAGGGGCTGCGACCCGAGTTTGCATCTAACGTCCGGAAGGGCGACATAGTCGTGGCCGGCCGTAACTTCGGCTGCGGCTCTTCGAGGGAGCAGGCTCCCTTAGCCCTCAAGGAGGCAGGGGTGGCGGTGGTGGTGGCCAGGTCTTTTGCCCGAATATTCTATCGCAATGCCATAAACATTGGCTTGCCGCTTGTGGAGGCAGATGTGGATGCAAAAGAGGGCGATGCAGTAGAGGTGGATCTCTCTGCCGGAACTGTCAAAGTGGGGAAGAGAACCTATCAGGGCACCAAGCTGCCCCCCTTCCTGATGGAGATCTTGCAGGATGGAGGCCTGGTGGCCCACAGGAGAAAGCAGAAAGGATTGGCGTGATCTTCCGAGAGAGGAGTACAATGATCTTCCCTGAAGAGTACAAGTTCGTCGGCTGTAAAGATGAGGAGCGGCGGGGAGATCCCATATACTTCGCCACCCAGTATCTCATCTGCCGCAACGAGCCCAGCCTCTACCGCGTTGTGAGCTCCGGAGAGGGTTTCATGCGAAGAGTCGACTCCCTGGAGCTGATCGCCTCCGGCGAGGAGATTGTGGAGTACTCTGCTGTGGAGGATATATCCAACCGCGCCCTTTTGATAGAGCTGGCCAGCGAGATCTGCCGAAATTCAAAGGCCAACACTGTGATCTTCAAAGGGGCTGATGAGCATGTAATTTTCGTCCACGATCCCGATCCCGGCGCAATTCTCACCCTGGAGATCCTGGATGTGGCTCCGCCTGAGCCGCCCTGGCTGGTGTACAGCATAGAGCGGCTGCAGGCTTGCGGAGTTCTGGGAGATCTGACGGTGCGCTTTGAGCCCCGGGTTCTGGACCTGCGGGACTGCAAAGGCCAGGAGGTCTACTATCCCTGCCGGGCCGCGGGGTTGGGACGGTCATTGGACTCTGATAAGGTGGTGCACAAGAGGCCGCGCATAGTGGGCTGCGAGGTCTCCCGCCAGATATTCCTGGCCAACTACGGCGGCTCTGATCACGATTTTGTGAACATATGCCCGCCTGAGAGCATTGTGCCGACGCGTCCTTTCATCGCCAGATGCTGCCGGTCCGAGAGAAAAGGGCTCGTCACCAGGAACGGCCATCCTGGCATCATCGTCCACTGGGGAGAAAGGCCCTGGGCCATAGCAGAGGCGGTGAGATGTCTAGTCCAAGAGCTAAGAAGGTAGCTGTAGTTCCCGGAGACGGGATAGGTCCGGAGGTTATAGAGAGCGCTCTGGCAGTGCTCGAGGCTGCTCGCGCAGATTTCGAAGCGGTCCCCCTGGAGATAGGCTACGGCCGCTGGAAGAAGACCGGCCAGGCGCTGGCGGAGGAGGATCTGGAGACGATAAAGGAGTGCCGTTGCGTGCTCTTTGGGGCGATCACCACGCCCCCTGATCCCGGATACAGGAGCGTGCTCCTGCTGCTGCGAAAGGAGCTCGACCTCTACGCCAATATCAGGCCGTTTTCTGGCCCAAAACTGGACTTGGTCATCGTCAGAGAGAACTCGGAAGGTCTATACTCGGGGATAGAAGAGCTGGGCGAGGAGGAGTCCCGCACGGTGAGAGTGATCACCCGCAAGGGATCCCAGAGAATTGCCGAGAAGGCCTGCGACCTGGCCCTCAGGCGAAAGAAGCTCACCATCGTCCACAAGGCCAACGTCTTGAAGAGCGATCATCTCTTCCTATCCACCTGCCGCCGGACGGCTGAGCAGCGCGGCCTGGCCCATGAGGAGATGCTTGTAGACGCCGCCGCCTACAACCTGGTAGTCCGCCCGGAGAGGTTTGACGTCATAGTCACCACCAACCTCTTCGGAGACATCCTGAGCGATGAGGCGGCGGGAGTCATCGGCAGCCTGGGGCTATGCGCCAGCGCCAACCTGGGAGATAAGTATGCTCTCTTCGAGCCCATTCACGGCAGCGCTCCGGATATCGCCGGCCTAGGTGTGGCCAATCCCATCGGAGCTATAAGGAGCGCGGCCATGATGGCGGAGTGGCTGGGACTGCGCCAGGTGGCCGGGCGGATAGCGGAGGCAGTCGCTCGGACTCTGCAGCAGGGGATCAAGACTCCTGACCTCGGCGGCAGCTGCAGCACCCGGGAAATGACAGAGGCAATCTGCAAATACTTACGCAGCTGAAAGCCGCAAGACATTTGAGAGCTTCCGCCGCGCTGCATTGAATAGATCCAGAAAAGGGAACGGGTGCCTCTGAAAGAGGGGAGAGATCAGATAGCATTCTCTCTGGTTGTGGAGTCCTGATTGTAGATTCCCGATCGAAAGCTTTTTTATTCTAAAGTCCGTTTTGTGCCGGGAATGAAGGCGGAGACCAAATCAGCGGAGAAGAACTCCCAGGCTACCAAGCTCGATCTCAGAGAGCGGCTGGGAAATAAGCTCGACATAAAGGATAAGCTGGATCTGGACGGGATGGTGGGCGATATGGGCATAACCATGCCCTCCACCAACATTGGGGAATACCTCCGGGTATTGAAGCTGGCCCGGAAGCCCAGCAGAGAGGAGTTCACCATGGTTGCCAAGGTCTCTATGGCGGGGATTGGAGCTATAGGCGTTTTGGGCTTCCTGATTTACGCCCTGCTTACTGAGCTGCCCAAAGTTTTCTAAAAATTTATCGGCTCTTTTGCCCCAGAGCCCAAATTTTTAAGTCCGACAGCCCTATATTTCAAGTCCCGTCCCTGCGAAGCGCCCTCAGGGTAGCTCCGAGCTCTGACTCCATTATGGATGTGACGCCCATGGTCTTGGGGTGAAGGTCCAGCTCCACAACTACGTGGTGATGTCCTGAGTCGCGCAGGGGCTTAACCTGCCTCGGTCCATTGGTTATTGAGAAGATCTCCATTCCTTGCAGTGCTATGGCGGGGATGGCATGAGGCACGCCGGCGATCACTGCAAAATCGTAGGGTCCATGCTCAGCTACATAGGCCTCCACGGCCTGGCCGACGATGGGATACTCATCCAGGCCGCCGATGATCTCAAATCGCACTCCTCGCTCTTTTAGCTCGCGGGCGATGTTAGAGGCGTCCCTCCTCACCTTGGGCAGGCCGACCATGTCGTCCAGGTTCGCCAGAGTGTCGACGCCCTCGGATGCCTCGGAAACGGCTAAAGTAATATCGGCAAAAATATATGCCGTCTCCTTCTTGGCAGCTAAGATGTTGAGGCCGCGCTTGCCTTCTCTCATGAGCTGAAGAAGCCGGGATGCCGCGGCGTATTTGACGTCTCCTCTCTCCGGCGGCAGATACTCGCGGCTGGCTGCCCCATAGAGCTTCTCGACCTCTGTGGCCTTAGTAAGCAGGTACCTCTGCCTCTCTAGCTCCTGCTCATCTATTATTCCCTTCTCCTTGGCAGCCTCGAGCGTCAGCATCACTCCTACGGTGTTGTCGCGGTAGCCGGCATGGACCTCCACCTCCAGAACTGGTATCGCGAGACCGGCCTCTACCACCGCCTGGTGGAGGTCTTCTCCGATGATCATGCTGCTGCAGGTTCCAACCACTGCCATCAGCCTGGGGCTGAAGAGCTCATTGGCCCGGCGGAGAAGGGCGGTGAGCTGCCGCTGGGCCCCGAAGACAAAGCCCGCCTCGTCCAATGCCGTAGTCAAGACCCGCACCCCGTCCTCCTCCAGCAGCCGGGCATGCTTGAAGCAGCATCCGCTTGGGCCGTGCAGTATCACAACTTCTACTCCCAGGTCGCGCAGGGTGTAAAGGGCAGCTACGATGGAGCTCGGCCGGGGATGAAGCACCTGTATGTTTTGAGCATCGCTAGACATCATCCATCACCTAAAGCATTTCACACATAAAAGCAGCCTGTCTATCTCCTCTCTCTCAGCCATCTGTCGGCCGGAGGCCAGGTCTGGGGCAGATCCGGCCTTGAGCTCTCCGGCCCAGGGCAAGAGCCTCTCTCCTACCAGTATCAGCAGATGGATCTCTCCCCTCCTCTCCCGGAGCAGCTCCACCAGGCCGGGAACGTCCATGCCCTCACAAACCGTCTGCGCCTCTTCCCCGACCACCAGGGCCAGCCTGCCGGAGGAGATGTCCAGGGCTCTTCTTACGTCGCGCAGCTTGAGGCCGGAGCAGGAGCTGTCCAAGATGGTCAACCCTTCCTGGCGCAGGACCTTCATCCTGCCCGGGAAGCCGTCGAAGCCCTCCAGGGCCCGGGCAATCTCCTCTCCCGGCAGGCCGTGGGAATAGGCCGCTGCGGCAGCCGCGGAGAGGGCGGTCTGGTAGCTGGGAAAGTCGAGATCCTCTCCCAGGTGTAGCGGCAAGCAGTCCCTTCCCAGAGACAGCATCTCTGGCTCGGCTCTGACCGTCCCTCCTTTTCCGAAAGATAGGTCGGGGGATATCTTGGCATCGGCGTTGGCCACCAGAACAGAGCCCTCCTTGGCCAGGGCCACCATCTGCAGCTTAGCAGTGCTGGCCCACTTCGTTCCTCGGGCTATTCGGTAATCCCCCGAAAAGCTGGTCAGAATCCCGCAATCGGCAAGGCCAGTCCCGCCCAGGGAGATCTCGCACACCAGGGAGGACGCCCCTTCGGCAGCATCCAGGGCGCAGATGACATTTCCCGGAGCAATGCTCATGCCCACCTCCAGTACACGTGAAGATCCATCCTGCCACAGCTCGATTCCCCGGGTGGTGTGAGAGACTACCAACTGGCGGAAGGACAGAATCCTGGCCAAAAGAAGGGCGGTAGAGGTCTTGCTGTGAGTCCCTGTGACCTCAAACATCAGCATGCGAGGCTGCAACAGCTCTCCCACCGCCTGATGATGGGTTATTATCCTCTTTCCCAAATGCCTGGCGGAGAAGAGAGCGGGATTTCCCGGCCACAGGTGCACTGGAGCCACGATAAGGTTGAAGCTGGCCACGCTGGGGTTATGATGGTAAACCTCCAGGGCCTGGGCCTCTATTCCTGACTGAACCATCCTCTCCGCAATGGCCGATGCCCCATGGATGGTGTCAAGAACCCCTACCTTAAGGCTTCCTCCGCCCGCTTGTAGGCCAAAGTTGCGATGCATTCATCTGCGCCCAGGGGCTCGGCGCACACTACCTCCACCTCTTCGCCCCCGATTCTCACCATGCCTCTGTGGCTTTGCCTGTCCACCCCTAGCTCCCTGGGAATATCCTCGCGGGTGTGGACTCCGTGGGCCAGGAAAAGCGGAAGGGCCACAATTCTCTTCACCTCTAGGCCAGCGAAGCTCTCCAAGCCCTCTCTGATCTGCGGATGGTCCATGTTCAGGTAGGCGGTTCTGACCGGTCCCGGATGAACCTTTTTGATCATTTCGGCAAGAGCTTCCACAAGCTCCCTGTTGTAGGGCAGGCTGGAACCATGCCCGAGCACGAGTATGCCTACATCCTTCATGAGAACACCAATGTTACCTTTACTCTGTCGCGTGTTAACGAGCATGAATCCATAATAATAAATCCTTTGCGGAGAAGAACGCCCGCATCATAGGATAAGAGAGACGAAAGATATGATGGCACTATTTTGGATATCCCTGTACACGGCTTTCCTGGCATTTCTGCTTCTTTCCTTTTCTGCCCCATGCGAAGAGATCATCCTCTATCCCGGCCAGCACCTCAGCCTGGATACGGACCTTACTCTGGTGGTCGAAGATGCAGACTCTCAGCGGGATGTGGTCTGGCTTAACCTCTCCCAGAAGAACCAGAGCCTGAACTCATCCCTTTTACACATGGGCGAACACCTCTTCTGGCGCGACTTCGACATGAGCGTGCTCGGGATATACGCCGGGGGCCTGAGCGATCTGGTGGTTCTGCAGATAAACGATACCTATGAATTAATGCCAGTTTCAGCTAAGGTCGGCCCAGGCTCTCGCGATTGAGATCCTTTCTTGCCCTGTTGAACGATTCGGGTCGTGAACCCCACATCCCGCAGGTAGGTCAGTAAGAATTTCGAATTTTCTGATTTGACAAATTGAGATTTAGGATTTAATTTTATACACTTGTATGATTGAAATAAATATAGAATATTGAAATATGGTACGAGC
>Ga0315289_10011617_pt1 | contig 12471 bp, 5 predicted proteins | sample YL17G11_40_MG_FD_203452 | JGI IMG/M metagenome (GOLD analysis project Ga0315289, IMG submission 203452) | Sediment microbial communities from Yellowstone Lake, YNP, Wyoming, USA - YL17G11_40 | ecosystem: Environmental > Aquatic > Freshwater > Lake > Sediment | place: USA: Wyoming | collected...
TAAACGTGGAACCACAAATTCTGGTGATGGCTATATAAGAAATTTAACATTAATTAATGGATCTGCCCCAACAGAGACTTGGACAATAAAATGTACGGTTGCCGACGGATATGGATCAGGACCTACACTATTAAAGATTGCAAAGTTTGAAGCCTTTGGTTCGATTTCAGGCGTGATCAGAGATGGCTATGGCGATCCATTTATCTGGGATGATACTAATCAAATTATTTCAAATGGCATTCTAAGCTTTTCTATTGATGGTTACGCTATTAGCAGCTATACCCCTTTTATAACTGGAGATTATTTTACCATTAAAGTTAGTGGTCCAGTAGCTTCAGTTAATATAGGAAGAGGTTTTGATAATACAACAGCAACCCCTCATGATACAGATGGATATGATGGGATAACCACCTGGAGTCCTTACGCGACATTTACATTAGGTCGTGAGGAGATGAATACTAAAATTTTCTCTTGCCAAAGCAGATTTGATGTTGATCAATATGCTTTTACAGAGACTGACGGTTATCATCAAATAATTAAAGATATAATAACTACAGATTTATCAGGCTCTGACGCATCTAATGTGGATTTTCCAACTTATGATTATGCTGGCTGGCATCGAACCAATCCGGCAGATTTATTTGGCGGAGGCTGTGCAGGAAGTTATTTTGGCGGACAACAAGGCTGCGCTGATGGAGAAACCGTTCGAGGATTATCTGTTCAAGAACAAAATAATCAAAGACAAGAGATGTTGTTAAGTATGACTGGGGAACCGGTTTGTCTTATTAGAAAACGTTGGACCGGAATTACTTGTCCATGTTATCTTCCTAGCAGCGAATCTCCCGATGACAGATGCACCAAATGCTATGGAACTAAATTTCTTGTCGGCTGGGATCAATATTATAACCCTAGAAGATCTGACAGTAGAATACTTATTAGATTTTCACCAGCAGAAGATGACGTTAAAATACAAGAGGCTGGTCTTGAATCAGAGTTCATAACTGAGTGCTGGGGGCTAACGGTTCCAACTATTAAAGATAGAGATATCCTTGTTAGATTTGATCAAGATGGTAACGAAGAGTTTAGATATGAAGTTCTTTCAGTTAATAGAAATAAAACTTTATTCGGATTACAGGGCGCTCAAAAATTTAAAGTTCAAAGAATTAGAAGGACTGACCCAGCTTATACAATTAAAGTCTTTAGGGATACGGCGACATTACCATCTAGAATGAATACGACAGTTGGATCGGCATCTACCATTCCGCCACACGTACATGAGATTGTGATCACAAATCAAACGGCAGATCATTTTGGGCAGATTACTAGCGTGATCCTCGGTCACAGTCATCCGGTTACTTTTAAAGATGGACAATTACAAGTTCTAGAAGTTCTAGGTCATAAGCATGATATTATTCTATAATATCATTACGCATAAATTCACATAAAAGTTTAGAGAGAATAATATGGCAGGAAATAGTAATTTTACAAGGGGAATCGGGCGTTTAGCTACAGACCGCTACGATTTTCAGAATCATACTGACGGATATAATGCTAAGCACAATGCGGATAAAATAACCGTAATTCCCGCTTTAACATTAAATGAAGTGGTCGCAAATGACGTTTATACTGCTTTACAACAAATAGGCATAGAGCTTGGCGTTCTTGAATTATCTGGAAAGGGTTTTATTACCGTTGGCGACGGCTATGATACCTATCGTAAATCTAATCCAGAAGAAATTGATTATGATGCAAATGCGCCTTATGATGCAACTGTCCCAGCGTTTAATACATATTTAGATAATTTGCTTAATATTACCGATCCTCTCAATGTAAATTACAATCATTTACATGTTCGTATTAGAGATGGCGGAGTTGTTCTTATTAAATCTGGAACTTATAAATTTACCGGATCGGTTAATGTCCCACCAGGTATCATTTTAATGGGCGAAGGCTATGGAACTAAAATAGTTAATCAAACTGCCGGAACTATCCCACTATTTAATATTTTAGCCGATACTCTTAGACAAGCCGATAATGCCATAGATGGCACTGATCGTTTTATGTTTAGCAAAGAGACAATATTTCTTAATTTAACTCTTGCTGATAATTTTCTTATACCTAAATTTTTAGGGGATACATCACACTACGTTGCTATTAATGCTGGAACGTCTCCGCTAGTAGAAACTTTTGCCGGATCAAGCTTTACTTGCGAAAATGTTAAATTTATTGGAAGACAAACCACTTGTTTTGCAATTAAATTAAATTCATCTCTTCTTCAAACGACACCTGGTAGCAGCCTTAAAGTTAATAACTCTTTCATTGATGGATTTGCTCAACCAATTTATTTTCCTTCTGTCGAAGGTAGATATGACCATTTAGAAGTAACTAATTCTAAAGTTAGAGCATATGGTAATTTGGGTGCTCCAGCATCTTCATCTCCGGCAACAATATTTGGAGCCGATCTTGTACATCTTTGGGATGATTATGATGGTACCACCTGGACAGATAATGGATCTGTTCCACTGCCAGCAACCCCTCAAACTAACGCCCCGACACAAGCTACGGTTAATGGACATAATTATCCGGTATTTCACGGCATCAATGATGGCATGGAAAATGCCACGACTGACACAGCAATGGATAATTTGTCAAGCTGGACATTTTTCTGGGTATTTAAAACAAATTTTGGTGACGCCTTTGGTGCCATCGTCGATCATGCTCAGCAATATTATATGGAATTAAAGTTTGCATCAGGATCTCCAACAATTTCCATTCAAGGTTTTGGTAATCCTGCGCTTGATGGTGTAACCGACATATCTGATAATCAATGGCATCGTGTTATTGTTACAGTAAATTCTCTTGCTGCAGAATTATATATTGACGGATCTTTAGATGCTTCAGTTACATTTTTAAATGCACTACCTCCGGCAGCAAATCCAACTTTACTTGGAGTCCAGCCAGGAGGTTCTGTAACAGATTCGGCTATCGCAATTGTCGGCGCGGCAACGCGCGGCATGACAGGTCCAGAAATAGCGTTGCTTGATCAATATCTAATTGATTACATAACTCCGCCAGTAGCTAGTGAAGAAACAGATTGCATGATTCGCATGAATGATAATAATGCCTTAATAAGCGATAATATTTTTTATGGCAGTCATCCAAATTTATATACAATTTGCTATATTAAAAGCAGAATTGCTACACCAGCAATTTATGATACCTCGTTAATCTCTATTATAAATAATGATTTCTTGGGAGATACAACGGCACTACTTAACAACGCCAAGCCGGTCGTAATAGATGCTGCAATAATTTCAACGCCAACTGCTTTTTCGGATAATGCTAAAATTGTTACATATGGAAATAATTATAGTGGTAGCGCTACTCTTTTTAAGATTGGCGTTGATGGTAATGAGCTAGTTCAAGTAGCTAAAAATACTATTGCCTTAAATGCTGCAACATCTGTCATAACTACATCTCCAACCGTAACTACAACCGCAACTACTGCAACCATAAATGCGTCTTCAACCGCTTCTATAAATGCAACTACTCTAGCAGAAATAACTGCCGGTCAAATTGAAGAGACCGCAACCAATGATATTTTATTGACTGCAATAGGGGGTAATATAACTGCCCTTGCGGGTACTGATATAAGCGCCACTGCTACCGCTGGCGATATAACCGTCACCGCTACTGCGGGCGCAGTTGGAATTACAGCGGCAGCTGGATTTGGATTAATTGCTAATGGTAATTTAGCTTTTACTAACAGCATTATTGAGGTTGCCGAGAATGATATATCGATTGAATCAACTGCCGGAGGATATAGTTTAGTTACCTTTCAAGATATAAGTTTAGCGGCAACTACCACAGTAGATATCTCTTCATCAACTACAGCGAGTATTTCGGGGGCTACGGCAATAAATCTTACTTCTCCAAATATTACGAGCAGCCTTGCAAGCACAACAATCGTTGGTACTAATAATATATCTTTTGATGGTGCAATTTATAATAAACGAGCTTTTGCTGTAACGACTACACCTTATGTTGTAGATACTACAAACGCCAGTATTCCAGATTATATTATACTTGTAGATACATCTACCATGGCGATAACTATTGATTTACCAGCCCATGTTCTTGGAAGAACTTTAATTATTAAAGATGCAAAAGGAAATGCCTCTGTTAATAATATAACTTTAGTAAGAAGTGGCGCCACCGGCAATATAGATGATTACGCCGGTAACAGAACAATATCTAGTGATTGGTCTTCGCTAACGCTTTGGAGTGATGGTACTAATTGGCTATTTATTTAAAGGAATACTATGACTTATGATGGAAACAAAATTGTAAATACGAATAAATCTAGCCTTATTGCGGCACCGTTACAAAATAGTTATGCGGACCAGGCTGCTTTTGCCACCAACGTACTTTTAGTAAATACTCCTCCAGACAAAAGACACTATAGTTTTATTGCTGGAAATTACGTATATTTACTTCAAGGAAGCTCACAAACCACCAGAGGCTTCAATGTTTATAAAGCGCCGCTTACAGATCCTACAAATTTTTCAAAAACAGGTAATCAGATATTATCAAATACAGGCGTTTCAACTTTCAATATAACTTTATTAACTGTTGGCGACAATATTTATATATATGGTTTGAATGGTAATACATCTATTTATAGAGCGTCGGTAGCTAATCCAGAGGTTTGGTCAAAAATGACCGATGTGTTACCATTTGCTGTTAAAGATAGCAATGCAGCAGTTATCGGAAGTACAATCTATATTTTTGGAGATGGCACTACCGGAGCTAATAGTAAAAAAATACTTACCGCAAGCACGGCAACTCCTACTGTTTTCACAGATTCAGGATCTATACTTCCAGCTGTTAATTCTAAAATGTGTTTAGCTATAACACCAACAACTTTATTTTTGTATGGCGGTGATAATGGTGCAGTTAATTCAGATGTTTATAGCGCCCCCATATCTACTCCATTAGTTTGGACTAATGTTGGTCCAGCAACAGGAGTAACTAACTTATATTCAAGAAGTTGCTATGTTAGCTCTAGTTATATTTATTTTATTGGTGGTTATCCAAATAGCAATAATATTGCAAGAAGCCCAATAGCAGATGGTATAAATTTTACAGTATTATATGCTTTTGGATTAAAAGCCCAAACAACCGTACAAGCGATAAATGGTAGATTGTATGTGTGGGGCGGTTCAACAAGCAGCAATATGACAGAGACAGATATTGCTGCTTTAGATGCTAATGCAAGTAATCCATGGATAAATACTACATATCTTCCACCAAGTAGCGGTTGGTGGGGTTATGCAGGAATTGGTATTGATAATTATTTTTATATGTATGGTGGCGCAAATACAATTCCAACTATATCAAATCCAATTAATAGAGTGGCTATGCATACTCCAACGGCAACTAGTCGAGGACCAACTAATTGGGATACAACTATAACCGGATCTACGCTACCAATAACTTGGATTGGTGGATATGCCACTAGAATTGATGACACCATTTATTTATTTGGAGGTTATAATTCTGGATTAACTACAAAAGTATTGACGGCAACTGTTGCAGACCCAACTACCGTTACTCAATTATCAGCGACCGGCGGACCCTTATCTTCTCATGGGGGTTGTTTTATTGCAGAAGGATATATATATACTATTGGTGGAGATGATGAAGGCAATATTACAAATGGTAATATATATAAAGCTCCAATTACAAATCCGACACAATTTGTTCTTAATCCAAGCAGTTTCCCCGTAAATAAAACAAGATTTAATTTAGCAGTAATTGGCGGATACGTCTATACATTTGGTGGAAGCGCGACAACTGCTGCTGGCGTTCCAGGAGCAGCCACAACAGACGTATATCGTTGTCCTCTAAGCGAACTTAATCAAACCGGATCTACTCCCTGGGTAGCTGTTACTGCACTTCCAACTGCTACATTAGATGCGGTAATGGTTATTAGTGGGGGATATTTATTTCTAATCGGTGGATGTTCATCTGCATATGTATCAATCGCAACAGTTCAATGTTGCTCAATGTTAGAATTAGCTAATGGAATTTCTAATTTTAAATCTTTGGGCAATTTTGCCAGCGCGCAGGTCGTTTCTGGATCTAGAGCCATTTATAGTCATGGAGATTTTTATATGATGAGTGGGCGTAATGCAAGCACTACTTCTGCGGGCACAACGCTATATAGAACAGAAGATAGAGGATTAATGAAAGCCATAAATGATGTATTAGAAAGCGCAGAATCATCTTTAGGAATAGATCTTGATACTGGACTTATTAGCTCATATAACTCATATATGCAAACTGGCAATTTTCCATGGCATGTAGCTAAAACGACATAATATAAATTAAGGAGAATTCGCATTGAGTGAGATATTTAATATATTATTGTCATGGCAATTCATTATATTTTGTTCGGGATTTTTAATAATGAAAATTATTAAATATATGATAGATCACCCATTAACTAATAAAAGGGTTGTTACAAAAGAAATTAAGATTGGAAAGTTTAAAATGTTATTAGATCAATTAACTAAAGGATTTTTAGGATTAACTAGTTCTCGTAAAGGGACGCTATGTCTTCTTTTATTTTTCTTCTCATTAACTACAATGACAGTTCTCTGTCTCCTTGGCAAACTCGATGGAACTGCTTATGGAATTTGTTTAAGTGCAGTGACCACAGCCGTTGTCGCCGTCTTTTGTCATACACAGAGTAAAACCGATCAAATATTAGGAACTCCGGGTTTGCCACCTCCACCGCAACAATCATCATTAACTTCATCATTAATTGAAACAATAATTGGACCTGGTGGCAATTCAAATCAAATTAATTCTGCTCCGGTGATACCAATTGTATCGGGAGTAGATCCTCAATCACCACAACAAACGTAAGATAATAAACAAATAATTGTTTCTAGGGATAATTTAACATTTTTATGAGTTAATATGAGTAATTTCCCAACTAGCCTAGATGATGATGTAACCCTTCCTCGTGTTGATAATAATATCACGGAGATAGGTGATATAGCTGTAAATGCGCTTAGAGACTCTGTTTTTTCCATAGAGGAAGAAATAGGAGTTCTCACCGATGGATATACTGCCAAAGGGTCTAGAAGTTCTCTTGCGGTTAGATTAGGACAATCTATAGAGCATGATGGAACTATTAAATCATCAGCTATTGCTAGTTTAGGATTGGTAACACTTCCAATTACGGGCTCTCAAATTTCAGCCACGGCAGCCATTGCTGAATCAAAATTATCTCTGGATCATAGTACAGCATCTCTTTACAATTATATTAACAATATAAATTCTAATCAGAACACCGCTTTAAATTTCATTAATAATAGCGGATTTAAAATGGAGCCGCATTTAGCTGGAGCTACCTATCGTCATGTGCTCAGCCATATTGATATTGGCGGCGCATCTGATTATTTTAAAGATAAAAAGGGGTTGTACAGAAATAATACAAATCTATTAACTTTATTTACTGAGGTTAATAAGGAGTTTGTTGCTCATCAAAAGGCTGATGCCACCGTTTTAGCTGCAGATCCAACTTCCACGCTTACGGGAACCATTCCTCCTGACAATTACGCGCACGTATCTTCAGGAATTTTTCTTAATACCGATAACTTTGCGTTTATTCCACAAACGACGTCTGACCTTCAACAGTTCGCTCAATTTATTGATAACTCTAATGTCTTCCTTCTAGGAAGTAGAATTCAGACTCTTTATCAAAATGGAATTTCAAGAACATCAAGATCAGCCTCGTTGCTTACAAGTGAATCTGGGCAAAATGTAATACCATATACATTAGCATATGCTCATTTGTCAGGAATAGATGATATTGATACTGGCGATGATATTATTACATTTTCACCGTCACTCGACGGATACGTTTTCGATGCTCAATTTTCTAAAATTAAAATTGGAGATATTGCAACCGTTAATTATGGCAGTGTTATCGTATCATTCATAGTTAAAGAAAAATTAATTACTTCTGGACTTACCTATCGCATTAGAATTAATGGAAAAAACCTTTTCAATACAGCTACGGCTCAAGTTAAAATTGATCATTCGTTATTTAATGATAATAAGCAAGGTGTTCTTGCTTTGGCCGCGGCGCCACTTCCCGGAACCATTACCGGAGCTTATCCATCATTAACCGTAGGATCGCCAAGAGGCGCCGAAGTTCTTGGAGTATGTTTCAATCCAGATTTATTAGATTCTACTCATTATAAATTGTATCTGCAATTTTTCTCTACAGGAAACCCCTCCGAGGCGACCCTTACATTAGCGCCTATTGATGTTACCGGAAACTTAGGTAAGACTCCAGGATTATACACATTAGACTCCATTGTAAATTCTATGAATGCTGCGTTTAGAAGACCAGGATTTAATTATAGATTTATTGCATATCCTTATAAGGGAGAGATTGGTCTTAAATTAGCGGACGCCGTTGGAAACGCAAGTTTCTCTATTATCTCTGGCGTTGTTGATGGATATGGCGTCTATAGTCAAACACTTACCAATACCATTTACTCTAAAAATGTTGTTGGGTTGTTTGATAATAAAGATGCTTTAGGATTTGGTCCAAATAACGCAAATATTGCGAGCCCTCCATATACCACTAGTTTTACCAGCCCGGCTGGCGCGGCAAATCCAACTAAAATCTTTGCTCCATTAACCAAAAAAACATTTTATGTTAATGGCGCTGAAAGAGAAAGACTAAATTTAGAGCCAAATCAAGATACTGATACCTATGGAGATAGTTATTGGCCAGCAACGATTGCAACCAAGCTCATTACTGGATCTAGAGTTAAAGTCACCTATCAGGTAAATAGGGATCTTAGGACGTCAGGTCTTAAGATAGGAAAAACGATGCTTGTTCAGCCCGAAACGGGCGGCTCTGTCGTTGATTTTGGTAGATTTACTATTGAAGATATTGTGTTTAATAGTTGCGCTTGTGATGGATATACGCAATTTGTTTCCATTACAGTTTATGACGCAATCCATTCAACCGGAGTAACTCCTTATCTTTCAGCCAACGTAGGAACAGCTGTAAGGCTTTATTTCTCAGGTGATTCAATAGGGGTCAGCACACAAAATGCGTCGGACGCAGATCCACTTGCCATTTATAAGAGACATCTTGAGGCTTATATAAATCAAGATGGAAATACATTTACGCACGAGCGCGCAAGAATAAATGTAAGTGGCGCAACCCAAATCATTAATGGAATTGATTTATATGGCGATGTAGATCTTACTACAGTAAATCTTTATAAAGTTTCTCCAAAATTAAGAGGGTACGCATTCTCTTCGATTAAGAAAATCAATTTATCTGTCACTAGCTATGACATTACTACCGGAATCTTCTCAGGATATCTTTGTAAATGGGACGGCGCCTCGGCTACTAATGTGGGTCCAATAACGATCGGCAAAAAGGGCGATGTAGTTAGATTTTATGATGAGACCAATATTGATTATATTGATGTAATTTTTAACGCTAATGACACAATAACGCCAATCGGATCAGTCAAGAGAATGGACATTCAATTATTCTCTAGCTTAAGCCTAGATGATGATGTTATGATGTTAGGCACCTGCCAGATCACAGACAGCAATAAAACAATAACATATCTTAGAGATGAGAGGCAGTTTGGTAATACCAGCGAGAAGCAATTAAGCTCTTCTGCATTAGATTATATCTCTGCTTCAACCCAATTATTAAATGAAAATGGAATAATCAGAGGGTTTGACATTTTAACTATCCCAACGGGAATTACGCCGTACGCCAATGTGGTTAGTGTCGCTGGAGGTGTAGCAGTCATCAATGGAAAAATTATTCAGGTAAATAATTCTAGCATCGCAATCCCTGTAGTTAAAGAGGCTTTATACCCAACATTCGCTACAACCGTCAGTAATATCACCTGGTTCTTATGTGTAAATGATAAGTCAGAATTAGAGCTTATTGCGAGCACAGACTATGATATTTCTCTATCTGGAACATATGGAAGCTTAGATCATACTAGAATGTTCTATGTAAAAAATCCTAACGTCGTATCATTGCCAGCCTATTCAATTAGAGGGACATACTTCAATGATCTTATTCTAAATAATAAAAATGTAACTCCTATTGCGACGATTACGACAACGACCGGATCATCTCCGTTCGTTATTACTGCCGCATCATCAGTTGATATGAGAAGATTTATTGGCAATGGATTTAATGGATTAACTCAGCCATTTACTTTAGGCTCAAAGTCTAATTTTAGAAATGTAGATTCATTAATTGGATGGCTAAATCAATTAACTAAATTTAAATCATTTACCGTTAATGATGTTAATAATGTCGGAGCAACAGTCTTAGTAAAAGATAATGTAGATATTTCTGGAAAAGCATTTGTTTTCGGTGCGCCAATTAAATTTGTGGGTGATGGTGGTAAATTTACTATTACAACACCAGCTACAATGACCAACATTCATTTAGAAAATCTAAAGATAAACACCTCTATCGGATCAGCCATTACGTTTAGTGGAGTTCAAAATAATATTACTCAGTGTTATTTTAGTCACGCAACGACAGCCGGAGTTTATCCTCTTGTAATTGCTACATCATCATCCGCTCGTTTTACCGATAATATCTTTACAAGTTCAGTCTCACCCACAGCTTTCGTTAATTGTATAGAGGCAACGCTTAAACAAATTTTTATCGGAAATGTTTATAAGTCTGGTCAAGTTTTAACGGCTGCAACTAACGTTTTACCAGCAACTATTACTACATTGAATTCTAGCGATGGTGCCTAATGAGCACTAATAATATATTTCGCTCTGATCTTCCTAAGATACATAACGTGGTTCAAAACTCCATGATTGTATATCCCAAGGAAATGATCATAGCCGTCTTAAGAGATTATTTTTCAGAAGATACATATTATCATTACTCTAAAGATAAGTGGGGATTTGCTAATACAGTAGATGAGACTGATTTACCTCAAGATGCCGGCGTTCATGATGATGTGACTACCCGGTTGTTTATTGGGGAAAATTATCGAGATAATATTGTCTTTTATCCTGCCATTCTGGTTAAACATGCCGGAAGTCGCTCCATCCCCATTTCTATAAACAGAGAAGAAAGCACCGTTATCTGGGATATTAGGGCTTTTGATGACGGATATGGTAATATAACTTTTTTCAAAAATCCAAAAAGCTTTGTTTTTGCGGGGGCTTGGGAAGGCTCCATAGCCATTGATGTTATGACAAGGAGCCTTCGAGCAAGAGATGATCTTGTTCAGGAGGTCGCCCTATGCTTTACAGATATTAGATTTAAGTTAATGCAAAAGGCAGGAATAATCTGCAAACCAGTTGAAGTTAGCTCTCCAAGTGAAACAGATGATAGAAATGGTAAATTATTTAGGCAAACTATTACATTACCAATAAGGACTGAGTGGAGAAGAGAAATTCCAATAAATAATATTGTTGCGGCAATCAGCTTCTCATTAGAATTTAGTAATTTAAGTGCGGCGGTTCCGGTTGTAGCTCAAAACCTTACAATTAACACCAATACTAACCTGCTTGATATTATGGCAGCGATAAGCTAAAATAAAGATTTTGGCGGTTTTGAACCTAATAAGTAAGAAAAAGAAAAACTATATATCATCAAATAAGTAATAATTTAACATTTTAATGATATAAAGGTAAATTAACTTTAAAGGACTAATAATGAGTGGAAATATACCAGGATCAGGCGGTAGCGTACTACCAGGAGTTTTTACCGACGTTGTGACTCAATCACGCGGAGCGTCAATCCCTGGCGGAGTAAGAATAGCTGCATTTATTGGCGAAGGAGAGACGAATGAAGTTATCGTTTCTTCCGCTGCAGGTAGCGGAAATGATGGGCTTGACTCTACTTACACGAGTTCATCAGGCGCAGACGGTAGGCATTTTATACTATCATCTTTCCCAGTTATTTCAAATAGAACCTCATTGTTTAAAAACGGAGTGCTTTTAACGCGTTTTGAAGATGGATCAACTCCACCTACGACTCCAGGCACCGCTTTTGATTATAGCTTAAATATTACCACCGGACAAATTGCCCTACAAACGGCGCACTTGGTTGATCAAGGCGGTGCCGACTGGATTGCAAGCACATTAAATACGGGCTCTGATGGATATCTTGCCGGATTAACATTATCTGATGACAATGCTCCAACCGAAACTTGGACGGTAAAATGCATTTCGGTTCAACGAGATGGTTTAGGCGCTCCTATCGCGAAGACCGCAAAGTTCTCTGCATTCGGATCAATCTCCGGACAAAAATTAGACGCAAATGGTAATCCAGTAGTTTGGGTTGCCAATGGAACCTCTGCGACAAATGGAATTTTAACTTTCATAGTTTGGGAAGGCGCTTTAGTTTATGTAGAGGGTGACTCT
>Ga0315289_10011618_pt1 | contig 12470 bp, 13 predicted proteins | sample YL17G11_40_MG_FD_203452 | JGI IMG/M metagenome (GOLD analysis project Ga0315289, IMG submission 203452) | Sediment microbial communities from Yellowstone Lake, YNP, Wyoming, USA - YL17G11_40 | ecosystem: Environmental > Aquatic > Freshwater > Lake > Sediment | place: USA: Wyoming | collected...
GCGCTTGATGAAAAGATCCGGGTCAAGATCCCGGTAATATTAAAAGGAGAGGCCCAGGGCGTTAAAGAAGGGGCTGTGGTGTCGCATATACTGCGCGAGCTGGAAGTAGAAGCGTTACCCGCGGACATACCGGTTAAAGTGGAGCTGGATGTTTCCGGTCTTTCTTTGGGGCGATCGTTACACGTCAGCGACGTGAAGCTGGGTGATAACGTTAAAATACTCACTGCCGTTATCGAGACCATTGTCACGGTGGTGGCGCATGTAGAAGAAGAAGTCGCTGTCGCAGCAGTCGAAGGTACGCCTGCCGCTGAGCCTGAAGTCATCAAAGAGAAGAAAGAAGAGGAAGGTAAAGGGGAAGGCAAAGGCAAAGCTGACGGTAAGGCCAAGAAAGAAGAAAAGAAAGAGGCTAAGCCCGAAGCTAAAAAAGAAGAAAAGCCTAAGAAATAAAAGTGAAAGCTGTCTTTGGGTTAGGTAATCCCGGCCGCAAATATCTGGGTACCAGGCATAATATAGGGTTCATGGCGCTTGATCGTTTGTGCGCCCTTAAAAACTGCCGGTTTAACTTGAGTTTTAGTTGCGCTTGTTGGTTGGCCAAGGTCAGTACCCCCCAAGTTCTTTTGATAAAACCGCGTACTTACATGAACGTTTCCGGCGGCTGCATCGCCAAAATAGTCCGTAAATACAAACTATCGGCCGATGATTTGTTGGTGGTCTGCGATGACGCGGACCTGGAGTTAGGCGCTTTGCGCTTACGCCAAAACGGTTCCAGCGGCGGACACCGCGGTTTGCAATCTATCAGCGTTGCCCTGGGCCGCCAGGATTTTTGCCGTTTACGGCTGGGCATCGGACGGGATTCTCAGGCCGACACCCTTGCCGATTATGTGCTGGAAGAGTTTTCTTGCCAACAGCGTCAACAGCTTGGCCCGATCCTGGATGAAGCGGTCCAAGCATGTTTGGAATGGATCGATGCCGGGCCGCAGAAAGCGATGAATAAATATAACAAGATCAAAGGGAGGTAATTTTAATTATGGAAAGGGCTTATGAAAGTGTGCTTATAATCAAAAACGATGCAAGCGACAGCGAGCGTCAGGATGTGGTCGGCAAGGCTGCTAAAAAGATAGAATCGCTGGGCGGCAAAGTCGTCGGTAGTCGGGTATGGATCAATGACAGGGAATTTGCCGGGCCGATCCGTGCCTCCGGCGCCGGCCGTAAAAAGTATACGCGGGGTTGTTACTGGTTGATCAATTTTGAGTTGGTCCCCGACAAACTCGATGAATTTAAAGAGACCATCAGGCTGGAAGAACGTATCTTACGCAGCCTGGTATTGGCCAGGGAAGCTCGCAAGGAGGTGGATGATGGCCAGCCTAAATAAGGTTTTTCTGATGGGTAACCTCACCCGTGACCCGGAGTTGCGTTATACTCCCAGCGGCACGGCGGTAGCGACGCTGCGGATGGCCGTGAACAAGACATATAAGGATAAAAGCGGCCAGCAGCAGAAGGAGACCTGTTTTATAAACGTGGTAGCCTGGGGGCCGATAGCCGAGACCTCCAACCAGTACCTGGTTAAAGGCAAGCCGGTCTTGGTGGAAGGCGAACTGGTTTCGCGGTCCTGGCAGGGTAACGACGGCGCCAAACGCAATGTGATCGAGGTACGGGCTGCCCGGGTACAATTCATGCCCAGCTTCGCCCCGCGGGAATCCAAAGAGGCGGACCCGGTAACAGAGCCACAGGATGTGGCGCCGGAGACTGACGAGGTCAATCAAGAATTGGGAGCGAATTAATATGTTCATCAAAAAGACCTTCAAGGCCAAGGATAAGAAGTTTGATAAGACTAAAGAAAAGAGACCCCCCAAGGCGATGGGGTTTAAGAAGAACTGCGTGTTTTGCAAGAAAGAGCTGGACATCGATTATAAAAACCTGGAACTTTTGGGCCGCTATGTGTCCGGTAAGGGCCGCATGATCTCCCGGCGGATAAGCGGTAATTGCGCTAAACATCAAAGGCACATCTCGAGTGAAATAAACCTGGCCAGGTTTTTAAGTCTGGTGCCGTCAGCCTAAGGGAGGTTTCTTAATGAAAGTCATTTTACTTAAAGACGTGGAAAGTGTCGGTAAGGAGGGCAGTGAGCTCAACGTCAAAGACGGTTTCGCCCGTAATTATCTTCTTGCCCGCGGTCTGGCCGTTAAGGCCGCGGGTTCCAGCCGCAAGATGCTCGATGATATAAAACGCCAGCATGTCCGCCAGACCGAAAAAGAAAAACAGCGTTTTGAGGCGCTTAAAGTCCGGCTTGAAGGCATGTCGATAAACATCAACGCCGAAGTAAAGGATGAGGAAGAGATATATGGTTCGGTGAACGAAGCGGCTATACTTCAAGCCCTCAAGGATGACGGCGTGGATATACCGAGAAACAGCTTAGTCCTGGATTCCCAGATAAAAAAGCTGGGCGTATATAATCTGCCGATCAAATTACATCCGGAAGTCACGGCATCCTTACGTGTCTGGGTAGTGAAGAAATAACCGCAAACCAAATTCTAAATTCGAAGCACGAAATTCGAAACAAATCCTAAACTCGAAACGAAGAAAACAAAGGTTTTGTTTAAACGTTTCGGACCTGCCTGCCGGCAGGCAGGTTTCGATATTCGGATTTCGGATTTAGTAAACATAGGGAGTTTCCCTTGAGTCTTGCTTCTTCCAGCCAACAGTTAGATAAGATCCCTCCCCAGAACATCGAAGCGGAAATGGCGGTGCTGGGCGCCATGATCATCGACGAATCGGTGATCGCCGATTGTCTGGAGGTGCTTGCCCAGGAAGATTTTTACAAACTTGAGCACAAACTGATCTTCGCTTCCATATTCTCGCTTTTCGACGCCAACAAAAAGATAGATTTGCTTACGCTTTGCGAAGACCTTACCGGTAAAAAGGCGCTGGAGCGGGCCGGCGGGTCCAGTTATCTGGCGACTTTGAGCGATTTCGTGCCCACGTCCGCCAACTGCGTGAATTACGCCCGCATCGTCAAAGAGAAAAGCGTTTTGCGTTCACTCATCTCCAGCGCCACCCAAATAGCGGCAAGCGTCTACGGCCAGGAAGAAGACGTTACGTCTCTGTTGGATAAAGCCGAAAGGCTTATTTTTGAGATAAGCGACCGCCGCCTTGAACATAGCTACGTGCACATCAAGGATATAATAAAAGACGGTATAGAACTTATCGAGTCGCTGTACCATAAGAAATCCCATGTTACCGGAGTGCCTACCGGTTTTAGCGATTTCGATATCAAGACCGCCGGCCTTCAGCCGGGAGACTTAACAATAGTCGCGGGTCGGCCCTCCATGGGCAAAAGCGCTTTTGCCACCACCATCGCCGAGCACGTCGCGGTCAACGAAAAGATCCCCGTAGGGATCTTCAGCCTGGAGATGTCCAAGGAGCAATTGATGCAGAGGTTTTTGTGCGCCGAGGCCAAGGTAGATATGCATAAACTGCGTACCGGGTTTCTCGCGCCTTCCCAATGGCCTGTCCTTACCGCGGCCGCCGGCCGGTTATCGGAAGCGCCCATCTATATCGATGATACGCCGGCCATAACTATATTTGAACTTCGTTCTAAAGCCCGCCGCCTGAAAGCTCACCACGGCATAAAACTGATCCTGGTGGATTATTTGCAGCTGATCCGGGGAAGCCGGCGCATGGACAGCCGCCAGCAGGAAATATCCGATATTTCCCAGTCCCTGAAAGCCCTGGCTAAGGAACTGAATGTGCCGGTCATCGCCATCAGCCAGTTGTCGAGAGCGGTTGAGTCGCGCCAGGATCACCGGCCGCAGCTTTCCGACCTGCGTGAATCCGGGGCCATCGAGCAGGACGCGGACGTGGTGGTGCTTTTGCTGCGCGAAGAATATTACAACCCTACCGAAGAAAATAAAGGCCGGGCTGAAGTCATCATCGCGAAACAACGTAACGGACCCGTAGGCACGGTGGAACTGGGGTTTATCCGTGAATTTATGAAATTCGTAAATCTGGCCAAACCCGGCGCGGCCGGCGAATAGGTTGACATTACCGCTTAAACGGTTAAAATATGAAATTCATGAAAAAAGTATTAACCATCCTTATGCTTTCCCTGATCTTTACGGCGCGCGTTGCCGCTGCCGGCGAAGACAAGGTAGCATTGATCAAGATCGTCGGTAACAAGACGGTCAGCCAGGAGACGATAGCCTTACGGATAAAAGTCCGGGTGGGCCAGATTTATAACGAGAACGTGGTCAATGAGGATGTCCGCAATCTTTATTCTTCGGGATTCTTTGAGATGGTCACCGCGGAAAAAGAAAAATCGGCAACAGGCGTGACGGTCACCTTTAAGGTCAAAGAAAAGCCGCTGGTAAAAAGGCTGGTCTTCGAGGGCAATAAAGCGGTCTCCGCTAAAAAGATATCCGATGAAATAAGTATGGTCATAAAAGAGGGCGGGTTTGTCGATGAAAACCGTCTTAAAGATGCCTCCGGCAAAATAAAAGACCTTTACGTCAAGCGCGGGTACCCCCGGGCTAAAGTAGAATATAAAGTCACGACCATCGTCGAGGAAGGGAAAGTCGAGGTGAAATTTACCATTGACGAGAAGAAAGTCGAAAAAGTCAGGGATATCGTCATCCGCGGCAATAAGTTCGTATCCCGCGACAAGATCCGCAAGATCATCAAGACAAAACCGGCCTGGCTGCTTAATGCCGGCATTTACAAAGAAGAAATATTGCCGGAAGATGAAAAGATAATCGTCGATTATTATAAGGCTAACGGGTATAGCGACGTCATCGTAAGCGCCAAAGGCGTTTACAAGGCAAAAGGCGTATACGTGGAAGTGGAGATCACCGAGGGCCCGCGTTATTACGTCGGTACGGTCAAGATAGAGGGTAACGATAAGGTCGACGCCGGCGAACTCAAAAAAGTTCTTTCCGCCAAAAAGGGCTCGGTTTACAGCGAGCAGCTGGCCTATGATAACGGTTCCCGTTTGCGGGAAGCTTATATGGAAAAGGGATATATTTTTTGCCAGATCAGTCACGCCCCGCATGTCAACGCCGACACGAAAAAAGTCGACCTGACCTACAGCATAGTGGAAAACAACGTAGCGTATATTGATAAGATAAGAGTGGAGAACAATTATAAGACCAGGGATAATGTGGTCCGCCGCGAGATGCGTATTTTTCCCGGCGAACGATTTGACGGGAAAAAGGTGCGCCGCAGTAAGGAAAGGCTGGAGCGCCTGGGGTATTTCGAGGAGGTGCGTTTTGGCACGGAGGCGGCCGCCGCGCCCGACCAGGTAGACCTGATCGCCGACGTAAAAGAAGCCAAGACGGGAACCTTAAGTTTCGGCGGCGGGTACAGCTCCATCGATAAGTTTACCGGTTTTATCGAACTGCGCCAGCAGAACTTCGATTACAGGAATCTTCAAACGTTTACCGGCGGAGGCCAGGACATCAGCGTCGCGGCCAACGTCGGTTCGGTGTCCGATCAGTATGGTTTTAGTTTTACCAACCCCTGGATATTTGACAAACCGATAAGTTTCGGCTTCGACGCCTATAAACGTGACCATCAGCCCGACAGCCTTACCGGCTATGATTATAAAGAAAGCGTCACCGGCGGAGCTTTGCGCCTCGGCCGGGAGTTTAACGACTATTTCAGAGTAGATGGGGCTTATAAATACGATTCCCTGCGCATCAGCGATGTGTCGGATACTGCTTCTTTGCGGATCAAGGAACAAGAAGGCCGGATGGACCTTTCCAGCGTTCAGCTTGGCTTTTCCGCGGATTCCCGCGACAGTATCAAAGCCCCGCACAGGGGCGGATATTTTTCCAACATGGTCCAGCTGACCGGCTATTGTCTGGGCGGCGACAGGACGTTTTTGAAAGATACTCTTACGGCCAGTCTGTTTGTGCCGGTGATGGAGAGATTGACCACGGAGTTTCGCGCCCGTTACGGCATAGCCAATGCTTTTGATCACAGCGACGTTATTCCGCTTTACGAAAGATTCTTTGTGGGCGGAGCGACCACGGTTAGGGGCTATCGTGAACGTCGCCTTGGTCCGGTAGATCCTTTAAGCAATGATCCGCTGGGCGGCGAATGCATGTTTGTGGCTAACCTGGAAATGGTATATAAGATGGTAGATTTCATCAGCCCGGTTATTTTTTATGACGCGGGAAACGCCTGGGCCAATAGCGGCGGGTTGTTTAGCTCCCGACTTTATACCAGCGCCGGAGTGGGGTGTCGTCTTAACACGCCGATCGGGCCGATCAGCCTGGATTATGGCTGGCCGTTTCAGCTTGAACCGGGGAGAAGTAAAAAGACCGGCAGGTTTCATTTTAACGTGAGTCAGGGATTTTAAAAAGAAGGAGGATCATATGAAAAAGGTTTTGTTATTCGTTTTGATGGTCATGCTTTGCGCAGGTACGGCGCGGGCTGAAGGGTCTAAGACCGCCTATGCCAATCCCATGAAGATATTGGAGACTTACCAGAAAAGCAAAGATTATAAAGACGCGATGGATAAGCTTCAGGAGACCAAAGCCAAAGAGTTAAAGCTGGAAGACAAGAAAAACGAAATAATGGACATGCAGAAACAGTATGATCTTCTTAAGGAAGATGAACAAAAAAAGATGAAAGAGAAGATCGTCAAGGCCGTCGAGGGTTTTCGCGAGGCCCAGGGAAAGTTTGAAGAAGCCATCACCAAGGAAAACGAAAAACGCATGAAGGAAGTGTTGGCCGACGTGGAAAAAGCCATAAACGATTATGGCCGTAAACAGGGCTATGATATGATACTGGACAGTGCCGCGGTGCTGTATTCGACCAAGACTTCCGCCGACGTCACCGATGAGATACTGGATAGTTTGAATTCCGCTTACAGCAGCAGCCGTTCGTCGGGAGCGGGGAGTTCCAAAGAAAGCCCTAAACCCTCCAGCAAGAAATGAACCTTACTCTGGGACAAATAACCCGGCTGCTGGACGGCGAACTTGAAGGCGACCCGGACATCACGGTAAGCGGCGTTGCGGGCATAAAAGACGCCGGGCCGGGCGATCTGACCTTCCTAGCTAATCCTCGTTACTCTGGGCAATTAGCGTCAAGCCGCGCCGCTTGTGTCATAGCCGGCCGCGGTATCACGACGGCGGCCATGCCGGTCATACGGGTGGACGACCCGTCGTTGGCTTTTGCCAAGGCGGCCGGCGAGCTGTTGGGGATCAGCCGGAAGCGGCCCAGCGGCATACACAGTTTAAGTTTTATTTCGCCCGGCGCCCGGATAGCCAAAAATGCGGTTGTGGGGGCTTTTTGCGTCATCGAAGAAGGCGTGACGGTTGGCGCCGGCACCGTGATCTACCCGGGAAGTTACCTGGGCTACGATGTTTGCGTAGGCAGCGACTGTTTGATTTATCCGGGTGTCCGCGTCCGAGAACGGGTCTCTATCGGCGACAGAGTGGTCATACATTGCGGAGCGGTGATCGGCAGCGACGGTTTTGGTTTCGCTCAAGATGATACCGGCAATGTCAAGATCCCGCAGGTCGGCACGGTGGTGATCGAAGACGACGTAGAAATAGGCGCTAACGTTACAATCGACCGGGCCCGTTTCGACAAGACCATCATCGGTAAAGGGACAAAGATCGACAACCTTGTCCAGATAGCCCATAATGTAGTTACCGGCAAAGACTGTATCATCGTGGCTCAAGTCGGCATCGCCGGCTCAAGCCGCCTGGGCGATAAAGTCGTGCTGGCGGGACAAGCCGGGGTAGCCGGCCATATAACCTTGAGTGACGGCGTACGGGTGGCCGCGCAAGCCGGGGTATTCAAATCTTTTGGCGCCGGCATCACGGTATCAGGGACGCCGGCCAGAGAGCTGCGGCAGGCCCAGCGCGTGAACGCTTGTTTGCATGATCTGCCCGAACTTTTTAAGAAAGTCAGGGCGCTTGAAGAGAAAGCCAAAAAACAACGGAAATGACTAAAAACCAAACGACGATTAAAGAAAAGATATCTTTTGAAGGCATCGGTCTGCATACCGGCGAGAAGATCCGTATTGAACTGTTGCCGGCCGCGTCGGATTCGGGCATATTTTTCGCGCGCCAGGACTTAAATCACGCCCCGGTAATAAAAGCCGATCTGACCAACGTGCTTTCCCCCGAGCAGTTCCGCCGCCGCACCTCGGTGGGTATCGGCGATATCCACGTCTACACCATAGAGCATCTGATGGCCGCTTTTCATCTGTTGGGGGTGGACAATGCGCAGGTGAATATCTGGGGCAGGGAAGTCCCGGGTATGGACGGCAGCGCCAAGGTCTTTGTGGAAGAGATAAAACGCCGGGGCCTGATCGAGCAGGATGCTCCCCGCCAATGGCTGACGGTCAAAGATCCCATCTGGGTCAGCGACGGTCCGGCCAGCATAGTCATGCTTCCTTATGACGGCGCGCGCCTGGCCTATCTTCTCAAATACGATCACCCCTTGATCAATCCGGGATTCCTGGATATATCGCTGGATGACCTCCCGGTAAATAATTTTTACGAAGCCCGCACGTTTTGCCTTGAGGATGAAGCCAAGGAGCTTAAAGACCAGGGACTGGGTAAAGGTTCCAATTACGAGAATACCGTAGTGATGTCCGCCTCCGGACTGGTGAAAAACGCTTTGCGGTTTCCCGATGAGTTCGTCAAGCACAAGATGCTTGACCTGGTGGGTGATCTGTATCTTGCCGGGCCGATCAAAGGTTACGTCATAGCCGTGAAAAGCGGCCATCGGTTGAACGTGCGCCTGCTTTCCCAGCTTGCCGAATATCGCAGCCGCGCCAAAAAAATCTCTCAACAAACATACTTGCCGGTGCCCGACGGTGTCTCACTCGATATAAACGCGATAATGCGGATATTGCCTCACCGTTATCCGTTCTTGCTGGTGGACCGGATCATCAGCCTCCAAAAAGGCAAAAAAGCCGTAGGTATCAAAAACGTCACTGCCAACGAGCATTTTTTCCAGGGCCATTTTCCTAGCCGGCCCCTGATGCCGGGCGTTTTGATGATCGAAGCCATGGCCCAGGTCAGCGGCGTGATAGTGTTGGCTTGCGAAGAATACCGGGGTAAACTGGCGTATCTTATGTCGGCCGACCGGGTGAAATTCCGCCGGACCGTCGAGCCGGGGGACCAGCTGCGTATAGAAGCGGAAGTGGTAAAACTGCGATCGAAAACCGGCGTCATGGCGGCTAAAGCTTATGTCGGGGATAAACTTGCGGTAGAAGCTCAATTGATGTTCGTCTTAAGCGAATAATATGCCAAACCAGATCGACTCCCGAGCGATGGTGGGTAAAAGCGCCCGCATCGGCGGTAACGTAAAGATCGGCGCTTACGCCACGATCGGCGACAACGCCAAAATAGCCGACGGCTGTGTTGTAGAGTCTTTCGCCCAGGTCTTAGGGTTTACCGAACTGGGCGCCAATTCCCATATTTTTTCTTACGCCGTGATCGGCAGCGCCCCCCAGGACCTTAAATACCGCGGGGAACGCAGTTATTTAGTCATCGGCAAAAACAACATTCTTAGGGAATTCGTCACCATCCATCCGGGCACGCAAAAAGATTCCCGCACTTTTGTAGGCGACGACAATCTTTTCATGGCTTATGCTCACGTGGGCCATGATTGCGCGATCGGTTCCGGCAATATCTTTGCCAATAACGCCACGCTGGCCGGCCATGTGGACGTCGGCGATAAAGTGGTCATCGGCGGGCTTTCCGCGGCGCACCAGTTTTGCCGTCTGGGCGATTGTTCGATAGTCGGCGGTTGTTCCAAAGTAGTGCAGGACATACCGCCCTATTCGATGTGCGACGGCCACCCGGCTTCTGTCCGCGGCCTTAACAGCGTGGGCCTTAGACGGGCCGGGTTTTCCTCTACGGTGATCAGCGAACTCAAAAAAGCCTTTAAAATACTTTTTTTTGAAGACCACGCGGCCGGTAAAGCCCGCGAATTGGTCAAAGAAAAAGTCGCCCCGCTTGCCGAAGTCCAAAAACTGCTTGATTTCGTGAGTTCCTCCCGCCGCGGCATTAGCCGTTAACCCATTTCTTTTTAGTGCCGGTCGTGGTAAAATCATTACATGAGACTTGGGATCATAGCCGGTAACCGGACGTTTCCGATACTGTTGGCGCGTAATATCCGTCAGGACCATCCGGATATCATTATTGTCGGCGTATGTTTTCGCGGGGAGACCGCCGGAGAGTTCGGGCGCTTATGTCATAAGACCTTTTGGGTCGAGGCCGGCAGACTACGGGACCTTTCGGGCGTAGTCCGGCAAGCAGCTTGTGATTCCTGGATCATGGCCGGGCAGGTCAACCCTTTGCGTATTTTTCGCAAGCGTTCCTGGGACGCAGATTTTCGTAAGCTTGCCGAAAGCGCCGGAGATTTCCGGCCGCATTCCATCTTTTCCCGCCTGATCGCCTGCCTGGAAGACCAAGGCGCGCGCTTTGCCGACTCCACGTTTTATTTGCGCAAGTATCTGGCCGGCGACGGCCTGATGAACGAAGTAGTCCTGCCGGGAGCCGTGGCTTGCGACGTCGATTACGCCGTCAAGCAAGTTTGCCGCTATACCGAGTTGGATGTGGGCCAGACCCTGGCGGTAAAAAGCGCGGCGGTAGTAGCGCTTGAGGCGATCGAAGGCACTGACCGTACCATAAAACGCGCCGCAGCGTTAGCCGGTCCCGGCTGCGTGGTGGTCAAATTTTCTAAAGCCAACCAGGATCTGCGTTTTGACGTGCCGGTGGTCGGGCTGACCACTTTGAAACTTCTCAAAAAAACAAAAGCCGCGGCTTTGGTCCTGGAGTCCCGGCGCGTGCTGATGCTGGATAAGCCTGAACTCTTGGACCTATCGCGGCGCTGGGGCATAGCTGTGGTGGGCCGGGCCCGTTAACCGCCAACCGATGTCCGCCTTTTCTTGAGTTTTTCTCTAAAGCAGTTATAATGTTTATTAGATGCATAAATACACCGCCAGGTTTATAGCGTTTTTGTTTTTTTGGTCGGCGATTCTTTCGATACCGGCCTTTTGCGCCGACACACCCCGCGTAGCCGTCCTGGTCAACAGAGAGCTCGCCCCGGCTTTTAGGGCGCTGGTCGATGATTTTAAAAAGACTTTGCAGGATGAATATCCGCAGGCAGTCTTGCGGGAATATCCGCTTTCCGGAGATATCGGCAAAGACATCGAGGAAGTCATCAAAGGCAAGATCCGGCTCGACCAGACTACCCTTATACTAGTGGTGGGGACATATCCCGCCGAAGTCGCGCTTAAGTCTATTTCCGATATTCCGGTAGTTTACAGCGGTATGCTCGATCCTTTTCAATATCCGCTTGTCCGGGATAGCGTTAATGCCGCCGGCGTTGATATCGAGGTGCCTTACCCGGTCCAGCTGCAATATTACCGCAAGGTCCTTCCCGCTGCCCAAAAAATCGGAGTTTTTTATAATCCTGATTCCAACCAGCGCCGCGTAGACGAGCTGACGAAAGTCTTTTCCAGCCAGGGACTGGAAACGGTCCTTTTTCCGGTCAAAGACGTCAAAGGCATAAACGCGGTGAAGCAGATGGACTTTGACGCTTTGCTGCTGATACCGGACGCTTTGGTATGCCAGCCGCTGGTGATCCAGCAGCTGATGATCACCGCTTTCAAGAACCGCGTTCCTGTCCTGGGGATATCCCGGGTCTACGTACAGGCCGGGGCACTGATGGCCTTAGAGTGCGATTATGCCGCTGCCGGCCGGGCCGCCGCCGCTATCGCCGGCCGCATTATCGCCGGCGAGCCGCCGAACCAGATAAAACTGGTCCGTTTAGAACAGGCCCGGTACTATATCAATAAAAAAATAGCGGAACAACTAAACATCGTCATACCCGCCGAAATAGAAAAAGCAGCCGCGCAAGTTTACGGTAAGCAATGATATGAAGCTTAAAATAGCTACCAAGATCATCCTGTACACCGTGGTGCTGTTGGCCGCCGGCAGTATCTTTTTGGGAATATTTTTTGTCCGGCACGAGACCGCCGCCATGTACCAGGCGATGGAAAGGCTGGGCGGGAGCATGGCGTTAAATCTAGCCAACAACAGCGAATGGAACGTGCTTACCGGAGATTCCGAGAGTCTGCAGCGGGTGAGCGAGAGCATGTTGAATAATGAGCCGGATCTGGTGCTGGTGGAGGTGCGCGCTTCCCGTGGAGTCGTGCTGGCCAAGGCCAAGAAAGAAAGCAAGTTTCCGGTAAAGTATTACCGCGCGCCGGTGACGACCAAGGGACTGGTTTTAAGCGGCGATTCCCTGGCTACGGGGTCCGGCCCTAAAAACAAGAACGAGATCATCGGAAGCGTTCGGTTGGGGTTAAGCCTGCAAAATATACTGGAAAGTTCGGTTTACCTTAAAAATGTAGGCGCGGCCATCGTGGCTATAGTCATAGTCTTGGTATGTTTCGGGCTGGTGGTGGTGACGCGTTATCTTATAGCCGAACCGTTGGTCGTTC
>Ga0315289_10011621_pt1 | contig 12469 bp, 14 predicted proteins | sample YL17G11_40_MG_FD_203452 | JGI IMG/M metagenome (GOLD analysis project Ga0315289, IMG submission 203452) | Sediment microbial communities from Yellowstone Lake, YNP, Wyoming, USA - YL17G11_40 | ecosystem: Environmental > Aquatic > Freshwater > Lake > Sediment | place: USA: Wyoming | collected...
GAACCAGATGTTGGTTTGAAATCCAGCGCCATGCTGACTTCACCCGTTGGGTGAACATTTTTTCACCGAGTAGAGGCAACATATCTTCCGTGTTTTTGCGTTTTTTGTGCCTCTTTGTGGCAATCTGAACTGCGGAATTCAGGTTGAAACATCATTATTCCCGGTCAGCAATCATTGTTCAAAAAAAGGGCAGACCTTTTGAGCGTCTGCCCAAACTCTGCACAGATTTTGAACCCGGTGTTGCAGTAGCAAGCCGCCGCATTTGAAAAGCAGCCGGTTCGACACCGCCGCGTAAAGTATCAGTTCCCAATATGTCCAACTTTAGCTGGCTCTTGATTGTCACACCGGGACCTTGCCCCGCACTGGCCTCCCACCATGACCAAGGAATTCACGAAAAAATGCCTGCTGACGAACAGCGCCAATCCCCTGCGCCACGACATTTCGGCAAGGATGTGACCGTGTTCTGCCTGCTCCCGCCGTTTGCCGCGCCACTGCCCGACCCTGTCACCTGCTTCCGCCATCTTGGCTTTCGTCCCAACGGGTAAGGAATAAACCCCTTTTTTGGCACGGCTCCGGCTGCGATACGACTGAAGCTGTATCCGTTATGTCGTCCTTTGTCGGCCAATTCGTGCCGACCTGCGGCGTTCAGGCTTTTAGAACGCAGGCCTGCGCCAGGGGGCGGCTACGGTGATCGAGAAAAAAGCGAATTACGGCCGGCTTTAAGCCGGGCCGAGCAAGAACGGGCCATGAAGAACTGCAAGCGCAAAGTGAGTCTGCTACTGGTTGATGACCACCCGGTCGTCCGCAGTGGCCTGCGCACCTGCTTAAGCAAACGCGATCGGTTCGAAGTCGTGGGCGAAGCGGCCAACGGCAAAGAGGCCGTCTGCCTGGTCGGCGATCTCTCGCCGGATATCGTCCTGATGGACCTTTGCATGCCACAAATGGATGGTTTGGAAGCCACGCTGCAACTGCGAAAACAAGCGCCCCGCGTCAAGGTGCTCATCCTGTCCGTCAACAACAACAAAGAATCCATCCTGCAAGTCGTCCGCTCGGGGGCCAAAGGCTACGTCCTGAAAGACGCGCCGCCGGAAGAATTGGTTCAGGCTATTGATTGCGTTGCCCGTGGCGAAACCTACTTCAGTTCCAATGTGGCCCGCATGGTTCTTAACCACTGCGCGACCGAAGACCCAAACGGTGGCCCCGATCACAAACGTCAACTCACCGACCGCGAAATGCAGGTCTTGGCCATGATTGCCGACGGGCAAACCAACAAGGAAATCGCCACCCGACTCAACATCAGCGTCCGCACCGTCGAAGCGCACCGCGAACACGTTATGCGGAAACTGGACATCCACAGCGTGGTCGGCCTCACCCGCTACGCCATCGCCCACCGCATCATCCGGCTGAACGAGCCCGCAGACGTCCTGTAGTCACCTTCACCGCTGAATTCCTGTCTTGTTGGCGCGGCGCTCGGCGGCTTGGCGGCCTCCCGCCGGCCCCTTAACCCGGAAATTTCACACGCTGTAGCCGCAAACTTCACCACGTTTTACGTGGTAAAGTTTGCGCCTGGCGGCCCACGTCCGGCGGGCAATCGCAACCTGAGGGTTGCGGCTACACGCCGTGGGCCATTCGAGGCGCGTGTGAAATTTCCGGGTTAATTCGTTTCCTCGCCCAAGGCGCGCAACTGCTGCTTCACCTGGGCGAAATCGGGTTTGAGCCGCAACGCTTCTTTCAGGTGCGCCACCGCTTCGTCGCGCAGAGGTCATCGGCAACATTCCTGCCTGAAAAGTCTCCAGCATGCCAGGTCTCGCGGCAGGGAAGAGTGCGATTCGAACCGGTGGTCAAGAAGCAGCGATCCTGCTGGCGGGACCGCAGCCGTTGGGAGCGCCGAGTTGGACTCGGCTTTTGGCGAGGCAACCCTCCTAATGCGCAAAGCCGCGCCCAAAGCCGTCCCGCTCCCGCGCCGAGAAGCAGTTTCAAATCTGCTGAGGAAGCGGTGAAGCTGTCGCTGGATTGGGAACTGGAGGTCACCCGCCAGATCAACGACCTCGTCAACCTTGCCATCAAGGAGTCCGACCATCTCGCGCACGGAATGCTGACGTGGTTTGTCAAGGAACAGCTTGAAGAAGTTTCCAGCATGGATGCGTTGCTCAAAGTCGTGCGGCGCGCTGGGGAGAACAACCTCATCCACGTCGAGCAGTATCTCGGGTGCCTCCGCAAGAAAGCCGAGGAGGCCTAACCCGCATATTTCACACGCCGATTGGATCGCTGACAGACTGTAGGCGCCGACGTAAGGAGGCGTACCGTTGCGGGTCAATTGCGCCTCCGCCTCCTTACGTCGGCGGCTACGAAGTTTGTGATATTTGCAGGCTAAGCGGGCGAAAACAGCGTTGTCCCGTTTTCTGCTTTGCAACGCCCACACGGTCGGCACAATGGCCACGTGGGCGTGACTCTGCCACAATTTCAACGAATGCAAAGCCGCTTGAGTTCGAAGCGGGCGGCTTTGCCGGTCTTTGAAGCCAGCCTGCGCGCGCCGGCGAAGGCGCCGCAAGTCATCCTCGGCATCGATCCGTCGCTCCGCAGCACTGGTTACGGCATCATCCGCTCCAACAAGCCGACTCCGGAAACGCTTGCTCATGGCGCGATCTCCTGCCCGCCAAGCTGGGAACGCTCGCGCTGCCTGCTCCATATCGTACAAACGCTGCGGGACCTGCTGAGGGAACACCGCCCCGAGGTCTGCGTCGTGGAAGGGTTGTTCTACGCGCAGAACCTGAAAACTGCCCTTGTCATGGGCGAGGCGCGCGGGGCGGCGCTGGCGACCGTGGCGGAAGCCGGGCTGGAGATTTACGAAATCGCGCCGCGCAAAGTGAAGCAGGCCATTGTCGGCTACGGCGCGGCGCAAAAGCTGGCCGTCGCCAAAATGGTCCAGCGACTGTTGAGACTGTCCGCGCTGCCCGAGCCGGACGCCGCCGATGCGCTCGCGCTGGCACTCACATACACGCAGGAACAGGGGCGCTACAATCTCACGCCGCTGAAGAGAATTTGAGCCGCGAATGGAAACGAAACTCGTCGAAATCGTCAAATCGTTAAATCGTGAGCCAATTTCAAAAACCTGTAGGCGCCGACGTAAGGAGGCTCAAACTCCGAGGAAATCAGAGACTCCTCACGTCGTCTCCTACAGTTTTGAAAGAGCCTCAACGTTACACCGTTAAATCGGTTCGCCGGTGTCCCGCGGTAACGATTCAACGATTCAACGTTTCAACGATGTAACGAGTTTATGATCACCTTTCTCCACGGCAAATTGGTCGAGGCGCTGCCGACGCAAGCGACAGTGGACGTCAACGGCGTAGGCTATGAAGTGCTCATCCCCCTTTCCTCGTACGACAAACTCCCACAGCCCGGTGGCGAAGTGAAATTGCTCACGCACCTTGCCGTGCGCGAAGACGCCCACATCCTCTACGGCTTCATGACCGCCGCCGAGCGCGATTTGTTCCGGCTGCTCATCAACACCGTCAGCGGCATCGGACCGAAGATCGCCCTGAACATCCTCAGCGGCATGAGCACCACGGCGTTTCGCGGGGCGGTCGCGCGCGGCGACGTGAAAGCGCTTTCGCAAATTTCGGGCGTGGGCAAAAAGACCGCCGAGCGCATTGTCCTGGAACTGAAGGACAAAATTGGCGCCGCTGGCGCCTGGGAGGCTGCCAGCGCGGAGCGCGCGCTGTCGCCCGAGGATCAGAAGGTGAACGACGCGGTGCTGGCGCTCATGGCCCTCGGCTACAAACAAGCCGAAGCCTACGATTCCGTCCGCAAGGCGCTCGCGTTGGCCGGCCCGCAGGCCACGGTCGAAGACCTGGTGCGCGCCTGCCTTAAACAGGGAGCGTGATGGCCGAGGCGAACTCTCAACCCCAGACGCAAAGCAGGCCCGTTTCAGGCGTCGTGGTGCCGCACGCGCCGACGGTGCTCCAGCGATTGATGGCCTGGCTCGTGTTCGGACTGGTGCGCGGCGTGGCAGCCACGTTGCGATACAAGTTCGACGACCAATCCGGACAGCCCAAGGGCCAAGTCGCCGGGTCTGCCATCTACTGCGTCTGGCACAACCGGCTGGCGCTGTCGCTAATCGCGTATTACCGCTTTGCCAGGGGGAACTGCCAGGCTCCGCGTCTCGCTGCAATGGTCAGCGCAAGCAAGGACGGTGGCTTGTTGGCGGCGATCCTCGAATGTTTTAAAGTCCAGCCGGTGCGCGGTTCGACGAGCCGGCGCGGTCGCCAGGCGCTGCTTGAGCTCACCAGTTGGGCCGAGCGCGGCTACGACCTCGCCATCACGCCCGACGGCCCGCGCGGCCCTTGCTATGTGGTTCAGGACGGGGTGATGTCGCTCGCGCAGGTGACCGGCCTGCCCATCGTGCCGTTTTCCTACGACCTCAATTGGAAAATCCGGCCCAAAAGCTGGGACCGGTTTCTAATCCCGCTGCCGTTTTCGCGGTGTGAAATGAGGCGGGGAAAATCAATTCAAGTCCCGCGCGACGCGTCCGATGAGGAGCGGGAACGTCTGCGGCAGGAACTGGAACGGACCTTGAAAGCCATCTCACGGGATTGAGCCAGACTCGGGCAACGCTTCAGATGCCCGTCTCGCCGTGGGACTGTTCGCGGTCCTTCTTGCTCAACACCTTCACGTTGACATCTTCGGCGAGCACGAGCGAGTTGGGCGGCACGCTTTGCATGAGGAACACGTTCGCGCCGATGGTGCTGCCGGCGCCAATGACCGTTTCGCCGCCCACGATTGTCGCGCCCGCATAAATTGTCACGCGGTCCTCGATGGTGGGATGGCGCTTTTTGCCGCGCAACTGCTGCCCGGCCGAGAGCGAACGCGCCACCAACCCGACGCCTTGATACATCTTGACGTGGTTGCCGATGACCGTCGTTTCGCCCACGACGGTGCCCGTGCAGTGGTCCACGAAAAAGTGCGAGCCGATCTGCGCGCCGGGATGCAAGTCCATGCCCGTCCGCGTGTGCGCCCACTCGGTCATGATGCGCGGGAGCAGGGCGATGTGCCGCTTGTAGAGTTCGTGGGCCAGCCGCTGCACGGCGATGGCCTCGATGAACGGATACGCCACAATCACCTCTTCCTTACTCAGCGCGGCGGGGTCGCCGTTGTACGCGGCTTCGGTATCGGTCTGGAGCAGTTCGCGGATGTGCGGCAGCGCGGCGAGGAACTCGAGCGTGACCGCATGAGCGTATGACCGGATGTCCTTTTTCGGCAGGTCGGGCGGCGGACTGTACCCGAGGCTCTTGCAAATCTCGTCCTCCAGATTCCTGAGCACCGAGCCGAGAAGCGCCGCGGTTTCCACCTTGATTTCGGAGGAGTGAATGGGCTTTTCGTCGAAGAAACCGGGGAACAGCAGCCGCAGCAAATCCAGCGTGATGGAAGCGATGGTGCGCTTCGAGGGAAGATTCTTGCCGTCCAGATGGTTGATGCCGCCCACGCGGGCGTAGGAGGCCACCAAACGCTCCGTCAATTGCGTGACACTCGGGTGCATGACGCGACTATTTCGCACTTCCGACCGAAAGGCAAGGAAACCGTGTCTGCGGCAAACCAAATCGTCAGCGAAACACCGCGGACACTGCGAACGCCGCGCGGCGACTTGCCGCTTGTTTCAGATTTGGAGGAGTTACCGGCATTCGACAGGGCGATGTGGGCACCGCTGCAAATCCCAGCGTGCCGGCGACATGGCCGGGTCACTAGGAATTTCCGCGTGGCGAGGTCACAGAGTTATCGGGTTTTGTCGATGTGCTCGGGCGAGGCTTTTCCGGTGCAGAAGCGGTCCGTTCCCTTGAAAAAGCCACGTAACCGATTAAGAGGATTCCCACGATGACCGCCGCCACGGTTACATACGAAGCGGTCAGGCTCGGTTTGAAAGTGAATTCCACGGTGTGTGGGCCGGACGTCAAATAAACGCCACGCATGATGAAGTTGCAGCGCAAGAGGGACTGGCGTTTGCCATCCACCAGCACCTGCCAATTCGGATCATACTTGTCATTCAGCAGCAGCACCGCAGGCGCAACTGCCTGTGCCTTGAGCACGATCCGCTTGGGCGCGTAGCTGGCGAACTCGACCGTCCCGGCACTTTGATTGGTGGTTGCACTCTGGGGTGCAGGCGACCCGTCCGCGACCAAAACGGTTTGCGACGGATCGAAGCCTGGACGGGCGAGTTCCTGCAATGTGGTTTGGTCGTTGGTGCTGGCCTGCCAACTGGAGTAGAGCTGGACGCGCGGCAACGCGCCGGTGAATTCAATCAGCGCATACACACCATTGGTGGAAGACACCGCCGTCAACTCTTCCAGCTTTGTCGGACGGTCCACGCCCGGCTTGGGCACGATGTCAAATCGCTCGGCGACGCGGAAGCGCCCGCGGGCGGGGTCGAATTGATTGTTAAGGAAATCCGCAAAAACCGCCAGGCCCAACAGGTAACGGGTGTTGGTCAACTCCCAGCGGCGGGTCGCCAGGTAGAGAGTGTCCGCCGAGTGAACAAGCAGGGCGGTTTCAAAGGTTTTGTAGTCCTGTGGCTCGCGCGGCATCTGGATGATGTCGAGCGACTGGATGTCGTAATAGGGGAAGTGGTGTTGTGCCCATTCGATGCGGTAGAGTTGGGTGAGGTATTGCTCCGCCGTCGCCGCTTGTTGCGGCATCGAGAATGCCCGGAGGATCCATTCCGGAAAGATGGCGACGCGCTGCTCGTAAGGCTTTTCCCGTAGCCGGTCGATCACAGGATTGGTTGCATATTTCTCTTTGTAGTTCCAGTAAATGATCCACGGCTGGTTGGCTCGCGCCAAATCAACCGCCAGCAGCGCTCCCAAGAGCACGGCCCCCCACTTTCCCCGTGGCCCCGCCAGCGCACCGCTTAAAACCAGCGTGACGGAGGCAACCGCGAGCGTTAGGAAAACGACAAACCACCCAACCTGCCTGAGACTGAAGCCGGCAATCTCCTTGGCCATAGCCGCGTCGAACTGGACCGTCTGCAAATAGGCTTCCAATCCGGGGCGGGATGAGGCGTAAATAAGCCATCCCAACAGGCTGATGGCGACTGCGCTGACCGACGCGACAGTCCACCTCTTGTCGAAGAGGGCAGCCTTTGCCCACCAGTTTTTCAGGTGGCCGGACAGGCCGGCGAATGTCGCGGCTGGGATTTCCAAATACCGCCGCGTTAAGCCATGCACACCATAGGCGAACAGGATTACCAGCGACCAGTTGATTATGTAAATGAACTTGGCCGGATTGCGGATCGTTGAGAAGTAGGGCAGCGCATACAGGAATTGATAAAAAGGCGCGTGGCGGCCAAACGCGAGCAGCAATGAAACTCCGGCCACCGCGGCCCAGAACCAAATGAACTTCCGGTTCGCCAAGGTGAATGCCGAATCCTTTTTGCGAAATGACTGGGCCACCGCCCAGGCCGCGATGACAAACACCAGGACGCCGGCGTAACTGCCACCCCCGGCATGGCGGATGAACTGCACGTTGGGATTGGGCGGCTCTCCTTGTTTTCCTGATGAGAAGTACCTGTCCCACGCCGCGTCCCGTCCTACGGCACCCCAGTAATTGCCACCTCCCGGGGTGTCCATGCGGTAGCCGAACAAGCCCGGGATGATGAGGCTGAGCGTTTCCACTTTTGGCAAACTCCATTGCGTGGCCCAATCCCATCGTTGCGCCTTTGTCTCCGCATCCTGTTCGGTGCCGACGACGCCCTTGATCTGCGTGCCGACGAGTGTCACGAGCGTTTGCGTCGCGATGAATGCCGCGAACGCGGCGACTATCGCCATACGCCCGATTCCGCGTACCACTTTCAGCCAGGCCGGGCCTTCTTCCGTGAGCGACTGGAATAAGACAAAAGCGGCCACAAACAAGCTGAAGATTGCGCCGATGTCCGCCGCCTCCATGACGCCCAGTCCGACGGCCAAGCCCGCCAAAGCGTAGCTTACCCGCCGGCGAAAAGGCGAGGCTGCTGAGGGATTTGAAGCCAACAAGGCCAGGGCTAGAAAGTCCATGCCCAAGGCGATCGTCTGCGAGGCCACGCCCCAGCAGGCATTTGAAAAGAAGACTGAGTTAAGTGCCGCCGCCAGCGCGGCCAGAAAACAAGCTGACGACGCGAGCCTAAGTTGTCTGAAGAACACCCAAGCACACAGCCCCAGCATCAGTAACGCAACGGGCGGAAAAAACCTGGCGAAATATAGCGGCCCCAACACGAGCCGCAGCAAATTGGTCGGCATCAGGGATGAAATCCCCACGCCAAGGCCAAGCCAGTTAAGATCGTCCCAACAGCCTGAGAAACTATCGGGTAGCGCCAGCCACTGAGCTGTCCATATCCCAAGGGGGGCGTCATTGGAGAAATGGATTTTATCTGGGTCGAAGCTTGCGTGAAACAGGGCACATAAGATCAGCAATAGGCAGACTAGGAACAGGGCGAACCCGCGCCTGATCGAATTCTTTGGCGTTCGCAAAGGACGTTCTGATGACATATTGGTGACCACTTAGGGGATGGATCGAACTGCTGTTGCGGAAGGGTGACGAGCCATTGGAGCAAAGGCTGGAACAAAACATCTGACACTTGTTCGCATTTGCAGACAGCGTACGGAATCAACTGCGGCGAAGCAATCCAACAAAACACCCCTCCGCAAAGCGCGCCACGATGACGGGGCGCTTTTTGCTTTCATTTGTTCGTTTGTCCGATGGATAGTCTGAAAACGCATATGGGACTCGATTTGAACGCCGTTCAGTTCCTGCTCCGCGCTCACAGGCAAGGCGTCGCCTTTGAGAACGTGCTTACGATAGGACGATTGAAGCTCGACGTTTTCCCCGCTGCGTTGGTTGAATTGCTGCGCCGGCAGGGATTTGCTGCAGAACGTTTCCTCAAAGCAGCCCCTCAAACCGGCTACGCCGAACCGTTCTTCCGGTGTCTTGGTGCTAAGCACGTCTTTTCCCTGGATGCTTCGGACTACGAAGGGGCGTCCTTCGTTCACGACCTGAATCAGCCGGTTCCTGCCGAATGGCGGGAGCGTTTCGACGTTGTATATGACGGTGGCACGCTGGAACACGTGTTCAACTTCCCGCTTGCTTTGCGAAATTGCATGGAAATGGTGCGCACGGGGGGGCATCTGTTTTTGGACGCTCCGGGGAACAACTGGTTTGGGCATGGCTTTTACCAGTTTAGTCCGGAGTTGTTCTACCGCGCCTTGGCGGAGGAAAACGGGTACGAGGTAATCGAGATGATCGCACATGCCGCAGGGCCACAGGCCCGCTGGTACCGCGTAGCGGATCCAATGGCCGTGCAGTCGAGGGTGGAGTTGATTTCATACACGCTGATTCACTTGCTCGTTCATGCGCGGCGGAATCGCATTGTGGAGTTGTTTCGTCAGACGCCCCAGCAAAGCGATTACACCGTGCTGTGGCGCGACGCGACCACCGGCAAAAGGCCGACTGACGTTCCCGTCAGCAGCTTCGTCCGCCTCGCCAGCCGATATTTCCCTGGAGCGGTTGGCCTGTTTAAGGCCATCCACACGGGTTTTCGGTTTTACTCTTCGCATTCCTTGAGGAACCGTCGCTTCTTCGTGCCTATTGCAAAGGAATAGCGGTCTTCGGAGCACGCGCCGGCCAGCGAACAAGTGTAGTGACAGACGCTGGACACGCGCCGCCATTCGTGCCGATGGTGTTCAGGTCATCCCACGGGCCCATCATTGCCTGCGGCAGACGAAGCCACTCGGCCTTATAGGTGCCCAGCGGACCGTCGTTGGAAAAGTGAACCTGGCCGGGCAGAAAGCTCGGCCAGAAGCAGGCGACCAAGACGGCGACCAGACAAAAAAGAAAAAGGCCGAGTTGGGACACCGCTCCGGACGCCGCAGGGAGTCGTTTGTTCTCAGTCATAAATCCTGTACCGCTAGGTTTTCTCAGCGCGCCGGTTCACGAGTGCCCGATCCCCCTTGCGACCAGACCCTTATGATTTCTCATGTTGAATCGGAACCACCAACTCATTTCCAGCGAATCATTTGACCAGGTATCCGTCGGGCTCAAAAAAAACGACCCCGACACTTAAGCGGGTCATTTTGACATCCTTCCACAGAAGATCCCAGTACTCCGGTTTGTGCACTTCAACGATCCACCCAATCTTGTTGTCGAGCAGCCAGCGTTTGAATTCTTTTGATCTTAGGAACACTTCTTCATACCCCTCAATGTCCATTTTTATCAGGTTGGGCACGCCGTACTGTGCAGCGGCCTCCACGTAGGTAATCGAGGTCATCTTCTTCTCGCCCGCCACCAAGCTGTTGTCCGCAACCGCTGTGGTGGGTGGCTGGTACTTGATTGTTTCTACGCTGAAGGCGCGCGGAACGGTCGTCACTCGTGACGCAAGACCATTGCGTTCGGCACTGCGGCGAATGTAGGAAATCGCCTTGGGCGAGATGTCGAATGAAACCACACGCATGCCCAAGGAAGCGGCTCTCAAGGTGTAAAGCCCCGCATTGGCGCCCACATCCCAAAACAAACCCCGGCCCTTCTCCAGAACCACCGGAATGTTCTCATGCTCCTCAAGCGCCCCCCGTTGGGCATACCACACAAACGGATGGTCACGGGAATCAAAGTAGATATCCAAGCCGAAGACGCGCCGCTTCACGGGAAACGACGGCATGGTTTTATGCCACGCTTTCGCCAAGACGCGCCCGATTTGGCTCCTGATGAAAGCGCTCGTAATCCGAAGCCAGCCCACAGAAAACTTGGATCGCATTCGGTTCTAAAGATTTTCAGCCGAAACACTTTGCCTTGGCCTTCAAGGCCTTTGCGGTTCGCAAAGAAACAAAGCCGCAGTTAACGCTTTGAGCAGTATTCACAAGGCAGAGAAAATAGTCCGCTATTCAACACACGCAATCTTAATTAGTTGGAGCGCGCTCCCATAATTTGTCGCCTCCACTGGTTCGACCTTGCAATTGCCGCACGTAGTCCTACCATCTCGCCCCAGTGAACCGCGTGAAGCATACTCAAATCCATTACCCGGGCCTGCGCACGCTTGAGAACTTGAACTCCGTTGCCCGGCGCCCTCGAATCTTTCGCATGACACCGGCCTCCACTCTAACGGCAAAGCCGCGTCTCCCGAGTTAACACCCGTGGTATGGGACTCGATATAAATTCTGTTCGTCTCCTGCGCGGCGCACGCAAGCAAGGGATTTCATTCGGAAACGTGCTGACCGTGGGCGGGCTCGAGCTGAACGTGTATCCGGCCAAAATGGTAGGTCTGCTCCGCCAGCACGGATTGCCCGCGGAGGAGTTTGTCAAAGCCGGTCCGGAATGTGCCTTCGCGGAATCATTTTTCCGCGCGCTGGGTGCTTCCAAGGTTGCGGCGTTGGATTACTCGAATTACGAAGGCGCCGAAGTCCTCCACGACTTGAATCAACCAATTCCGGATGAACTAAAGGAGCGCTTCGACATCGTTTACGATGGCGTCACCCGCGAACACGTGTTCGATTTTCCGACGGCATTGCGAAATTGCATGGAGATGGTGCGACCGGATGGACGCCTCTATTCATACCCCGGCGAGTAATCTATGCGGCCATGGCTTCTACCAGTTCAGCCCGGAGCTCTTCTACCGCGCGCTTAACGCAACGAATGGCTTCGAGGTGGAACGGATGATCATGCGGGACCGGACGGGCGTTGGTATGAAGTCAGCGACCCGGAAACCATCTGCGAACGGGTGGAAATGATTACCTGCACTCCAATGCACCTGTTGGTGCAGGCGCGACGCACAAAAGCCGTGCCGATTTTCGCCAAGCCGCCCTTGCAAAGCGATTACACGGTGGCTTGGAAAAATTCCAAGGCCTCGACTGACACTCGCGCACCCGCCCGCAGCAGCCTCAGCAAAGTCCTGCCGGGCGTGGCCCGGTTGATTCACGTCGCCCGAACCGGCATGGAGTTTCACTGGCGACAATCACTACGCAACCGCCGCTTCCTCGCAGGTATTGGCCTGGTTGTGGAACCTGCGCCGGAACAGATCGAGAAGGCGATGTTGCGGCTTAAAGACCAATTCACCGCCTACTACGACGCTATTAACCACTTTCGTGCGATTTGGAACGCCGAGGCAGAAAGCTTCCACCGCAGGCGACTGTCTGAACTGTTGGGGAATTAACTGGTCGCAGTGCCGCTCTTCTCTTTGTGTGGGATCAAGCCGCTTGCCAACAGACCAGCCCAAGGCCATGGTGAGAATCAAAGGCCGCCCGATGTTTTACTGTGCCATCCGCTGGCGTAAGTTTCGCGGCACCGAGAACCTGGTCATCGGCGCGGCCTACCGAAACCAGAAAACCCTCTCCTACATTATTGAGTTCCGCATAAATAATGGATATGAGTTTACTCATTCCAAATCAATCCCTGTTTAGCGGCTTGCGCCAGACAAGCGCCCAGCAAGCTCTGCGATTGTTTGATATCGCAGAGCGCGTTC
>Ga0315289_10011622_pt1 | contig 12469 bp, 7 predicted proteins | sample YL17G11_40_MG_FD_203452 | JGI IMG/M metagenome (GOLD analysis project Ga0315289, IMG submission 203452) | Sediment microbial communities from Yellowstone Lake, YNP, Wyoming, USA - YL17G11_40 | ecosystem: Environmental > Aquatic > Freshwater > Lake > Sediment | place: USA: Wyoming | collected...
GTATCAGTAATAAGTTGAATGAAGTGATGAAGGTTTTGACCATAATAGCAACCATATTCATCCCTCTTACTTTCATAGTAGGTATCTACGGAATGAATTTCGAATACATGCCGGAGCTTAAATGGCGTTGGGGTTATTTTGCTATTTTATTGGTAATGTTGATTGTGGGCATTGGAATGCTGGTTCAGTTCAGAAAGAAAAAATGGTTATAAAAGAGAGTTTGATTTTTGTAGCCGCAGGCTTCAGGGACTGTTGAAAAAGTGGTTTTGGAGTGCAAAAGCTTGTCGGAGCGAAGCGGAGATCCCGCTTTGCGGGGCTTTTGCGGTTTTTAAGTTGGTTCGGGAATTGGATTTCCCGAACCAATTCCGTGCGGGTCACCAGGATTCCCCGCCTTTGGCGGGGAAAATTCTCCCGCGGAGCGGGATCTTGACGACAATTCCCGCACGAACAAGATGGTTTTTCAACACGCCCTTCAGCCGGCGGGTTTTAGTGATGCATCGGGAATAGTCTTAATATCTCCCGAGAGGCGGCGGAATTCCCGATGCTCTGGATATTTGCCTTCAGCATTTCCTTTACCGTGAATTCTAATGCCTAAGTATCTGAACTCCCACTCCAAAAAGAAGGTCAAAAAATTGACTCCTCTGTTTATGCATTCGGGACCCTCCCATATGTCTTGTAATAACCATATTGTAGTCAACTTCTATGAAGAATAGAACCTTTTTCGTCAAGTATTGTATCCCGGCTCCGGGCACTAAACTTAAGCCCTTGTTTCGAGTTTTTACTTGTGAACTTCCTATAAACGTGTGTATATCTTCCATCACATAAGCGCCAATGCCTAATTTAAGAAAGGGTGAGTCCTTTGTTCTTTTGAAAATATACTTTCCATACAAGTTACCTCGAACAAAAGACCAATCTGTATATGTCCAGTAATGATATATCCAAGAAGAATCCCCAGTACCACTCCGACAGATGCTGTGCTTAAAATCGACTGTTTGGACAGAGCCTCCGATGGCCCAGTTTGGCAAAACCTGATACTCAACGCCTCCACCCCAATTAAAGCCAACTTTAACTCCTTGGCTAAACTCTCCGATGGGGAAAGATGCTCCACCTATCCCAGAAATAATTAACTTCTTATCTGGATTACAAGGACATGCATAACTTTCAGAAAACAAAATTCCAAAAGAAATAAGTAAAGTGAGCAACTTTTTGACCAGTCCCGCAAGCCTTTTATAACTCATATGAACTCCCTTTGTAATTCATAGGTAATACGAATTCCAATGCTTTCCAGCTAACACCACAATCCCCCGTGGACATTGAGCACACTGCCAGTTATGTAATTCGCTTCATCAGAAACTAAGAATATAACGGCGTTGGCAATATCTTCGGGTTTTCCTAATCTTCCTGTTGGAACTTGCTTGGGCATGTCTTTTTTCATATCCTCTGTATATTCATCTGTCTGTATAAATCCCGGATTGATCACATTGACCCGGATTCCGTTTTTTGCCTCTTCTTTGGCTAAGCTCTTTGAGAAAACGACCACACCGGTTTTAGCTACCGCATAAGGGCAGTTTCGAAGATAACCTTGGGTTCTCTCCGCATTGGGTGCCCCAATATTTACGATGTTTCCCGATTTCTGTTTTCGCATGATCGGAATCACAGCTTTGCAACAGTAAAAGGTGGAATTGAGGTTGGAGTTTATGATCTGGTGCCATTCTCCAATGGTGGTGTCATAAATTGATTTATAAAGAAAAGGTCCCACGTTGTTGACCAATATGTCAATCCTACCGAATTCCGACATAACCTTTTTTACCATCTCCTCCACATCGGCAAAATTTGAAACATCACATTGAATTGAGATCGCCTTTCGTTCCCCGCCTTTGGCGGGATTTTCAATCATCTTTTTGATTGATTCCACAACCTCGTCTGCGGCCCGACTGTTGGATTTGTAGTTGATCACCAAAGAAGCACCCGCCTCAGCTAACTTGAGAGCAATGGTCTTTCCGATTCCCCGCGAGCTTCCGGTCACCAATGCCACTTTATTTTCTAAAGACATCTTGGTTCCTTACTTATATATGGTTCCCCCAGTTGGGGCTGGGGTTGAACCCCAGCCCCACTTCAAACAACGCTACAACCCTCTCTGGACATTAGGCTTTTAAGGGCAACCGGGCGGCGGTCCACCGATGAATAGATAGTTGAGTAGATAGACGAGATCACTAACATCAACCACCCCGTCACAGTTGGCATCGCCACCAATTAGAAAGGAAATGCCGCTCATCTCCACATCATCCGACACCGATTCCATTCCTACTAGGCCTACTAACCCCCCTACCATATATACATGCCCGTTTTTCTGGTCACACCCAGCACCGTTAACTGGGTCAAGCAATGTATCAGATTCTAAAGACCAGGGATCTAGAGTGCCATCTGGATTTATTAAAGCTTTCTCAACAGTGTTATACCTGCCACCCCCCTCTAAGGCAAGCCCTCCGAAAGCGTATAGGTATCCATTCAGGACGGCTCTACCTGGGGTGTCTGAACGCAACACAGTCATTGATGATGTATAACTCCATGCGCCCAGGCTCCCATCAGGATTTATTTTGGCATATTCAACAGTAGCAGTGGCGCCTCCCCAATCGGACCCTCCAAGCACATAAACATACCCATTGTAGGCTTGGCCTGAGGGTTGCCATCGAACGCTTTGCATTGAGCTGGTGTATGACCAATTCCCCAAAGTGCCATCGGGATTTATCTTCGCATACTCTACCGAGTTTAGCCTCTCTCCTGAGCCAAGAGACCCACCCATTATGTAAACATAACCTTGGTATTCAGCAAAGGCAAAAGCCTCCCTCGCCTCTAATACAGGAGAGGTTAGCTGCCAGGGTTGTAGGGTTCCATCTGGATTAGCCCGGGTATATTGGACAGCATTGGTATGATGATAATTTTGGATAGCTCCGGCGATAACATAGATGTAACCATTTTTGCTGACTGCACCGGCTCCAAAAACCGGAATCAGAAGAGTGTCTGATTCCAAAACCCATTTTTCCAATGTTCCATCATTGTTTATTTTTGCTCTCTCCACGGTGTTATAAACCGTTGACCAAGTGCACCCTCCTATGAAGTAAATATAGTCCCCGCAGATAACCGCAGGACCCGAAGCTCTTGGAAAAACCATTGAACTGGTATATCTCCAAGGACCCAAATCACCCTTTCCCTGGAAAACAGAATTCACTAAGTCCGTCACGGCTTTTAAATCTGGCTGGTTTTGAGCGAAAATATTGTCCGCAAAAACGTAGAGAAAAATTAAGCAGATTATCGAGCAAGCTAAAATTTTCTTTCTCATAGTAAAAACCTCCTGAACAAAACAGTTCATTTAGTAAAGCTATTGTGATAATTTTGTTCTCCACTGATCCAGGCGCGACAGGATTGCAAAACGTTGATCTATCAATCTTTTTTGTGGTCAAGGAAAGTGACCACCTTCGCTGAAGAAAAGGATAGTTAAAAGTCCCATTTTCTAACTTTCGTTAGTTGGTCAGGGGTGCCCTTCCCTCGGACTGAGTCCCTCGGGACGAAGTCAGGGTGAATCCCTTTCCTTCGACCTGAGGTCTTCCTTCGACATCCCGCCAAAGGCGGGAGACGAAGTGCCGGACCGAAGGGCAGGATGAACCCCCACCCCTGACCTTTTCATAAATGGTTCAGGGTAAGGGCACCTTGAACCAACGATGGTACCGCCCCCTCACCTTAATCCTCTCCCCAAAGGGGAGAGGAAAGTTCCTATTGCTAACCTATTTTTTTCCCACCGGCATGATCGCCAATGGCTCCTCCTTTATTCCCAGAACCTTCTTCACCTTTTCGTCCTCAAAGGCTCCCATGAAGACGGTTCCCAAATTCAGGGTTTCGGCCTGGAGATATATATTTTCCGCTACCGCACCTACCTCCATATGCACATACTGAATCCCTCGTTCTTTATACTTCTTCATGGTTCTTTCATAGACTGCGGTGATGACGAAGGTAGCAGGCGCTTTTGTGATCTCATCCTGATATAATGATGCCTCGGTGAGTTTTTGCCTTAGATCGCCATCGGCTTTTTTAGTGATGATATGCTTTACCGGATCATAATGATAAAGACCGGGCTTAAGTCCTTTGACCTCTCCTGCGACCACATAAATCTCCAGAGGATACAAAGCCCCGGCAGAAGGAGCGGTTCTGCCGCCCCATTTAACGGTTATCCCTTGAGCAGACCATAAAAGCTGGGAGATCTCTTCTATGCTCAAAGAATCTTCTTCATAATCTCTCACCGACCTCCGTTTGGAAAGAGCTTCTTCCACACTGGTCTTGCTTGACAATTTGGGTTCAGGAAGTTTAAACGATTCCTCCCCAGAACTATCTTTAAAAGATTTCGATGCTTTCATTTCCTCTCCTCCTGTGGTGAGCCCTTCAACTTCGTTCAGGATAAACGAAGTCGAACCATTTGTCAGGTTTTTCTCCTCTGCCAAAATGGGTGTGGTATTCTTAAGAAACAAAAGAATTACCCATCCTGCAAAAAGAATAGCGAGAGAGAAAATAGCCAATTTGGTGCTCTTTTCCATCTTAGACTCCTTTTAAAAGTTTACAGTAATCGAAAAAGTTTCTTGTTGTCAATATATTGAGGAAGATGAAGGAGGTCAAGTTTTTTCGAAAAATGGTCTGCCGGATACTACAACCCGTTGGGGTAGGGTTAACGGTATGGAAAAGAATTTTCAAGCTCAGGGTTTTTTCGAGTATCGAATTCCAAATTTCGAGCCTCGATACGAGCATCGCCAACGACAACCGAGCATCGATTTATCAGCTACTAATACAGAAGCACAAAATTCTTTTACATTCTTCTTAATCTTCCCTCTCTCCTAGGGGGAGAGGGTTAGGGAGAGGGGCAGTATGGTATCAGAAATGATGGCGTTTGTATTAACTTTCACAAGACCTCTTTTAGCTTGCCAAGACAACCCGAAAATGTTAGATTTTATCACAAAAGATGTTTGATTTGACTAAATGAATTTTTAGGATATATCATCAACTCTTTAAGGGAGTGAATGCAAAATGTTAGCCATGATCTTGAATGAACCAGACCTGATAGAAAACAATCCTCTCAAGTTAGTGGATATCGAAAATCCCAAACCAGGTCCTCATGAAATTCTGGTCTGCGTGCAAACGTGTGGAATCTGCCACACCGACCTTCATACGGTGGAAGGAGAGCTTGATCTTCCCAAAAAGCCGGTGGTTCCAGGACATCAGGTCGTAGGACTGGTCGAAAAATTAGGGGAAGGCGTAAGCCGATTCAAAGAGGGGGATCGTGTGGGCATGGCTTGGCTTTATTCCACCTGTGGAAGGTGCTCATATTGCCACCAGGGTAAAGAGAATCTTTGCGAAAATGCCCGATTCACCGGGTATCATGTGGATGGTGGCTATGCCCAATACAGTGTTATACATGAGGACTTTGCCTATCCCATTCCAGATAGGTTTTCGGCAGAAGAAGCCGCCCCGTTGCTCTGCGCCGGGATTATAGGTTACCGTGCATTAAGGTTGAGTGAAATAAAGCCTGGACAAAAACTCGGCTTATATGGATTCGGGGCTTCGGCTCACGTTACCATCCAGGTTGCAGTTCACTGGGGTTGTAAGGTATATGTTTTTTCCCGTAGCAAAAAACATCAGAAATTGGGGGAAGATTTAGGTGCAGTCTGGAGCGGAGAGTCCAGCCAGCCCCCTCCCCAGAAGCTGGACCGTGCCATAATCTTTGCACCAGCCGGAGAAATAGTTTTAGAGGCCTTAAAAGCTTTGGACAAGGGTGGCACACTGGCTTTGGCAGGAATCTATATGACTCCTATCCCCCAGATGGATTATACGGAACATCTTTATTACGAGAGAACGGTTCGAAGTGTCACCGCCAGCACCAGAAAAGATGGAGAGGAACTACTTCAGATTGCTCAAGAAATTCCCATCCGCACCCAAACCACCTCATTTCCCTTAGAGGAAGCAAATAAGGCTCTTCTGTTGCTCAAACAGGGAAAGATCAATGGAGCTGGAGTTCTGAAGATTCCCACAATGTAATAAAACGTCGATGGCGCTACGCAACCTTTCGTTGATAAGGGACGCCCCTTTATTATCGCAAAGATGACATCGCGGCGGGGGTCAATGCGAGGAAAAAGCTAACGGTAGGGGTAAGAATCTTTGCTTTCATTTCACCCAAGGTGGGACCCAAAGAGAAACCCTGCCACTTCAAAACCAATTGCCCCACAAAGAATTCTATGCATCCTTCCCAAATATGTCTCCCCGTTTCACCGTTATAAAAATATGTGAACGGCGGCGATAATTTTGCTTGACTTATTTGGAAATTATATTAATTTATATAAAGAGGATATGAGTTTCGTATTTAAAAAGAGGATTTGATCCTCTTCGACCAGGAATTTGGGGCTGGAGGAAACAAAAAAAACGTAATGTGAAAATCAGGTGGTAGGAGTGTTTTTTGTTTTTAAAAGAAGCAAAATGATTTATCCGCAATCGAAAAACAATTTAACCAAAACACTTTTAGGAGGAAGGATCATGAAAAGTGTTAAAATCTTTGGTCTGATTCTCCTCTTCTCCCTATTGGTGATCTTGGTGCCTCGCATAGGTGTGGCTCAGGATCGCTCCAATCAAGGGACAGGGGAGAATTGTACTTGGACTGCTGGGAAGACCTCGGTATCGGAGCTTCCGCCCGAGCAAAGGGAGAAACTTCACGGTTTGATACTCCCTGAAGGGTATTGGGAGATGTGGGAAAAACTTCCGAAGTTTGAGCCCCACAAAGGACTAACCTATCCCACGCGCTTTGACTGGCGTGATTCCAACGTGGTAACCCCGGTCAAGGATCAAGGACAGTGCGGAAGTTGTTGGGACTTTTGTGCTGTGGCGTCGTTAGAGGCTATGGTGAAGAGATATGGTGAGGTGGTGATGGATCTCTCAGAACAGCAGGTGCTTTCATGTAAGACCCAAGGCTACGGCTGCGATGGAGCTAATCCAGACTTAGCTTATCAGCTCTTTCAAAGTCCTGGCGCAGCCAAAGAGGAGTGCATGCCCTATCAAGCTAGGGACGATATTCCTTGCACTCAGAATTCTTGTCAGAAATGGGCAAAAATCTCGAACTACGCTACGGTAGCCAACAATGTAAACACCATTAAGGACGCCATCTTAACTCACGGGCCGGTGTCATCGCTATTTGCCGCTTGCGATACTTTCGACTCTTATACTGGTGGATGTTACGATTACCCATGTTTTACCACTAACCATTGCGTCGCGATTATTGGTTGGGATGATACTATATGTGGCGGTCAGGGAGCCTGGATAGTAAAGAACAGTTGGGGCACAGGCTGGGGTATGAATGGCTTCTTTTATGTAAAGTGGGGGGTAGCCTCGGTAGGTAGTGGGGTTGAGTATCCAAATTATATCTTTCACCGACCTTATGTCCGCTTGTTGAGTTTTGGGGTAAGCGACTCGGCCGGAGGAAACGGGAATGGCCGACCTGAACCAGGAGAGACGGTTCGTATGGATTTTACCCTGAAAAATCTTTGGTCTCCACTGGGGAATGCTCGAGTGACTCTCTCTGCGGATACCCCAGGCATAGTAATTACTGATAATTATTCTAATTTGGGCAATTTGGCTTCCAAGCAGATTAAGGATAATTCTTTAGATCCGATGCAATTTCAAGTGCCCTCCAATTTCCCACCCAGAAGGGTTTACTTCACCTTTCACGTTGCCGGGGATTCCGCACCTGGTGTGACCTATCACATGGATACGACAGTGGAGGTATGGGTGGGCCAGGCGGAGATCCTTTTGGTCGATGATGACTCCTCCGGGACTGGCTACGGCAATTATGAGAGCTACTATATCAATGCTTTTGATTCTACGCGTATAGTGTACGACATCTGGGACAAGCGGGCAAAAGGGGATTATGCCTTCTCGCTTTCCAAATACAAGATATTAGTCTGGTACACTGGGGACCACAGAACCTCCATTTTCACCTCAGCAGACATAGAGAGCTTGATGTCATTTTTAGATAATGGGGGTAGACTATTTTTGACCAGTCAGGATGCCGCAGAAGCCCTCTATAGCTCCGGGGTTCCTTTAGACACGCTCTTTCTAAAAAATTATCTGCATTGCAGGTTTATTAATGCTAATTGTACTCAACGTCTGATTATGGGGGAGCCTCTAGATACCGTGGGGGATACCTTGTACATACAGGCTTACGGAGTGGGGAGTGCTGAAAACCAAACCTCGAAAGATGTCCTTCTGCCAGACGGCTCAGCTATCACGGTTTTGAAATATGCCAAGTCTGGATGGAATCGGGTTGACTCCGTAGCTGGGATCAGGTATGCAAACAGCGTAAACCACAGTAGGGTGGTCTTCTTTGGGTTTGGGTTTGAAGGGATGAACCCATCCGGGGAGGAGTATCAAGGGCAGCTATTTTCCATGCCGCATTTTGTGATGCACAGGGTTATGGAGTGGCTTAAAACTGCGGATTACATTTTTGGGGATGCTAGTGGTGATCGGATAGTGGACGTATCGGATGTGGTTTGGTTAATGAATTATCTGTTCGCCGGGGGACCTCCCCCTAGCCTTATGGCGGCTGGGGATGCCAACGGTGATTGTGTGGTTGACGTGTCGGATGTGGTTTGTTTGCTGAATTATCTCTTCGCACACGGACCCGCCCCTCAAGAGGGTTGTGCCTAAATGCAGTGATCCGTAATCAGTGATCAAAAAAAAGCCCCGCCAAAGGCGGGGCTTTTTTTGTCTATGGGAGAGAGAATGGATGAAAAAGTTTGCATATAATTTGAAATCGACTTGCATAGGCAAGAAGCAAATTTTTGTCAAACCCATTTACTGGGCAAAAATTATACAAACATTTTGTTGATTCGCTTTGGTGATAATTCATTGTATATAAATCTCTTATAATTTTCTTTCCTGTCCCGACTTTCCAAAAACTTCTTGTGTAGACCCTCTCTTTAATTAACCTCTTCACTGGCATCGGGCTTGCTCTCAAGCATATATGAAAAATTATTTGATCCTATGGATCCAGAATTCGGAGAGCAAAACGGTGAGAAAAAAATTACAGGTCGCTTTTATATCTCTGTGGTTGTTTTTCCTTTTTAAATCTCCTTTTTTGCTTGGCGGAAATATCAGCCCTAATCTAGAGCTAACTTTGAGCAAATTAAAGGGGGATGAGTTTGAATCATGTCTCTTGGTAATGAAAAACCAGGTCAACACCGAGCCAATAAATTATAAACTGAATCTGCAATCTGCCACTCGAAAAGAAAGGCACAAAGAGATTTTGAAGACTCTTAAAAACGAAGCCTCTTCTTCACAATTTGAGATCATAAATTATCTCCATGAGAAAGTCAAACAAAAAACTGTCAAGGAATTCAGAACCTTCTGGATAACGAATTCGATTTTCCTTTCTGCGACCAAAGATGAAATAAAAAAAGTCGCCTCTCGGAATGACGTAGAAACGATTTATGAGAATTATCCTATCAGCTTAGTTGATCCTGTATCAATTGAGAAGTCGTCCAACAGCCCGGCGGAAAAAGAGAGGTGCTTTTCCGCCATTGGGGTCCGGGAAGCGTGGAATATGGGATATAATGGTAAAGGGAGGTTGGTGTGCAATTTCGACACGGGGGTGGATGGGGATCACGAAGCTTTATCCTCCAATTGGCGGGGGAAGTGTGGTGGATCGGTTTCGGCTTCTTGGTTTGATCCTAATGGATCCGATTTTCCCAAGGACAAAAAAGGGCATGGAACCCATACTATGGGGATCATGGTGGGGGTCTCCGAAAACGACACTATAGGGGTCGCTTTTGGAGCGCACTGGATCTCAGCCGCGGTGATTGATCAGGGAGCTTCCCTCTCCCAAACCATAAGTGACATCCTCTCCGCTTTCGAGTGGGCCATAGACCCGGATGGCAATCCGGAAACCATAGATGATGTTCCTGACGTGATCAACAATTCTTGGGGAATTCCGCCCGGATTCAAACCCGCCTGTGACCAGACCTTTTGGACCGCCATAGATAATGTGGAGAATGCCGGAGCCGCAGTCATCTTTGCCGCGGGAAACGAAGGTCCCAATCCTTCCACCTTAAGAACGCCGGCTGATCGGATCACCTCTCCTTTAAACTGTTTTTCCGTGGGGGCCATAGATGCCGATAGCTTCGGTTATCCGGTGGCTTCCTTTAGCTCCCGGGGACCTTCCGGATGCGATGGCCAGACTAAAAAACCGGAGGTCTGTGCGCCGGGGGTAAAAATTCTATCATGTTATCCCAATAACCAATATTACCTGATGAGTGGAACCTCCATGGCCGCTCCTTTTGTGTCCGGGGCGGTGGCGATTCTGAGGCAATACAATCCCGATGTTACAGTAAATGAAATCAAGCAGGCGCTCTTAGAATCTGCATCAGATTTAGGTCCACCGGGCGAAGACAATAGTTATGGCTGGGGTTTGATAAACGTAAAGAGAGCTTTGGAGCTTTTGCCCAAGCCCGATTCCCCTAATCTCTGCCTAGAGGATTTCCTTATCGATGGTGGTGATACTCTCCAACCCGGAGATCCTGCCAATATAATCGTCCACTTAAAGAACACTGGAAGAGACGTGGAAGACGTTTTTGCCATCCTTTCCACCTCTGATTCCTTGACCCCGATCACAAAAGATAGTGTCTATTTTGGAAAGATAACCAAAGGAGAAGAAGTCTCCAATGCCACCTGCCTATTTCAGGTGAGCTTCGATGAAAACATGCCCCCGGGAAGAAAGGTCAATTTTCTATTAAATGCAGTGGGGCAAAATCCAGAATATTTTTGTGAGTTAGAATTTTCCGTAACCGTGGGAGCACTTCCCCCTTACTCCCTCGCAAATCACGATGCGGGAAATTTCGTTTGCACCATCTCCAATTTCGGGCAATATGGCTTGGGGGATTACTCTTTTAATCCCTTAGGGGGAAAGGGATTTGTTTATCCGAAAAATGGAAGGGACCTTTTATATGAAGCCTCCTTTATGATTGGCAAAAGCCCGGATCAGGTCTCGGATGGAGCCAGGGGTGGTGATGGTAAAGTACCAGATCGGGATTTTGAAGTATTTCCTGGGGGTGAGTTAATCTTAAATACTCCGGGGACTGTTTCCGATCAGGATGGATTTTGTGTATTTTCAGACCTGGGTGCAAAAGCTCCACTGGGTTTGAAAATCGTCCAGAAGAGCTTTTCCTACAAGGACCCAGAAAATGATGATTATCTCATATTGGAATATGTTATTCACAACTATAACCAACCACCGGTCGAAAATTTTTATGCGGGACTATTTTTCGATTGGAATATTCCCTTGAGCTCGCCGGATGACGACCAGATTGGATTTGACTCCACATTGTCTCTCCCTTATCAGTATGATTCCAAAACCGACTTGTATCTGACCATTGTTCCCCTTAAGACGAATTATGGAATTGAGCTCATAAGCTCCTCCGTTAATTTTTTTACACCCATAGACAACTCTTTATGGTTATATGATGGATTCACAAAGGAGGAGAAATATCTTTTTTTAAGCGGACAGATAGCCGCAAATTCTGATTCGGGAGCAAAGGATTGGTCACAGATTGCCTCCTGTGGCCCTTTCAATTTAGCTCCCCAAGAAAGCATGGTGGTGGCTTTTGCCCTTGTGGGCGGAGAAGGCTTAGCCGAATTTCAAGCCCATGTGCTTTTGGCAAAGGAAAAATACCAGAGCATAAGCACGAACATAGAAAACGATGACGACAAGAGCCACCTGCCTGAGAATTTTTACCTGAGTCAAAATTATCCTAATCCTTTCAACCCTTCCACCACCATCCCGTTCGAGTTGAGAGAAGAGACCAGAGAGTTAAGAGCTTTCCATCCCACCAGAATCAACGATAGATTTTTTACTCCACCCAACTCGGAGACCTCCGCTATCCATACTTCTCTGAAAATCTATAATATCAGAGGGCAACTGGTAAAGACTCTTTTTGAAGGCGATCTGCCGGCCGGGAGGTATGAAGTGATGTGGGATGGAAAGGATGAAAGCGGAGCTCCGGTCGCCTCCGGCGCCTATTTGTATAGGCTGAAAACAGGACAAGCCACAATTACTCGAAAGATGATCCTCCTGAAATAAAGTTTTCCCGCTCCCCGAAAAAGTCTCTGCCTGATTGCAGTAGGAATAGCAGGTTGTCTAAAAACCTCGACTTCGGTAGCCGCAGGCTTCAGGGCGTGTTGAAAAACTCTTTTGTTCGTGCGGGAATTGTCGTCAAGATCCCGTTTCGCGGGAGATTTCCCGCACGATACTGGTTCGGGAATTCCAGGGACTGTTTCCCAAATCATTTTTCTTTCTTTAAAAGAGGTGCGGTATTATATTGATGTGAGTTTAATGGCACTATACGGATAGCACTTCAAATGAGGAGGGAAAAAGCCATGATGGGTCGGA
>Ga0315289_10011623_pt1 | contig 12468 bp, 20 predicted proteins | sample YL17G11_40_MG_FD_203452 | JGI IMG/M metagenome (GOLD analysis project Ga0315289, IMG submission 203452) | Sediment microbial communities from Yellowstone Lake, YNP, Wyoming, USA - YL17G11_40 | ecosystem: Environmental > Aquatic > Freshwater > Lake > Sediment | place: USA: Wyoming | collected...
AAGGGTTTTATTTAGAAAAAGGTTACATTTTATGCGCTGGATATATTGGTAACGGCCCTGCATCTGTCTCAGGTGGTTTGAGTTCTTCAGGAATTACAATCTGGGCTCAAGGCGGTTTTTATTAATCGTGGCGCGGAAAAAAGGATCTGATAATTTCGGATTCAATAACTACAAGGCTAATAAGTCCGTAGAATCGCCGCGCACAGTTAGGGGTTCGGATAGTCAACGTGAACTTATAACTCCACTTCCTTTTAAAAGAAGGTTTAGACCGGCTACAGGTACAAAAGATTTTAGTCTTTTAAGTGAATACGACTATGCGTCACTTTGGGCTCGTTGGCGCCGTGGATATGAACTCAGTATGTATTCGCAGCAGGCTTATGACGGCCTCATGTACTCGTTTAAATACTTTCCGACAGGAACTATCGGTGCTGGTGCCTATGTGCCTGGTGCCTGTTTTATGTACCCATCCACCCGCACTGATATGCGTATGTGGATGGTTGGAGTACGCCCGCGAGATTCTTTTAACTTTTTGAACTTTGGTTACGCAATTTCGGCTGTAACTCAATACAACGAATCCACTTATGCAGTTCAATTAAATACTCGATTTGGCGCACCTATTTCTTTTTTTACTGGAGAAGTTGTATCTAATAGATTTAATGCGGACGGTACCGAAAAACAATACGGATATAACAATTACACCATCACTGCCGTAGGTGTTAATAACGTACCTAGAACGCCTAGTTACGCCCCTGTTTTTAATACTCTGTTTATTTCCGTTACAGCGGATAACAGTTGGAGCGTGGTTGACGCCACCACTCTGGCAGTTCCGGCTACAGGACCGCCGTTAGTAGGAGAGTATTTTACGACTGAAATGCGTGCTCAGTGCACATGCCCTGACTTTTTAAACAGGGAAAATTTTAATTTATATGCAATTTCTTTACGACAACGTTATCCGTTTACTCGCGTACAGAACTTAGATCCGGGATTTTTTGATGCCGGTCCCGATCAAACTAACCGTTTAGTTGACGCACAAGATAACCCTGGATATGCTCGCGCATTTGGTTTTATTTATTTGCGTCAAATTTACAATATTCCTTCTATTAGTGAGCAAAGTTATTCAGATCCAAATCTTTATTACTACCAACCCAAATGGTGTAAGCACATTTATGCGGCTATGTGGGATATGCAAATTAGGTATAACCAAGGAGACGCAACTAAACCTTGGCTGCATCAACCTAACGATGAGCCTATGAACGAATATTATCGTGAAAAATTTGACATAGATTTAAAAAAACAATTTGAATTTTTAAAACGCGAGAAAGACCTTGTGTGGTGGCAGCGGTATAGCCCCACGATAAATGACATGCCTGCTCGGGTAACGTATCCGGATATGTATAACATGATGTCAAAAACATTAAATGTTGGCGGATTAGAAGCTGTAAGTCAAATGTATCCTCAGAATTTTGAAATGTTTACAATTCCTGAATATGATCCGTTTGCCCCTGTTAATTTTCAAAATCTCGCTGTTTACGATGGCGGTACTTATTTAAATGCAAATCCCGTACTTGAGCCTGTTAATATACTGGACGGATCTACTTATAAAAACGGCACTCAGATTCCGCCAGCAGCGTATTCCCTTAACGGAGGTATTTATTAATGACATCAACACCTGTTATCCTGCTTTCAAAGCGGTCTGGTTTATCTTCAGATAGACCAAGTGGCACTATTTTACAGGGCGGAGAATTAGCGCTTTGTTTCGGTGCAGCAGATCCCGGTCTTTACTTTGAAGATTCTGCTGGTGCTGTCCGAAAAATCGGCCCCAGTAGCTATGCAGCAACAGCACCTAACTCAACACCCGCTGGTTTGTCAGGTAACTCCACAGGTGAACTGTGGACGGATAGTTCGACACCAGATTATTATCTAAAAGTTTGGACAGGATCAACGTGGTCAAAGATCAGCGCAGGTTTTGCTGATACCGCTGCTGCAGCTACGGCTACGTTTGCAATTCAAGCCGGATCAGCATTTATCGCATCCGGGACCATCGTGGCATCCGGAGCTTTAACTGCAACTATTTCGTCCGGTACTATTTTGGCTTCGGGTGCCATTACTGCTCGTAGTGCAACTCTTGCATCGGGAGCAATTTTGGCCTCTGGAGTTATTCAGGGATCTACTGTTGTTCTTAGCGGCCTTCCATCACCGACAACTCAACCTTCAGGTTCTCTGTACTACCAAGTACAACCTTCGGGTGCTTTTGCCGCCGGGATGTATGTCAGAGCAACTAACACGTGGTTGTTGGTCTAACTCCGAAGTGTTGCTTTAAGGAACCATGAGGCTTTAAACATGGCTTTAACAAGGTCAGCCATGTAATTTTCTACATCGGGTGCTCCGACTTCTTTGGCAAGACAACCAACATCTTTGGCAGTCATACCGCCAAGTTCAAGATTTTTTAAATATACCGTAAGCATCTCACGAGTTTCGTAAGATTTTACGTTGTTAAAATTTTTGTATGCGTCAGCTAACCCGCAAGCACACATAGGCATTAAATAATCCATCGAACGAACAAATTCGCCGATAGTATCAAACTGCTCAATGTGATCGTTATATTGATCGTTTAAAAAATTATGAATAGATAGGAATAGAGGCCCTTCAACATTTAAATGAATTAAATGCGATTGTAGATACAGTTGATTTACGTAGGAACCCAGGGATACCAGTTCGTGGATCAAGTCCTCGACGGATGCCCTGGGTGCCGCTTCCCGCTCCTCTAGAGCCGGCATTTCCTGCATATCAGCAGGCTGCGGTGTGGATTCAAAGGAGCCGGAATACGTCATTGTTTAGAAAGAACAAACTGCCAGCGTGGGCGCAGACTCGTCTGTATCTACTTTAGCGTTAGAGGTGCTCTGAAGATATTCTTCAAGAGCGTTTTTGTTTACCCGATAAAGGGATTTTGCACCGTTGGGCTGCAAGTTAACGTAAACAGTCTTAGGCCAACCACCAAGTTGATTGGATTCCGACAGAGCAATACGTTTCCGCACAAAACCAGAACTGCAATTAAGAAGTTCAGCAGTTTCGGCGATGGTAAGAAGGGCTTTACCGTCCGACATTGTGTACGCGGAAGAAAATGTAACGGATGTATATTAGCTCTATTTGCTGTATGAGCAACGAAATACCGTAGCTCAAATATGGTCTTAAGATTTCGATCAGCTAGTATCTAGATGTACGGGTTGAACTTATGACGATTCGATTAGCTGGTGAGATTTTTAAAGGGTATAACAAGCCCAAGCGGGACGTCCAAAGTGGTAAAGAATTTTCCGTGGCAGCGAAAGAAGGTGATACTGTGCGTTTAGTGCGCTTTGGTGATCCTAATATGGAGAACAGAAGTGATGAGCCTGATCGCAAGCGTGCTTTTCGTTCTCGTCACAGCTGCGATGAACCCAAAAGCAAGTTAACGCCAGGTTTCTGGTCCTGCAAGGCTTGGTAGTAAATAAATATTAAAAAAATTAAGGGACCTAGCTTTTTCTCCAAGCAATCCGCTAGAGCTAGACTTTAGATAGCTAGCTCAAGCAAATGGCTTCTCACATGTCTGATGAGTCTACTAGTGTCTCCTGCGGCTTGACGTTAGAAGATGAGTTTGTACTGACACGCATTCGTACAAAAGCTTACACATTAGTCAATAAAGAGCGTGATCAATTTTTATGGACGACAGTTTTTCGACTAATTTGTCGCGAACGAGCTTATAAAACAGTTATGCAGGAAGTAGGTGTAACTGTAGATACTAATATGAATCTATTTGACGATGAAGAATTTAAAGCTAATGAAGAATAATGTTTAAAGAAGCTCTAAACTGGTTTATACGTGTGTAGATGTAGCGCAAAAAATGCCCGCTGATTATCGCGCTATTGCTAAACAAAAAGCTGAAAAATATGGCTTATTGCCTGATGTTTTTCTGCGTCAAATTCAGCAAGAATCTGGTTTTAATCCAGGGGCAGTAAGTGAAGCTGGTGCTTTAGGTATCGCTCAAATAATGCCTTCCACCGCTCGTGGTTGGGGCGTTAATCCTCGTGATCCGGTAGCTTCTTTAGATGCTGCTGCTCAAAATATGGCAGCTTACATCAAAACTTATGGCGGAAAATCCAGTAACGATCCTGTAAAAGTACGATCAGCTTATGAAAAAGCACTACAGGCATATAATGCTGGTCCTGGTAGTGTCGGTCGTTATTTGCCAGACGAAACTAAATCTTATATTTCAAAAATTATCGGCCCAGATAAATTTAGTTTTACAGATGCCCTAGGTGCAAAGGCAGCTCCCGCAGTTGATACTGGTGCAGTTAGTGTAGGGCCCCCTTCCCCTGCTTCTCTTCCTCGTTTTGACTTTAAGAGTGCTCTTGATAACATTATCAAAACATTCGCTGTAAAACGTATCTCTCAAGCGGCTCCTGAAAATACATCGTCTGAATATTTAGCTCTTGCAAATCAACTTGAAGCCAGCGATTCTGAAGATGCACTTGCCGCAGCTGCTGAATTAAGAAACAAAGCTTTAATTGCAGCAGGAAATTCAATGGAATCATCTTCTTCAGGAGCAGAAGAACTGGTTCAGAAATTATTTCAAGCAAAAATGCAAGAAGTTATTTATAACCAACAAGTAGCAAAAGAAGAACAAGCTATAAATGCAAATTCTTCGCCAACTGCACCCTCTGCTCCGCTTACAAGTGCAAAAGGAATAGCTATTCCTGGAGTGACTATTACTTCGGCAAAAGATACTAGCGGGGAACCCGGTTTTGATTTTGTTATTCCCGGTGGACGAGGAGCGGAGTTTAAACTTCCTTTCCAAGCGCAAGTCTTGAAAGTAGTCGGGAATCAAAACTGGGAAACTAACTTAGAAAAAGGTCCCGGCAAGCGTGGTTACGGAAATCATGTTGAAGTACGCGGCATAGACCCAACGACAGGGAAACAATTTGATGTTTTACTAGCACATTTTGATAAATTAAACCCTGGTTTAAAGCCAGGCAGTGTTATAGGAGCGGGTACCGTGATCGGAACTCAAGGTCGCACCGGATCTACCACAGGTGCTCACGTTTCTGCTGATTTTTATGACCCGAATAAAAATTCAACAAGTGGTGACACGTTAGCAATCGGTTACCAAATTAGAGATAGACTGGCTAAAGGACAACCCGTATTTTAATCATGAGCGGAACACCAAACGCAAAAACTCAAAAAGCCGCTAAAGAAGTTGTTGAGACTGCAAAAGAAGATCAAGCAAATTTAACAGAAAATATTTATGCCCGCGCTGCTACTTATGAAGGTAAGACTGCCGCAGCTCAAAAAGAATTAGAAACACTTTTTGGTTCTACGGGCGCGGATTACGCTAAAAAAGCTACAGAAGGGTTTTATTCCACGCTTGAAAATATCAACGCTAAATATGAAAATGAATTAAAAAATTATCAACCTAATCTTATAGGTTCATCTTCTTACAGCAATTTAACTGATTCTTTAAGGCAATCTGCGGGTGAATTTGGTCAAGGTGTTAAAAAAACTAGTGGGGAAGGAGCGGCTCGGTTATATCAGACTTTGGCTGCTCCCCTTGTAGGTTTTCAAGCTATTTCGACTGATCCCGCATTTAATCTTCAGTACGACCAACGTTCTATGGGTTTAGCCACAAAACCGCCAACAGTCAGGAGCGATGTAGATTCGATGAAACCCTTATATACATATAATGTCTGATTCAATTCCTGAATTTAGGCACGAACGTAAAATGCGTTTCCATGAGGAAGCGCCTTTTGCAAAACATGACTACAGATACCGTAGCCGTAGTTCTATTCGAATGGCCGGTAAAGTTTGGGCTGAAAGTCCAGATGAGCGGAGTAAAAGATTAAGCCGAGAACGTACTTTTTTAAAAATGCGCGAAACCCCCGTGGGAGTAGGTTTTGCTAATAGGGATTCTTTTGGTCCTGATGACTCTTATGGTTCTGTAAATTATCTTAGTTATACACCCGGCCAAGAATACTGAACTGAGTAGTAAATTCCATAATTCGTTGTTCTGTATTAGTAGGTGAGGGTAGATATAAAACAAAACCTAAACATCTGGTATTTGTTAACTTAGGTAGTCCAGGTTCGTCTAGTAATAATTGAGGATGTTCTTTCATTATGCACATTGGTAAATCAATTTTTAATTTTTGAGTAACTAATAAAGCTACTTCTGAAGAAGTTAAAAATATAATTGCTTCTTCAAATTCTGCTCTTTTATATTTACGCAGTATTTCTTCTAACCAAACACGTTGTGCGGATTTTTGAAATCGCCTTTTTCTTTTAAACAGCACATGATCTGGCGGTTGTTCGTTATACAACAAGAAATCCCGTGGCGGATATAAATACACGCTCTGAGCTTTCCAAATTTGATTTAAACCGTTATCAACTTGTGTAAAAAATCGATAAGCGTTTATTAAAACGTTTGCTTCTTCGCTAGAAGCTGGATCTAAATCAATTTGACCGCCAAAAAATGATGTTGTAACAGCTACTAAATTTGGCGGTGAAACAAAATCAGTCTCTGCTAACGGCATCTACAACCTCATTAATTCTTTCTTCAGCAGAGTTAAGATCAAGAACGTGAACGCTCATTGATTCGTCATCAACCATAACAATAATTGGTTGCTCAGAGTCTGCTTCTTTGTTTATTACGTTAATGAGTTTATTTAAAAAATCTTTTAAAAAATCGTCCATTATTTCTTCTGCAAGAATAACATCCGTATGAATGTCTTTTAGTGTCATGTAGTGACTACATTCGGGGTTGGCTGGGTTAAAAAATAATCCTCCCAACCCTTCTGTTTTTCTAAATTCGGCGTACAACGTAGCCATATCGCCAATAATCATTTTTACGGCGTTTAAAGCGATACGATTTTGTACTTCATTTTTGCCAAAGATAGTTTTTGCCAGTTTTTCGACAGTGTTTTTGTTGGTCATGTTCAATACCCTGTGAATGAGGTCCAAGCGTCCTGCAGCACTTTAGCGCCATCGAACAAAAAATTACTGGTATTGGAGTCCGCAGGATCCAACCGGCAATAATGCCGCCCTTCAACTAAACCTGATTTTCCGCCGGAAGTAACACCTTGAAAAATCAATTTATCTATAGTTACGGGCGCTACTCCTAAACGAGCAGCAACCGCTTTTTTATTTATAAAAGCCGTGGTTAAATTGCTTGATTTTACGTTTGCAATTATTTGCAAACTAGTGTCAATGTTGCGAAGTACATCAATAATTTCTTTAGGGAGCATGAGAAAAGGTTGTAGGGGCCGCCAAAACACTTGGTACCAAGCATTCCGGATCGTTTACAGCACTCAGGAAACGGTAAAAACTGAGTGCACCCCTACAGTACTGGCTAAAGACCGTTCTTACAAGAACCAGCGTTTTAGTTTAAGACTGCTGTAGCCATTGAGCATCGCTCAGTTCGTCCATCGGTGTGGTTTTTCTGTTAAACCCAATTCGCACAGATTTAAAAATGTCTGTTGATTCAAATCGTGAGCGATGGTGAGCTGGATTTATACAGTTAATTGTTCCACATATCCGTTTTAATTTGTAGTTACCTATGTCTGCTTTGTAAAAACCGTAAAGTACGTTTTCAACTCTTATTCGTTTTTTTTCAATAGTTAAAAAAGTGTAACTTGATTTCCAGCAATCGGCTAAATCTCTGTTTTGTAAAGTTAACTGTGAAAAAAGTGCTCTAAGTTCTGGGCTTACAAGATTTAAATCAGGTTCTGTTGGCGGATTATCTATTGTTTTAAGACAATCCGCGCAAACTGTTTCGGTTTTTTTATGATTTTGATTACGTAAACAAATCAAAGTAGAGCTTCTAGTTGTTGTATAAAATTAGTTGGTTCTTCGATGAGCAATCGAATTACTTTATTAACTTTACTTGTTTCTGTTTCAGGATCTTCTTCTTTTTGACTCAGTAAAAACCAGTAAGTGTACGCGTTTAGCAAATACATATGAGTTTGTTTTGCGCGAAGAGCTTGTGCCCTCCATTTTTCAAAATCAAAACTCGATGAGTGTCGGCTACTACCTGTTTTCAGTTCAAGTTCTCGAACTTCAATTTGGAGATCAATATCTCTAATTGTGTACTCGGTAGACGAAATCTTAGCTTTACACTCTTTAATTGAGCTTGGTTCCGGATTATCAGAGTAAATCCAGGAAGGTAGATTCTCGATAATAAATTCTTTGGCCCATAAACAAGGCTTATTTTCCGTGGGATAAGTCATAGATCTAAAGTTTTACAAACTACAGAGTTGAAATCGCCGTTTATGACGTAGAGAACGTTAGATTCGAATGAAATTCTCTTGACGAGATTGTATCTAATTAATTGTTTTAAATCTCGTAAAAGCTTTTGCTTTGAAATTCCAAGTTCGCTAAGTAATTCTCTTGTCGATAGAGGCTGTCGAAAGTTTAACAGATGTATCAAGTCTGAGTGAAATTTTACACAAGCAACGATTTTTTTAAATTCGTGATCGTTCTGAGCGATAGCGAACGCTTGTATTTGACTTCCAGCATCTGACGAATCAAGCTGCATTTGATGTTCTTGCTGAGCCATAACTGCACATCTTCTTTCATTTCCGGGGTTACTTTTGTAGCCGGGCTAGCGGCAAGCATCATGTGATAAGGATTAACACAGAGTGTATCCCCGCAAGTGCAGAGAACTTTATCACGTTGCTGTAGTGCAATATCGTAAAACTTTGCGTATACGAATCGCCGTGGCCGCATAATTACTTTATCTTCCGTGTCCACTAAACGAGTAAACGTTTTTGGAAGATGTAAATGTTGGTCATTTGCGATTGAAGGTCGATTCTGCGTTAACCATACTCGTATGCGATCGGAAGGAGTACGGGCATCCCTAAGCTCGCTCAGGCAAAGAGAGCAAGCATAGATCCCGCCAGGTGGATGGCAGCGGCTTAGGTCTTCTGTAGCCAGCACATAGGGCTTAGAGCGCAGGCATTTGCAAGTCAGGTGAGAAGTCCCGCCGTGACACTCGACCAAAAAAGAATCCAGCGTGTAGGACCGCTGACTTTCTTGGTTGTAATTTTTTAAAGGTCTGGGTTCGAGAAGCCCAAAGACCGAAATTAAGTCAGTGGACGACATAAAGGCTGTTTTAGGGCTTTCGAGTGCTCTGGTACGCACACAAGAATAGCACGGTCTACCCGGCCTTATAAAAAAGTCTTTTATTTAAGATTGGTGCTTAACGCAATTTGCGTCTGTAATTGCGATTTTAAGGGGTTTTGACCGCGTGGGACCCAGGTGCGTAGTATTTATAAATTAAGTTTAAATAAATTTAAATAATCCAGCGCACACGCAATTTACGTTAAACAATTTATTTCAAAACAGTTTTTTGAATAGCAGTGTACGGGGGAATCACCGTGGTAATACGCAATATACTGACTTTCTTAAAATTGTCTGTTAGTATGTTATCAACCTAAACACGTAAAGGTGTCCATGGCTCCTGTACCCACTAAACCTAAGGTTACCTTTGAAGATCCAGAAGTTACATTCTGGCAAGAGTGCCGTAAGAGAGCTGCAGAATTAGGCATTCCTGCCTGGAAGCTAGCTGAAGAAGGCTATGCGCACCCTGCGCTTGACAGACGTTCCAAAAATAGGTAGCCTTTGAGGTGACCATTTTTAAAATTTTAAATGTTTTCAGAACTAACACTTGAACAACGCCAAGATCGATTTAGAAATATCTACGAATTGTACCTAGACGGAAAAAGTTTACGAACAATATCCGTAATTGTTGGTATTTCGCACGAAAGAGTGCGCCAAATCCTGGCAAACTGTTCAACTTCTTTCGAGTACATAAAAATTCGAGAAGCAATTGACACTCGGAAGTCCAAAACTTGGCAAACTTCAGAAATTATAAATTTGTTAAATATTGGTAACAGTTGTTCTGCTGTTGCCAAAATTTTAAATATCTCCGTGAGCGCTGTAAAACGAATTTCTGCCCGTTACAACAAAGAAAAACATAAGTCGTACGAAAATATTAAAGTAGACTCTAAAAAGAGCTAAACTTGAGAATAGGAGGTTCTCAAACTAAGCATAAGTAGTATGGGAGCTTGCCCTCATTACCCCAGTCGTCATAGTTTTCACACACCAAACTTTGAGGGCACGATTGCTGCACTTGTAGAATGTATTTATACGATTAGCGGCGTGGGAACTTCATCTTTTACAATCGATCCTTCTGGATACGCCTCTAATTTTGAAGGGTTGGTTCAGTGTATCGAAGATCTTAATTTTACCTTAAGCGGGGTAAGTGCCGGCGGAGGTGGCGGCGCTATTCAGGCTGGTTCCGGCATTTATTTCACGGCTAGCGGAACTACTACCGTTATTAACTCAATTACAGCTTCGGGCACTACCTTCAGCGCTGGTTCTGGTCTGTATTTAGTTGGCGGAACTCAGTTCAACGTTAATTACGATCAAGTTTTCCAAGGTTCAGTTTCTGGCCATATTTTTGGCGCTGGCGATAATACTGTTAGTTACAGCGGTAATACCGTAACTGTCAGCGGTAGCGGTATCACTGGCGGCGGCGGTGGCGGTGCTTCTGTTACGGTTTCTGGCAATCCAACTGCTGGCTACAACACCGGTTCTCTCTGGTTCGATACGAATGAGGGTCGCTTGTTCGTTTACGCAAGCGGCAACGGCGTAACCGACCCCGCGTGGTACCAAACGAACGCTGAAGCTCTTGCTTATAAGGGTGAAAATCCGCCCTCAGGTGCTGGTTATAACGCACCTCCTCGCGATGGTTCGCTTTGGTTTAATAACCTTATGGGTTCGTTGTTTGTCTACGACGCTACCAGCAGCGGTTGGTACGAAAGTGGACCTTCTCGCGGGCTTAGTTACAGTGTTGCAGCGCCTGCTCCGAGTACTGAAGGCGCTGTTTGGGTCGAATCCACTACAAATCTTGTCAAGGTTTGGAATGGATCCGCTTGGGTCAATGTCTATGTTTAGATTGCGCTGTGTTGCTTGACGCTTCTGGTTTTGTCCCTATACTGATGGGGTTGCTTTCAACACATGGCCAAACCCAAGTCCACAACAGATAAAATTGACACTAAACCAAAAAAAACTTGTCAAGGGGACGGTATGCACTCAAAACCGTCTCACGGTAGGAAAAAAAGTCGCGGACAAGGTAAAGGCTAGTAGACTCTATTTATGGGATTAATTTGTCGTCGTGGCCTCCTTAGTTTCGTTTAGGGCAGGACAAAATATAGCCGCTGGGGACGCCGTAACGGTTAATCCCAGCGGTCTTTTATATAAAGCTTCGTCTATTAGCGAGCAAACAGCCCGCGTGGTTGGACTTGCAATTAATTCGGGTAACGCACAAGATTTAGTTACAGTTAACAAAGACAGTTATTTTGCCGGATCTTCTGGTTTAACACCCGGCGAAGGCGTCTATTTAAGTATTGTTTCTGGTGTTTTAAATCCTAGTTACGCCAGTTGGTATAACGAGGTCCAAAGCGCACCTCTTTCGAGCGCCTATATCACTTATTTGGGTCGCGCTGCTACAACATCTGGTTTTGGTGTTGAAATTTCAAAACCTTTATTTCTAAATATAACGGGAGGTTCTATACTTTTAGAAACTGGCTTCCTAAACAGTTATCTTTTAGCCGAAGATGGCTCTACAATTGATCTAGAGAGCTGATTTAAATGAGCCAAAAAATATCCCAGTTTACACAGATTGTCACTCTTGCTAGTGGCGATTATTTTCCTGTAGTTCAAACTTCGGGTACAACTAATAAAGCTGTACAAGTTGGCGCGTTAGATCAACGTTATTTTGTTGTTGCTAGCGGTAATAAAGCTCAGAGTACAGCTGATTCGGCATTATCTTCCGGTAATGCTGCGCTGGTTTCGGCAACTTCGGCACAAGCTTCAGGTAACGCTGCTTTAGTTCTTGGCGCTACTGCAGCTTTGAAACTCCCGCTTTCCGGCGGCGTGGTTTCCGGTCAATTTGCTCAAAATATTGTTCCGTTAAGTTTATACGGCAGCGGTATTAACACTGCTTTAGGAAATTATTTTACGGCAACTCTCAGTGGCAACAGTACTGTTGTTATATCTGGTGCTCCTTCTGGTGTTGCTTATAGTTTTGCTTATGAAGTAATTCATCAAACGGGTACTATTACTTGGCCCGCTGCTGTTAGTTGGCCTTCTGCAACAGCGCCAACGTTGACAACCGGTAAAACACATATTTTTATGTTTGTCACGGATGACAGCGGTACTAACTGGCGAGCATCTTCTTTGATTAATTACACAACTTGATATTATATGGATAATACAACTCGTCTTTTAATGATGGGCGCAGCTGGTGCTGCAAATCCCACATATGTTGAGGATGTATTTAGCACCTACCTCTACACCGGCAACGGCAGCACACAGACGATCACCAATGGGATTGATCTAAGCGGTAAAGGGGGATTGGTATGGATTAAGGGCCGCAGTGGT
>Ga0315289_10011624_pt1 | contig 12468 bp, 9 predicted proteins | sample YL17G11_40_MG_FD_203452 | JGI IMG/M metagenome (GOLD analysis project Ga0315289, IMG submission 203452) | Sediment microbial communities from Yellowstone Lake, YNP, Wyoming, USA - YL17G11_40 | ecosystem: Environmental > Aquatic > Freshwater > Lake > Sediment | place: USA: Wyoming | collected...
CGGATTCCCACGCAGGTTTTTCTGTCCGCCGATGGGCGGGAGCTATGGAGACACGAGGGTTTCCTTGCTAAAGGCGCTATCTTGGCCAAGTGGAACGACCTGGGCTACGATCTCGCCGCGCCTGCACCGGCGTCGTCGCAACCGCAATTGGACTTGGATTCCCCCCCAACAACAGAACCTTCGCAGAACTGACAGGAGAAGATGATGACAAGCCGTTGGATGATCAGCATCGCAATCATGGGTCTGTCTGCCGTAGGCGCCGTGGCACAGACCTTGCCGGCCACGCAACCTGCCCAAGAGCCCGCGATAGTGTCGGCTGCCTATCCGGGCCTTGCCTCCGCGGCCCTGGTCCACGCTCAACTGTCTGAGTTGCCTGCGAATGTCCTCCTACAGGCTGGGGATCTGACGCTGACGCAGGACCGCATCGATGCCGAAATCGCCAGGGCGCCGCAGGACCTCCAGCCGCAGTTGCGCAAGAATGCCTTCTACATGCTGGAGCGGATCGCTACGGGGCAGTTCCTGCTGCGGGAGGCCAAGGCGGCGGCAGCCCTGGAAGGCCGAACGGCCGCGGGCGTGGCCGATGACCAGTTGATCCAGGGGTACCTCCAGAAGGCGGCTTCAGGCGCCACGGTCAGCGACCCCGAAATCGCCGACTTCTACGCCGCCAACAGGGACATGGTCGGCAACCAGGAGCTGGAGGCCGTGAAAGAGCCGATCCGCGGGTACATGGTTCAACAGAAGCAGCAGTTGATTGTGAATGACTTCATCCAGGCGTTGGGCCGACGGATGAAGATTGCGGTGTCGGCGCCTTGGGTCAAACAGCAGGCCGAACTGGCAGCAGACAATCCCGTTGATCGCGCCCGCCGCAGCGGCCGCCCGTCCCTGGTGGACTTCGGGTCCCAGGGTTGCCGGCCTTGCGATATGCTCGCGCCGATCCTGGAAACGCTCAAGAAGAAGTATGAGGGCAAGGCCAATGTGGTGTTTGTCTCGGTGCGCGAGGAGCAGATACTAGCCGCCCGCTACGGCATCCAGTCCATCCCCGTGCAGGTCTTCTTCGACGCCGAGGGCAGGGAAGTCTTCCGCCACATCGGCTTCTGGCCGCGGGAGGAGCTGGAGAAACGGTTGGCTGAGATCGGAGTCGGGCAGGAGTCCGGAACTTGAGCGCCAAGAAGATCATCGGCAGGTTGTTGTTGGCGTTTGTCCTGGTGAGCATCGGCTTTGCCGCTGGGCGGCAGACCGCCGGCAGACATCCGCCGCGCGCGGAGATCCTCGCCGACGGGGCGACAACCGCTTCAAGGGCCGCGCCGAATCAGCCGGCGACGGCGGAGGTCCAGCCAGACAGAGTAGTCGTCTACTACATGCACGCGACGTTCCGCTGCATCACCTGTAACCTGGTTGAATCGCTGGCCGGCGAGCTGATCCAGGAGGAGTTCGCCCCGCAGGTGCAGGCGGGGCTGCTGGAGTGGCATTCAGTGAACTACCAGGAGGCCGAGGACCTGGCCAGCCGCTACGACGTGGGCGGCAACATGATCGTGGTGGCGCGCTTCCGGGGCGCTCAGGAAGTGGACCGCCGCCGGCTGGACCGCGTGATGGAGCTGGTGGGCCGGCCGGAGGAATTCAAGGCGTATGTCCGCGGGGGCATTCTGGAGCTTCTGGAGCCGCGAGTATGAGCATCTACCTGGTCTTGGGATCGGCGTTGTGGCTGGGCGTGCTGACGTCAATCAGCCCGTGCCCGCTGGCGACCAACATCGCGGCCATCACATTCCTGGGGCGCTCTGCCGGGCGGGCCTGGCGCGTGTTGGCCTCCGGGCTGCTGTACACCCTGGGGCGGACGCTGGTGTACGTGGCCCTGGGCGTGCTGATCCTTCGCGGGTTTCAGATGGCCGGCCAGGCCGGCGCCGCCGGAAGCGTGTCGCGCTGGCTCCAGACGTACATGAACCTGGCCTTGGGGCCGGCGCTCATCCTGATTGGCATGCTGCTGCTGGGGCTGCTGGAGGTGCGGGCGTCCTTGTCGGTGGGCGGAAAGGGTTTGCAGGACCGCGTCGCCGAGGGCGGGGCCTTATGGTCGTTCCCCCTGGGCGTCCTGTTTGCGCTGTCCTTTTGCCCCGTGTCGGCGGCCCTGTTCTTCGGCAGCCTGATCGGGCTGTCGAGCCGACACGCCTCGCCGGTGCTGCTGCCGACGCTGTACGGGATCGGCACGGCCGTGCCGGTGATCGCCTTCGCGATTCTCATCGCCTTTGCCAGCCGGCACGTGGCCAAGGCGTTCGGGGGGCTGCGGCACGTCGAACGATGGGGGCGGGTCGTCACGGGCTGCGTGTTCGTGGCGGCGGGCATCTACTACACGCTGAGGTACGTCTATGGGTTGTGAACCGGCGGCGAGGAACACGTGAAGCGCCGCCGCATGAGGACTGTCCGGTGTTCCCCGGCCAGGCGGAGGTCGTGCACGTGGGCTTCGACGACCCGCCCCTATTGGCCAAGGGTGCCAGGACGGAAGAAGAGGCGATGAACTGTTACCGGCGTGTCCGCGACGAGATTCGCGCATATGTCCAGACATGGCCGCAATCGCTGGAGAAGAAAGGCTAACCCCGAATGACAACCGAAGCATGCATTACGAAGAAAGCCAAGGGATTGAGCGTCTTCGAGCGATACCTGACGTTGTGGGTCCTGCTGTGCATCGCCGGCGGGATTGTGCTGGGCAAGGTTGCCCCGGGCTTCGCCAAGTCGCTGGACGCCATGGCGATCTACGTTGACAGCGCCCCGGTGGTGTCGATCCCCATCGCCATCGCTCTGTTCTTCATGATGTATCCGATCATGGTGAAGATCGACTTTGCCGAGGTTATCCAGGCCGGCAAGAGCATCAAACCCGTGGGCCTGACCCTCTTCGTCAACTGGTGCGTCAAGCCGTTCACGATGTACGCCATCGCCTTGTTCTTCCTGGGGACGGTGTTCCACGGACTGATCGGCGCAGAGGCGTTGGACTACGTCAAGATGCCCCTGGGCCTGGACCTGCCGCTTGGCGCGACTCACGGGGCGGGGACCGTTGTGATGCACGAAGGCGCCAAAATGCTTCAGGTCCCTCTGTGGCGAAGCTACCTGGCCGGGTGCATCCTGCTGGGTATCGCGCCCTGCACGGCGATGGTGCTGGTCTGGGGCTACCTTGCCAAGGGCAACGACGGACACACGCTCGTCATGGTGGCGATCAACTCGCTGAGCATGCTGTTGCTCTACGGCCCGCTGGGCGGGTTCCTGCTGGGGGTGGGCTCATTGCCCGTGCCGTGGCAGGCGCTGCTGCTGTCCATCGCGATCTACGTTGCCTTGCCCCTGGCGGCCGGGTATGCGTCCCGCAAGTGGATTATCAAGGCCAAGGGACGCGAGTGGTTCGAGCAGAAGTTCCTGCACGTCCTGACGCCGATCACCATTGTGGCACTGCTGGCGACGCTGGTGCTGCTGTTCAGCTTCAAGGGCGAGACGATCCTGAGCGACCCGCTGACGATCCTGTGGATCGCCATCCCGCTGTTCCTTCAGACGATGCTGATCTTCGGCCTGGGCTACGGCCTGGCCAAGCTTCTCAAGCTCAGCTACCCGGACGCCGCCCCCTCGGCCATGATCGGAGCGTCGAATCACTTCGAGGTCGCCATTGCCACCGCTACGATCCTGTTCGGGCTTTCCAGCGGCGCGGCCCTGGCCACGGTGGTCGGCGTGCTGATCGAAGTGCCGGTCATGCTCATGCTGGTGAAGATTTGCCTCAAGACGCAGGGCTGGTTCCGTCCGAGTGCGACCGAGATACCCGGAGCGGAAACGGCCAAGTAGTCTGGCGCGAACTGGGAGACAAGGCGATGTCGAACGACCAGACACACGAACAGGTGCGGAAGGCGTATGGGCAAGTGGCCCGCGGGCAGTCCTCCTGCTGCGGCCCGGCGGCGGCTTCGTCGCCATGTTGCGGCCAGAGCGAGTCCGCCGTCAGCGGCCACCCAGTGCCCCAGGCGGAGCTGGGCCTGTCCTGCGGCGATCCGCTGGCCTTCGGGTACGTCAATCCTGGCGACGTGGTGGTGGACCTGGGCAGCGGGGCCGGCAAGGACGTGTTCCTGGCCGCTCAAAAGGTGGGCCCGACGGGCAAGGTGATCGGCATAGACATGACGCCCGAGATGCTCGATCTGGCCCGCAGGAATGCGGGGAGTTTCCAGAAGACAACCGGCCTGCGGAACGTGGAGTTCCGCCAAGGGCAAATCGAGGACCTGCCGGTTGAGGATGCCTCCGTGGACGTGATCATCTCCAACTGCGTGATCAACCTCTCGCCCGACAAGCCGCGGGTGTTCCGCGAGGTCTACCGCGTGCTCAGGCCCGGCGGCAGGATGATCGTCAGCGACATCGTGCTGAATCAACCGCTGCCGGAGTCGCTCCGTAGCGACGCCAACCTCTACGTTGCATGCATCGCCGGCGCGCTGCCGCGCGAGCAGTACTTCCAGGCGATCCGCGACGCGGGATTCCAGCAGGTCGAAATCCTCAGCGACCGAACGTACCGTGCCGATAGCGCCAGCGGCGATCCCATTACCAGCCCCTGCGCCACCGGCCTGGAGGGCGTCGCCGCCAGCATCACGGTATTGGCACGCCGCTAGCTAGCTCCGGCCGTCCAGGGTGACCACGGGGACGGCATTTGGACCTGAACTGTCACCGACACCTGGGCCGCGGACCCGGCGAACCGGGCGCTATCCGAGAATCCGACACCGCGCAAGCGCCTGGCCGGGGGGAGATTGCGGCGGCCGCCGGGCTTGGGTAGGATGACCCCGGAAATCGACATGGCTCGTACTGGCTCCCACAGGCCCTTCGACATCGCCGTTGCCGGGCACATCTGCCTGGACATCATCCCCGCGCTGCCCGCGCTGGAAGGCGGGCTGGATAAGCTGCTGGCGCCCGGGCGGCTGACACGGATCGGCCCGGCCGCCATCGCCACGGGGGGTTCGGTCCCGAACGTCGGGCTGGCGCTGCATCGGCTGGGGTTGCGGACGATGCTGTCGGGCAAGGTCGGCGACGACGCCTTGGGGGCCGTGGTGCTGGACATCCTGCGGTCGCATGACCCGGCGCTGGCGGATGGCATGATCGTGGCGCCGGGCGAGCCGACGTCCTACACCATCGTCATCAACCTGCCCGGCGTGGACCGGGCGTTCCTGCACTGTCCCGGGGTTAACGACACCTACTGCGCCGCCGACCCGCCCTACGAGCGCCTTGGGGCGGCCCGGTGCGTGCATTTCGGCTATCCGCCGCTGATGCGCCGCCTATACACGGATGGTGGGCGGGAGCTGGCGGAAATCCTGCGGCGCCTCAAGGACCGCGGGCTGACGACGTCGCTGGACCTGGCGGCCGTGGACCCTGCCAGCGACGCCGGGCGCGTCAATTGGCCGGTGCTGCTGGAGCATGTGCTGGGGCTGGTGGACGTGTTCCTGCCCAGCCTGGACGAAATAGCCTGGATGTTTGGGCTGGCGGGCGGCCTGGACGATGGGCGCTTGGCACGCCAAATTGCCCGGCGCGTGCTGGACATGGGCGTCGCCGTGGTGGCGCTGAAGCTGGGCGACCAGGGCCTTTTCGTTCAGACCAGCGCGGACGCCGCCCGCCTGCGCGATGCCGGCAGCGCCGCTCCGGCCGATCCGGGCGCCTGGGCCGGCCGGCAGATGCTTGCCCCCTGCTTCCAGGTAGACGTAGCCGGCACCACCGGCTCGGGCGACTGCACCATCGCCGGCTTTCTGGCGGGCCTGGTCAAGGGCCTGCCGGTGGAGCAGGCGGTCACGGCGGCGGTGGCGGTGGGGGCGTGCAGCGTCGAGCAGCCGGACGCCACCAGCGGGGTCCCTTCGTGGAAGGCCGTGCAGCGGCGGATCGCCGCCGGCTGGGCGCGACGTCCCGTGAGCAGCGACCTGCCCTCATGGTCGTGGCGCGACGCGGCAGGCTTGTACCTCGGCCCCGACGACGCGGGGCGATAGCGCCCGTTCCGCTGTTGCTAGGTCGCTGGGGTTGGCGGGGCCGCCTCCGCCGAGCGAGGTGCCTTAAGCACTTATCCCTTCATGGCTGCTGTTTGTGTGCCCCCGGCTGCTATTACGGTTGATCCATGCCTAGAATGTCCCGGATTTGCATAAACCCCAAAGAGGAGAGCTTATCATGACAAAGCTTTGGATCGTTCTGGTCTCGGCGGCGGCGATGGCAGGCGCGGTGGCGTTATCGGTCAGTGCCCAGGAAGGCGGCCAAGCCCAACGCCCTGCGCCGATGGCGGGCGCGATGACTCAGCCGGCAAGCCCCGACATGATGTGCCCCATGTGTCGGATGAGCATGCAACACCAGGAGTTTCTCCAGCATCTCCGGCGCATGGTGGGCGAGGCCGAGCAGGCGGCGAAGGAGGAGAAGGCGCAGCGGACGCTGGGGAAACTGGCGGAGATCCGGCAACTGCTGGAGCGCCACGAACAAGAGATGTCGCCGGGACAGGGGATGCGTCACGGCATGATGAGGCAGGGGCAAGGCGAGGGAAAGATGATGCACCCGGCGGGCGCCAGGATCGTGAACGAGCGCTGCCCGATCTCGGGTATGAAAATCGATCCCAACAAGGTGCCCGAGAACCTCACCCGGATGTACAAAGGACAGAAGATTGGCTTCTGTTCCGATGTCTGTCCGGAGCAGTGGGACAAGCTCAGCGATGCCGAGAAGCAGGCCAAGCTGGAAGCGGTTATGCCGAAAGCACGGTAGGCAAGAGGCGTTAGCCGCGACAGACTGTGGGCCGTAGGCGCGGCGATCGCGCCTATCGCCTACTCACCAGACGTAGGGTGTGCAGGCGAGAGCCTGCACACGGGATGGTTTGATTTCCGCGTGTGCACGCGAACCCACCGCGTGCACACCCTACATCTGGTTTGATTTCCTACATCTATTAGAAGGCATCTTCGGGCTGGCGCCGATCCTCGACCTGTGCGCCATCTGGAATCCGCACGTCGAACAGGCTGTCTTCCAGTGGCTCGTTCACGCGGATGCGGGTCACCTTCATCTGTCGGCGGACATCCTCCACCATCTGATCCGGCCCGGTGTGCCTGAAGATCGTGTAGCCCTGGTCCATCGGCAGGTAGCAGCCCGGGGCGACCTGGCGGTAATCATCCAGCCAGTGCGTCGCCTGAGGTTTGGCTACCGGGCGGAGGCGAACGCTGTACTCCTTGGATATCGCGTGCTGGAGCTCCAGCGGTTGCCGGTGCAGCCACTGGTCGTACTCCTGCGGGCTGGTGAGGGAGGCCCCGTGTTGGGCGGCAAGCTCCATGAGGACGCGCTCGATCTCGGGGTGGGTCCAGCTCTCCAGGGCATGCCGCGTTAGCCCGTGCAGGCGGTGATCATCGACGCCCACATACAGGGTCCTGAAGGTGGCGGCGCAGTCCAGGACGTAGCACTCCCGGCCGCGGAACGGCTCTTGGCCGATCAGCACATACTCCTCCGGCTGGCCAAAGAGCTGCTCCTGGCCCTCCGGCCGTTCGCTGGTCCACCAGAACGTGTGCGGCCCCGCCCGCAGCCAGGAGAGGGTTAGCCAGAAATGCTCAAACCAGCGCCCCAGCTCCGTCTTGTTGGCCAGCACGACCATCGCCCGGTCGGATGTGCTGGGCTTGGATAGTTCGATGCACTCCCGGCCGTTCCAGACGCGCCACCGGTCGCAGACCCCCGGATCGGATGAGATCTGGATGATCCGCTGCCGGTCGAAGGCCAGCTCATCCGTCGTGGTGTACTCAGGCCGAAGGTTTGGGTTGTTCCGCTCGTCCACCGGGACCTGAGTGTCCTGGGCCTCCAGCTTGGCGCGCTCCTGGGCTACGAGGTCGGGATTGCGCGTCCACCTAGACTCCACCCGCGCGTGGAAGGAATTGGCCTGCTCAATCCACTGTTCCTGCGCGCGAACCTCGCGCACCAAGGCGGCGGCGCTGACCTGGCCGGTGGGGCCCGCAGACTGGGACGCGGGATTAGCCCCGGCTGTCGCCAGCGCCTGAGATGTCTGGCCATGGCCCCCTGCGGCGGCCAGGTCCAGGGGCGTCTGCCCGGCTGCATCGCGGGCGGCGGGGTCTGAGCCGAGGCGGATTAGCGCCTCGGCCGTCTGGCCATGCCCACCGGCGGCGGCCAAGTGCAGGGGCGTTTGACCGACCGCATCGCGGGCGTTGGGGTCTGAACCGAGGCGAATCAGCGCCTCGGCCGTCTGCCCGTGTCCCCCTGCGGCAGCCAGATGTAGGGGTGTCTGCCCGGCCGCGTCGCGGGCGTTGGGGTCCGCGCCTGCGCGAACAAGCTCCTGGACGGTCTGCACGTGCCCGCCCGCGGCCGCCTGGTGCAGCGGGGTTGCTGCCGCCGGCTGCGTGGCGGACGTTCCCGCCGGGTGGGCGGTTGTCCGGTCCGGGGCAGGTTGGTCTAACTGGGTCTGCCGGAACTGGCGGCGGAATCCGTCAAACTTCACCACCCTGTACCGATCCCCCTCGGGCACGATGCGTCCCAATGCCCAGTTCAGGCTGCCATAGGGCGCTTTCCCCTCGGCCGGGGCCGCCTCAATGATCGCCAGGTTGCCTTGGCTGGTCAGCACGGCTGCGAACCGCGCAGGCCCGGCCAGTTCGCGCTGCCGGCTGGTCATCAACGGCTTGATCATTCCGATGGCCTTGGCGGCGGCGCCGGCAAAGTCTTCCACCCCATCGATGGTCATCACACGAGCTTGGGAGTCGGGGTTCAGGACCCACTCATCGCCGGTCCACGCGACGTCAAAGGCGGCAGGCCAGGGAGCGACCTCGTCCCCGCGGGCCGCGTCCAGGTCCATTGCCTCCTGGGGCCGCACTAGGGCCTTGGTGTCGGGCGCCGTGAAGGGATTGTGGGAAACCTCCTTTACCGCCTCGGAGCGGGCATCGGGATGCGAGCCGAGAAAGGACTCGATCCGCAGTTGCGCCGCGACTGAGCCGACATGCCGAACCTCCGCGACCCTCCACCCGGCGCTCGAGTTTTGCAGGTGGATGAGGAACGCCCCTTCGCGGGCAGGTTCATCCTTGATCGGGCCGGTGACAGCCAGGCCCTCGCTGGGGTCGGCGTACATGCTCACGATTCCCAGCTCGGGCGAAACGCGGCGCAACAGGGCGATCTGCTGGGCGGCGTCGGCGACCCCGGCCATCAGCCCGCCGGCCTGGTCCCATTGCTCAGCCTGTAGCAGCGACAGGAACTCCTGTGCAGCCTCGGCCACCCCCGCCGGGGCGGAGGTGGTGGTTGGGATGCCGTCGGAGGAGACGATGCTCAGCGTCAGGCGCCACGTGGTGGCCGAGGCGAGCTTGTCGGCCGCGCCGAGGGGGAAGATGAGGTGCTCCTGGAACCGCAGAGCCTGCCCGATTGCCTCCCCGGACGCCTCCAGTTGGGCCTTTTTGCCGGCCAGGACCTTTCCGGCGGCGTCCAGCAGTTCGAGCGTGACCACGTACGTGGCCTTGGGGTAGGAGGTCAGGCGTGCGGCGAGGCCGCCCTGGACTTGATTGCCCTGCCGCGTAAATGTCAGCCGCTGCGCGAACAGCACCTCGAAGGGCTCGGACCCCCGGTATCCTGGCATAGGCGGGTGCAGGAGCTTGAGGTTGACCGCCAAGGGTGCGTCGAATGCTATCGGGCCTTCGGTCCACACCTGGCTGACGCCCAGTGTCTTGGTCGCGTCGCCCATCGTGCCTAGCGGGTGCGTGCCGGTATCGCTGAAGTACTCAAAGCCGTATTCTCGGGCCGCCGCGACGGCCAGGGCTGTTGCCTCCACAACTCGGCTGGCGGGCACGTCGTCCCCGGTAACGGCGAACTCGAGCACCGTCTGCGGCCGATCCGGCACCGCCTCCAGCGCGGTCGGGAGACTCTCCATCGTTACATCCTTGCCTTCTAGCGTCATGCGGTCCTTGCCCACCACCAGCCGCACAAACCGCCGCCCCCGCATGCCTACCTGCGTGGCGGGTGCACTAGCGGGCGAATCGGGCCCACTTGGCTTTAGGACAACCGTCCAATCGCCTTGGTTAGCACCGCCGGACGGGGCCACGCTGGTGGTGGGCCTCCCGTAGTCGGCGCGCCAGAAGTCCAGGTCCAATCGGTCGGGTGTCAGGCCGCTGATCGCGAACCTACCGTCGGCGCCGGTATAGACCGTCTTGTTCGTCGCATAACTTTGTACCCTCACGCCCTCCAGCGGCCGGCCCTGCTCGTCGGTGACCGTGCCGGCCACGTCCACACCGGGCTGCATCCGCAGGGTCGTCTGGTACGCCTTTGCAGGCGGCTGATGTGCGAGCCTTTCCTTGGCCCTGGCAAAGGGACTGTGGTCGGCCTGCACTGAAAACGCCAGCGGGTCGTCGGGCAGGGAGTCAAAGCGGAACCCGCCATCGGGCCCGCTAACCTGGCGGTCAAGGGTGTCTGCCCGCTCCATGCCGACCCCTTCGCGCTGGGGCCGCATCGCAAAGACCGTCACCACCGCACCGGCCATCGGCTTGCCCTGCGGGTCCAGGACCTTGCCCGAGACGGAAACGCCCCCGAAATCGCTGGGGGCCTCCAATTCGCGCCGCCTGGGGGGTGAGTTCGGTGTGACGGGAAGCTCATCGGGCCGCTTGGGAAGCTCGTAGTCGAACTTGACCGGCTGGCCCTGGAGGCTCCCCGTCCAGGCGTTGGCGACCTTGACGGGCTGGTGGGTCTGCGCGTCGATGTAGGAGTCCCACGTCGATGTGTACTGAGCCGACAGCTTGTAAGTGCCTGCCTTGCGGAAGTACCACCTCTGGCCATTCCTGCCGGGCCTGCCCAGGTAGATGTCGTAGTTGAGCATCCCGCCGGGCGGCAAGTCCTTGTACTCGGCCTGCGAGCGGGCCAGCGGCGGCATGAGCCGATTGCCGGGCCCGACCAGCTCCCTGCCGTCGGGGCCGCTGATGCGGAAGCGGAACATATCGTCGTAGGCGATCCGCCCCCAGGGCACGGCCACCGTCTGCTGGCCGCTGTTGGTCAGCCGGACCGTCAGAACGATTCCCTCCTCCGCCGGATGCCGCGCGGAATCCTTGATCGAGACCTCGTATCGCAGCGCGGTGGCCGTCGGGTCGCTCTTCCTCTGCCCCTGCGGCCGGCCCATCGCCGCCAGAAAGTCCGGGCAACAGACGAGGATGCCCAGCCCCGCCGCCAGGACCAGGAGGGCGACGGGCCAGGTGCGCGGGGCGCGGTGCGGCCGTGCGCCCAGGAGGCGGGCGACGCGGAGGCGCAGTTGCGAGGGCCGCCCGGCGGCGTACACGCCCGTCGCGGCGGCCATGGCGCGAGCCCGGCCCGGGCTACCTAGGCGACGGTCGTCCGCCGCGCGCTGCGCCAGCGCCAATAGCGATTCAGCGTAGCTGACCGGCTCGCCCCCGGCAGCCAGGGCCGCGTCGTCGCAGCAATTCTCCCGCTCGGCCCGCACGCGGGCGGAGACCCACCACACGGCCGGATGGTAGAACAGCAGCGTCTCCGCGAGCGTCTGGAGCAGGTTCACCAGGTAGTCGTAGCGGCGGATGTGGGCCAGCTCGTGCAGCAGAATGGCCCGCACCTGGTGGGGCGACAGACCCGTTGCGAAGCCCACCGGCAGGAGGATCGCGGGCCAGAGCCAGCCTACCACCGTCGGCACGCGGATCAGGGCCGACTCCAACACCCGCACCGGCCGCGACAACCGAAGCCGACGGGCCAGTTCACTCACGACGGTCTCCAGCGTCCTCTCGGCCGGGCGAACCGCCAGGCGGCGCAAACGCTGAGCGGCTAGGTACCCCGTCAACTGGTAGATTCCGATCACGGCCACGCCCGCCAGCCAGGCGGCCACCGTCCACGGCAGGGCCGGCTGAAGCACGCGGCCGACCCGCTGCAACAGGCCGGGTGCCGGCGCGATTGGCGCAGCCTTGCCCTCGCCGCCGGTTCCGTAGCCGGCAGGCAGGTCGCTCGATGGGGGGATCATGTCCGGCTGGCCGTCTACCTCGGCCGGCGCGGCTGGAACGGGCATAGCCGACACCGCCCAGGGCGTCCAAGCCGCCCGTGCCGCCGGACGATCCACCGCCGACGGCGCCAGCACCCAGGGCGTGACCGCCAACCCAGCCAGCATCAGCACCATCGCCGCACACGCGGCCAGGTACCGCGCCGCCGGGGATCGCCGCGACAGCATCCGCAGAACCACCGCCAGCAGCATGGCCACCGCCAGGCCCTGCCAGAGCGAATGCACCAAGGCCCAGCCGAGGCGAAGCACCAAGTCCGATCCCGCCAATCCTCGCAGCAGTTCCATGGCTAATCTCCCCGTCCGCCGTCGCGCCTCTCGTCGATGAGCTTGCGGACTTCCTGAAGTTCTTGCTCGCTGATGCCCATGTCCTGTACGGCCCGCACCAGCAGCTTGTGCGCCGAGCCTTCAAAGGCCCGCTCGACCATGTCGCGCAGCAGCCCCGCCTGGACCTGCCGCTGCGGCAGGGCGGGGCGGTAAGAGTGCGGTCGGCTGTC
>Ga0315289_10011627_pt1 | contig 12466 bp, 10 predicted proteins | sample YL17G11_40_MG_FD_203452 | JGI IMG/M metagenome (GOLD analysis project Ga0315289, IMG submission 203452) | Sediment microbial communities from Yellowstone Lake, YNP, Wyoming, USA - YL17G11_40 | ecosystem: Environmental > Aquatic > Freshwater > Lake > Sediment | place: USA: Wyoming | collected...
CCCCCCCCCATTCAACAGTGGCTCGACTGGTCGGCCGACCTGCGGGCGGTCGTCTCTACCATCTCCCGCCGCCCCTTCACCGTGGTCGAAGCCCACGCCGCCAAGTACGCGTTCGCCATGGGCACCACACTCAAGTTGGCACCCATCGTGCGGTGGGACGGCGCGGTCATCGGGGACGGGTCGCCTGGCCTGCCCGTCATGGTGCTGAAGGAGCTGATGGAGAGAGACATGGACCCCGCCACCGACCAGGCGGGCGAGCGGTTCACGACCGTGCCGTACGACGTGGTGTCGGGGGCGCACAATTGAATGATTAGAGTTGAAGAGAGAGAGAGAGGTGGGTGGGTGTTGGGGGGGCGGCGTGGTGTAAAAAAACAACCGAGGGGGGGGGGGTGATGACATTTTTCTTCCACTCACTCCTTCTTGGCCGCCCCCGCCGCCGCCCGGGCCGCGTGCTGCGATAGAGCCCGGTGGCCCACCGCCAGCGTCAGCACGCCCAGGCCGCCCGCCAGGGGCAGGGTCTGGACCAGGTTGAGGCGGACCCAGAAGAGGAGGGCGAGGCCGAGCCCCGAGCCCAGGCAGGCGTGGAAGGCACCCGCCACGGCGAGGGCGGGCCCGGACGCCGGGAAGGCGCGCAGGCGCAGCGCGCCCAGGCGGTGCAGGGCGAGGGCCAGGCCGGCCAGCGGGGCGAGCATGAGGCCGGAGAAGGCGAGGGCCGCCCCGGCAGGCGCCTGGCGGGCGGGCGGGCGGCGGAGGTGGTCAAAATCTGGGAGCGCGGCCAGCGGGGTGGGCGCGGGGGGCGCAGCGGCCGGGCTGCCCGCCCCCTCCTCGGGCGCGGCCGGCTCGGACACGTCCACCCGGCCCACCGTCCAGGTGTACGGGTCCGCGCCGCCCGCGTCGCCGACCAGGACTTGGAGGTCGAAGGCGCCCCAGGCGGCGGGCGAAGCGGGGGGGAGGCCGAGCTGCAGGGCCAGGCCCGCGGGCGAGACCTCCACGCTGTGCTTGCCCGACCCGGCCGCCCCGCGCTTTGCACCCGGGATAAATGCCGAGGCTTTCGACTCGCGGTGCCGGAACAGGGCGCCCACCTGGAGCGGGGAGGCGGGGCGGCCGGCCGAGGTGACGACCATATCGATCTGGGAGAGAGGGCGGGCGGAGGGGTGTGTAAGGTCGAGAGTGAGCAAAAAAAAAAAGGCGGGATGCGTTGCCGGACCCGCGCACTCTCCCCCCTCCACCTCTCTCCTCCATCCCTTTACCTTAACCGTCTCCTCTTGCCCCAGCACCAGCGCCGTGTCCAGGGCCGCCGGTGGGGTCGCGGTGTAGGCGGCCCCGCCGACGGTGACCGTGACGTCCCGGACGGCGAGGGGGGACTGGAAAAATGGAAGAGAGAGTTTTGAGCGCGCAAGTGCGTGAGATCGGGTGCCCTCGCTCTCTCCGGCCGCGCCCAATCGCGAGCCCTTGTCAATCAAAACTCACCGCGGCCACGGAGACTGCCAGAGCTAGCACGAGAGCCAGGTTGAGGGGGCGCATGGTGGCGGTTGTGTTGAGACGCGCGCGGAAAGAGAGAAAAAGCTGCAGCACCTCGCTTTGATCTCAACTCTACGCTGCGAAAATGAAAAAAGACACACCTGCTCTTTTTCCAATGGCCTTCTTCCGCCGCCCTCACACCCGGTCGCCCGTCCAAGCCCGGGCCTGGGTGGACCAGGACGGATCCTCCTGCGACTGGGCTGCCATCGACCGGTCCGCCCTGGTCGCCCGGTCCCTGGGCCGCCTGTGCGAGACGGACGACGAACGGGCGAGGGGGGCGCTGGCTGCGGCCTCGACCTCGACCTCGACCTCTTCCAGCAGCCTCTGCGCCCTGTCCGCTTTGGATGCCGTCGCCCGGTCGGGCGGGGAGCGGGTGAGGACGGCCCTGGCGGGCGGGGCCTGGCCGGCCCTGCTGGCCCGCCTGGCCGCCCAGGCCGGGCGGAGCGGGGGCGGGGGCGGCACCCCGCCCCCGCCCGCGTCCCTGGCATCCGTCCAGCTGCTGCTCGACTGGGCGGCCGCCTACGCCGGCGACGCCCTGGGCTGTGCAGCCGCGGCGGAGCTGCGGGCCCTGGGGACGGCGCCGTGCGGGAGCGCCCTGGCCGTGGCGTGCCTGGCTGACCCGACGCCGGGCGCGGCCGCGGCCGCGGCCGTGGCCACCACCGCCGACGCCGCCCGCCCGCCCGCCCCAGGCGCGCCGCCGGAGCGGGGAGTCGACTTCCTCAACGGGTTCATCAGCCTGCCCGTCACCCAGGCCGTGGCGGCCGCCGCGCCGCCGCCGCCGCCGCCGCCGCCGCCAGCAGCAGCACTGCCGCCACTAGCAGCACTGCCGCCGCCAGCTGCCCTGCCACCACGCCCCCCTCCTGCCCTAGACGCGCCCGCCCTGGTGGCCCGGTTCACGGCCGCCACCGGCCACCTGGCGAGCCTGGGCGGCGCGCTGCGGGCCAGCCTCGGGTCCGGCGGGCCGCCACCGCCCCTGGTGTCGGAGGGCGAGGCGGCGGCAGCCCAGGCGGCCGGGTGGGCGCGAGGGGTGGCGGCGGCGGTCGCGGCCGGCGGGTTGAGCGGCGACCCGGCGGCCCTGTCCAGCGTGCTGAGCGCGTTGGACTCCCTCAACTCGGCGCGCCAGGCGTGGGCCGGGGGCCTGGCCGCGTTGGCGGGGCGGGCGCGTGGCGGGAGTGAGGGCGGCGTGCCACACCCACTCCCGCCGCCACCTCCTCCACCGGCCCGTCCGTCCAGTGGCGGGTCGTTCTGGGCGCGGTTTGATGATGCGGCCGTGCCGGCCGCCGCGCGGACGGCGGCGGCGGCGGCGGCACCACTCGCGCCTCCTCTCCACCGCCGCCCGTCGCCGCCCCTCTCCACCACCACCACGCCTGCCCCTGCGCGCACGCTCCCACCCCCGACGATCGAGGCCGCCGCCATGGCCGCCTACGCCCGCCAGCCCGCCCTGCGCGTCCGCTTCACGCCCGCCCAGTTTGTGCGGCTGGCGGCGGGGGTGGTGGAGAGGGGAGGGTCCTTGATTTGAAAAATGAACCTTTCTAACACTCTTTGGTCACTCTTTGGTCACCCGCCTCCCCCTCCGACCTCCTCCTCCAAGGCCAGCATGTGGCCGTCCGGCGCACGCACCGCCGCGACGGGACCCCCGCCGCCCACACCCCCAATGCCGCCGCCGCCGCCTCCACCCCCGCCGGCTGGGTAGTGCACGGGGCCGTCCAGCGACCCGCCCAGCGCCAGGCACCGGGCCAGGGTGGCCTGCAAGTCCGGGACGGTGAAGCAGAGGAAGGGACTGTAGCCGGCTGTCGTCTGGGAGAGGCTGAAGGGGGTGGGGTGGAGAGGGAGGGAGGGGCGTGAGGAACACCCCCCGACACCACCCCCATCCCCACCTCTCCATCCCCACCCCCTCTCACTTCATCACCCACCTGTCCGCCGCCTTGATTGCCAGGGCCGGCTGGCCGCCGGGCCCACGCAGGTCAGCCCATCGCTCGCTTAAGGCCGCGACGGACAAGCCCAGGCCCTCGGAATAGAAGCGGGCGGCCGCCGGGACGTCGGGCGAGAGGAGGAGGGCCCGGCGGAGGGCGGCTGGGAGGAGGGGAGGGTGGGGAGGCATGTGTGTGTTTTCGTCTCCTCTCTTCTTCGCCCCCGCCCGCGCAATGAAGGGCTGTGGTGGGGTGGGTGAGGTCAGACACGGGGCTGTACGGGCGCGGTGTGAGTGTGAGCGCGCTGCCCTTCCCCATGCACGGCGTGAGAGAAAAAAAAACAAAAAAGGGATGTGACTCCCCAACCCGCCCTGCCGGCCGGCTCAAACAAAAGTTGTCGCGCATTCGTTTCGGCGCGCGCCGCGCTCTGCACATGCTCAACCCCAACGCCCGCGAGTGGCGGCCACCCCAGCCGGGTGGCCTCAGCGCGGGCCTGGCGGCTGCCGCATTCCGGGAGGAGGAGGCGGGCGCAGGCGGCGGGGTGGCGACGACGGCCGCCGCCGGTCCTCGGCCGACCGCCGCCGCCGTCACGCCGCCGCCGCCGCCGCTCTCTTGGGCCCGCCGGGCGGCCGCCGCCGCCGCCTCCTCGACCGGCGAGGCCATCACCAGCGCCAGGGGCACGCCCACCGCGCCCGTGGCCATGCGGTCCGGCGGTGGGCGCGGACCGGGCTCGCGGCCAGCCGCTCCGCCGCTCTCGCCGATGGCGGCTCCCCCCCCGCCCCGGGCCGCGCCCGCGCCCGCCCCTGGAGGAGGCGAGGACCTTTTGACCTTTGACGACCTCTTCCACGCCTCCGCCTCCGACGCGGAGGACGGGCCGGGCTGTGGAGGAGGCCGCGCGCACACGCCCACGCGCTCGTCGGTGAGTGAGGAGAGAGACGGAGAGACGGAGAGGAGGTCGAGAGGCCCAAAGACAAAGCAGGCGGGGGGGGGGGGCGAAGGTTGGTCCCTCACATTTCCCGGCTATCCATGCCTCCCATTTTTTCAGACCTCCTCCCTCCACGGCGGCGGCGGGGCTCCCCCTCCCGCCGCGCCCTCCTCCGCCGGTGGCGCCGGCTCCTACGCCGGCCCCTCCCCCTCCCCCTCCCGGGCCGCCGCCGTCGCGGAGGCCGAGAAAGCGCTGGCGGCGCTGCGCCTGGCCGCGGCGGGGGGGCCGGCGTCCGTCATCGCCTCCCCGCACGTCGCCCTGGCCGACGGCGGGTGCGGCGGGGCGGGCGCCGAGGGGGGCGCCGGCGCGCCTGATGTGTCTGCTGCTGCCCTGCCGCCGTCTGCGCGGGTGGAAGTGGGCGGCGGAAGCGGGGCCAAGGCGGGGGTCAAGGAGGCGGAGGAGGGAGCTGGGGCCGGGCCACCTGGCGCCGCCTCTCCGCCGCCGCCACCGCCTCCAGCCGCCGCCGCGGCCGAGGGCGCGGCTCCCGCCACCCCATCCCCTTCCGCCGCCGCCGCCGCCGCCGCCGCCCTGCCCCCTCCACACCCCACCCGGGTCGGCCCGGACGACTTCACCCTGCTCCGCGTCGTCGGCCGGGGCGCGTTTGGCAAAGTCTTCCAGGTGCGGCAGCGGGGCACGGGCAAGGTGTACGCGATGAAGGTCATGGCCAAGGCGCCCATCCTGGCCAAGGGCCACGGCGCGTACGTGCGGGCGGAGCGGGACGTGCTGACGTCGGTCATCCACCCGTACATCGTCACGCTGCGCTACTCCTTCCAAACGGATGCCAAGTTGTACCTCGTCCTCGACTTTGTCGCGGGCGGCCACCTTTTCTTCCAGCTCTACCGCCAGGGCATTTTCTCGGAGGACCTGGCCCGCCTGTACACGGCCGAGATCGTGCTGGCCCTCGCCCACCTGCACGGCCTGGGCTTTGTCCACCGGGACCTGAAACCGGAGAACGTGTTGCTGGACGCGGCGGGCCACGTCAAGGTGACGGATTTCGGGCTGGCCAAGGCCGGCCTGGCCCACGACGAGGGCGGCCGGGCCGCCAACTCCTTCATCGGGACGGTCGAGTACATGGCGCCGGAGGTGGTGTCCGGGCGGGGGCACGGCAAGGCCGTCGACTGGTGGAGCGTGGGCATCCTGCTGTACGAAATGCTGTGCGGGGTGCCGCCCTTCCGGGCCAAGGGGCGGCCCGCCCTGCAACGCCAGATCCTGGGCGGCAAGCTGAAGCTGCCGCCCTACCTGTCCCGGGAGGCGCAGGCCCTGCTGCGGGCCCTGCTGGTCCGGGAACCGCCCAAGCGCCTGGGGTACGGGCCGACAGGGTCGGCGGACGTGATGGGCCACCCCTTTTTCGGGCGGGTCGACTGGGCCGCCCTGGCCGAGGGGCGGGTCGCGTCCCCCTTCCGCCCCTCCCTGGGCCAGCACGACTCGGTCGAGAATTTCGACCGCATCTGGACGGACCTGGCGCCGGAGGACTCGCCCGTGGGCACGCCCCGGGCTGGGAGTGGTGGTGGGGCGGGTGGGGGCGGCGGCGGCCCCGCGCCCTCCCACCCGGCCGCCGCCACGTCGTCCACCACCCCGTGCACCCCGCCCGCCGCCGCCTTTGCCGGCTTCACCTACATCGCGCCTGCCGACCTGTCCTCCCGGGTGGAGGCGGCGTGGGCCAAGGCGGCGGCGGCTGCGACGGCGGAGCGGGAGAAGGGAGGAGGGGCAGGCGGGGGTGGGGAGGGCAGTGGGGCGTGAGATGTGTGTTTTAGTTTTCTTGTTGCCATACAGCTTTCCTCCCTCTCCCCAGCTCCTCCGCGCCCTCCGCGCCCCCCACCTCTGCTCACCACCCCCTCCAAGTCACCTCCGGTGCGAGCCCGGCCCCGTTCCATCCCCCTCCAGGCGCGCCCTCCGCCCGCCACTGCAGCAGGACGGGCCCAGCCGCCTCCAGGGCCGCTCCTCCACCCACCAGCGGCGGCGCGACGGGCAGCGGCGCGGCCCTCCCGCCACCCCTGGCCACGCTGTCGGCGGCGCCCCGGTAGTCAGGCAGCCTCCCCACCACGCCCGGCGGCCAGTACTTGAACACCGCCCGCCCGACGATGTTGGCCACGGGCAGCGGGCCCCAGACGTGGGAGTCGTAGGAATTGTTGCGGTTGTCACCGCACACAAATACGGCGCCGGGTGGGACGGGCGTGGGCGGTAGGGCGTATGCGGGGGGCTCCTTAATGTAGGGTTCCACCCGGGCCACCCCGTTGACGTACAGCTGGCCGCCCTTGACCTCCACGGTGTCCCCGCCCACGGCGACCACGCGCTTGATGAAGACGTCGTCCTCCAGGAGGCGGGACCAGAGCGGGCGGTCGCGGGTGAAGGGCGGGTGGAAGATAATGACGTCTCCCGGGACGGGGGGGGAGGACCGGTACGTCACCTTCTCGGCGACCAGGCGGTCCCCGATGTCGAAGGAGGGGTACATGGACAGGGAGGGGATGAAGCGGGGTTCAGCGATGAAGGACCGGATGAGGAGGGAGATGGCGAGCGCGCCGCCATAGGTCAGCAGGTCCTCCCTGGAGACCCAGGAGGCGGCGGGCGGCGGGGCGCCGCCGCCGCCGCCGCCGCCGCCGTCCTTTTCGGAGGTGGAGGGCGTGGGTGGGGGGGACGGGGAGGGCGGGGGCGGGCCGCTGCCGGCGTCGGCCTTGTCCTCTGTGTGAGATGGCAAAAGGGGGAAAAAATGGATGGAGAGGTTTGAGAGGGGTGGCTAGGTGCCCCTACTCCCTTTTTCGGGGCCCACGCACGCCACCTTCATCAGCATCTGCTCGCCATGAAATCATGTGCGATGGGCCGGACCCCTCCTAAGCTTCACGTGCCTTTGACGCCGCGGGCCCCGACCCCTCGCCCAGGCCGGGCGGGCGGGTGACTCCGCGCGAGCAGCAGCCGGGCCGGCGAGCTCGGGCATGCGCTCGCCCGCAAGGCGGTGGGGGGAACGGGGGCACAGCCAGTTCGGCATGGCAGGTGGTTGCTAGCCATGATGGAAAGCATGGCTGGTGTGGTGCGCTGAGCACAGCTCGCGTTGCTCGTTGCGTGCGCGTGTCGACAGGAAAATATGGAGAGTGCACCGCGCAGCTTTTGCGCCGTTGCATTCTGGTTTTTGTTTTTTGTTTGTTTTCGCCCACGCCGCACACCGCCAACCAACCATGCCAGCCGCCTGGCTGGCCGACCGCGTGGCTGACCTGGCGACCGCCCGGCGCCTGGCCGGCGAAGCGGTGACCACCGGCCGCCTGCCGCCCGGGTCGCACGTCGGCGTGGGCGTGTGGGGGACGGCGGGCGCCGTCCTGGCGGCGGGCCCGCTCGCGGCGGCGTGCGTGGGGTCGCCCGGCCTGCGCAAGTTCCTGTATGAGGCGGTGGACACGGTGATCGCGTGCGTGTTGCTGGTCGCGCTGCTGGTGATCGTGCTGGGCTTGCCCGTCGGTATGAGAAAAAGGATCGAGAGGGAGGGTTGAGGATGGTGGGTGGTGGCGGAGCACTCTCTTCTCTCCAGCCAGCCGTCTCTCACACGCCCCGCCCCATCCCCACCCACACACCAGGCGCCCTCTACCTGTTGTTCAAGGGCGCGCTCTACTTCTTGCACAGCGTCCTCAGCTCGCCCTGGGTGGTGTCCCGCCTGGTGGGCGGATGAAAAGAGAGAGGAGAGAGGAAGAGGGTGGAGGTGGTGTAGAGCTTGGTGTAGAGCTTACTACCCGTTTCATTCATTTTTTTTCATTCTAATCACACGCCCACCGCTCTCTGCCCTCGTCAACACGGTGGGTCCGGACCCCACCCATCCATGACCGGCAAGTTGGAGGCCAGCTCCGTCGGCACGCTCAGCCCGACCAGGGCCAGGGCCGCCAAAAAGTCGGCGGGCAGCGGGGCTGCCAGCGCCAGCGCGTCCCCGCTCGCGGGGTGCACCAAGTCCAGCGTCGCCGCGTGCAGGAGCTGGCGCGGGGCCCAGGGGACGAGGGCGCCGTACAGGTCGTCCCCTACCAGCGGGTGCCCGGCCGCTGCGGCGTGGACGCGGATCTGGTGGGTGCGCCCCGTGCGGGGCGCCGCACACAGGAGGGTCGCGCCCCGGGCAAGGGACGCCAGGGTGCCGGCCCGGGCGAGCGGGGCGGGGACGACGCCCGCCAGGGCGGGACCATCAGGTCCCAAAGCCCCACTGACGGCGACGGGGCGGAACAGGGTTAGGGAGGGCGACCCGTCCGGGTCGTCGGGGGCCAGCGCCGCGCGCGCGACCTCGTGGCCCGGGTGGCGCCCGATGGGGCAGGCGACGGCGAAGGCCCCGGCCGGGTAGGACGGGTCCCGGATGGCGAAGGCGGAGGTAGGTTGGTCACCGCCATCCCCGCCCCCGCCCAGCCGACCCACGACGAGCGCCAGGTACCGCTTCACGGCCGTCCGCTCCCGGAACTGGGCGTGCAGGCCGGCCGCCGCGCGCGCGTTTTTGCCCATCACCACCACGCCCGACGTGAACATGTCCAGGCGGTGGACGGGGAAGGGGGGCACGCCCTGCAAGTGCGCGATGGCCCGGTTCACCAGGGACCCGCCCGTGTATCGGTGTTTGGGCGAGGTGATCAAGCCGGACGGCTTTGCAAAGGCGATGACGTGGGCGTCCTCATACAGCACGTCCACTGGCTGCCTGTCGATCGCCAGCGGCACCGCCCGCATGGCCAGCTTCAGCGCCGCCGCGACGCGCGGGACGGGTAGGCCCAGGACGGCCGCCACCTCGGCCGCCGACCGGCGGATCGGGTCGCCCGTCGCCGGGTCCGTGGTGCGGAAGGCCAGGCGGACCGCGTCTGCACGCAGGGCGGCTTCCACGGCCGCAGCGGCGGCGAGGACGCGTTCCTCACTCCCATCCTCCAGCGCTGCCCGCCAGGCAGACCGCGACACCAGGTCGGGGCAGCAAGCGCCCAGGTGCCGTTCAAAGACGCCCGGTTTGACACAGTTCTGGCCGCAGGCCGGGCAGGTGCGGGTCGGGAGGCGAGGTGGTTGCGGGGTGGCCGGGCTGGAGAGTAGGCTCGCATCGCTGGACGCTGCCGCCGCCACCGCCCGTGATGCGGGTACCATGAGACGTGACCATGGCCCTGGTGTGAGTGGACGGAGGCCAGGCGCGCCCAGCGGCGGTGGATGGCGCGCGGTCGAGTGGAGCCTGCATGCGGTGGCAGCCCGGCTAGCCGTCACTGCTGTTGACGCACGCCCGCCGCTCGCGGCCCGCGTCCCACACGGCGACGACGACGCCATTCTCGTCAACGACCGGGCGAGGGCGGTAGAGCCGAGCAGTCGACCACCTGGAGAGGACGCTGCCGCGGCCGCACCGAGCAACATACAGAGACACGGGAATGTTGCTTCTTCTTTTTTCTCCCCACCCAAATCCTCCTCACTAGTGACAACACCACGGCTCCCTCCCTCTCTCACGCACGCCCCCACGCTAAACCTCTCACGCGCACCGCAACGCCCTGACGGTCTCGACGAATGTAAACAAGCAAGGAATTCCCCGCGCGCCCCCCCCCTCTCTCTCTCTCTCAACTCTCACCCCATCAGCTTGCGTAGGGCGGGTCTTTTTTAGACCAGGCGAAGACTTGTTCATAATTGGCGGCCGCCCCACCCCACGTTGAATCCCGGGCCATGCCCCGCGCCTGCAGCCCCGCAAAGGCGGCCGGGTAATCCGCATACGTCGTCAGGGCGTGCGTGATGGCGGCCTTCAGCCCCTCCGCCGTGCAGCCCGGGCCAAACGTCCAGCCGGTGGACGCGGCCTCATCAGCGGGGTCATAGCACAGCACCGTATCCCGCAGGCCGCCCGTCGCGTGGGCGACGGGCACCGTGCCGTACGCCATCGCGTACAGCTGATTCAGGCCGCACGGCTCGAACCGGGACGGCATGAGCAGCAAGTCTGACGCCGCCGTCAGCTTGTGCGAGAACGGGACGTTGAAGCCGACCCACGCGCGCGCGCGGTCAGGGTGGGCCGCCTCCAGCCACCGCAGCCCGGCCTCCAGGTCCGGGTCGCCCGTGCCTAGGCACACCAGCTGGGCGTCGGGGAAGGTGTCCATCAGCCAGGGCGCGACCGCCAGGACCAGGTCGGCCCCCTTCTGGTAGTCCAGGCGGCCGATGAAGCCGAGGAGCGGCGCGCGCGGGTTCACCGGCAGGCCCAACTCCTTTTGGAGCGCGGCCTTGCACGCGGCCTTACCCAGGCCGATGGTCGTCGCATCGTACTTAGCGGGCAGGTACTCGTCCAACGCCGGGTTCCAGTCGGAGGTGCAGATGCCGTTGAGGATGCCGTCCAGAACGTAGGAACGAGAGGCGAGGAGGCCCTAGGGAGAACAAGCAGAGAGGGAGAGGGTGTGTTAGTTGAGAAGAGGAGAGTTCAAGAGGTGTGGTACAAACGTGTGCGCATTTCTCTTTTTCTCCCCCTTCTCTCGTACCTCCATCCCCCATCCGCCCTCCGGCGTGGTGATTTCGTGCGCGTAGCCTGGCGACACGGTGACGATGCGGTCGGCCGTGGTGATGCCACCCTTGAGGGTGTTGACTAAAAATGGAACGGGGGTGGGCGGAGGAGGTGAGAGGAGAGTGCAAAAAAAATGCGCCTGAAGTGCGGGGTTAGGGCACCAGGAAGGAGGGGGGGGAGAAAAAAAAAAAAGAGGAGCCCGCGCCCCGCCCCGCCCCACAGAGACTTACTTGCCCGCCCCTCCTCCTCGTAGCTGCCCATGCGCTGGTGGGGCGGGTACTGGAATTCCAGTGCCCCATACCAGGGCCCCGGCAGGTGGAGGGAGCCGAAGGAGCCTGGCGCAAAGACGCCCTGGTGGCGCAGGTTGTGGATGGCCAGCACGCACCGGGCGTCCCCGTACACGCCGCCCGGGCGGAACTTGCCCGCCAGGTAGACGGGCACCATGGCGGCGTGCCAGTCATTGGCGATGAAGACGCAGTCCTCGCCATACTTGGACAGGGCGCCCGCTGCCCCCCCCGCGGCCGGCAGGTCCAGCTGGAGCGGCGCTTCCAGGCCGGCCAGGGAGAGCAGCGCAAACCGCCACTGCAGGTCCGCCGCACCGCCGCCGTACAGGCCGTCCGGGCGGTCAAAGGCCGGGTGGGCCACGAACACGTAGTCCACGCCGGCCTCCGAGCGCAGGACGCGGAAGCCGACGCCCGGCGCGCCCAGCAACTCCATGGCGACCCCGCTGTCGGCCGCCTCGGCGGGGAGGCCGTTGTACAGGGGCGACACGACCATCACGCGGTGGCCCCGGGCGGCCAGGGCCTGGGGCAGGGACCCGCACACGTCGCCCAGGCCGCCCGTCTTGGAGTACGGGGCGACCTCAGAGGTGACGAAGACGATGTTGAAGGTCGTGGGCGGCGCGGTCGCGAGCGCGCGGCCAGAGCCGAGCGTGGGCGAGGCCGCCGCCGCGGGCGCGGGCGCGGGCGCGGACGAGGACGGCGCGGCCGCGTCGGGCGGGGTCGGGGAGGGCGGGGCGGCCAAGGCGGCCGGGGCGGCAGCCTTGCGGGTGGTCCGTGGGGCCGGCGCTGCTGCGCCCTTGTTGGCGGCGGACGATGCCCGCGCGGCGGTCGGGCGGCGGGCCTGGGAGGGAGGTGATGGGGGAGGAGGTTTTTTATTTTTTTTGGGTGAGGCTGGCGGCGGCGCTTTCGGCGGGGTGAACCAAGGGGGCGTGTGGGCACCCTGCCGCCCTGCGCTCCATCAAACTATGCCCAGTGCCTAATCAAGCTCCCAGCGCATGTGCTGGGGGGCAGGCGATGCGGGCTGGGGTGGGTCGACTGGCCGGGGCGGCCGTCCGCGACTGACTCTTGGCGGCCAGTGCGCGCAGAGAGAGAGAGAGAGAGAGAGAGAGAGCGTCTCTCGCGCCGGGACGCAGGGAGAAAGAGTGGTCCCTCCTCTCACACGCGCGCCACTCTTACCTGAGTGCCGCCTAGGACGGCTGTCCGCATCATGCTGTGTGTGGTGCGAGGGCAGTGGTGTGTGACTGCGCGTCGTGTGAGGCGCGCGCGCTGTGATGAGGGCACCGCGAGAGATGGAGAGTGAGAGCAGGCAGCGCCTCTTTTT
>Ga0315289_10011630_pt1 | contig 12465 bp, 8 predicted proteins | sample YL17G11_40_MG_FD_203452 | JGI IMG/M metagenome (GOLD analysis project Ga0315289, IMG submission 203452) | Sediment microbial communities from Yellowstone Lake, YNP, Wyoming, USA - YL17G11_40 | ecosystem: Environmental > Aquatic > Freshwater > Lake > Sediment | place: USA: Wyoming | collected...
TTCCGAGAGGTAAGGTAGCATGGCCTCAAGGACCCTGGGATCAAGAGGGGTGGTGGCATTATGGTCGAGATATATTCTTCCGCCGGAATTTTTCATAAGAAATGTCATTTCCTCTTAAAGCCGGGGAAAATAGTTTTCAGATCCTTTATACTGGTGACTCAACAGCCGGCAAATTACAGTGATGAGACTTTATACTTTTTGGAAGGATTTGTCAACATGATGAAGAGCAGGTGGAAGATCAGTGTATTTCTTTTTCGCTTTCCAGGCTGCGGTATTTTTCCGCTATGCGGTAAATTTCCTGGGAGAGGATGTTTCCCGGAGCTTTCTGGATATACGTGTGAAAAGCTTCGGCAGCCAGCTTGAAAACCGAATCTCTTTTTTCCACAGGCATTTCTAAGCCTATCCGGTTATAAGCGTCGCCGATATTAAGATAAATAACTGCCCGATCAGGATTATATCTGACTGCGGTCTCCAGATAACCTATAGCGGAATCCGGCTTACCGCTGGAGAGAGAAAACGCTCCCAGAAGCAGATAAGCCAAGGCAGTATCCTGGGTTGCGGTACGGAGGTATTCCTCCCACCGCATAGAATCCGCCTGGCTGAGAAAAAGGCTCTGCTGGGCCTCCCCCACTTGTCCTTTCGCTTCAGATTTATTTTCCTCCTCGCCCTTTTTCCCGCAAGAGACAAAGGCAAGGCAGAGGATCATTATCGCGGCAATCAGGCGAAGTATTTTCATTACGTTTTTCCTTTATCTCAGGGCCAGGAGCCGAAATATCTGTTCCAGATCTCGGCGGGTAACTGGTATTTAATATCATACTCCTTGATATAGATCTGGAAGAATTTCCAGAATTCCTTGATCGACAGCTTGGCTGTATTAGCATGCTCTACAGCCTTGGCGTAATCATCCTCCGGCCCGTCGTTAAGATAAGCGTACAGGAAGGTAACTGCCAGACTGTCATGGTAAGCAATGTAGGAGATATTTCTGTAAAGGTCACGACCCGGGTCGTGCTGAATCCGCGTGTTAAGAACGTCCAGTCTTCTTTCCGCGCTTTGGAATTTGGGCATCAGGTCCTGCTCGAAGATTTTCTTTACCTGCCAGCGCTTTTGGATATAATCATTGGAGGTGAGCCTGACGAACTCGAAAAAGTGGGCGTTGATATCGATGTAGTAATTGAAGAGGCCGGAGAGGAGGGTCAGCTCAGCCTGGGAAGTAAACCAGAGCATGTCCTCAGATCCCTTTTTTTTCATCAGATACTCATTGTGGGAACTGCGCGAATTCGAGCGCAGAAGGGTTCTTTTCTCCTGAATGTCTCTGGCCCGCAAGCTGGAAATAAGAGGTGTCGGCTCCTGGACAAGCTTTTTTTCGGCCTCCTGGCGGGCCGGGCGAGAAGAGATAAACCAGAAGGCTGTGACCGAAGCCAAAACAATTGAAATGCCGGCGACGAGCAGAAAGAGTTTCAGGTTTTGCCTCAGAATCTGGACAAAACTCCGTCCGCCTGGGGAGGAATCCCATTTCAAATCTTTTTCGTCTTCGGCGGAAAGACTGCTGTTTGACTTTTCCGAAAGATCAAGGTTCATATAGTCATTCAATCAGTGAAAATTAACGACTGCAAAATGGGCAACTTTTTCTTCAGGGACATTTTTATCGGAAGCTATTTTATCCGGTAATATCCAGCCAAATAAATCCTAATTAGCTTAATTATATCAAGTTATTTCTGTGCCGGACTATAAATTCCCGGCCTTTTTTTCTGGTACAGAAATTGCTTCTTGAGTTTATCACGCCAACGATGATCATCACCTTTGGCTTACCGGCCAGAGTCTTTAGCCGGGGAATATATTATTAATATCGAATATCCGACGAATATGCTTAAGAAAAACCTTTTGCCATGACAGGGAGTGTTAAATGACAATAACCACGCATGAAGTCGACGACATAGCAGTCGCCGAGGTTAAGGGCCAAATCAATTTCCAGAATACGCAGACACTCAAGGATCTGTTCACCCAGCTGGAAGCGGCCAACCACAAAGCAATAGTGGTAGACCTTAAAGAAACCGAATATATCGACGGTTTCGGGTTAAGCGTGCTGGTCAATATAAGCCGCAATGTATACAAGGGCGGAGGCCAGCTTACCCTCACCAGCCTCAATAAGGAACTGAAGCGGATTTTCAGCAAAACCAAACTTGACCGCTGGTTCAATATTTACGAGACCAAGGAAGAAGCCTGCAAAAGCCTCATGGGCCATAGGCGCAAAAAAGCTGCAAAAGCCTGAACGATTTATTTGATCGATTTCGTGTACCCTGCTTTTCTTGCCTGTTCCTCCGTGTCGAAATAAACCCGAAACTCCTCGGGAATTTTATCGTAAAAGACGGTTCCCGGAAGATGATAAACCTTGGTCGCCTTGTTTCCAATAATAGGCCGCTGAATACCCTGGGACTGAAATCCCGCTGCCGGAGAGTTGTAAAGCTGGCTTTCTCCAGACCCGGCGGAAGAATTAGCATTCCTGTTCCAGAACTGGACCTGAGCTGTCAAAGCGTTGATCTTTTCGTTTTGCTCAGACAGCGCCCTCTGCAAATCGGCCACTTTCCGTTCCAATCGATCGACCTTATCCTCCAGGCTTAAATTTTCTTTTACACCAGTCTGCTCGCTGACTTTCTCTGGCAGCGGAGGGGAACCGGATTGTTTTATAGTTCCCGGGCCGGTATCTCTCACCAGGTCTTCCCTGACAAATCCGATTTTGGAGTTGGGCAGACGAACCCGATACCAGTTACCCCGTTTGATAAATTTTTCGAGATGGTCGCCCCGGTAAGCCCTGCCGACTATTTTGTAGCCCAGGCCCGGGCCTTCGCGCACATTGGCAAAAGTGTTGATTACCACAAGATAGAGTCCTGAGGCCGTTTCCTGAACGGCGGTTGAGAGAGATGAATCGCTCCTGTTTTCTGCTCTCGAACTGTCTCTGGATTCCAGACCGGGAATCTCTCCATAGACGCTGTACGGGATAACCCATCCCTCGTATCCGCCGTAGCTGACCAGATAAAAAGAATCTTCTGCCGCCAAAAGGTTGAGCTGCGAGCCCTTTTCCAGATACTTGATGATCGGAGAGGAAATCGAGGGCTCCTTGAACATGGGAGCTTTCTCCTGGACTACGGTCAACTGACGGGCGGGAAGGGCGGCCAGGAGGCCAGGCAAAAGGAGGAGTATGGCAAACGATGACCTGAGGCAGAAAGTTTTTATCTTGAATGTCATGGCCACACCCTTGCGAAATAGTTTCCTTAAATTGATAACCCGGGATAGGCGGAAAGGAACATATATTTTGCTATTTACGTCATTCACCATGGGTGAATGGTTTGATCCACCACTGCGGAAAGAGGTCGGGTGAATTATTGTTCATATTTACATTAATCACAAGCCCTTATGTGCGCAAGTGTTTTACATCCGCACCGCCGGGAAAATAGTATGCTGGAAATCAGAAAATCCCCCAGGCTTCAACTCTTTATTGCCTGGTAAAAGAGTTTTGAAAATTAATCCGCGTGATGGAAAGTTTTAAACGATTTTCACATTTGTCAGTTCAATTTCCTTTTCACCCTAAAACTTGTTTGTTCAAAAACAGTTGATTATATAGATTGTAACATATATTATGAAAACAGGGTTTTTCAGGATTAGAGACGGTGTCTTTAAGGCAGAAACCGCTTCTTTGAAGTGAAAGAGACTCCATGGAACAGGAAACTATATCCGATATCCTGGCTCAGATACTTTCTACAAATGATAAGTGGAAGCTGGAAGTGGAACGAAATATTCTCCTTCAAAACACCCTCGAGGACCTTTTCACCGATGAGGTTTTTCAAATTCTGCTGGAAAACATGGTCATCCCCAAGTACCATGATACCTTAATACCGCATTTCCGGGCAGTGGAGCTGATCTGCTCTTTCCGGGAGCTGGCCCGCCAGGCCAGGGAGGGTGGCGCAGACCAGGCTGTAGTGAGCAGGGAATTAGAGGACCTGATGTTTAAGGTCAACGATAAGTGGAGCACAGCGGCATCTTTCGAGGCTAAGCGAAATCTCAAGGAAGGGTTTGAGGAAGCCCAAAGGATTGCCAGACTCTATAAGGGTGATCGGCAATTTGCCGCCCGTGTGGACAAATTCAGGCTGCTGGTCTTGCCTTTATGTTTAAAAGACGACAGTTCTATAGCCTGCCAGATTCTGGTGCTGGAAAACATCCGCCCGGCGCGCAATGCCTGGGCCAGGAAATAACCTTCTTTATTTTTCTTTTTGATTTAAACGCAAGAGACGCAAAGGGCGCTAATAAGCTTCAGCGTCTCTTGCGTTTTTTGCGTTAATCTTATATGGAAGCCGTGATCAGTGGTTATTTCAGAAGGAGATGCTCATACTGAAAAGGTGGCAGGCGTTGAGCCGGCCCCAGTTGCGGTAGGCATAGTCGATAGAGGCCTTGAAAGAGATGAAATTGTAATTGATCCCTCCGCCGGCGGAAAGCCCCCGCAGGCGGTCAAGGCCTTCGAGGTCGAGCTCATCCCTGCGCAGCTCCCAGCCTCCGCGTAATGCAGCCATTGTATTTTTCCCCACTTTGCGGGAGAATTCACTGCCTAAGTGATAGGAGACAGGCATGTTGTTGTTCTGGGAGAATTCCCCGGCGGCGAGCCAGTTGAAATTGTCCCCGGCCATTACGCTGTAGGAGAGCGAGATGTGGAAACTTGTAGGCAATTTGAAAGGTGTCGAACGGCGCACGGCCTCACGGTTCTGGCGGGTAATGTTTGTTCCGGGATAAATGTCCTCGGGGGGAACATCCAGTTTCAAGCTGTTGCCGGAGAAAGCGAGATTACCGCCGATATTGCGGATAAGGAAGGCAAGCCTTATCTCGTGTCCCATGAGATTCGAGTGGTAGTTGGTGCCCAGGTCGAAAGCTATAGTGCCCTGGGTGTTGCCGGCTATGTCTTCATGCACGGCCTTGACATTAATGCCGGCAGAGGCGCGGTCGGAGAAGTTCCAGGCGAAGGCGGCCCCGGTCTGGAGGCTGTAACTGCTGAAAGTGGCTCCGGTGCCTCCCGGCTCGCTCACTGTGGTGATCTCCTGCTCGCCGCTGGTCAATACGCCCATGAAGCCGCCCATGACCAAACGGCCCTCGAGGAGAGGGAATGCGGCGGCGCTGTAAGTGTAACGCACATCCAGCGGCTGGTCGGCCACGGAGAGGAACACCTGGGGGCCGGTAATGAATCCGAGGCCAGCCGGGTTCCACCACACCGCGCTGATATCGTCGGCCAGGGCGCCGAACGCCCCGCCCATGGCCACCCCGCGGCAGCCCACCGGGATAGTGAGAAACTCGGCCGCTTTCGTGCCGGCTTCGCTGAAACCAGGGGCGATCCCCGCAGCCTGGTTGAATTTTCCGCTGTTCGCGGCAGCATTAAGCGCGGCTGCACAGATGACCAAAAGGCCCAGTATATTGCACGACATTCTCTTTAACAATTCCAGCATAATATTGACCTGATAATCCTTCCGGGACAGTTACCTGATTATCGAGAACTTGCCGATAGATTCTTCATTAGTGCCCTTGCTCTCCACATGAAAATAATATGTGCCGCTCGCCATCTCCTGGCCGAATCGGTTGCGCAGGTCGAAAATTCTCACCCCTCCCCCGGAATCATAGGCGCTGAAACGGCTTTCAGGCACGCCGGGCCCGTGATCGAGGACATTGACCAGCACGCCGGAGATAGTATAAATCCGGATCGTGCACTCTCTGGGCAGACCCACGAACATGATTTCCCTGTTGGCCGGCCCCGGGTCGAGAGGGCTGGAGACGAGATAGGGATTCGGTACCACCCGTACCTTGGCCAGAGCCTCATCCTTAGGCTGGTCCGTAGCTCTCCGGAAGCGGAAAATCACGCTCTGGCCGGAGAGCGGGCTGACAAACTCTGTGCCCGGGTTGTTGAAATCGCACCTTATCAGCCAGACATCGCCAGCCGCCGGTTTTTTCCGGATGGCAGTCAGATAAAGCTCCACACCGCGCACATAAAGGGCCATGACATTCAGTTCGGGATTGTCAGGGTCCGGGGCATAAACCGGATCCTGGCTGAGGCGGTAAGAGCGCCTGTCTTTAGGGTGCACATTTAAGCTTTGCCAGATCATCTCTTCGTGGGAGAACTTGTCCAGAGGCAGAAATCCCCAGCCGTCATCGGTGAACTGGCTCCGGCGTACCTGGATGCCGTGGGTGAGATCGGTGACCCGGATGAGGGTGGCGCTTTCCCAGGCAATTTCAATATCTCCGGGAGCGAAGGCGGCCATGTTGCTCGTGGTACGGGCGCTTTCACCGGCAGTGTATTCGCTGTTCAGCTCATCCAGGTTCATCGGCTGATGGACCAGGAAAGGAAGACCGGGGAAAGCCACGGACGCAGGGATAGCCGTGAAACGGTATTCGGGGTGGGGATAAGTTATCCCGGCGCTCAAAACCGTGCCGGTCACCCCGTTGACCCTGAGCGGGGCCACCTTGGCATCGGCTCTTCCGCCGCGGTAAATGTCCACAGACCCGGAATAAGTGACCCCGAGGCTGTCGTTGGTGCCGTCGAAATGGAAAGTGGCTATTTTTTCGGCAGTGCTGTAAGCGAAACTTTTTTTCAGAGCCTGTCCGGCAATCGACCGGCCGTTCGAGTCGCGATAGTGGTAATAGATATTAAAGCGGTAGGTTGCCGGCTCCGCGGCTTCGACTGAGTCGATCACGAAAACCCCCGAATCGGGCAGGGCCTGGCCGTAAATTATTTCCACATCCCCGGCCACCAGGGCGCGTTTCTGCGGCCGGGGAGGATTTTTAAAATCCACCACGATATTGTGCCGGACAATGGAGCGGTTGGTAGGGTCAAGGGGATCGACAGTGACAGTGTCCGAGCTGCTGCCCAGGGTATCGGAGACAAGGGGCAGATCAGGCTGGTCATATTGGCCGCTGAGGCTCGATTCATAGCCCCCGGGGCGGAAAGAGGAGGTTTCGCCGCGGGGAGTGACCTGCTGGACAAAGTTCCCCTGAGCATCCTGGCGCTTGAACCCGATATTGGATTCGAGGGATTCGCCGCCGAAATTGAAGGGATTGAAATCGTAAGAGGTTACTGTATAGAAAACAGGCATGCCGTTGACCAGCCCGCTGATATCCTCGCCGCGGTCGACATAGGAGAAGGAAAGACCAGTGTCCCGGCCCAGGTTGAGAAGGTAGGGGCCTGTGCCGGTGAACCCGCCACTGGTCAGCGTGCGGGTCACGGTATAGTCGACTATTTTATCATCCAGGTCGAACTGGGCGATAAGCTTGGCGTCCTTGCGTTCGCCGGTCAGGGATCGGTAAACCCGGAAGCCTTCGAAGTCGCTCTCCCGGTATCCGGTAATTTTCGGGAAGCCGCCCGGCAGGCTGTCACGCAGTACAAGCCGGCTGGCCTGAAAAGTTCCGGCGTAGTGATCCACGGTGTGATAGACCGGGAGATCATCCCAGGTGATGGCTACCTGCCTGTCGCCGGGGATGAGGCGGAAGCCGGGCGGTAAAGGAGGCTCAGGCCTGAGGAATCCGGCTTCGAATGTTTTGCGGGCCACCTCTCCGACAGCCAGAACATTGGAAAATTCGCCTTCCGGGGTCAGCTTGGCCAGATCAGCCTGTTTGCCGTTGACCGAGGGGTCATCGGTGGCTGTTCCGAAAAAGAACGCAGCCCAGATCTCTTCGGGTTGGCCCTTTGATGGCATATCGAAAGGCCCGACAACCATGTTCTGCCGCAGGTCCTCGATAATCCTGGATTCGAGGAAATCGGCATACGGGTCGTAGGCGGGCAGAAGATTCATGCCTGGGACTGCGGCGAGGATGCGGTAGGCCTCGGCATCGGAGAAAGGGTCCGGCCGCTGGTCGCCGTAAGTGTACTGGGTATAAAGGAAAAGCCGCTCGGCTTTGAGGGAGCGGATTTCCTCGGGGAAGACCAGCGGTTTGCCGGTTAGAGGGTGGGTGAGGCCTGCGGCCATGATATCGCCGAAAGTTTCATCGACCAGACCGTTGCCGTGCGGTTCGAGCACTGTGGGGTTGTCAATCCCGTCGTTCTCCGTGGGACTGTAGAGTATCGAGTTGCCGAGAATGGCCGGTTGGCGGCTGAATGAACTCTCGCGGAAATCGGAATCATAGGCCAGGGCGACCTGGCGGGTGGGCAGGACCGCCGAAGCGTCATCGTTGGGCACGCCGATATCGAAATCGGTCTTGACGTCCACAAGTACGCCGCGGATATCGTAAGGCGTGCGGGCGACCTCGGCCTGGCTCACATATTGAGTGGCATTGGCGAGTTTCCAGTAGACAAACATTATATCGCGCTCGAGCCCGGTGGAGATAAGTATCACGCGGAAAGCCGCCTCGAGCCCAAGGCGGTGCGTTCCGGCGCTCCGGAACACCGGCCCGTCGACATCGGTGAAAAAGCCGACTATATCCTGATCCCCGATGACCGAGGGGATTCTGAGGTTGAAAGTAGGGCTGTCCGGATCGTCATCCAGCCTGCGGAACTCATCCGGCCAGGCGGCAAGATCCTCGGCAGCGGTGGAGAAAAAGAGCCGGGATGAGGGGTCTTCCCTGGTCGCAGAGGCTTTACCCTCCCGCCACTCGGCATCGTATACCGCGCTTGTTTCCACAGTGTCCGAGAAAACACCATCCCCATTGGCGTCAATTATCCCCAGGACATTCAGTCCGCTCTGGTAAACATAATTGTTGGTCGAGCCTGAGGGCCAGAAACCGCCTGGGGCGAAGGGGCTGGTGGGGTTCACGGCCAGAAAGGCGTTGTTCGAGATATAGAAGGCGATATTGTTTCCCGAGGTCTGGCGGGCGGAGAAGCTCTGCAGCCGGGCGCTGGCCACCCGCTTCGTTTTGTAATCCTGGCGGTTCAGGGCCGTTGCTTGGCTGGCAAAAGTGAATAAGAGCAATATTCCCAAAGCATTTCTGTATTTTGTTCCGCTCATTTTGTCAATTCCAGAACTTAATGGGCTTAAAAGTCCAGGCGCAGGCCCAGGCGCACCTGGCGGGGGCTCAGGTAAGCGAGGGGATTGTCCATCGCCGCCATCATGGCCGCCAGGCGCAGGGCAAAAGTTTCCGGGTACTCCACCAGGCCGTTGCCGTTTATGTCTCTTACCTGGGCCAGGGCCAGTCTTTCTTGGGCAACAGTGGAAAGCTCGGCGTTCAGAGCTTCATCGGCTACGGCGCGGGATTGAGGTTTGACCGTGAACCCGCTAATCTGCCTGGCCATCTCGCCCAGAAGAAAAGCATCGATTCCCGGCTCGCCGGTAGTCGGATTGACCATCGAGGGCTTTATGTTCAACGTGTTGAAAAGGTTCATGATTTCCACAAAGAAGATCAAATTGCGCCGTTTTCCAGAGACAGGCAGGCGCCGCGAGATACGGAGGTTGGCGGTCTTTACCGCACGGGTGCGTGCATTGTCGCTCTCCCCGGTGGCCAGGTTGCCCTGGCGGTCTATCACAGTATATGGCCTTCCGGAATGGAAATGCCAGGTGAGAAATGTCCTTGTTTCCGCCAGCAGCAGTCCGACAAGCCTGTCCTTGGCGAAATCAGCCGGGAAATCCAGGGAAAGCTGGAGGTTGATCGTATGGGTCTGGTCATTGTCCGTAGGAGTCTGCCTTGTCGGGGCATCGGGATTTTTGTCCTTTCCGGTAAGGGCGTCGCGGATAATCTGGCGGCCGTAAGCGCGGGCATACTCCTGAGGGTCCGAGGCAGAGGAGCGGGCGAAAGAAAGGGAGTAGCTGGCATTGACCGACCAGTATCCGGAGAGTCGGCGGCGGAAGCTGAGGTCGAATCCTTTGACATTGCCCTGATCCCCATTGGTGGCCACGAAAAGGTTCTTGCCGAAACGGGTGCTCTGGCGGTTAGAGAAACCTCCGAGGTCGAGAAGTTCTGCGGGGGTAAGCCAGCGGTAGGCGATATCCCCGCGGACTTCCTTGTTGTAGCCTACAAAATCGAGATACAGGTTTTCGGAAAGGAGCATGGTCAGTCCGGCTTCGAAGGCCGTGGTATAGGGCAGGTCCAGCCGGCCGTTGCCGAAATAGTTGTTGATATTGTCCGAGGCCAGATCCTGCTGCACATCGCGGTTAAGCAAGCCGTAATAGTCGCTGAAAGCGGGAACCTGGGCGAATACTCCGTAACTCAGGCGAAGCTGGCTCTTGTCGGTTACCGGGATGCCGACTTCCAGTCGGGGGCTGAACTTGAGCTTGTTTTTGGCCCGGTAGCGGGGGTCGCCAGGCATGGCCTCGCCGGGGATGGAGGGAAAATTGGCCGCCGGGGTGAAGTAGTCGAGCCTGACCCCGGTATCGAGAACCAGGTCGCCCAGGTCGAGCCGGTTCTGGGCATAGGCGGCGTAAATATTGGGATTCACCCTGAAGGCATCCTGGAGCGGGCCGCCGACATAAAAGAAGTGGTGGGTAAGAACTTTCATCCTCTCGATGTCCGCCCCTACTTTCGTGCGGTTGTAACGGCCGACCTGGGCGTCGAAATCGGCCTTGAGGGTCAGGCGTTCTTCCAGGTCATTGGTGAGCCGCAGGGGCAGGCCGGATTCATTGAACAGGAGCAGCGGGTTGGCTGCATTGTCCTGACCGCGCTGGCCCGGCAGCGGCGTGAAAGTGGAGGCGAAGGCGTTGATATAGCCGGAATTGTAATTGGGATAGTTATTCCCGCTGGGCTCGAGCCCCTCTACCGCCTGGTAGATATCATCGAGACTCGTCCGGGATTCGGAGATAAAGCTCAAGTTGGAGATGCCGAATCCGCCGTAAGAGGACCTCAGGTAACTTTGCCGGCTGAGAGCTCCGCCATTCTGCTTGTTGCGATAGGAACTGGCCCGGAAAATGAGGTTCATGGCATTCTCGGCGCTCTGGTGGATAATCCAGTCCAGACCGAAAATGGCATTAGCAGTGCGCTGCCTCTCCCCAGGATTTCTTCTTTCCGGAGCGTTGAAAATGTTTTCGTGGCTGTAGTACTGCCTCTGGTTTCTGGACCCCATATAGCTCCCCATGAGCTTGAGCTGTTGTGAGACATACCAGGTCATTTTACTGCTCAGGGAATAGAGGTCGCCGCTGTTTCCGGGGAGACGGGCCGGGTTGGGCTGGAAATAGACACCGGCCTGGTTGAGACGCCGGGTTCCGTCGGAAAAATCATCGCCGTCGATAATAAGCCTTTGATCAGGCAGCCCGTCACCGTTCCCGTCAATCCAGCGGATATTGGCGAACGAGAAGCGGTCAAGCCTCTGCACGCCCTCTTCGAGACTGTTGGCATCGAGGAATCCCACTTTTCTCGCCGCAGCGGAATTGGGGTCATAAAGGCCGAACTGGTCGAGATAAAGGTTGAGCCTGTCGAGGAAAACCTTGTCCAAGCCGCGGAATCCGCCGCGGCCGCCGCCGAATGAGGGCGTGGCATCGGCTGTGCCTTTGAGCTCTGCGGAGACAAAAAGGCTCGAGATGCCAGGCAGCCCGAGAGGAATGCTCAGTTCCGCGGAGAGTTCGTTATAGCCGAAATCGTTCTTCCGGGGCATGATACCGTCCGAGATGAGCTGAGTGGAGCCAAAAAACTCTTTGCCCCCTTCGCGGGAGATGATATTGATCACCCCGGATTGGGCCTGGCCGTACTCGGCATTAAACCCGCCGGTTATCACGTTAACCTCTTCCACGGCGTTCTTGCCCACCACCAGCGGGGAGTTGTTGGAGCTTATTTTGTCGCTCAGGTAAGCCTGTTCGCTGAATGCCCGTACCAGAATGCCGTCGATATAAACAGCTTCATTGCCCAGCCTGCCGCCGCGGATAGAGAACTTGCCGGCCTCGTTCTGGACAACTCCGGACATGAGCGCCAGGGCATCCTCGATCCGATTCACCGGCAGTGAACTCGAGAAATCGCTCTGGAGACGCTGCTTTGTCTGCACATTGTCCCGTTGGATCAGAGGCGCGGATTCGCCACTAATGACCACAGCCTCCATCTGGATCGCCGAGGCCTGGAGAGTGTTGTTTACAGTGACCGTATTGCCGGCCGAGATGAGTACATTTTCCACCAACGCCGGGGCGTAGCCGGTTTGGTTGAAGCGTACTGATCTCAGGCCGGGAGGCACGCTGAGCACAAAATAGTGGCCCTGGACATCGGTGACATTGCCCAGGGTGGTTCCCTCGACCATAACCTGGCATCCAATAAGCGGGCTGCCGTCATCCTTGTCGGTCACCATGCCTTCGATCTTTCCCGTACTCTGGGCATAGAGAAATGCAGGGAAAGCAAGCAGGAAAGGGTAAAGAAGGTAGTGAAAGAAGATGCTTTTCATCAATTCCCAGCGCGAGTGGAGAGGGAAGAATAAAAAAGCAAAAGAGTGGCTTTAATATTATCCTGAACGGTAATCAAATGTCAAGGGGCTGTATCTTTATTGTTGCCGTGATTATATCCGGGAGCCAGGCAGAGAGAGGCGATAAAAGAGATTAT
>Ga0315289_10011631_pt1 | contig 12464 bp, 12 predicted proteins | sample YL17G11_40_MG_FD_203452 | JGI IMG/M metagenome (GOLD analysis project Ga0315289, IMG submission 203452) | Sediment microbial communities from Yellowstone Lake, YNP, Wyoming, USA - YL17G11_40 | ecosystem: Environmental > Aquatic > Freshwater > Lake > Sediment | place: USA: Wyoming | collected...
ACTACTTTCCGCCCGTGACAAGCTCAACGTTCACATCCAGGAGATTCTGGACAAGCAGACCGACCCCTGGGGGATTAAGGTTTCTACTGTGGAGCTAAAACATATTGATCTCCCTCAAGAGATGCAGCGGGCAATGGCCAAACAGGCCGAGGCAGAAAGAGAACGGAGGGCGAAAGTAATCAATGCCGAGGGTGAGTTCCAGGCAGCAGCCCGCCTGGCTGAGGCAGCCGTTATCATTGAAGACCACCCGACGGCACTGCAGCTTCGTTATCTCCAGACATTACGGGAAGTAGCCTCCGAGAAGAACTCGGTTACGATATTCCCTGTTCCCATAGACCTGTTTAAGCCCTTCCTGAAGCTTATGGATAAGGATTAGTTCTCGGGGTTAGGGATTAGGGGTTGGGAGTTTGGAGTTCGGAGTGGGGAGTTAGGTCGAGTTCTGCTTCCGGAGGGGGGATAAAATAGAAAAGACTGTTTTCTAACACTGGATTCACCTGGATGTCCTCGTAAGTAAGGGTTATCCAGGTGAAATCTTTTGGAAGGTAGATCTCAATCTGGTAGGGAAAGAGGACATCACCTGCCTTCTGAAATTCCTCGAAACCCACTTTAAGCTTCATCTTTCCGGAGAGGTCGTAAAACTCTCCCTTAACTATTCGGTTTCCTTCGGGATTGATCCAGATTTTCTCTACCCCATCTTCTGAAGGAATCGTGACAAGGAAAAGGTCTCCATCTGAAAAGCATTCCACGTTTTCCCTATTGTAGGGTAACAGAGGTAACTCTCCTGATAAAAACGAAATAACATCCTTCACCTTAAGACCAAACATGGTAGCGTCTCCTTTGCTATTTCCTTTAAGATACCTGTTTTCTGCCAAGGAGTAATTTATCCATTCCTCCCCATTGTTTAAGAATAAAGAGACGGGCATATTCATCGGGTTTAATATCTCAAGCCGCCACCTGTCAGGTTTTTGGGCAAGGATCAGACAATGTATACGGAGATTCTCCCGGGTAGAGACCACCTTAATTCTGGCCCTGCCTCTTAAACTACTCACCTGTACTCTGTTTTCTTCAATCGCGCTGAGGAGTAATTGGGAAGAAGGTTGATTGAGGACCGTAGAGGATGAGGTAGATCTTAATCCGAAAGAACAGGCAGATAAGAGAGAGATACAACACAGGGATAAGAGATCAACCTTTAAGAGCTTCAAGATCAACTATTTGAATCCATGTTCTCTTTGATCTTTTTGATCTTTTCTTTGAGCATCTCTTCTTTTTGGGGGTCAAGTTTTAATACCTTCTCATACATTTCGATAGCCTTATCTTTAATGTTGTTCTTGAGATATGCATCCCCCAAGTGTTCTGCAATGACTGGGTCATCAGGGGCAAACTCTATAGCCCTCTTAAGCTCCTTCACCGCCTTATCGAAATCCCCCTTTTTAAAGTAGACCCAACCTAAGCTATCGGTGATGTACCCGTCCTTGGGTTTTAGCTTGAGTGCCTTTTTGATCAGTTTCTCCGCCTCGTTCAGCTTGATTCCCTTGTCCGCATAGGTATAGCCAATGTAGTTTAAGGCATCTGCACTTTCAGGATTGATCTGCAGCACCGTTTCCATCTCACTGATACTCTCTTCAAACCTGCCTGACTTATCGTAGAGGATACCGAGATAAAAATGGATATCACCATTCTTAGGATCAATTTCCAAGGCCCTTTTGAGAATGGTTATCCCCTCTTCAAACTCTTTTGCCTTCTCTAAGAGAGAGGCAAGGAACTTATGGAGATTGATATCATCGCTTTTGACCTCAATCGCTTCTTGAACAATCTTCCTGGCAAGATCGGTCTTATTCTGCTTATCATAGATGTATCCCTCATTGATAATGGCCTGAGCATAAAATTCAGAGCTTAAAGGAACCTTCTGGTACTCCTCTAAGGCCTTTTCTATATCACCCTTTTCCTGGAAGGTTGTGGCCAGGTAGAAGCGGGCTCGATCACTTCTCTCATTTTTCTCCAGGATCTCTTTGAACTTCCCTATTGCCTCCTCATATTTTTTCTGATCATAATAGATCAGACCGATCTTGATCTTTAACTCTTCACTATTACTGTCCGACTTCTCAGCCTCCAGAAACTGCTCCAGTGCGCTATCCAGTTTATTCTCCTTAATGTAGAGATAACCGAGATGATTCCTCACTGCGGATTGTGAGGGATTGTACTCCAGCACCTTCAGATACCATTCAACCGCTCTATCGAACTTATTCTGTGATTCATAGAGAAGGGCTAAATCAATGAGGGCGGATTCAAAGGTAGGTTTAAGTTCGAGACACCGTTTATAGTATCTCTCGGCTTCCTTGTAGAGCTTCATCTCCATATAGACCTTGGCCACATAATAGGTGGGCATCAGAGAATCTGGATGCTTCTTTAACAGCCTCTTCAACATCTCAATCGATTTATCATACTCATGCTGTTCGGCATACAAGGTTCCGAGATAGATGTAGGATTCAAAGTGATCTGGGTTAAGCCTGATCACCTGTTCATACTCCTTAATCGCCTTGGGATAATCACCCAGCGAGGAATATATTCCACCTAAGAACATCCTGGGTTTAAGAGAAACGGGATCATCGATGATAGCGTTCTGGCACTCCGCTATTGCCCTTTCATTGTCACCTTTTTTTATATATAAGCTGGCAAGTTCGGTATGCAGGCTTGCAAAATCAGGATCAAAAGAAAGGACCTGGTTGTACTGCGAAATTGCATTATCAATGTCATCCTGGGACTGATAGATCTGTGCTAAGAGAAAGTGGTAGTAGAGAGAAGGATCAGGGATCTCTTCCTTGACTTTGGGAGAAGCTTCCTGGATCTGTATTGGCACTTCACCCTGTTTTTGTGTAACTAAGTTCTCTCGCAGTGCTGGACAACAGGAGGAAAGGGGAAGTAAAATAATCAAGAGAATACATAATTTTATAATCTTATTCATCATCCCTCATCTGATAATCCTCCTTAATTATAGTAGCACAAATCTCTATAACTCGCAATAAACCCCTCTTGATTCTCCTGTATCCAGATTATATACTACCATTGCAAATGTTTTTAAGGTCAGAAGATATGAAGTACTGGATTGTAATCACGGTTGTGGGGTCGGATCGGCCGGGTATTGTGGCAGCAGTATCCAAGATCCTCCTCTCTTATAAATGTAACATCGTGGAGCTCAGCTCTACCATCCTCCAGAGACAGTTTGCCATGATCCTCATTGCCACCTCCCCTGAAAAGAATGCTGCAGGGTATATCCAATCGTCTTGCCTCAAAGAAAAACCGCTCAAAGGGATGGAGATTCACGTAAGGGAGGTATCACCTCACAAGCTTAAACATTATAAACAACCCCCTTCCCAGCCTTTCATCATTACCGTGCTTGGTAAAGACAGACCAGGCCTTGTTTATGGAGTTACGGAGATCCTCGCTGCCCACAGGATCAATATCACCAACTTTGATGCCAAAGTGACAAAGATGAGGGGAAAGACAGATTATGCGCAAATTTATGAGGTGGATATCCCGGAGAAGGTGGATATCACTTCTCTCAAGAAAGAGCTTACCAAGAGGGGGAAGAAGCTTAAGGTAGATATTGACCTCCAACATTACAACATCTTTCGGGCAATTAACGAAATATAGAGGGAGACCATGCTCAGTTCAGATGAAATCCTCAATACTATTGAGATGCTCAAAAGTGAGAATCTTGATGTACGGACCGTTACCTTAGGGATAAGCCTGAGGGATTGCGTTCATCCTTCCTTAAAGCCTCTCATTAGGAATGTCCGCAGGAAGATCATTTCTAAGGCACATAATCTGGTCAAGGTCTGCAATGCCATTGGCGAGAAATATGGTATCCCCATTGTGAACAAGAGGATCGCGGTGACCCCGATAGCAAGCATTGCTGAAGGGCTGAAGAGAAAGGATTATCTCCGGTTTGCCCAGGCCCTGGATCAAGCAGTAAAAGAGGTTGGGGTAGATTTCCTGGGAGGTTACTCTGCCTTAGTTCAAAAGGGGTTTACTAAAGGTGACCTCAATCTGATCGATTCCATCCCTGAAGTCCTCTCTCAGACCGAGAGGATCTGCTCTTCGGTAAATGTAGCCTCCACCAAGGCTGGTATCAATATGGATGCAATAGCTAAGATGGGAGAGGTGATTAAAAGGACCTCTTTACTCACCGCTAAGCGGGATGGCTTCGGCTGTGCAAAACTGGTAGTGTTTGCCAATATTCCTGAGGATAACCCGTTTATGGCAGGGGCCTACTTAGGATATGGAGAACCGGAATGCGTGATCAATGTGGGGGTGAGTGGCCCGGGTGTGGTGAAGAAGGAGTTAGAGAGGCATATCCAATCAGGCAAAAAACTGACCTTGCATGATCTCTCTGAGATCATCAAAAAGACCAGTTTTAAGGTGACGAGGGTAGGAGAATTGATTGCACGGGAGGTGGCAGAAAAACTGGGAGTGCATTTCGGGATCGTCGATCTTTCCCTTGCCCCAACCCCGAAGGTGGGCGATAGCGTGGGCGAGATCCTTCAGTGCCTGGGTCTGAAGTTTGTTGGCGCCCCTGGATCTACTGCTGCACTTGCCTTGCTCAACGATGCGGTAAAGAAAGGAGGGGCCTTTGCCTCCTCCTCGGTGGGAGGATTGAGCGGGGCGTTCATCCCGGTAAGCGAAGATGTAAACCTATCTCACGCTGTAGGCAAAGGATACCTGTCCTTAGAAAAACTTGAGGCAATGACCTCGGTCTGCTCAGTAGGCCTGGATATGATCGCCATTCCTGGTCATGTGGATGCTAAGACCATTGCTGCAATCATCGCTGACGAGATGGCCATCGGCGTGATCAATAATAAGACTACAGCAGCGAGGATCATACCAGTGCCCAATAAGGATGTAGGAGAAAAGGCAGTGTTTGGCGGACTTTTTGGCGAGGCATATATCGTTGCGGTTAAAAATGCCTTCTGCTCAGATCGCTTTGTGGAGTTCGGGGGAAGAATCCCCGCGCCGATCAATAGTTTGGGGAATTAGCTTTCAGCGATCAACCTTCAGCTTTCAGCGTAAACTAAAAATCACGCATCAATGTTATTTCTTTGTCATTGCGAGCGACCAATAGGAGCATGGCAATCTCACATCATAGACACGAGATTGCTTCGTCGTTCAGAATGCTTTCGCGGCTCCTCGCAATAACACTTTACTTAATTCGTTTGTATTAATTTCGGATCCCGGAATGCGGATGATATTTCCTCTATAGGTGAACCTGACAAAAACGAGTATGGTGTCCCCAGATTTGTACGGTCCGGTTCAACGGCGGCGTTATACGCCGTCCGCTGGATTGAATTGTCAGCCGAATTTCATCGAATATCTAATTGTATTTTAATCGCCTCGCCAATCCTCAGCATATCTTCTTCCGAAAGTACTCCGGCACGTCTGAATAGTCTCAACTTGCCTACAGTAGCCAATTGATCGGCCATGGCCTTGCTTTCTTTGCCGTCAAATATAACAAGTGCCTCACTGGGATACAGACGGTCTGTCTTACTTGTAAGAGGAACAACTTGAACTCGATTGAGGAACTTATTTGACACATCATTACTTACGATGACAGCTGGACGTTTCTTTCTAATTTCCCCGCCAACGGAACGATCAAAATTAACCCACCAGACCTCACCCCTTTTCATGGGCTATGTCCTTAAAAGTTGCCTCTGCCCACTCAGAAGCTTCTTTTTCTCGTTTTTTGTCCTTTGCCATTTGAGCATAGGCTAATTCCAGATTTGGCCGTACTACATGCGGACGAACCAATTCTTGGACAAATCTGCTAATCTTGCGTGGGCCAATGGTTTTACGAAGGCCAGCATAAACTTCCTCATCTACTGTTATGGTCAATTTCTTTTGCATTTCAATCCTCCTTTATACGTGTAGTATACGTATTGATTTCAGATATGTCAAGGCCTAAATAAATAAGTAAGAGCACTATGGCTTATCTTTTGGGGGCTAACAATGATTATACAGTCTGTATAAAATAGGAAACACAGACTGTTTCCTTCTATATAAGAATTTCCCGTGACTTTTGGTTAATTCGTCCAATGCCTTTCATTTTCAACGAGTTGCCTCCTTCTGTCAAGTCAGGTCTTTATCAGGCTGCGAAAGTCGTCCAATTTAAACGACCAACGAAACTCGTGGTTAGAAACCAAGCTTTATCCTGTTCACCTTCCCCAGATCAGATAGCGGCTTGTCAAAGGCACTCTCGTTCCCCACAATGAGAGAGATGGCGTTCTCCGGATGGAGATATAATTTTGCTACCCTCTCTATATCCTCCTTAGTCACCTGGGACATTTTTTCCTGATACGTTTTAAGATAATCTGCCGGAAGGTGGTTATATTCAAGATCCATGGTCTCAACCACAATCTGATGGCTTGAAGTGAAAGAAAAGATGAAGTTATTAATGATCGAGTCCTTAGCCCACTTCAATTCCTCCTCTGTTACCCCTTTATCCTTGATGTCTTCGATGATTTTCTGGATGAGATTAATAGATTCATGGGTGGTAGATGGTTTAGTAAAACAGTAGGCACCGAAAACTCCGTAATCAATATCACCGCGGTAAAAACTTCCCACGCTGTAAGCCAGGCCGCGGTTGGAACGGATCTCAGTGGTAAGCCGTGAATTAAAACCGGCTCCACCCAGGATAAAATTTAAAAGGGTAAAGGGGTAGAAATCAGGGTGATTCATAGGCACAGTTAGATGTCCAAGTATGATAACTGACTGGGGAACATCTTTTAAAACAAGGTTGATCGATCCCTTTTGTGAGGAGGGAAGAGAAACTACTGGCAATGGTTTCTTTGCTTTTTCCCAATCTCCAAACAGTTTCTCAAGCTTATCGAGCATCTCCTTTGACGAGAAGTCACCGGATACACCCATGATGATCTGTTCCGGGTGAAAACATTTCTGATAAAACTCAATTAAGTCTTTTCTCTCGATCTTTTGTATCGAGGCAAGGGTAGGAAAACTACCCCGCGGGTTATCCCAATAGAGAACCTTTTTAAATTCACGGAAGGCAACATCCTCCGGTTCATCGTTCTCCCTGCGTATTTCCTCCTCCTTCTGTTTCTTGGCCAGATCCAGCTTCTCCTGGGCAAAGATAGGATATTTAACAATATCAGCATAGATCGTGAGTCCTCGATCAATATCCTTTGTGAGAACAGTGAGAGAAGCATTACCTGACTGGAGCCCAATACTTACATTGATGGAACCACCCATGAACTCAAGCTCCTCATTGATTACATCACCCTTCATTGACCTGGTTCCACCTGTCCTCATCACATGACCAGTCAACTCTGCAAGCCCTGCCTTATTAACGGGTTCATAAATAGAACCAGTTCGGATCCGGGCAGTGAAATTAACTATGGGGAGCTCATTATCCTCAAGCAGATAAACCACCATACCGTTCTTGAACTCATGTCTCGTGGGCTCAGGCGGAGAAAAGTGCAGGGGCTTAAAAACCAGAGCAGAGGGGGGCTTTAACAGCTCATCTTCCTTCGCAATTGCGAAAGTTGAAAAGAAGAGCAGCACAATAAGAACGAATATTACCGGTCTTCGTTTCACCATCTCCCTTGAACCCTCGAACCCTTGACCCCTTGAACCCTTCATTGTTTTTTCTCCTGCTTCACCAGCTCGGCCACTGTCCGGTTCTCATCTCTGAAATACTCAGTTGCCACGCGCATGATATCCTGGGGAGTAATCTTCTCTATAATCTCAATATGTTTCTCCATGTACCTCCAGTCATTGGCAACGGTCTGGTTATAGGAGAGTTCATGGGCTATTCCTGAGTTGGACTGGAGCCGGTAAATCCGATTGGCTTTTAGTTGATTCTTTATCTTCGTGAGTTCCTTCTCAGTTACCTCTTCTCTCTTCAATCTATCCAATTCCTGATAGATTGCCTTTTCTAACTCACGCGTGGTATGAGGTGATTGAGGTGTAGCAAAGATAGTAAAGAGATTGGGATACCTCGCGCCGGGGAGACCATTTACTGTCTCGATGCTCACGGCAAGCTTCTCCTTCTCTACCATCTTCTTATAAAGCCTTGAGGTCCTTCCCTGCGAGAGCACAGCATCAATCACATCAAAACAATAATCATCAAAGTGCGGAAGGGTAGGCTTGTGATAACCGATGATCAATTCAGGATTGGCATCAAAGATGATCTTCACCCTTTTTTCCCCTTTCTGTTCCGGCTCAGGAGTAATGGGGGGAAAGGTGACTGGCTGAGGAGGGATTTCTCCAAAATACCTCTGAATAAGCGAGAGTACCTCTTCAGGATTTATATCTCCTACCACCGCAATTACCGCATTGTTAGGAGCATAGTGAGAACGAAAAAAGTTTTGCGTAGTCTCTCTTTTTAAAAATTGGATGTCAGGGTCCCACCCGATAATCGGACGGCGATAGGGATGAACCATGAAGGCGGTAGCCAGAAATACCTCCATGAGTTTGCTATCTGGTTGGGATTCATAGCTCTGTCTTCTCTCCTCCCTTACCACATCCCTCTCTGAATAGAATTCCCTCAAGACAGGATTCAGCATCCGGTCAGATTCGATCCGTGCCCACAGTTCAATTCGATTGGAGGGCAGATTCACCACGTATGTAGTGGTGTCATTTCCCGTCATAGCGTTGAGACCCTGAGCACCATTTTCAAGATAGATCAAATCTACCTCATCCTTCACCACCCATTTTCGGTGCTCTGCCTCTAACTGTTTTATCTCTTTTTCCAGATCATCCACCTTTTTCTTATCAGCCTTTTCATCTTTCATCCTCTCTTCATCCAGAAGGCTTGCCCTTTCATCAATGAGGTCGAGTAGCTTTTTTTCCTCCCGATAGTTTTTTGTCCCCAGGGTTTCAGTCCCCTTAAAGAGCATGTGCTCTAAAAGGTGGGCAGTGCCGGTCCTCCCGCCCTCTTCATCTACTGATCCCACCTTGAAGCAGATATAGAGGGAGACAGTGGGAGACTGATGCCTCGGGAGCATTAACACCTGCATACCATTATCGAGGGTGTACTCCTTCACCCTCTCGCTCAGAGTAAAAGGATGGGACAGTAGAGGGAAGGAAAAAACGGATACTACGAGAACTGCTATGCTAAAAAACTTCTTCATCTCTAAATAACTCCTTGGCATAATGGTATCTATCTTAAAACAAAACTATATTTTTGGAAAGTAAGGAATTGAAATATGATGTGTTCTGGGGTAACATTATGTTTAATACAATGACTAATCAGCATATTCTTAAAGAAGCTAAAGATCGTCTGGTAACCAATTTTCATCCCAAACGTATAATCCTTTTTGGTTCGCAGGCACGAGAAACTGCGGATAATCGCAGTGATGTGGATCTCCTTGTTGTCTGCCCTATTCAAGGAAGTCGCCGGGCAATGATGGTAGCTATGGATAGAGTCCTGCGTGGGTTAGGTATTGCAAGAGATATTGTTATACTTACGCCTGAAGAATTCGAGCAAGACCGTCACATACCTGGTACTGTAGCCCGGCCTGCATGGCTGGAAGGTAAAGTGCTCTATGAAAGCTCCTCATAAGGAAGTCTTACGAAAAGTAGTTAAATGGCTAAACTATGCTGATGAAGATCTGCGACTGGCACGCCATGGGTTGACCCTGAAGATTGGATGTCCTTATCGCCTGATCGCATATCATGCCCAGCAATGTACTGAAAAATATTTGAAGGCATACCTCGTTTATCAAGGGGTAGACTTTCCTTATACCCATAACATTTCTCTCCTGCTGGAATTATGTGCTAAACGCGCTCATTGGGCTGAAAAGTTACGGGAGGCAGAAGAGCTCACACCTTATGCCATAACTGCACGTTATCCGGGAGAGGATGAGCAGGTATCCAGAAAAGAAACATTGCGTGCCATTAAGATCGCATCTCATGTGCGGGAAGTAGTCAGGGCTGAGTTTACCAAGCATGGGATAATTTCCCCTAGAAATTCCAAATAGTTACCTCGGAGATTTACCCCCACTCAATATAGGTAAACCAATTCAAACAAGATGGCACCATATATCGCATACATATTGATAAAAAACTTTGAATCAACCTCTAAGAAATTAGGTTTTGATAAATTCAGCATCATCAGAGTCGATAGCCGCAATTGGGAAGAGATAAAGGAGATCTTTAATCCTATACCTGTCTATAGAACGGGCCAACATTACATCGAACGCCGATATGAAAAGGTGCCTCCATTATATTGCGATGCGGACGATGTTTCAGATGTTTCAGGATTCGGTCGAATACCTTACGATTCGGAAGACCTGATGTTTCTTTTACGTCTGTATAAAGCTGGAGATATTGTTTTTGAAGCCCATGTTATTAAAGACCCAGACGGCAATATAAGTCACCAATACCCATATCCTATGGCTTTCTCAAACTATCATTCACCTTGCCACTATAAAATATCTGAAGAAGATGTCATCAAATTCAATAAATTCTCAGAAGAGGTGTCTGAATGCGCGGGATGGAATTCAGAATGGTTTAAGATTACAAGAAGATACTTTCTTTGGGGCGGGTCAAAGGAATTCTTTCCTGGCCGAGATAATGAACGTATACTTGATTATATGATTGCATTGGAAGCAGCTTTAGTGCCGGAAACAGAGCGCGTTTCACTTCGATTGAGAAAACGTGCTGCAGCTATTCTTGGAGGAGACAATAAAAATATTAAAAACAGAATAAACAATTTTTATGGGGTCCGCTCCACCTTGGCACATGGCAACGCTCTTTCAAGAAAACAGATTAAAATCCTTGAAACACAAAGCTTCTTCTTTGAAAACGATGTTAGAGAATTGATCAAAAGTACTCTTAAAAATTGCCTATCTAATGAGAATGCGAGGAAAAAGTATCTTTGTAAGTTGGGCGATATTTCTGATGAGGAAAAAGGTGACAAAATCATAGAAGACTTTAAAAGTATTATAAATAACACGGTCAGAGAAAATATCCTCAAATCGATTTTTAGTGAAATTTGTAAATAGTTCCTAATTTGTAGACTCCCAAATATACTTTCCTGTTTTGTTGATATAACCGTCTTTACCACCAATTGTTACGCGTGCCAGCCCTTCAGAAAAATCCCAAGCATGATTGAACTGCGGCTTAATTACAAACCGCCCTGTCTTGTCTATATAACCCAATTTGTCTCCCAATTTTACTGCTGCCAGTCCTTCAGAGAAATAGTAAGCATCTTCGAACTGAGGCCTGATTATAACTTTTCCCGTCCTATCTATATAACCCCATTTACCGTTCTTTTCTATCAGGAACAATTTATCTGTTGCCATTCTCTTTTCTTTTTCTTCTATTATTTCAAGAAGTGTAAGTGGCTTTGACTTCCGATGGGATAAAAGACTATCTGCTTTTGAAACTGGAATAGCAAAGTTTAAGTTCTGACCTTCTGTAAAAGAAAGCGTAGCAACTCCTACAACTTCACCCTGCATATTGATGACCGGACTTCCACTGGAACCTGGGGAAATAGGTGCAGTAATCTGAAGAAACTTTCCTAACTCGGGCATATCGCGAATGGCAGAGACAATACCATTTGATACAGTTCCCTCAAGTCCGAATGGATTACCGATAACTACCACTGGCTGACCAATATCAATCTTTTTGACTGCAAGTTTAAGAGATGAAAAACTGCGTCCTGTAACCCCAAGAGACAAGAGAACCAAGTCACCTTCAATATCTTCTGACAATAGCCCTTCTATTGGTAAAACTTCGCCATTAAAGAGTTTAGCCTCTGCCCTTACCCCATCCTCAATAACATGATAATTTGTAACCAGATATCCTTGATCTGAAATAAAAAATCCTGTTCCGGTACCTATTAATTCATTCTCCCTATCGTAAACGTTGATAGATACCACAGAAGGGGAAACCTTTTTAACCAGAGCAGATAAGTCGGTCTGTGAAAATGAAGGGGTGAAATATATCGATAAGAGCAGGGTCAATACCGAAATCGTGGTGATTTTAGATTGTTTAATTTGCCTTCTCATTATACAAATATTTTTTATTGGGAAAAACAAGGAACAGTCACCTATTATTTATTCCCTCAGGTATGGGGTTTATGGGTTCATGGATATAGCTTTTAAGGCTTTCATATCACACCTGCCCAAATTTTCAAATGCTTTTATTGCGATTGATGGTAGGGACGGATGGCAATGCGGCTGTATGGGATTGGGGAGTTAAGGAGTTGCGGAATTTTTATTCAGCTTCCTTGCCCGTATCAACCCTGCCTCGATTCTAATAAAAGTCAGACTCTTCCGGTCGTATTGATTCAGGTTGATCCCGTACCTCCTGGCAAGTTCTTTTACCACCGGCAGAGGTTCCGGGTTGCTCTTTCTCCAGAAGGGCCTCAGCTCCCTCAGGAAGATATTCATGGTAACAGGACCAACGCCGTAGAACTGCATCACACGGGCTTCCAGATCATCGCTGTC
>Ga0315289_10011632_pt1 | contig 12463 bp, 5 predicted proteins | sample YL17G11_40_MG_FD_203452 | JGI IMG/M metagenome (GOLD analysis project Ga0315289, IMG submission 203452) | Sediment microbial communities from Yellowstone Lake, YNP, Wyoming, USA - YL17G11_40 | ecosystem: Environmental > Aquatic > Freshwater > Lake > Sediment | place: USA: Wyoming | collected...
TCGTCGCCGCGCCGCCCGTGCCCGCCCTCCTCCCCCCGCGCGGCCGGGTGGACCCGGCGACCATCCCTGGCGTCCCCGAATCGGGTTGGCCCGCCCAGGCCGAGTCCACTCCCGTCCCTTCCGTCTACGTCCGCCGGGCGTGGACGCGCCTGGACGCGGACCCGTCCGTCCTGCCGACCTTTTTGGGCGAACTACTGGAGGAGGTTAAGGCTCACGAGGACGCCTGGCCCTTTGCGGCGCCCGTCGACGCCCGGGACGTGCCGGACTATTACCAGATAATCAAGGACCCCATGGACCTGTCCACAGTCGCGGCCCGCCTGGAGGGCGGGGCAGCGGGTGATGACGGGGCGCGGAAGGCGCGCCCTTTCTACACGACGCTCGACCTGTTTGTGGCGGACGTGCGCCGCATCTTCGCCAACTGCCGGGTGTACAATGCGGCCGACACCGTCTACTCTAAGCTGGCCTCCCGGTGCGAGGCCGACTTTGACGCGGTGGTAGCGGCGCGGGTCCAGTTTGAGAAAGTACTGGTTTAGAAAAAAAGGAAAAGAGAGGGGTGAGTGGTGGATGAGATCTTCTCGACCTAACCCTGGTTTATTGAGCAGTGTCTGCGTGCGCTTTGGGAGGGGCGGGGGCGTGTTTTTAGCTGGGATAAGAGGAGGCCTTGTGTGTGTTCGCCTGTGTTACTGGAATGGCCCAAGGGGGCGGCATCTGACATCCCCTGGGTGATGCGCGCACGGCGCTGGCCGTCGTAGACCCGGAGGACAGAAGATGAGCTTGAACGTGGTAGGCAGCGCTACTTTGTGTGCACTCCATGGACGGCACTCTTCCCTTTTTTAATTCTTCCCTCATGGCCTCCTCCATCGCGGCGCCCCGCCTCGCGGGGCCCGTCCCGCGTCCGTTCACGTGAGTAATGTGTGCGGGCGCCCTAATACAGGGGGCGAACCACACGCGCGCGCTGGAAAGCAGGAGGACCCCGACGCTCTGGCGCGCGGCGGGTGCTGGCCGACACACTCCCACGCCCTGCGCTCGCTCACGCTCAACCGCTCACTCACATACATCACGCACAGGTCGGTCCGCCCTGCCTACCCCTCGCAACGGGCGGGCGTGGCGGTGGCGGCCAAGGTGTGACAAAAAAGGCGGCAGAATTGCGTGCGGCGCGAGGGCCGACCCCGCTCTTTTCTCTCATCCATCACATCATCATCTCTCTTCAACCAGACGACCGACGTGGAGCCCCGCTTCAAGTACGACTTTGCCAACTCGGTGAGTGAGCCTTCTCGCTCCTTCTCACGGCTGACTGTCCGCCGCCGCCAGCTCCGCGGTGAAAGAACGCGGAGGCGGGCGTGAAGGAGGTGGTGCGAATTGGAGGCAACCATAGGGTGGCCACTGTCCATACATTCCATCCATCCCCTCAACTTCATCCCCACTTTTTTTGTCTCACTCTCCATCCATCCTTTTTTCAGCGCTGGATCCGCGTCAGGAAGGGGTCCAAGTTTGACAACGACAAGTACACGCCCGAGATGTGGGAGAAGGGCGGGGCCACAACCGTCACCCCCAAGGTGAGAGGCCGAGTGCGAGCGCCTGCACGCGCGTGCGCGCCTGGGAAGAGCGTCCTCCCTCTCTCTCACCATCTCTCTCTCATCCACCCGCCACAGTCGGGTCTCACCTACACCGTGTGGCCGGTCATCCATGCCGAGTTGACCAAGCGGAAGCTGCAATCTGTGGACGCGGCCGCGGCTCTCAAACTGCAACAGGGCGGCAAGGCCGTCCTCGTCGATTGCCGGCCCGAATACGAGTTCCTCCGACAGCGCGTGGCAGGCTCGGTGTCGGCGCCCCTGTTCCGGGAGGTGCAGGGTAAAGGGGCGTGGGACAACATCAAGCGGGCGGTGATGGCGGTGGGGCTGGCCATGACGGCGACCGAGCGCAACCCGGACTTTGTGGAGGACACGAAAGCCGCCCTGGCCGCCGCGGGCGTGCGGCGGGGGACGAAGCTCATTCTCTACTGCGGCCTGGGCGGCACGATCGAGGTCGGCGTCAAGCCGTGGGCGCCCAACCGGACGAAGGAGTTCAAGGACGACCCGGAACGCATGTTCGGGCGGGAGTCCAGGTCGCTCAAGGCGTGCCACGACCTGTTGGTGGAGGGCGGTTACCGGAACGGAGATGTCCTGCACTTGAAGGGCGGCATCGGTCAGTGGCGCTTTGACGGGTTCCCGATCGAGGCGGGGGAGTGAGAGGGAGGGGGGGGGGGGGGGGCGCGGTTAAAGGAAAACGGGGAGCGGGCTAGAGAAATGGAGGCAACAAAACAACCCACGCTCTTTTTCACTCACGACGCACATGCACGCACACACACGCCCTCTCTCTCTCTCTCTCTCTGGCATACCCGGCACAAAAAATCATATAAAAACCTGGCAAAAAATCAGGCCACCGCCGCCGCCGGCGTCACCACGCCCGCCTTCTTGGCGGCCGCCCCGCCCTCGCCCATCATCTCCTCAATCACGGCCTCCCACTTGAGGGCCGGCAGCGCCCAGGACAGGTCCTGCCCGATGCAGGCGGCCTGCATCTCCCGGAAGGCCGGCGTGCCGTAGCTGTCGGCGGCCCTCCGTGCGGCGGACGCGAGGGCGGCCGCGTCGGCCGGGTCCAGGCGGTCTGGGTTGACCGTCCCCATGTGGAACCCGGTCACGCCCTCCTTCACCGTGTCCACCAGGCCGCCCGTGCTTGACACGACCGGGATCGTCCCGCAGCACATCGCCTGCAGCTGGACGATGCCGCACGGCTCGAAGCGGGAGGGGATGAGGGCGTAGTCAGCGCCCGCGTTGATCAGGTGGGCGATGCGCGGGGAAAACTCGACCACGCCCGCGGCCGCCCCGGGGAACGCCGCGGCGAGGCCTTCCACGGCCGCCTCCAGGTCCGGTTTACCGGTGCCCAAGATGACGACCTGCGGCTTGGGCCCGGGGCCGCTCAGCAGCGCCGGCAAGGCCGCGATGATGATGTCGACGCCCTTCTGTTCTTCCAGGCGCCCGATGAAGCCAAAGAGGGGCGCGGCCGGGTCGACGGGCAGGCCGACCTCCGCCTGGAGGGCCATCTTGGCGGCCGCTTTGCCCTCCACGACCGAGTCCTTGTCGAACTGGACCTCCAGGAAGGCGTCCGTCGCGGGCGACCACTCGCCGGCAGTCATTCCATTGACAATGCCCTCGACCTGGACCTTCCGCCACACGTCCGCCAGCTCCACGCCCTTCGCCTCTCCCGACGTCAGCTCCGCCGCGTAGTGCGGGGACACGGTCAAGACCTTGTCCGCGGACAGCAGGCCCGCCTGCAGCCAGTTGAGCTTGGCGAACTTCCTCCCCGCGGCCGGCGAGGGCGGGGCGCCACCCTCCGACTCGGAAAACACCTTGTCCACGCCGTCCGCGAACGCGAACTTGGCCCGGGAGGATGCGGGCAGGCCCAGGACCTCCCACGTCTCCGGCCAGGCCCGCCCCTGGAAGGCCGCGTTGTGGCAGCACAGGGCGACCTTGGTGCGTGTGAACCGGCCCGCCGGGCGGTGGACGTCTGCGATGAGGACGGGCAGCAGGGCGGCGTGCCAGTCGTTGGCGATGATGGCGTCCGTCTCCTGGCCTGCCGCGAAGGGCAGGGCGTCCAGGGCGGCCAGGGCGGCCCGGTTGAAGAGCGCGAAGCGGGCGGAGTTGTCATCCCAGTCGGCGCCCGACCCTTTGCCGTACAGTTTTGCGCCCGTTTTTCCCCATACGCGCGCCAGGAAGGCCGGGTGGTCGACAAATATGACGTCCACCCCGTCTTTGATGGCGTGGAAGAAGCGGACGGTCTCGCCGCCGCCCACGTCCGCCGTGACGGCCGTGTCCCAGGCGTCCGCGTACTGGTCGTAACTGAGCATTGAAAAAGAGAGCAGAGAAAAAGATGAGAGAGCGGGGGTGGTTTTTTGGGGTGGGTCGGGTGGTCGCACCGGAGAGAGAGGCGTGCGTGCCTCCCCCTCTCCCCTTCTTTTCTCCTCTCCACTCTCCCCACGCTCATCTCAATGGGGGAATAAACGCACCGTGGCGCGATGACGCACACCTTGTGCCCCCGCTTGGCCAGCTCCAGGGGCAGGCCGGATACGACGTCGCCCAGGCCGCCCGTTTTCGACCAGGGCGCAACCTCGGCCGAGACGAACGCCAGGTTGAGGGGGCGGGTCGGGGTGGGCGTCGGGGCGGGCGTGACCACCACCTCGGCGGCCAGCGAGCTCGGCTTGCGAGGGGGCGGGCGGGCGGTCAGGTCCAGGCCAGCGTCCTTGGCGGCGGCGGCAGAGGCGAAGCCGGCCGCCGTCGCGACGGGGGTCGGCGTCGATTTCGCGGCGGCAGGGGCCGTCGGGGCAGCAGCAGCAGCACCACCAGCAGCCGGGGCCTTGGTGGCGACGGCGGGCACGGCCGGCTTGGTGGGCGCGGCGGCGGGCGGGGCGAAGAGGGGCTTGTGAGGGGTGGTCGGCGGGCGAGCGGCCGGGGCGACTGGCGCTAGCTTGGCAGCGACAGGTTTTGATGGGGCCGCCGCCGGTGCCGGGGCGGCGGCCGGTTTGGCAGGTGTCATTTTAGCCACCGGCACGCCCTGGCCCGCCGGGCGGGGAGGGCCAGGCGCGCCGCTCTTGCCCGCGGGCGTGGCCTGGGCGCGAGTGGTCGAGGAGGGACGCATCACGAAAAAAGGGCGAGGGCGGGGAGTTGCTTCGAGCTTCCTGTTTTTGTGCGTGTGGGGGAGATAATGTGGGGCAATGTGTCAGCCAGGAGAGCTCTAAAAATGGCGTGCTAACGACCTGTCGGGGTGGGAGGAGGGAAGGGGGAGGCCCACGCGCCGTGCGCGCACCTTGAATGAGGAGGAGAGAGCGAGGGACCAATAAAATCGACGAGTGAGGGGCGCTGCCTTGGTAGAGCGGAGCGGGTCTCCGCGCGCGGGGAGAAGGGGCGCCCACTTTGCTTTTCACGCCGCCCGCGTGTCCCCTCCTGTCCCTGCGCGCGTGTGCGGCTCAGTCGCCCCACCGCAAATCCTCCCTCCCTCTCCCCTCGCCCCTCCGCAGAGAGAGGGAGCACACGCCACGCACGCCACGCCGCCCGTCTCTCAATTTTTTCAATGTCTGGCTTCAACCCGCCCCCGCCGGCGGGCGGGTACGGTGCGCCGCCGCCGCCAGGTATGTGAGATTGGAGAGATGGGGGCGGAGATGTACACGCACGCACATGGACGGCCACCCCCTGGGTCTGCAACCGCGAGGGGGGGCTCGCGACGCCCGCCCGCCGTTGCGCCACAGGATTGAGGTGCGTCGGTCTCCCGCACTTTCCTACCTGCCTGCTGCCTCTCTGCAAGCCGGGCGCGTCGAGGCAGAGAGAGCAGCGGGCGTGCCTCCTCTCTCGCACCATGACAGAGAGAGAGAGAGAGAGAGAGAAAATGTACCCTGCGCACCGAGGGCCCTTTTTATTCGCGGCGTCGAAACGCGCCGCGCACCATCGCTCACCCTCAACACCTTCCTCCACTCCTCCACTCCTCCACTCCTCTCCCCGCGTCCCATCCATCACACAGCCTACGGCGGCTACGGCGCCCCGCCGCCGCCGCCGGCGCCCCAGCAATACCATCAGCAGCAAGCCCCCGGCGGCTTCGCCCAGCCCCCCCCCGCTGCCGGTGGCGGGTGGGGCGCCCCGCCCGCCGCCCCGCCCCCACCACCCGCAGCCGCTGCTGCTTTCGGCTCCCGCCCAGGCGGCTTTGCCCCGCCGCCCGCCGCCGCCGCTCCAGCTCAGCAGCAGCAGTACCAGGCCCCGCCCCCGCCGCCCGCCCCGCCCGGCTGGCGCCCGGGCATGGCGCCCGCCAACGGGGTCGCCAACCCGGCGGGCTTCGGGGCCGCCCCCCCTCCCGCCCCGCCCCCGTCGGCCGGCCCGCCGCCCGCCCGGCCGGCCGGTGTGTTCGGGGCCGCCCCCGCGGCGCCCGCGCCCGCGCCGGCGTTCGGGTCGGTGCGACCGGGCGGCGCTCCCGGCGGCTTTGCACCCCCGCCGTCGGCCGTCGCCCCTCCACCACCACCACCCGCCCCGGGCGGGTTTGCCCCGCCCCCACCCGCCGGCCCTCCTCCTGGCGGCTTTGGCGGCGGCGGCTTCGCGCCGCCCCCGCCCACCCCTGGCGGCTTCGCCCCGCCCCCGCCGGGCGCACCCCCTCCCCCACCCCCGACGGGCGGGTTCGCCCCCCCCGGCGCCGCACCCGGCGGCTTCGCCCCGCCCCCTGGCGCGATGGCGATGGGCCACGGCCACGGCGGCATCGCCCCCGGCGCCGTGCCGGGCGGCCTGGGCGGCTACGGCGCGCCCGCCCCTCGCGCCTTGGACCCGTTTGAGGCCCTGGAACCGGGCGGCGACCCGGCCTACTTCCCCCGCCCCACGGGCGACGCGGCTGGGAGTGCCGGCGCGCCCGCCGCCCCGCCCCTGCCCGGCTCCTGCGACGGCCGCTTCATGCGCCTGACCGTGAACGCGGTGCCGGCTCAACAGGCCACGCGGGCCCGCTTCCAGCTGCCCATCGGCGCGGTCGTCCACCCGCTGGCGGGGCCCCAGGAGGACGTGCCCGTCATCCCGCTCGGCCCCGCGGGCATTGTGCGCTGCAAGCGGTGCCGCACGTACGTCAACCCCTTTGTCGCCTGGGTGGACGGCGGGCGGCGGTTCCAGTGCAACGTGTGCGCGGCCCTGAATGATGTCCCTGCCGAGTATTACTGTTCCCTGGACCCGGCGACGGGTGCCCGCCTGGACTGTGGGACCCACCCGGAGCTGTCCCAGGGCAGCGTGGAATGGGTGGCGCCGGCCGAGTACATGGTGCGCGCGCCGATGCCGCCCTCCTTCTTCTTCGTCATCGACGTGTCCGCCACGGCGGTCGGGTGCGGCATGGTGGGCGCGGCGGTGGGCGCGATCAAGGCGTGCCTGGACCGCCTCCCCGGCGACGACCGCACGCAGGTCGGGTTCCTGACTTTTGACACGGCCCTCCATTTCTACAACCTGCGGGCGGGCGCGGCCCAGCCCCAGATGGTGGTGGTGCCGGAGGTGGCGGAACCCTTTGCGCCCCTGCCGGATGACCTGCTGGTGAACCTGGCGGACTCGCGAGCGGTCGTGGACGCACTGCTGGACGCGCTGCCCGGCGCTTTTTCGGCTGGCGGGGGCGCCCCAGGCGACACCGCCACCGGACCCGCCCTCCAGGCCGCCTTCATGGCCATGTCCCACGTCGGCGGCAAGCTGCTGCTGTTCCAGGCGGCCCCGCCCTCGGCGGGGGCGGGCCGGGTGCGGGCCCGGGACGCGAGCGCGACCACCTGGGGCACGGACGCGGAACCGCGGTCGCGGGTGCCCGAGGACCCCTTTTTCAAGAAGTTTGCGGCGGAAGCCTCCCGCGCCCAGATCGCGGTGGACGTCTTCTCCTTCGCGCCCGGCTTCACTGACCTTGCCTCCCTGGGCGCCCTGCCCAAGTACACGTGCGGCCAGCTGTACTATTATCCCGGCTTCTCCGCCGCCCGGGACGCGGGCCGGGTGGCGGCCGACGTCGAGCGCAACCTGACACGCCCGACGGGCTGGGAGGCGGTCATGCGCATCCGGTGTTCAAAGGGGCTGCGCATCTCGGCCTTCCACGGCCACTTCTTCGTGCGGTCGACCGACCTGCTGGCCCTGCCCCAGGTCGACCCGGACAAGGCGTTCGCCGTCCAGATTGCGCACGAGGAGGGCGTCGTGACTGGGCCGGCCGCTTTCATTCAGTGCGCGCTCCTCTACACATCCTCCTGCGGGGAGCGCCGCATCCGGGTCCACACCGCGGCGGTGCCGGTCGTCCCCGACCTGCCCGACCTGTACCGGGCGGTGGATGGCGGGGCAATGGCCGCCCTGCTGGCGAAGCTGGCCGTCGAGAAAGCGTACGGCGCGCGCCTGGATGAGACGCGCGCGGCCATCCAGCACAAGGTCGGGCTGGCCCTGCGGGAGTACCGCCTCATGCACGCGGCGGGGGGGCGGGGGGGGGGCGCCCTCCCGCACACCGCCCTCATCTTCCCGCCGGGCCTGCGCCACCTGGCCCTGTGGACGCTCGGCATTTCCAAGTGCGCGGCCCTGCGGGGCGGCCCGCGGGACGTCGCGTCGGACGAGCGCACTGCTGTTGGCTTTGACATAATGGCGGCGCCCGTCGCTGGCGCCCTGCGCCTGGCGTACCCGGCCCTGCTGCCCCTGCACGACCCGTCCGGCGAGTGGGGCCGGCCCCGGGCGTCGGACGGGGCGGTCCTGCTGCCGGCGCCCGCGCCCCTGGCCACTGCCGCGCTCGACCCGGCGGGCGCGTACCTCCTCGACAATGGCCGCGTCTTTGTGCTTTGGCTGGGCCGGGCCGTCCGCCCGGACTTCATGGCGGGCGTGTTCGGGTGCGATCCGGCCGCGCCGCCCCCCGCCGACGCGATGGCGCTGTCAGTGGAGCCGGAACGGCCCGGCTCGCCCGCGTCCGCCCGCGTGTGCGCAGTGCTGGGTGCGCTCCGGGCGGGCCGCACCACGCACGCGCCCTGCTTTGTCGTCCGCCAGGGCTCGCCCGCCGAGGCGCACGTCCTGCCTTACTTTGTGGAGGACCGGGGGCCGGGCGGGCCCGGGGCGGCGCCGTCGTACGCGGACTTCGCGGCGGCCCTCCAGAAAGCGGTGCTGGCCAAGGCGTGATTGAGGTGTGAGAATGGAGAAAGGAGAGAATTGGAGGGGGTGGTGGTGATTTCGGCTCTGATATGTGTCTGTGCGTGTGCGTGTGCGTGTGCGTGTGCGTGTGCGTGTGCGTGTGCGTGTGCGTGTGCGTGTGCGCGTGTGTGTGTGTGTGTGTGTGTGTGTGTGTGTGTGTGTGTGTGCGTGTTTTGTGGTGCTGCATATGGCTGGTGCGTTGTGGGAGGCGGAGGGGAGCGGGGTTTGAGAGAGGGATGGAGGTTGGTGTTGGGGTGGGTTTTGCGTTGTGTTCTTAAGGCACAACACATCCGGTCCATTGCTCTTCTTACACGCGGGCGCGTCGCTGTAGCACGCACGCAGCACCGCAGATTGCACACACTCTTACCCTTCAAACTCAAAATAGAAAACAAACAAACAATGAATACCCCATCCCCATCCATTATCTCTCCCTTCTCTTCACGCCAGCGCCGCAATCCCGGCCAGCGTCTGCATGACCCGCCGGGTCCCCATCGCCATGCCACACGCCTCATACTCCAGGCCGTGCTTGGCAAACAGGGCGGCGACGGCCGGCGCGGCCAGGCCCAGGTTGTGGCGGGGCAGGCCGGGGAAGAGGTGGTGCTCGATCTGGTAGTTGAGGCCGCCCGTGAACCAGTCCGTCACCGGCCCGGGGCTGATGTCCCGGGTGGAGACGGCCTGGGCGGTCACAAAGTCGTGGGTGGTCGTGTACACCTCCATGCCGTTGTGGGACTGGACGAAGACGAGGGCGAGCAGGAGGCCGCACGCGGCCTGGGCCCCCAGGGCCCAGGCCGCCGCGGACAGGGGGGGCAGGGCCGCAAACGCGGCGCCCAGGTAGAGCGCGTAGTGCGCGGCCAGGGAGGCGACCTCGACGGCCGCGTTGGGCGCCCGGGCCCGGGCCAGGTCGACGACGGTCGTCACGGACTGGGCGGCCCAGGCCAGGCGGGCGGCCAGGAGGATGGGCAGGAAAAGCCAGTGCTGGATGCGGAGGAGGGCGCGCTCCGGGGCGGCGGGCGGCAGGGCGGCCACCACGGCGGGCGACCAGGCGAGGAGGGGCAGGGTGTCAATGTCCGGGTCCAGGGCTGCCGTCGACCCCTCCCCCGCCAGCTCGTTGGGCGCCGCGTGGTGCTGGTTGTGCTTGCCCTTCCACCACGCGACCGAAAAGCCTTGGGCCAGGTTGCCCAGGGCCACCCCGGCCGCATTGTTGGCGGGCCGCCAGGCGCACACCTGGTGGTGCAGGAAGTCGTGGGCCAGCCAGCCGCACTGCTGCCAGAACAGGGCCAGGACGACCGCGGCGGAGGCGGCGGGCGCGAAGGACACGCGGCCGGTCGCGCCGTCGCGCGCGGTCAGCAGGCATGCGGCGGCCGTCGCGCCCAGGGCGAGCGTGGAGGCGACCTTCCAGGCATAGTACGGGGCGGACGCCCGGAACATGCCCTTTACCTTCATGTCGGCGCGCAGGGCGCGGAAGTCGGCCAGGAGCGGTGAGGTGGGCGGGCGGGCGGCGGCAGGGGGCGCGCCCTCCAGCGGGCCGACCTTGAACTCGGCCAGCCGGGCCCAGGTTTCGGGGGCGTGGAAGGCGGCGAACACGTCGGTCGCGTCCTTGCCCGCGTACGTCATGAGGACGGAGCCGCCGGGGTGGACGGCCGCGAAGGAGGAGACGTCGTAGACCTGTGTAGGGGCGGCGTTTTTTCATTCGAAAAAGAGAGGGATGAGGTTGGGTGTGTGTGTGTGCCCTCGGCCCCGAGCCGCCGATGGCGCGAGCTCGGGCCTGCGCGCGGCGCCGGCTTGGCGCACGCCCTCGCACGCTCCTGAAGCACAGGCCACCCAGCTGCTCTTTGAACACAGCCCCGCATCGAGGGAGAGGCGGCGACCGCCGACGAGGGGCCCACGCGCTGGGAGCGTTTCCGAGCGTTTCTCATCGGCGGTCGTGTGTGCGGCGTCGCCCCCATCTTCTCCCCTCTCCTCCTCACCTGCCCCTGCACCACGATCCAGGCGTCGCCCTCGCTGTGGTGGCGGGCGACCACCTCCAGTGTCAGGCGTCCGCCAACCGTGGCGGCGGCGGACGCCTTGTCCGGCGCGGCCAGCCGCTCCTTGGTCAGGCGGGCGGCCTCCGAGTTCGATTCCAGGAAGCCGTTGACGACCGAGACGACCGAGCCTAGGCCGAAAGCCGGGATGGACCAGCGACCGGTGGGGACGGTTGCCTCCTCCGGGTGGGGTGGGGATGGAATGGTGGCCTGGCACATTTTTTCTCCTCTTTTCTTTTGCGCGCGGTTGTGGAACGAGCTGGTCGGGCGAGGAAGAGCGTTTTCTGTTTCTGCTTTTTATTCTTTTTTCACACGGAATCACGAATCACGTGCCCGGTCAAGCAAACAACACAACTCTAGGTCGCGCGGGGTGTGTGAAGGAGAGGGTAAAAATGGACGCACGGGGGAGGGGGAGATGGCGCAAAAAAGCAGCCTGGGTTCCTTGGAAAAGAAAATTTTGACTTGGGGATAGGTGGGGGGGTGCCAAACGACGGTGAATGACCAGTGCGCGCCCCGGCGTGCCGTTCACAAAAGCAAACTCAAAACACACGCACACAATCCTGGCCTAACGCAGGTGGCCCGGCAGGACCCTAGCTCGGAGCACAGAAAGAGGAGAGGGTGAAATAACGTTTTTTTTTTTTTCTTTTTTCTTTTTTTTCTCACTAAGAGAAATCAAAAATAGGTGCCGCCGCCGCCACCCCGGGCGGGCGGCGCGTGGGCATGGGAGAACGCGTATTGCGCATGCGGCGCCGGCGGTGGCCAGGCCGGGTGGTGGTGGAGGTGATGCGGCGGGTAGAGGGCCGCTGCCGCGGCGGCGGCGGCCACCGCGGCCGCTTGTTGCCCAGGCGGCCCGGCCTGCGCCCCTCCACCCCCACCACTCCCACCCCCACCCACGCTCGCCGAACGGTCCGCAAACCTGACGACCAGCGCCCGGTGGCCTCCTCCCCCCCCGACCGGCCGGCCGTGTAGGCCCGCAATGGCGGCGCCCGCGGCCCGGGGCTCCTCAAAGGTCACAAACCCGCACCCTCGGGACCGGCCGGCGGGCGTGCGCAGGAGGTACAGCTCGGCCACGGCCCCGTGGGGCGTGGCCAGGGCCCACAGGTCGCCCTCCTCCGCCCCTGGGGGCAGCTGGCCCACAAAAAGGCGCCAGGCGGCCGCCGGGTCGCCCGCGCCAAAGCGCTGGCCCCAAAAGGCGGGCGGTGGGGGCAGGGGGTGGGGGTGGCGGGTTGAGGGGGGGGCGCCAGGCGTGGCGGAGCGGCGGTGAGGCGACTCCCGGTGCTCGGAGGCGGCGGCGCCGGTGGTGGTGGTCACCACGACGGCCGGGTCGGCTGGACCAGCAGCGGCGGCAGGGGCGGCAGCGGCGGCGGCGCCACTCCTCCCCCCACTCCTCCCACGCCCGCCACCCGCCGCGTCCAGCCCCAGCCGCGCCGCGAGGACGTCGCTCAAGGCGTCGGCGGTGGAGGTGGCCGGCGGCGGCGCGGGGGGCGCCCGCCCGCCGTACGCGCCCACGCTGGACGCGTGCACGGCCGGGCGGTGGTGGGCGTGGGCATGGGCGTGGGGGATGGAGCCCTTGAGGGCGGATGGGTGGAAGGCTGGGGCCGACGCCCACAGCCTGCCACCCGGCGCGGACGCCGGCCGGCCGCCTGGCGGCTCGCAGCCATCCCCGCCGCCGTCGGCGCAGTGCAACAAGTCCACGGACCAGCCGAACTCGTCAAAGGGCGCGTCAGGCGCAGCAGCGGCGGCCAGCGGGCGACCACCACCACCACC
>Ga0315289_10011633_pt1 | contig 12462 bp, 9 predicted proteins | sample YL17G11_40_MG_FD_203452 | JGI IMG/M metagenome (GOLD analysis project Ga0315289, IMG submission 203452) | Sediment microbial communities from Yellowstone Lake, YNP, Wyoming, USA - YL17G11_40 | ecosystem: Environmental > Aquatic > Freshwater > Lake > Sediment | place: USA: Wyoming | collected...
GCGTCGCCAAGGCGACACGGTCGCGGCCGGCGACGGGCTCTTGGGGTGGCCGAAACGCCATCATCTCTCACTCTGACCACGCGAGGACCCATCGGTCCTCCGGCGCCGTCGGGGCCCGCGGCGGTTGGCGCAAACGGCTCCAGGCGTTCTCGCGCCGGCTGCGCCTCCAGCGGACAGCCTTCCGCCAGGGCGGAAGGGCACCCACCTTCCGGTCGATGATGGCCCGACGACGCACCGCCGAGCCAATCCGCTCGTGAGGGCGCTGACCATGCGGGCAACGTCGTTCAAGCTCCAGCTCCCCTTCGACGGATGGCAAGATATAGCGAACCATCTGGGCCTCCTTGCCGCGATGGCTTTATCCACCTATCGCATCGGCAAAGAGGCTCCCTTTTCTGCCAACTTGACCACACACGGTGGGACAGTTACCTGGCTGGCGATGTTGACACCTTGAGTGGGGCATGGTTAGACTTTGGCAGTTCCTTGTGGCGGGGGAAGGGCAGGAAGCATGAAGGGAACGGACGTAGTCCAGTTGCTGCTGACGGTCTTCATGACCGTCTACACGTTTGCCCTGCTGATGGTCTCTCTGTACGGCATCCACCGCTACGTGCTGGTGGGCCTGTATTACCGCCACCGCCACCGCGTCCCGCATCCGGCGGGGCGGTTCGAAACCTGGCCGCGCGTCACGATCCAGTTGCCCATGTACAACGAGCAGTACGTTGCCCGGCGGATTATCCAGCAGATCTGCCGCCTCGACTATCCCCGCGATCGCCTCCAGATCCAGGTGCTGGACGACTCAGCCGACCAGACCACCGAGATCGCACGCTTGGCCGTTGAGGCAGCGCGGAAGCGAGGCTTCGACATCGAGTACATCCACCGCAACGACCGGTCGGGCTTCAAGGCCGGGGCGCTCCAGAACGGGCTTACGAGCGCTAAAGGCGAGTTCATCGCCATCTTCGACGCCGATTTCATGCCCCGCCGGGACTTCCTGGTCCGCTCCATCCCTTACTTTACGGATCCCAAGGTCTGCACGGTGCAGAGCCGCTGGGAACACCTCAACCGCCAGGACAGCCTGCTGACCCGCTCGCAGGCGATCCTGCTGGACGGGCACTTCGCGATTGAGCACGTGGCTCGCAACCGCAGCGATCGGTTCATGAGCTTCAACGGCACCGCGGGCACATGGCGGCGGGCGGCGATCGAGTCGGCGGGCGGCTGGCAGCACGACACGCTCACCGAGGACCTGGACCTGTCCTACCGCGCGCAACTGAAGGGCTGGAAGTTCGTGTTCCTGCCGGAGCTGACCGCCCCGGCTGAGCTGCCCCCGGAGATGAACGCCTTCAAGGCCCAGCAGTTCCGCTGGACCAAGGGCGGAGCGCAGACGGCCATCAAGCTGCTGCCGCGGGTGATGTTGTCGAAGATCCCGCTGCGCGCGAAGGTCGAGGCCTTCTTCCACCTGACTTGCTTCACGATGCACCTGTACATGCTGGTGCTGGTGGGGCTGATGGCCCCGGCCATGTACCTGCGGACGGTGCCGGTGGACAGCGGCGGCTGGCGGACGATATTCGACGTCAGCGTGTTTGCCCTGGGCACGCTGTCGGCCAGCGTGTTCTACATGGCCAGCCAGTTCGAGCTGCACAATGACTGGCGGTCGGCGCTGAAGTACATGCCGGTGATGATGGCCCTGGCCGTGGGGATGTGCGTCTCCAACGGCAAGGCGGTCCTGGAAGCGCTGGTGGGCCGGCGAAGCGAATTCGTGCGGACCCCCAAGTACGGCGATTCCGTCCCCCAGGCGCCGCTGCCCACTGAGCGCCCCCGCCATCCCAACTGGCTGCCATGGGTTGAAATCGCCTTCGGAGTCTATATGGCAGGCTGTCTGGTCCTGGGCATAGTGAACGTCCACTCGGCGATACTGACGCCCTTCCTGGCGATGTTCGCCTTCGGGTTTTTCTACGTGGGGGTGGGCAGTCTGATGAGTCAGCGAGTCAAGGTGCGCCGGCCACGGGTGGCCAAGGCGCGGGCGCGGTCCTAGCCGAACCGATGGCGCTAGCCGCGGACACCGGCGGCCGAGCGTACTGCGAGGGACGGGAGTCGAACCCATACCCCTTTCGGGACCAGGACCTAAACCTGGCGCGTCTGCCAATTCCGCCACCCTCGCGGAGCTTACAGGCATTATTTAGGGTCCTAGCCTGTGCGTCCAGCCCATTCGTCCGGCGAGCCGGAGCGCAGGCCGTTTACGCGACGGCGTCGGAGGGGTATTCTTTGGAATCATGCCCAAGGTTCTGCACATAGCGTGGCCCACGCCGGCGCGGCCCGGCCCAGCGGGCGACGGCTGCGTTTTTGGCGCCGCTACGAGCCGCAAGGATGTGTGGTTGTGGCGCCTGTTGCCGCTGGCGGTGAGCTTGGCGGTGCACGTGCTGGCGGTCGCCGTGGCGGCGGTGACCCTGATCGTGGCGCACTCGGCTGGGCGGGACCTGGAGCCTCTCCCGGCGGCGCTGTTGTCGCTGGACGCTCCGCCCCCGGTCGTGGCGCCTGCGCAGGAGCCGCCAACGAATCTGCCAGACGCAGCGGCGCCACAGCGCCCGGCAATGCCCACCGTTCAGGAGATGATGCATCGCATGCCGCTGGCGCCATCGGCGGCGCTGGCCGGCCCGATCCTTCGGCCTGCCGGCGATACCAAGCTCGCCGTGCCGGTCAGCCGGTTTTTCGGCGTGGGCAGCCCCGCCGACCAGGTGGTGTTCGTCATCGACTGCTCGGGCTCCATGCTCGAATCGTTCGACGAGGTGCGGCGGGAGGTGCTGGTCTCCATCAGCCGCTTGCGCGACGACCAGGGGTTCCACGTGATCCTGTTCGCCGGGGGCAAGGCGCATCCCGGTCCGCTGGGCGGGCTGGCGCCGCCCACCCGCGCCAACAAGCTGCGGACCGCGGACTTCCTGGCCGAGGCGCTGCCGCGAATGAGCAGCGATCCGCTGCCGGCGCTGGAGGCAGCGTTTGAGGCGATGGAGGCCGCTCCTGCCGGCCAGAAGCTGATCTACCTGTTGACCGACGGGGTCTTCCCCGACAACGAAAAGGTTCTTCAGACCCTGCGCCGCCTGAATCGGCACGGAGACGTGGCCATGAATACGTACTTGTACACCGAGCGAGAAGGCCCGGCGGCGGCCGTGATGAAGCGGATAGCACTGGAGAACCGGGGACAGTTCAAGATAATAAGGCCGCGGGAGTAGGCTTTCGGCGCGTGTGGAGCGGATTATGGGCGACGGCATCAGCTATTTTGACATCCTGGTCAGAGGCGGGGGGAACATCGGCTACATCCTGTGGGCCTTAAGCGTCCTGACGGTGGCGATGATCGTCCGCCTGCTGATCCGGATCCGCCGGGCCCGGCTGGTGCCCGAGCCGCTGCGGCGGCAGCTCGTCACATTGGTGCCATCCCGGCAGATGCACAAGGCCGCCGAGATTGCCTCCCAGAATCCCAGCCTGCTGGGGGGCATCATGCATGCGGCCCTGCGCGAGCACGCGATGGGCTACGCGGCCATGGAGCGGGCAATGGAAGAGACCGCCGAGCAGCGCAGCGTGGCGATGCTGCGCCAGATCGAGTGGCTCAACGTGCTGGGCAACATCGGCCCGATGCTGGGGCTGCTGGGCACCGTCTGGGGGATGATCCTGGCGTTCTTCAAGATCGTCGAGGAAGGCGGCATCCCCAATCCGGGTAAACTGGCCGGCGCGATCGGCATTGCCTTGGTGACCACGCTGTTGGGACTGGCCGTGGCGATCCCGGCGTTGGCGGCCTACGCGGTGCTGCGCCATCGGGTGGACGAGCTGACCAACCAGGCGTTGCTGATCGGCCAGGAGCTTATCGGCCGTGCCATGGGCGGCGAGAGTGACCCGACGCCGGCCCTTCGCCCGCCGCGCGAAGCCGTCCAGGTCGGCCAAGGCCCAGACCCGGCCAGCAGAACATGAAGCCCGGCAGGTTTTCAGCACGGTACGGCTCGGGGCGTCTGACGTTCAACATGACGCCGATGATCGACGTCAGTTTCCAGTTGATCATTTTCTTCATCCTGGCCAGCCAGATGGCCTCGGAAACGCTGGCGAAGCTGGAGCTTCATCGGCCCTACCAAAGCGTCGCGGCGGCGCAATCCGACCAGGCCGGCGGCGGCCGGACCATCGTCAACGTCCTGCTGGGCGCCCACGAGGCCGACCCGTGCGTCTACAAGATCGAGGGACGGCTTATCCCCGCGGGCCACGTGGATGAACTGCTGGAGGCGCTGACCAGCCGGCGCCAGGCGGCGGCCGACCCGGCCGTGGAGATCCGGGCCGATCGGCGCGTGCTGTACGGCGCCGTTGAACCGGTGCTGGAGGCGGCGGCCCGGGCGGGCTACACCCGCATGCACATCACCGCCCTGCTGGATGCCGGAGGGGGTGGCCCATGAAGACCAGCCGCTTCCTAGCCCGCCGGCCCGGCGCCCACATGCAACTGCCGCTGACGCCCATGATCGACGTCACCTTCCAACTGCTGCTGTTCTTCCTGACCGCCACGACCTGGCGCCAGGCCGAAGGCCAACTCCTCGGAAGCCTGCCCGACCCCCGCCGCCAGGTCAGCCAACAGGCCATCCGGCAACTGCTCAAGCCGCTGTACATTCACCTGCGGACCGAGGCCGGCGGGGCAGTGGTGTACGACCTGGCGGGCGCGACCTTCACGCAGCCTCAGCCGCTCCAGCAGCACCTGGCGGCCCTGCGGCAGGCGCTGGGCAGCGACGAGGTGCCCGTGGTGATCCGGCCCGGATGGAACGTGCCCTGGGAGCACGTGGTGGAGGCCCACAACCAAGTACTCAAGGCACAGTTTAGGTCTGTGACCCTCATTCCTAGCCGCTGATGAAACCGACCGCATTGGCCCTGATCTGCTTGCTCCCGGCGTGCCTGCGGCTTGGCGCGGTGCCGGCCGCTGCGCAGGAGGACTCGCCGTCGCAAGCTCCGCGGATCGACGCCGCTCGGGAGCTGATGATGCAGGCCCGCGCGTCGCCCCCACAGGCCGAGGCGCTTCTGGATCAGGCCCAGTCGCTTCTACAGTCCGCGGCCGCCACCCTGCCCGCCGGCTCGCTGGAGCGTTTGAGCATGGAGGTCGAGCAGGTGGATGTGACGCTGTTGGCGGCCCAGCCGCGGGCGCAGCGGCTGGTGTGGCTGCTGGGTAGCGCGGAGGACCGCCGGGCGCTGGCGGGTCTGGCCGGCGATCTGGCTGGAAGAACTGACGATTTGGCGCGACGAACCGCCGTTGCGCTGGAGGATGCGCGCCAGGACCTGCGCCGGCTGGTGACTGAGGCGTCGGGGTTGGAGGAGCTGTCCGAGCGGGCGCGATACCAATCCGCGTGGGCACACTTCTACAAGGCGCTTGCGGCGGAGCAGGACTCAGCCGAGGACCTTCAGCAAGCCGCCGAGCGCATCGATCCCTTCACACATCAGGAGGGCGAGGTGGCGGCCTGGTCAAGGCTCTTGGCAGGACAATGCCAGCGCCGGTTGGGGCAGGCGGATGCCGCCCGCCGGCAGTTCGAGGCCGTGGCGTCGCAAGGCCCAGCCGCAGCCGCCGCCGTGGCGCGGTTTGAACGGGTACTGGCGGACATCGAATCCGCCGCTGACATGGCGAGCTTGGAGGCCGTCGGCGGCGAGATTGAAGCCTTCCGGTCTGCCGCCGCGGCGGGCGACAGTCCCGTGCAGGCGGACCTGAAGGCGTCGCTGCTCCAGGAGCGATGGGTCCTCCGGCAGGCGGAGCGGGCAAGGGACGAGCCGACCCGCTGGCGACGGAAAGTGGAGGCCCGCCGCGCCCTGATGGGGCCGCTGATGCGGCTGGCGGACCCGGCGGCGCACGAGCAGGTGCTGACGGCCCTGGCGTGGCGCGAGGCGGCCGATGGGCCGGTGGAGGCGCCGGCTGATTCCCTGGATCTGCTCCTGCGGGCCGTACGGCTTGGGCAGGATGCGACGGCTTTGGCAGCCCTCGAGGCGGTGCTTGACCACGCCGACGAGTTATCGCCAACCACGGGCCCGTCGGCGCTGTGGCGGATGGGCGTCTTGCTGGGGGGAAAGGGGCGGCTGCTGGAGTCCGCCCGCGTGTTGGCTCGCCTGGGGCGGGAGTTTCCCGACGGTCCGTTGGCCGCGCAGGCGTGGGAGCAGTCGGCCCGGCAGATACAGCATCTGACGGAACTACAGCAACCGTCCCAGGCGCCGGAGCTGCGGCAGGAATATGTCGAGATCATCGAGCAGTTGCTGGCGGCGGACCCTCAGCAGACAGGATCGTGGGCGTACGAGCTGGGCGCTCAGTACGAGCAGTTGGCGGCGACGGCCTCGCCGGATCGGGCCTCGGCGTTGCTGGCCAAGGCGATCGCGGCCTATGAGCGGCTGCCGGTGGACGTCCCGATACCCCAGCCGGCGCGGCTGCGGGCGCTGGAGTTGCGGGCCGCCGGCCTGCTGGAGGCGCCGAGCCTGGACGTCCCATCGGCGGCGGGGCTGGTGGACCAACTGCATCAGCAGGTCAAACTGGCGCAGGAGGCCGTCCGGCCCGACGGCTCGCGGGACGAAGCGACGCGCCAGCATGCCGCGCGGGCGGAATTCTGGATCGCCCGGCTGCTCTACGAGATGCCCGGCTGCCGGCAACAATCGCTGGACCGGCTGCGGTCCGTTCGCCGCGACTACGCCGGCACCGAAGGGGCACGGCGATCCGCAGAGTTTGAGGTGGGTCTGCTGCTGGAGCAGGGGCGGCTGCCGGAGGCCGCCCAGGTCGTCAAGGACCTGCCGGCAGAGGCGTTCGCGCAGAGCCGGCAGATCGTCCACCTGGTGCTGGAGCGGATGCGGCAGCGACTGGAGGGGCGCTGGTCACAGCCGCAGACGGCCACAGACTCACACGATCTATGCGGCGAGTACCTGCTGCTGGCGCGCCGCCTATACGAGCCGCTGGCCCAAGAGCCTATCGAGCGGCGCTATGCCGCTACGCAGTTCATGGCCGATGCGCTGCTGGAGTTGGGGCGCCCCCAGGAGGCACTGGAGCTGCTGGAGCAGTGCCAGGCACATGATCGGCACAGGCTGTCCCAGTCGGCGCCATCTGATGGGCCAGCGGCGACGGATGCGCGCAACCTCCAGGGCCTGGCCCGCGCCCATCGCGCCATGGGCCGCTACGAGCAAGCCTTGGAGTACTATCGTCGGCTGACCGACGGGCTAAGCCCTGCCTCCTGGCCCGGGGAGTACTGGCGGGCGGAGCTTGAGTACGCCCGGTGCGTGGTGGAGGCGGCGGCCGGCGACGCACAAGCCATGCGAAACCTGGGGGTGCGGATTCGCCAGCTCCGGATGCAGGACGAGGGGATGGGCGGCCTGGCCGAGGCGTTTGGACAGTTGGAACGGCAGGCGAAGGACCTGGCGGGTGAATCTGCGCGTTGACCCATCGTCCATAGCCGGTATACTGCTCCAGGCTCACGGCGATGCAGTGCGGGTAGCCCGGCCTGAACAAGAATGGGGTCAAGAACGCGGCGGCGTAGCCAAGTGGACTAAGGCGACGGATTGCAAATCCGTTATCCGTGGGTTCAAATCCCACCGCCGCCTGTTGAGGAAGGCCAGTTCAAACCGGGCGCTGGGTCCCCGGTGATCGGGAACGTTCCTGTCCGGAATGCGCCCTGCAACCAACCTGCCGGCGGCGGTCCGGGCGATAGGTCAGGGCCGCCCGCCCGCCCCGGAGCGATCCGCCACCGACGCCAATACGATTGCAAACTCGCCGGGGGCATGTTAGAAACCCCAAGCCGCTCTTACAGCGGCCAAGACCCGGTTGCTGCGGAGGCCGTATCGTGCGAACCATCAAGATCCTGCTCGTGGCGATGACGGGGGCGGCGGTGCTGTGTGGCTGTGGGGACTCCCAATCTCAGCAGGCCAGCCGAGACCTGCTGGAGGAGGTCCGCCAAGTCCAGGACCAGTACGCCCAGGCCCTGGCCCTGATGTCCAACGCGGTGTTCCGCTCCGACTCGCGGGATATCCCGCTTGTCAAGCCGTTGGAGGGCCCGATCCCGCGCCAGGGCCAGCCGGTAACGGTCCTACCCGTGCACCCGCAGGTGGTCACGATCCTGGCGGAGGCCCAGACCCGGCTCAGGAACGCGATGACCAGGCACTCCAACGCCCTGCCGGCCGACTTGGCCTTGGCCAACGCGCTGATGGGGCAGATTCAGATGCTACAGGCCCAGTACCAGCTTCGCCTGGCGGACGCCGCCGGCCAGCAGGTGCTGGCGTCCATGGCGGGCGCTTCCGGCGCCATATCGTTGTTGAGTTTCGAGGCCGACCAAGCGGCCTTCTGGGCGCACCTGGGGCAGCTCGATGAGCCGCAGATCCTGGAAGAACTGCGGCAGGCCCAGCAGAAGCAGCAGCAGATCGCGCAGCAGGCCCAGGATCTCCAGCAGCAGATCCAGCAACTTTGCCAGCAGCGCGACGCGCTCTACCAGACCAACGCTGAGCTGACGTCCCGGGCCCGGCAGCTCAGGATCGACAGCCAGCTAGCCAGCGGCCGGAAGGGCCTGGAGCTGGCCCAACAGGCGATCCAGATCGAAGCCGACGCCAATCGCAATGAGTTAGAGGCCGCGAGCCTGGATTTCCGCCAGGAGCGCCTAGGGACGCAGTGGGCGGAGCTGGACGGCCAGATCCAGTCCTTCCAAGCCCGCCAGGAGCTGGCCCAGGGCGTGCTGAAGAACATCGAGCAATCCCGCGCCCAGCGGCAGCAGATCCAGGCGCAGCAGCGGCAGCAGGTGGCGGGCCTCCAGGAGCAGGTCAACTCCAGCATGGTTCAACTGGACCAGGCGCTGGACCGGCTGGGCGCTCACCAGCGGCAGGCGGGGCAGTTTTATGAGGCCGCGGCGGCGGCGTTCAAACTCGCCCAAGCTAAAAAGGGCGCCGCCGATGCGATGCTGCTGAGCCAGGAGGCCTCGGCGCGGATGGCGCTGGCGGAGCTGGAGGCGCGCCAGTCGCGGCTGGGGGCGGAGGTATCCGCCCTGGCGGATCGGGCGGCCGCGACGCGCCAGGCGGCCGCGTCGGCGGTGTCGGCTCAGCCGGCCGCCGCGCCGGTGGCGCTGGACTACCCGCCGACGGACAGGCAGGAGCTGGCGCAACAGGCCCAGCAGAACTATCAGACGGCCGCCCAGCTCTACCAGCGGGCGATGTCGCCCGTCAGCGCCTCGTTGCGATGGGTCTACCAGGGACAGCAGGCGGCTGCGTACCTGGGCCTTTATCGGCTGACTGGGGACGTCGAGGCCTTGGACAACGCCCGCCGCGTCCTGTCGGAGGCGCTCCAGGGACGCCAGGCGTCGCCTTACCTGGCGCCGGTGCATGGGCTAAGCCGGATGGCGCAGGAAATGGCGGAGCAGGCCCCAGCTCCGGCCACTGCCCCGGCCGGCGAAGAACAACCGTCCGGGCAAGCCGTCCAACCGGGCGACGAGGAAGAGACCGCCGTCCAGCCGGCTGCCGGCGCGAGCGAGGAAGAGGAATAGGATTCTCATTGTGACAGGGGGGTAACTCAATAGCCCGGGGGGTGGCGGCCGGGTTTTCGGTGCTTGTCAGCCAAGGAAGGCAGCGATAGACTACTTTGTTTGGCCATTGGTGCGGCGATGGCTGTGCCGTTGGCTTTGCGGCTGGGTGGTCCAGCCATCCGGCCCGCGCGGATTCAGCGGGCGCGGCGCCCTGTCCGCGGCGGACAGGGGTTTTACGTCGCGGCATCGGTTAGGTTATCATTCAGGTAGCACATGGTAGATCACAATCTTATTGCCTCGCTGGGCCTGACCCAGGAACAGCTCGACCAGCAGCTCTCCGACGCCCTGGGCGGCGAGTTTGACCCCGACGCCCTCAGCCAGATCATCCAGGACAAGTCCGCCCACCAGGTCGGCGCCATCCTCAAGGGCCGCGTGCTGAGCGTCTTGGGCAATGACGTCATCGTCGAGGTCGGCCTGAAGAGCGAAGGCGTCGTTGACATCAACGAGTTCGAGAATCCCGCCGCCATTCAGCCGGGCCAGCAGATCGAAGTGCTGCTGGAGGAGCTCGAGTCCGACAGCGGGCTGGTGGTGCTGTCGAAGCGCAAGGCCGACCGCATCCGCGGCTGGGAACGCATCCTCGAGAACAACAAGGAAGGCGACACCATCGAAGGTACCGTCATGCGAAAGATCAAGGGCGGGCTGCTGGTGGACATCGGCGTGCCGGCCTTCCTGCCCGCCAGCCAGGTGGACATCCGCCGGCCGGGGGACATCGGAGAGTACATCGGCAAGCGGATCGAGTCCAAGATCCTCAAGATCGACAAGGACCGTCGCAACATCGTCATCTCTCGGCGCAAGCTCATCGAGGAGCGGCGCAACGAGGCCAAGCAGAAGCTGCTGTCCGAGGTTCAGCAGGGCCAGGTTCGCAGGGGCGTGGTCAAAAACATCGCCGACTTCGGCGCGTTTGTCGACCTGGGCGGCCTGGACGGCCTGCTGCACATCACCGACATGAGTTGGGGACGGATCGGCCATCCCAGCGAGATGGTCAAGATCGACCAGGAGATCGAGATCGTGGTCCTCCACGTGGACCGCGACAAGGAGAAGATCGCCCTGGGCCTCAAGCAGCGCACCCCCAGCCCCTGGTCCGAGGTGGAAGCCAAGTATCCCGTCGGCAAGCACGTCAAGGGCAGCGTGGTCAACATCGTGCCCTACGGGGCGTTCGTGAAGCTCGAGGAGGGCGTGGAAGGCCTGGTCCACATCTCCGAGATGAGCTGGACGCGGCGGATCAACCACCCCTCCGAGCTGCTCAATCCCAACGACGAGATCGAGGTGGTGGTCCTGGAGATCGACCAGGACAAGCAGGAGATCTCCCTGGGCATGAAGCAGGCGGAGGTCAATCCCTGGACGCTGGTGAAGGAGAAGTACCCGCCCGGCACGGTCATCACCGGCACGGTGCGGAACATGACCAACTACGGGGCCTTCGTGGAGATCGAGGAAGGCATCGACGGGCTGCTGCACGTGTCGGACCTGTCGTGGACTCGCAAGATCGGCCACCCCTCGGAGGTGCTCAAGAAAGGCCAGCCGCTCCAATGCGTGGTGCTGGCCGTGGACGAGGAGAAGATGCGCGTGGCGCTGGGCCTCAAGCAGCTTTCCGAGGACCCCTGGCTGCGGATCATCCCGGCCCACTACCTGCCGGGGCAGATCGTCAAGGGCAAGGTCACGAAGATCACCAACTTCGGCGTGTTCGTCGAGCTCGAGCCGGAGCTGGAGGGCCTGCTCCACGTCTCCGAGCTGGCCGACCACAAGGTGGAGAACCCCCAGGATGTAGTGAAGGTCAGCCAGGAGCTGGAGGTGAAGATTCTGCGGGTGGACACCGAGGAGCGGAAGATCGGCCTGAGCCTCAAGCGCGCCCAGTGGGCGGCGGAGGAAGGCGGCGCGGGCGCCCCCGACGAGCCGGTGAAGCGCCGCGGCGGCCTGGCCAGCGAGGGCGGCACGCTGGGCGACCACGCCAACCCGATCATCAACCCCATCCGCAACGACGAACAGACCCGCTGAAGGCTCTGGCAGAAGCCGTAGCGTGGCGCGGGCCGAGGCCGCCGGCGAGTCTGGGGCACCCCTCCAGGGACCTCGCTACCCTGCGGCGACGCGCGAGCGTCCGTATTCCCTCACACCAACTTCCGTGCGATCTGCTTGTCGAGAGTTTTTTGCAGGGTCACCGAACAGGTAGGACTGCTCAGAACCACGCAGCCCCCCCGCTCCCGGCAGGGCAATGCCACGCGATTGCAGACGCATGTTTCCGCAAACAGAAGTGTGGCGCCTCGCGCGACGATACTTAAGTGCCCGCTCCGACTGACCGACCTATTCCGGGATGAGCCGCGGCAGCCTTAGGGCAGCAGTCTTGCCCGCGCAAGGGCCTTGGAGGCACAGGAGAACGAGGATGGGCCGGAGCAGTCAACCCGGAGGCCTGGGCTGGTACCTGGACCAGATCCGCTCGACCCCGCTGCTAAGCGCCGAGCAGGAGCGGGAGCTGGCCCGGCGCATCCGCGAGCACAGCGACCCGCACGCCCGCGAGCAGATGATCGCCGCCAACCTGCGCCTGGTGGTCAAGATCGCCAAGGCCTACTCCAACGCGGGCATGACCCTGAGCGACCTGGTGGCCGAGGGCAACCTGGGCCTGATGCGGGCCGCGGAGGAGTTCGACCCCGATGTCGGCGCGCGATTCAGCACCTACGCGGCCTGGTGGATCAAGCAGTCGATCAAGCGGGCGATGATCAACGCCGGCCAGCCGATCGCCATCCCAGCCTACCTCAACAAGCTCATCACCAAGTGGCGCCGCGCCCAGACGCAGTTGGAGACCAACCTTCACCGTCCGCCCACCAGCGAGGAGATGGCCAAGCACTTGCGCATCGGCCGCAAGCGGGCGGAACTGGTCCAACAGGGGCTTCAGGCGGTCAATGCTCCCACACAGGCCGGCCAAGATAGCCCCAACTCG
>Ga0315289_10011634_pt1 | contig 12461 bp, 9 predicted proteins | sample YL17G11_40_MG_FD_203452 | JGI IMG/M metagenome (GOLD analysis project Ga0315289, IMG submission 203452) | Sediment microbial communities from Yellowstone Lake, YNP, Wyoming, USA - YL17G11_40 | ecosystem: Environmental > Aquatic > Freshwater > Lake > Sediment | place: USA: Wyoming | collected...
GATTTGGCGACATCAAAGCTTTCTTCCATTCAATCTGGTCTTTGGGTATATGGGGCGAAGAGCGTTTTTATTATTGGAAGACCCTTTTGTGGACACTCCTCCGACGTCCGTCACTCTTTTCCGTGTGTGTGAGGCTTGCCATTTACGGTTATCATTTTCGGAAGGTCTTTGAAGGAGGAACAAAGTCATTAACACGTTTTAACCCTACTGACGAAAGAGAAAGTCGTCCTAATGAAGGAATTTTTTCTCCACGTTCGTCAAAGCAGAAAGGGAGGGAAGAGCGGGGGAAAGGAAATGAAGCAACTTCCTATACCAGTGCCGATTCTTAAAAAGCCGTATGAAGCCCCGTTCTTGCCCCGCAACATCTGCGAAGATCGTTTCGACCCCGAACATTGTCAGAGAGCAGCACCCGGAATAGAAAGGCTGATCTCTAATTCCTACCGCTCAATCGTGTTGTCCGAGGAGAGCAAAAAGAAAATTCTTGATTTAGTAACATCTTCAATTCTATATGCATCACTGCACAAAAGCCATCTTGACCATATTGTGATTTGCGGAAAGATGTTACTCGAGGGCTTGCCCTGCCCAAGGACTATCGGGGGCAGTAACCTGCTCACAGGGATTATAGGGAGGTCTGTCAAGCAGTTCACAGGGATAGACATGATGAAGTGGGGTGCAGTCCCTTTAAAAAGGGGGCCTTCGGTTTCGCACGAACTTCCTTATACTTGCACCCAAATTGAGGCTTTCCTCGGAAGTAACAAACCCGTATTGGTTTTTCCTGAAATAGAAAGTTCGGTTAATGGGAATGGAAAAAGTATAAGGACAGGGAGGGCGTACTCCGAAAAAATAAGAAAGTTTGCTTCGTCACTTTTCAGCCCGGCGATAAATGTTTCTAAAAAAGGGGATAAAGTTTACATTGTTCCCATAGCAGTTTCGTATGATTTTGTTGCTGAAGACAACTATTTCGTCAGGCTGGCTAAAGCAGACAATATAAAGAAATCCGAGAATCCCCTCGTTTTCTTTGCAGGAAAGCTATATTACACCTTTCTTGAATCCCATTTCTTTTACAATTTGTATAACCTTGGTAGAGGCAACATTTACATAGACATTGGGCAGCCCATCCTTGTTGAGCCCAATGCCTCAAAAAAAGAACTTGCTGAATCCGCATACACAGCTGCGGCTAAATCCTATAGAATAACTATGCCTGCCTTGGTTTCATATGCCATTAGCAGGGGGGCAACCACGAAGGATGAATTGAAAAAATCAGTTGAAAGATATGCCATGATCCTGAAGGAAACAAAAGCTAATTTTCACACGACTTTAGGACTGGATAAGAGTGTTGAGGTGGCATTGCAATGACCGGTGAGGGCTACATTAATACCATTGACATCCACGGCACCCAAAACGGGGCCGATCTGATTTTGCCAGGAACACAGAGCACAGGGGTAACAGTGAAGGCAGGAACTTTAAGGGCAGGCACAAACATTGAGCTTGGCTCAGGCTTAAAGAGTCTCACGGCAACTCAATGGGATGGGAGCCCTTCGGCACCGCTCAGGACAAGTGCATTGATTGCTCCTTGGGTTTCCAAGATAACGATCAGCTCTGACTTCGGGGCAGACCTGATTCTTTCCGGCAGCAGCAGTGTGGCACAAACGCTTGGGACTCTGACGGTTAAAGGCAACATCCAAGGTGGCGACTGGGACATTGGGGGCAATGTAGGGAAGATCAGCGTGACGGGTGCGATGGACAATGTCGAGATGAGGGCCACGGGAAACGTGACCTCGCTCACGACAGGGGCACTTCGTCACAGCACGGTCTTTGCCGGGGTGAAGGATGAGGTTGAAGGGCTGCCGGCTTCCCTAAATGACTTTGAGGTTGTTGTGGAGATCAAGGCCCTCACCATCAAAGGGATCTCCGGCTCAACGGAGCCCTCATTCGTGGACTCTCGGATTGCTGCCAGGAACTTGGGCAAGGTCAGTCTCAAGGGCATGAAGGCAGACAATGAAGGCACTCCATTTGGCTTGGCCGCTGACAAGATCACTTCTTATACACGGGACAAGACTAAACTCTCCAAACTCGACACACCAGACGAGTTGGACAAGCAAGGTGATTATATCGTAATGATTCTCTAAGTGAGTTGAGCGGATTGAATTATTGAAATCAGACTAAAGGCCAAATCCTTCTCTTATTTGCCTGGAAAAATAACTTTACACTTTAGACCTGCAGGCAATCGATGGTTCGGGTTGGGTAGCTCCAAGCGAACGCCAAATGTCCCACTTGCTGCATCAATCACTCTATCCACAATCTTCACTTCAGCAATATACTGACCGCCTATTGGAGCCTCTGGGATTACCTTGGCCCGCATCCCCACCTTAATTGAAGCGTATTGAGCCACTGGAATGATGACCTCCACGTAGAGGATATCGATCTCGGCCAGTTTCAATATCGGTTGGGTTTCCACGTATTCTCCTGGAGAAAGGAGTCTTTCCATAACCACACCATTCATTGGACTATGGATACTCATTCGATTGACCACTTCCATCGCACGATTGAGCTCCTGTTCGGCAAGCCGTTTATTCTCTAATGCCTCCAGGTGCTGCATTTCTGCAAGGATCCTTCCGGTCTCAATCTCGTCCATTTGGCCTAGGGGTAGGACCTCTCCTTTATAGAGTATTTCGTTTCGAATCTGTTTTCGTGTATGGAATTCCAGGTTGGCCTTCTTCCCTTTCAATTCCCCTTCCATCTTTGCCCGGACTCGAGCAACCTCTACAGCAGCCTTTTCAACACCGGACTGCAATATCGCTAAAACCTGGCCCTCTTTCACAAAGTCGCCTCGATCAACATTTATCGTCTCAAGGACCCCCGACACTGCACTCCCGACCTTCACAACCCTGTGAGGCTCAATAACACCATCGAACTCGGCAGCTCGCGCTCCTGCGAATCCAGATAGTACGACTGCAACAGGTACAAAAAAATTTAACCATTGAACCCTTAAAGACTTCATAGAAAGCACCTCACCTTATAAAAATATACCAGAATACCCCCCAGCTCTGCTGGGAGAATGAATGGTTTTCCCTCTCCCTTGGGGGGAGAGGGTTAGGGTAAGGGGGAAATGCTTTTGTCATCACCCCCACCTTAATCCTCCCCCATCAAGGGGGAGGAGAGTTTTTTTAAGAATCGAATACCCCGAAGCTCTGCTGCGGGGTACTTTATTCTGGTCGACCAGAAAATGCCAGGGCGTCGCCCAATTGCTCATCCATTTTAAGAAGGTCATGGCGCATCCGGGCATGAAGACGCTCTGCCTTTCGTTGTGCTCTATTGAATAGAATCTTTCCGACCCACCGGGCAATGACCCTATTAGGTTTTTTCAGTACCAAAGCCGCTATCCATTGATATGGCTTGCTTACATAGACCGTCACCAATTCGTCCTCCAGCGAGACAACCGCTTCATTTGTGCCGGGATCGCCTTGTCTGCCACAGCGCCCAAAAAGCTGACGGTCGATTCGTCGGGCTTCGTGTCGTTCTGTGGCAATGACATGAAGCCCTCCTCGTTCGGCCACACCCGGACCAAGATGGATATCTGTTCCTCGACCTGCCATATTGGTGGCCACCGTAATGCGGGCCTGTTCGCCAGCGCCCGCAATGATTTCTGCTTCTTCCTGATCCTGCCGTGCGTTGAGCGCCTTGTGGGGGAGTCCCGCATCCGACAGGAGGCAGCTCAGGTATTCTGAAGCAGCTACGGAGCGAGTGCCCACGAGAACCGGTCGGCCTTTGCGGTGTTGGTCCGAAATACGATTGACCACCGCTTCCCATCTCTTCTCTGCTTCTGGATAGACATGATCTGGAAGATAGCTTCTCCGCAAGGGTCGGTTGGTTGGTACAGTCACCACACGTAATCGGTAGATCGACCATAGCTCTCCTGCTACCTCTCTGGCTGTACCTGTCATGCCAGACAGCCGGAGGTAACGACGGAAAAAGCGTTGGTAGCTGATCCGAGCTTGAGTCTCTTTCCGTCTGGTCATGTCACAGTTTTCCTTGATCTCGATGAGTTGATGTAAACCTCTCTCCCAAGACCGGTCGGGCATCAAGCGTCCCGTATATTCATCAACGATCTGTACCTTTCCATCTTTAATCAGGTAGTGTTTATCCCGATGGAACAAGTGGATCCCTACCAGGGCTTGATGCACCAGCTCTTCACGCTGTTGCTTGTTTACCAATATTCTTGTATTCCACCGGGCATTTTCTTCGATTCGGTCCTTGCCCTTTTCAGTAAGTTCAAGCGATCGTTCACTCGCTAAAATCGAGAAATCTTCTCCTGGTATGAGTGTTTTAGCAATATCGAGGGCCTGCTCGTAAAACCTCTGCTCATCATCACCCTCACCTTCTGCAGAAATAATGAGAGGGGTCCGTGCCTCATCGATGAGTACACTGTCAGCCTCATCGACAATGGCAAAATGGAGGCCGCGCAGCAGGAGATTCCGCACTCGGGAGCGATCCCCGTAAAGGCGCTCAAGTTGAAGTCGAGTCTGACTGGGTCTGTCCCAGAGGACAATCCTATCTCTGAGATAATCGAAGGTCACTTCTTTGTTGGTGCAATAAGTGACATCACATCGATAAGCCGCTCTCCTGGCTTCTGAATCCATCCCATGCTTGATCGTTCCCACGGTAAGCCCGAGTGCTTGATAAATCGGCCCCATCCATTTTGTGTCACGATCAGCAAGGTAATCATTGACAGTAATAATATGGACAGGGATTCCCGCGAGGGCCGACGTACAGGCAGGAAGGGTAGCAGCGAGGGTCTTCCCTTCGCCCGTTTCCATTTCCGCTATCATTCCATTGAGAAGGACCAGGCCACCGATCAACTGAACATCGAAATGACGCATACCAATTGTACGACCCGCAACTTCACGTACCAGGGCAAAAGCCTGCGCCACCAGCTCCTGTTTGTAGCCCTCGCTACGTAAGCGTTGCCGGAGACTCTGGCTGAGTTTTTTGATTTCGCCATCGTTTAGTTCTCCCATGAAGCCAGCCTGATCGTTGACGAGATTGATGATCCACTCGAAACGTGAGGCTTGGGGGCGAAGCCAAGGAGCAAGTTTTCCTGTGGCGGAGGCTGCCACCCGGTCAAGCCATCCCATGCGTGGCTCCTGGCGTTCCGGATAGATACCAACAGCGATGTAGGGTTGGAGGGAAAGGCTATGATTATACATTGAATCTCTTCAAAAATAGTTCCCGTACACTTCTGTACCACCGCCAGACAAGAGGTTCCCGTCCATGGTCAAATCGCACATAGACACGACCCCCCACATTATATAATCCCACAGGTTCGGGCAATTCAATGTCAAAGAGAAATACCTTTTGATATGCCTTCACCCCTAGCGTGTCGCGTGGATCGATGGCAATCTCTCCGCCACCCTGCTGGCTGAGCGTTCTGCTCGGCAACTGGTCCGTGGCTGCAGGGACTTCCCGCTTGATCACGGCGGGTATGGTTTCAGCAATCTTCTCAGTAAATCGGACCTTCACTCCTGAAGTCCGTTGGCGAACAAAGTCAATGTCCCCTTGTTGGACGACTACCCGGGCGGTGATGGTTGAACGGTCCAGCACATAGCCCAGCAGCTCCCCCTTGCGGACAAATCGACCAGGAAGATCTTGGCTCATCGGAGAAAGAAAAATGCCGTCAGCAGAACTTCGAATGGTTAGCTCATTGGCACGCTTGCGCACATCGTCAAGTTCGCCTGTCACCTGTTTCATCTCTTCATTTGTTATTTGTGCCTGAACCCGATCTGAAAGCACCTGGGTATCGTAGGTTGCCTTTAACTCGGCGAACCTGGATTCCAGCACCCGGATACGGGCGGGCAAAAGTGGGTCAGAACACTCAATGAGGGGATCGCCACGACTGACTCGGGCTCCAGGCATTGCAATAAGCCGGTCAACAAATCCCTCTGTTCCTGCACGAACGAATGATTTTTCGGGTATCCATATGATCCCTTCAGACCGGGTACTCAATGGGACAGGCGCGAATGAGACGATCGCTACAATTCCGGCCAGGGCCATACCACTGACCAACACGGCTCTGGCCCTTTTCCGGCCGAGCCTTGGGGAGGAAAAGAGAAACCGGATGCCCTTGCCCGCCGGCAGGATGATCATGCTGACCATTGCCCAGCCGGCAAGAACCACCCCTGCCACAAAAAATTTGCTGGCAATAAAAAGGATGATCGAAGCATAGATGAAGATCCGATAAGCAAAGGAGGCCACTGTATAGAAGACGAACCAGACACGCTCACCAGGGGCTGAGAGAGGCGGTTCTAAATCACGGAGCCCGAAGAGGTAGCGTTGCGCCGCGTAACCCAAATAGCGGATTCCCCTCGGCCCGAGATTGGGAATCTCAAGCAAATCACCCAGCATATAGTAGGCATCGTAACGAAGGAGCGGATTACCATTGAAGAGGAGTGAAGAAATCCCTGCTATAAAAATTATATTGTAAAGTATTGATCGGACACCCCCTGGCTCTACATTGATCCAAACGAACAAGGCGATGGCCGCGATAAATAATTCTACAGCCATTCCAGCAGCACCGACCATGATGCGTTCCCATTTATTCCGGAAGGCCGAGGCAGAGGAGGCATCCACATAGGGAATGGGTGTCAGTACCAGTAACATCATGCCTATTTCATGGACTTCACCGCCCAATTTTTTTATGGCAAAGGCGTGTCCGAACTCATGAAAGGCTTTCAGGAAGGGGAAGGTGAGCCAGAGGAGCACGATATTTTTCGGTGCCAGGACGCGATCCGTAATGTCTTCAGTGAGCTCGGGCCAGTGAAGACCCGCCCAAAAAATCCCAGTCCCTACAACAGCGAGCCAGAGGAGACCTCCAAACCAACTGAAGATTGCTCGCGCAAGCGGCTGGAGCCAAACCAAGATCTGTTCTGGGTCAAGGATCGAGAAACGCATGGAAAGTGGGTTTCGCACATTCTGTTTCCACGTGCTGTATTGACGCTTCTCGAAGCGCCTCAATAACTCAGCCGTGTCGGGGGGTACGTCACACTGTATAGCGTCCACTCCATGAAGCTGACTGAGGAGACGAATCATCTCCTCCTGGGTTGGAGAGTCGTCCACGAGACGAAATCTCCCTTCCCCCCAGATCTCATCAACAGTGCGTTGTCCGTCCATGAGCCCGATGAGGAGATAGGCAGCCGGAGTGAAGCGTTGGAATCTACCTGTTGCATGGTCCTCGAGGACATACCAGAGCTCCCCGCGGTAGTGATGACGATGAATCTCCACATGGCTGCGGAGGCGCGGTTTCAGTGCAGCGACACGATACCAGGATGGACTAAACAGAGAGGGACTCATTTTATTAAATGGGGGCTACGGCCACCACGACCAAAGCTTAAGGCGCAACCAGTCGATGAGCTCGTGCGTCCAGATCCAGATCAATTTACGACGATCGACGGTGATCTTGCCGACACCTTCCATCCCAGGACGGAGTCTTTCCGAGACATTCTCCAGGTGGGCTTCCACGCGGAAATAGTTTCTCCCTTCTTTCGCTATCGATACTGGAGTGATCTTATCCACAACAAGTGGGAACACATCCCCTGGCATGGACGGAAGCACGAGTTCACCCCCTTGGCCGATAACGACATCGGCAATATCACGCTCGTCAACTTCTATAATCACTCGGTAGGATTCGAGAGGCGCCACCTCAAATAATACCTGGCCTCGCTCCACTGGAGCACCTAACGATTGACTCAAATCACCCTTCATGATCACTCCGTTGAAAGGAGCGACCACCTTCGTCCGCAGCAGCTGCTCATCAAGCAGAGCAATCTGCGCCTCGGCCTGATCGATCTTGGATTTGTTGATATGGATCTGCGGCCGGTCGTGTTTTGCCATGGCTTCATGATACTGCTTGACGAGTTGTTCTTTCTGAGTAAAGTATCTGAGACGCTCTAATTTCAAATCCCTATCATCAAGGAGACAGAGCAATTCTCCCTGCTTGACGACATCACCAGGCCGCACTCGTGCTTCTGTAATGTAGCCATTGAAAGGGGCACTCACCATGCGCTGAATGGTTCCTTCGAGGCCGGTCTTCGCTGAAATTCGATAGTCCCCCTTGGCCAACCAAAAGAAAATGACGAGCGCAAGCAGGACAGCAGCGCTCAACTTGACAGCTAAGTGGCCCGCCCCAACGAGCTTTTTTAACTGGTTGGCCAATGACTCCCCTGCCTTAGTGATCAGCCAGCGTTCCTCTCTTCGCTTGGTCTCGAGGATCGGACCGACGAGGGCAGCCAGGGTTTCAATGACCTCGACCGTGTCCGGATCGAAGGGCTTCTCCTCCGGACGTTCGAGAGTCAGTCCCCCAACGAACTTTCCCTTATTACCCAGGGGAACCGTGCAGATCGAACCGACCCCGTGCTGCCGGGCCAGCTCCGCGTGGGCCAGGGTAACCAAGGGAGGGGTATCCGGCGGCGATGGCCACGCCACTACGGCCTGCTGGTCCACCGCCTCTTCCATGGCTGCTTCAATCGCCCGGACTAGATTCATCTGCTTGCCAAACTCGGCGCTGTGAGATAAGGCCTGAACGCGGAGTTGCTGCCCAACGATGAAACCCAGGCTCACCCGGTCACAATCCAGCTCTGTCGCCAGTTTGGTCACAAAAGCCATGGCGGCCGGCTGGAAGTGTCCCTCCTCAACGGCACTGGCAATCAAATTCAGAACGGTCTGCAGACGGCCGATGGTCCCTTCCGATTTCAAGGCGGCAGTCCGGTGGTGCATGACCTCCAGCCAGGCAGCACCCCAGTGAAGCTGTCTCATCATGCTCTGGATTTCGTGACCGGGGCGCAGCTCGACTTCCAGAACGACCGCTCCGTAAAGCTTCCCCGAGGCTTCGATGGGATAGGTCACAGAATAGCTCATGGCTTCCCGGGTTTCTGGGTTCTCAGCCGAATCGTTTGGGATGAACAGACCACGGCGCTCCTTCAGGGTTCGTTCGGCCGCGGCAGTGAGATGCTTGACGCTGAAATACGGGTGCGGCCAGACGGCTGCCGGCGTGAAGGGACCGCGATCCGTATTTCCCAGCAATACAAGGCCGCTTTTGATGCCCTGGAGCGATTGGCAGAGAAGAGAGAGCCAGCTCTGGCAGAATGTTTTGGGGGTGGTTGCTTCGGCAAACTGGCGCCAGAGTTCCTGATCGGGGTTAATTCCGAGACCACTGGCTAATTGGTCTCCGGGACGAACTGGGTGAAGTCCGTCTCCTAATTCCTCGGAAATTCGCACCATAAAGGATTTTCACCTTCCCGTATCCTGACGACCAGTATTTTAGCCTTCTCCTTGTCCAGAATCAATACGAATCTCGTCCCTTTACTCGAGAAACTTGGAAAACTTCTTTCGCAACGTCGGCAAATAGCTCAATATTACCACCTAAAGCGTTTCGGGCTGAACCCGTTTCATTGTCATTGCCATCGCCACCCATCACCACATCATTGCCACTTCCACCAATCAGAGCAATATTGGAAATGGCTTTTCGCGTGTCTATCTCGTCACCGCCTTCCTCCGCGTCAGCCACTTAAGGACACCTATGAAACTGGCTGTAAACTTTTCCATTCCCCGTTCCGCAATCTGCATTTCGAATCTCATTTGGAAATCCCTTACTCTCCAAAGTATACGGTGAGAAAATCTTTGCCTTCTCTGTCTATACCGCCCGCCAGGTGTCCAAATATCTGGGTTTTTACCGGATCATAAAGGATGTGAAATTGCCCGCAAGGAATCGAATAGTACCCACACATCTCCAACAAAAATGGGTACAGTTCTTTCATCTGGAGGTTCGCGCCGTACATATTGATGTCGAAGGATGTTCTTAAATTATTTTTCTCGTTTACATCGAGATAGAGAAACTTGTCATGGCCAACCTTGCTTGATCCCAAATGGAGAATATCTTTCACAATTTGAAATGGGTCTCTATCTTTGTTCCTGTAAAAATTGTTTGATAGCCTTTCCAGCATGTCTTCGACGGTAAATGCAGGAAAGCACGTGTATCTTCCCAAAGCGCTTCTGGTATTATCCGAAGCATCCCACTTAAATCCTAAATGCGACAGGTATGGACCCGGTTTATCCGGCTTTTTTTTGATGGCTTCTTCGTATCTGCTTTTGAACTCCAAATAGACCTTAACCGTACAGCCTGTTTCATTTTCTTCAATACCAAAACCCACCGTATCTGCTTCCGAAAAGTTTTCTTGAAAAGTGTCTGAAAGATTTTTCGGCATATTCATTCGTGTGCATATATCCAGTACCTTTTCATGAGAATTCCCATTGATCGAGCTTGTCTCGACGGCCAACAAAAAGCGGTTTCCAGACAAGGTCTTATCCGAGATCTTAAAAGAACGTTCAAAAGCCACCCTCAGATTGAGGTTTCTTAAGAGTCGAAAAAGCAAGCTAACTTTTTCTGCTGTTTCTCTAGATTTGAAAAGGGGTAAACGGAGAGACGGTCTTGCGGTTCGGGTCAGCGGAGGGGCTTTCAGATCAAGAGGCCCGAACTTGAACTCATATTCTTGGATGAGAGCGCTAAGCAGTCCGGCGAATCGTTTGACTGCCACAGGACTCAGAATGATTTCCTCATCAAGTTGTGCTCTGAGTTCAAATTGGTTCGAATCACGTGCCCGGCTGGTGCCGAAAAGGAGCATGAACTCCTCTTGCGAAGCCTTCACTTGAGCGACGTTGGCGTAAACACTACGTATGTCCGAGCGGTCCCAGCGGATTTTCCTCTGTGCGTCAGGGACCTCTATTATCTCAACTTTTCCAGGTTCTTCACGGTCACGATCTTCTGCCATACATCTTTTTTAAAGCTCTATGATAGATTCCCTCCGTTTCATCATCGAAAATCTTTATCCGGATCTCATCGTTAACGCCGAAACCATCATAGCTTTTTTCACCAGCATTTAGTAAATAATCAGAAAGCCAAGCGTTCTGCTTTGACGTGATTGTTGGGACAGAAGCCTCTGCTGACGTATCCATTGATACCAGGTTGGTCCGATATTCTTGAATCTGCTCCTCCAGCTTGCCATCTTTTGACGACCCATCACCGGGGATACGTCGGATCCCTACGTCCAGTGTGGATCTCATCAGGTCGCCGGAGTCATCTCTGGAATTGAGATCCGCAAACCCGAGGACATGTCCCAGTTCATGCGTGACTACCGTCAGCAGGTCCATATCTCCGTAAGCAGGGCTAAAGGCATTGGCGATCAACTCCCCGTATCCAGTACCCACAAATTCGGTATCCAAAGAAGGTGTCGGGTCGATGAACCAGCCATACCCGGCAGCATCGTTATCGATCACCACTGTGGTGCCGCTTGTTTCACCGAGGATCAAGCCCCCCAGGTCTGTAATCTGGAAGGTAACCTGATGCAAAAGCGCTACTGTACTATCATCGAGCTTGAGGATCTTTGTCCACCGGTTGATCGCTTCCTCGGCGACTGGAGTAAGTGAATCATAGGTAACTATTCCTCCACCTACAAATGCAGCCGCTGCCACTGAAGAGGCAACGAGGGTAACAGGTTGCTGCCCTCTGAATGCTGGGTCGTCGGTTTTGACCATAACGTCATCAAAGGAACTGTTTCCGCCTTTGCTGAGTAGACCGAATCCACCGTCCACAGTGACCGCATTAAACACGTAGCCAACCATTGCCTGCCAGTTCTGGGCGTCGGCCTTCTTGACAGATACGTTCACCGTTGTCCCTTTGAGGGAAAGGTTGAGATCATAATCCACACCTGCATCAATAGTGGTGTTGAACATCGCGTCGTGGACCCAGCCGCCCTTCTTGGTGTAGTGGCCGATGATGAGCTTGTCTGAGGCGGCATCAACAGCGGCAAACTTGAAGTTATCCGGACCATAGTAATCGAAGACCACTCCACCTGTGGAATTCGTGTTCAGGGTCGTTTCAATCTCGAGGACGGATGCTACCTCTAATCCATGGTCGAGGCCCAGATCGGCAAGGCTGATAGCTGTCTGGTTGCCTGCCTCCAGGGCAGCATTATAACGCTTGCCGCTCTGTTGCCACAGGCCCGTTGCCGGAACAAAGTCAATGATGTTGTTCGTGTTGGGGAATCCTTCCGTGCCCTCGAAGGTGATCTTCGGCGGCAGGACCTGGACAGTAATGTTGTCGAAACTCCCCCTGGAGTTGTCAGAACCTACTCCGATCATGCCTGAGTTCAATCCAAATGTGTAACCATCAATCACACGAGGTGCAAAGGCGTAACTAAAGACATTTTTTCCGTCCACCACCATGGTTACGGCCGTCCCATTGACTGCAATAAGCATGTTATAGTTTATATCCGGCTTCGCCTTTAAAGGAGACTGAACATCAACGATCCATCCGCTGGTGGTCCTGTGGCCCATCTGGAATTTGTTGGTCGAAACATTGATCCCTGCAAATTTGAAATCGGTCGGGCTATAATAGTCGAAAATAACAAAGG
>Ga0315289_10011636_pt1 | contig 12460 bp, 21 predicted proteins | sample YL17G11_40_MG_FD_203452 | JGI IMG/M metagenome (GOLD analysis project Ga0315289, IMG submission 203452) | Sediment microbial communities from Yellowstone Lake, YNP, Wyoming, USA - YL17G11_40 | ecosystem: Environmental > Aquatic > Freshwater > Lake > Sediment | place: USA: Wyoming | collected...
ATGTCTAAGTCATTAAAAACCACAACTCCAACCTCGCGCATTCCTTGATTGAATTTTGTAATGGTAATTGTTGATTTCAAGTCTACGCTAAACCTAATGGTACCTTTGTTTACTGGTCCAAATCCAGATGTCTGTTCGTAAGCCATAGCGTTTTGATCCCAATAGGTCTCATTGGCTGATAGAAACTTGCAATCAGTATATTTAGGCATTTAGCAAGCTCTCTAGCCGCTGCACTTGCGTTACAAGCATGTCACGATGCCGTGTAGTCCACGTCAAATCGCCGTAATCCGACTCTGGTTCCTCGGTGTTGTCAGCCCAGCCGTCGTAGGCAGGATCAGCCTTAATGTCGTCAAATAAATCGGCCATTGCAGCAGCAAACAGCGGGTTTACCTTCTTCTTTCTTAATGAAGGTTTGATCCACACGTTGTTATCGGCAATTTCCTCATTAAGGAATCGAACCCACGCCTTGGACAAGTTCAGTGCAATCTGAACAAACCATTCCGGTGTATTCACGTTCAAATTAAATACATCGCTGTACTTCTCTGATAATGGATAGGGACGGTGATAGTCATCCATTCTATACGCATCCTTATTGAGTAATGCCTTGGTGGAAATCAATTCTGCATATAATGCGTCTTCGGTAAACATGGAATCATCCACATTTATAATCTTGTACCGTTCGCAATTTTTAGCAAGATATTCTTCATCAATGGTTCCATCACTGTTCCCATATCGCTTGAATTCTTCTGCCCACTTCCGTTCTTTTGCATGGCATTTGGCGATGAGCTTATTCCATGCATCACTATGCATCTTCGGATATTTGTCGATTCTCATACCGTCGCCATCGACAATCATCCCCGAATCTTCATCTAAGTCATATCCGTTGCCAACGGTAAACAGAAGATGATCGAGCAACGATGCAAGAGTAGGATAGATTGAAGCATACTCACAAAGCTGACGATTAGCAAAATTATGGATGTTCACGGGTAGTTCCTTTTGATACGTTCAATGCCTTCTTCTTCTTCCTTATTGATTTCCCTGATGGCCACAAGTAATGATTTGCCAGTAGTGCCAACATATTGTACACCATCTTTCCAATGCGCGAATCTTACCACACCTTCCCTCAGACCCGAGTAGAATGCTTTCAGACTTACTATTCTTTGTTCTGTTTCGTATGTCATTTTTGACTCGCATGTAGGAAGAGGTTGTAAGCCATTATAGCCTACAACCCCTTATTGGTCAACAGATGTTGCCACCTGTTACTTCTTACTTCTTGGCAGTTGCGCCGCGGACCACGCTCATGTCAATACCAAGTTCTTTCGCAGTCTTCGCAGTCATTAAGTCAATCAATGCACTTGCGTTCTGACCGCCATTAGCTCCGCCACCACCGCCCAATACAACTTGCGGACTCCAGGCGCCTGGCTGTGCAGACTTGATAGCGTCAGCATACTTCTCGTTGATAGCCACGAGTGCTTCCAACTTCTTGTCAAGCTGGCCGTCGGCCTCCATAACAGCACGCTTACGAGCAGCTTCACCATCGCCGCGCAAGATTTCAGCCTTCTTGAACGCTTCAGCTTCCTTTACGCCTGCATCAGCAATCGTAACCTTAGCCTGTGCAGTAGCAATCGCCTTGGCTTGGATAGTCTTTTCATCCCATTCAGCCTTCGTAGCGTTAGCCTTACCCTGGGATTCCGCAGTGATGGCATCCTGGTCAGCACGCTTGGCATTCGCAATTGCAACCACTGCTGCGTTGGTAGCCGCTTGCTGTTGCTTGATCTGTTCCTCAACACGGTCTTCGTATCGAAACTGGCTGATCGTCATTGGCAGCATAGTAACGTGATACTTGTTCACATAACTTTCCTGCGCACGGACTGGCACACCCTTTTCGTCCTTAACGATTTCGGTAATTTGCATGTCCTTTTCCACGCCAGCAATATCCTTGGCGCGAACCATCTTGCTCAGCGTCTTATATACGCCATGCAGGGTTTGCTCATTCACGATCTGCAGAAGTTCATTGCGTCGACCGGCAGCCGATTCAAACGAACTCATAGTAGGACCGGAGAACGTAGCAGACGATTCCATAGAACGTCGAATAGCCTGCAATTCAAACGCTTCACTGGAGCGGAAGTCCTTGTGAATAGCAATGATATCTTCCGGCTTCAGCGGCATCATCCAAGAGATGGAACCACAAAGTGTAGCATTACCACCGTCGTAGAATCGAATGCCCAGGCCAGCTGTAGTGTGATCGCCGGCACGTGATTCAGTGGGCGCCTTGGAAGCAGTTGATTCACAACCAAGGTTGAACTTGAATTCGTTACGTCGAGGATACTTGGTAACGGAACCCAGTCCTTGCCACTTCATGCCCGGGTCGGTATAGACAGTCAGGTCGCCCGAAATAGGCGACTGAACCACCATCACCTGGCTCGAATCCAGATCTTCGAAAAGCATTGGCAGCATGATCAGGGAAGCTACTACCAGCACGCCGGCAACAACTAGCGCAATAATTCGTGACATTGTCATCATTTCATTCTTTCAGTTTGTTTGTACGTTGAGTGATTTGTTCATTGAGCGCTTTGAGCCGTTCAACCTCAGAAAGTTCTTCCAGGGTATGTTCAGCATCAACCACAGCTTCGTGTACTGCCGTTTTTCGGAAGTTCGGAAAATATGGGGTTCCGCGAACAAACGGAACCAACACCTGCGTTACAAAAAATAGCACCACCGCTATCGCAAGTAACACAATCAAGAGATCAAGATATAGCATTATTTTGCTCCTTAGCCACCGCGGCTATACATATATTATAGCAGCCTATTATTGTCTTTGCAACTGGTATCAGTCTTTGATACGACAACCAAAGGAGAGCATATACATACTGCCCTCAATAGGTTGTAGGCCATGCTCGTAGAGATCTGGTCGGAATATATCAAATGGACCAATTCTCTTTACCGGGCCAAGACAATACATTCGACCACCCCGATCCGGTCGTTTGATCACAAGGTTCATTCTGTAATGTCTATATCCTTCGGCAACAGGATCCTTATGCTTTATTACGCTGCACCCATCTGGAAAACGTAGGATATAGGCATCAGCGTTTATGAGATTGGATAGCCACAACGGAATAAGGGCAAGCTTTGAATAGCTACCTACCTGCCTGCCCTTTTCCCAACGTAGAAACATATCAGCCCTTGATGCACATCACTTGTTTGAGCGTATGCACAATATCAACCAAATCAACCTGTGCAGCCATTACTTCATCGATATCCTTGTATGCACCCGGAATTTCATCAATGACGTCATTGTCCTTGCGACATTCAACGCCAGAGGTTTGCTCCGCCAGGTCGAGTGATGTAAACAACTTCTTTGCTTGGTTGCGGCTCATTTTTCGACCAGCACCGTGCGAGCAGGAACAATAGGCATCGTGGTTTCCCTTACCTTGCACAATGAATGACTTTGCACCCATTGAGCCGGGAATAATACCCATCTGTCCAGCCTTGGCCGATACAGCACCCTTTCGAGTTACCCAAATTTCCTCACCGAAGTGTTCCTCCAACGAAGTGAAGTTGTGGTGGCAGTTGATAACCTCACCAACAACCTTCATTTGTGGAATCTTGTGACGCAACACAGCCAGCACCAAGTTCATCATGGTGTCGCGATTGAAACGTGCATAGTCCTGCGCCCAGTGCATTGCTTCAATGTAAGCATCGAATTCCGGAGTACCTTCATCTAACCATGCCAAATCCTTGTCTGGCAGACCCCATGCACGTTTCGCAGCCTGTTCCTTTGCCATTTCCACAGCAACGGTACCGATTTGATTACCAATGCCGCGTGAACCCGAGTGTAGCATTACCCACACATTAGAATTCGTATCCAAGCAGATTTCGATAAAGTGATTGCCACCACCCAACGTACCGATTTGACGGCCAATCTTCTTCTCATCGGCACGACCCAGGTTTGCCTTCATGGTTAGGTTATCCCATGCTTGCATAGTCTTAGTCAAATTCTTACGTAGAACATCGGCATACGGGCCGGATACGGAAGGAATACCTTTCGCATGTTCATTGAAGCCAACAGGAACATCGCGTTCGATTGCATTACGCAACGAATATAATGACGTTGGCAAATCTTCAGCCTTCAGGTTGGTCATTGCAGCAACCATGCCACAACCAATATCCACACCAACGGCGGCAGGAATAATCGCAGCACGAGTAGGAATAACTGAACCCACAGTGGCACCCTTGCCCATATGCACATCAGGCATAATAGCAATGTGACCTGCCAATACAGGCAGTTGGGAGATGTTCATGATTTGTTCCAAGGCGGCCTGTTCGACCTCCATAGTACCAACCCACATCTTTACGTTTGCGATTTCCATTTTATTTCCTATTATTCTGCACTCTGTAGCACGCCGCCAACAAGTGCATCTTCAACAAAGGCATCTTCTGCTGCCCGCAACAAGGTGTCTGCAAACATCTTCTCCATGCTTGCCTTATCGCTGAAGTTAATACGGTGGCGACTACCATTTTCCATATAGGAACCGGTGGCCTTCATCATTGCATATTGACGGGCGCAATCGACCACCTTCTGCCACGCGCCAGCTTGGTAACGTTGGGCCTTGATGATCGCCTCGAGTGTTTCCTTGGAAGTAGTCATTAGTATCCCCGTTTGATTTTCCAGATAAGGACATCTTCCTTATCAATTTTGCACATTTCTTTACTGTGCTTCTTTACTGACTTTGTTGTTTTTGACTTATCGACAAGAATAATGCGGACAGTGCCGCCACCGGCAGCATTTACCTTTCCGAGAAATTCCCTTACTTGATATACATTATTATATAGAACGACATAGTCGTCAACTGATAATGGCCTCTCAAGAAGATCCAACCAATCACTCATCAGACTTCGATTCCATGATTCCTTAGAATGTCTTCACGAAGAATCTTCTCCACAAATTGGTTGAGCGACATATCAGCTTCATGGGCCATTTCCATGAGCAGATGTTCTTCATCGTAGCCCAGGGTCAATGTAACCATGATTCGATTATCATATTCTTCACCGACAACCATTGCAGTGGCCTTTTCCAGGATGTCTTCCGAAACTTCCAAATCAGTGAATTTGTGATCATCAAAGGACTGTTCGAAGTCGACACCACGACGTTGTGCTTCAGCAGCGTGACCCTCAATGTAACCAGGATGGATCCAACGATATTCGACACCGTTATTATCGTCCCACGCCTGCATTTCGTAAACTGCCTGCGTTTCGGTGTCAAACACGCAGCAAACAGTGATGCCGCCGTCGTGTTCGCCATTCCAATATTCCATGCTGCGAGCATTAGGACCGTAGCAGTCCCAGCAGTATTCAGAACCGTCGTTAACCTTGTATTGGATAGCTTCCATGAAGTCTTTAAGTGTGATCATTTTATTTTCCTGTGTAAGTGTCTGTAACATCTTCTGCCGGTGGATTACCATTGATACCTAACCAACGGTTCCATACATACATTGCATCGCCATTGAATCCAGGGGGACCAACAAGCTCGTATATTCTACCACTTTTGGTCACACCTTTGCAAGTGGTTGGGTCAAATGTTTGAACAGCAGAGCATACGCGGCCTTCATATCCTGTATGTCCTACAAAGTGTATATCTTTGTCTTCTACAAGGAAAATACGCCATTGGGTTAATTGTGTCTCTGGTTCATCTGTAACACTGGCAACTTGCCAAATGCTTGTCTTTTCCAGATAGTCAAATAGTTTTTCTAAATCTTTCATTATTCAAAATACCTTCTAATTTCATCTGCAAATTTAAGAGATGGTTTATAGTTTAAGTTCTGCGGATCGCGTTGCTCTAAGCAGATATGGATGCATTGGTCAATAATGAGCCGCGCGAATCTATCTCGAAAGCAATCCGGAATGTACATCTTCTGCGTATCGGGATTTTCGATACCATCTACATCCAGGATAGCTCTTCTGCATAATTCTTCAATCTTCTTATTCATGCATGCACCAATTCCGAACCATGGATCTTAATGACCTTGGTGTCGCTCTTCATAACACTACCACCTAACACGGCGTTTCCGCAAGTTACCAAGCCATCTTCCTCATCAATACTTGGCACGAACACAAGCACATCGAATCCTGCATTGATAAGATCACGTTCAGCAACCGAATATGGCTGGAAGGTTTCGTATCCGCCAACCGTCTCAATGCCATTCTCGCGGCAGGCATTGTTGTTGTGGATGGGTGTAATCTTGCACATGAACTTTTCGGGACTGAACAAACGCTTCACCTTCTCAGCATCAATGATGAAGTCGGTGCTGAATGCAAAGTTCAGGCAATACTTGCGACTGACCGGATCCGGCATCTTGTCAGCGATGGCAGCAAACTCTTCCATTGTCAATGACATACCGCCGAACATTTCCTTACGCTGCTCCTCATCGGTTGAGTTAATCGAGAACTGCATACCTGCCTGTCCGTCAAACACATTGTTCTTGATATCACACCATTCGAGGATGCGCTTCTCCAGCCCACCAAACTTGCGCGGCAGCGAAGTAGTAAGCACCGGATGGATAACTTCAATACGCAGTCCAGTATCCTTGTGAATCTGGCGCTTATTTGCAGAAAGCCAACGAGAGAACTCAAACACCGCTGCATTGAAGATCGGATCGCCCATGCGTGCATAGTGCAAATTCAACCGTTCGGTGTAGCGTGTTTCCGGGAAAAGTGCAATGGCAGAATAGAGCTGTTGTCGCAGATCTTCTACGCTGGCGTTGCCGTGCCACTCCACCTTAGGGACATCGCAGAATGTGCATGCCATTTGGCATCCATACTGTGTGGAAACTGTAACTACCCACTTCTCGCTCAACGGCATGCAATGCATGTTCGGAACGCCGTTTAGTGGTCGGTTGTAACCAAGGAAGTCGGCCTTCACATTGTGTGCCTTGCCGTAATCGCCGATGGACAAGGTTTCAAGCTTGCCCTTTGAATAGTCGTCAACGAAAAGGTAGCCGGTGGGGATAGGGTATTTGATCATTTGTAAACTCCTTACAATGGTTGATTTGCGACATCTGTTGCCGCACGTATATTTATACTTTACGCTCTTAAACCCCGTAGGTCAACCGAAGTATAATCATTTCATCTTCCGATATATCAAATATCTCTCCTATTTCGGAAAATGTATATGTTACTCCATCTAATATCCATCTTCCGGTTACAGAACTAAAGTATGGATGCACTTTGCTCCCATCAGCATTATGGTATGTATATTCTTTGAAGTAGAGAACCGTTTCCATCAAACTTCCAGAATCAAGTCCGGATCAAAATTACCATTGGTAGAATGCCCCCAATATCCATATGGATTGCATACAACACGAGTTTCATTAATTATGTAATCCCACGGTTGATGAGTATGGCCATGAACCCAGAGATGCACCTTATTATGATGTCCGATAATTTCCTCAATGTCAGCAAAGTATGCAGAACCCACCCTATCGCCGCGCCTACCCCTACGCTTCAATTCATTACCTGGGCTATGATGAGACATAACAACAGTCTTACCATCAAATGGTTCATCAAATTTTTTAAGTAGAAAATCCATAAACTTATCATGTTCGCGAATTATATCACGCGGTGTTAAGTATACTCCGTCGATTTTAATTTCAGCGAAGTCCCTCATTATACGATGACATGCACCCATGTCAATAGGATCGCCGCCGTTAAAATCGGTCCACATGGTTCCACCAAGAAATCTAACCCCATCAAGGATAATGGAATCATTTTGAAGGAAATAGAAATTAGAAGGGCCCGGCTCTATCATGATAGAGCCACCGTTTGCATAGGCAAACCAGTCCGCATTTACCTTATTGAAATCGTTTTCGTAATATTCGTGATTACCACACACCATCAATACATGCCTGAAGTGTTTACACATTTCTTCAACAAAGGCTTTTGCGCCCATGCCTACACCGATATCACCTGCAAGCAGCAATGTGACATCCTTGTGGGCATCGGGCACCGCGTATATGGGATCGAAAATATGGTCGTAGAGATTCTCCCTAAATTCTAGGTGTAGATCAGACCATAGTTTTATTTTCATTTTATCAAACCTTTACGCTTTCTGCGAGCTATTTCTTTCTTGTATTCTTTCTCAGACATGCGCTGACCCATAATCCAATATTGCTTGGGTCCACCACCTTCTATTACTGCTGGCCCATCCAATCTGTGCAGCTTGTCTTCATAAAACCACACTCTATTATCATTATGTGTATATGCAGGGCCACCTTCGCGATGCCGCATCCCATCCTTCCACCATTCTTCTATATTATATTTTTGGCTAACATAGGCAGGGCCGTAAATACGATGGCGCTTACCTTCTGTATTCATGTGTACTATATCTGGTTTCGGTTCCGGTTTTCCAGGCCTGCCTGCTGGATATGTTCCGCCCCAATAATTCCAATATCTTGGATAAGGACCGTATCCCTGAAAAGGCGGAGTCATAGCGGGAACAACCTGGCGATCGGTTGAGAGCGCCTCGAAAAGTCTACCTAATTCTTGATCGTTGTCTTTGCCCATACTACCTCTATATTAGCATGTATTTCCTAGCTAGTCAATCTGACTACATGTTTCTAGGAAGCCTTCAATGCCACCGTGTATTTTAACTACCATTGCATCCATTTCCGAAAAGAGTATTAATCTTCTCTTGGTAAAGAAATATGGATATTCCATCTTGGACATACCAAATTGATGTCTCGACTTCAATGTCTCCGGAATCTCAAAACTATATGCAGTGAAGATAGCTTTGATTACGACAAATCCCTTTAAGGATAGTCTTAATCCATCCGGATAATGAAATAGCAATTTATTTAGTTGATCGTCATTTAATCCAGAAGCTTCGTCGTGATGCTTCCTTACTTCTTCGAAAATTGCTTTCTTAAGCGGGGACATATCTATATTTATAACAACCACTGAGTGATACCTATCAGGTTGATGACAATAAAGAATATAATTTGATAAGAAATTACATTAGGTGCATTACTATGTCTCAGAAGATATAATGATGCCATATTTGATAATAGGTAGGGTATAAATGCCCAACCACTTATAGGTATATGTAACGCTAGAAGCAACGATCCAACTATTGCGCCCCAGAAAGATATTTGCTCTATTAGTGTTTTCATGATAAATAGCAATATGAAATTGCGCGAAGTCCTACAAGAGCATATGGTAACACATTTGTTACAAGTGTGCAAACACGAATTAGAACTAGATGATCTCCCAGAGATTATTCTTCTCAAAGATGAACCTACAACAGGCGCAGGAACATCATTTGGAGAATTTACCGATGATGGAATTGAAGTTGTAACAATGGGAAGACATCCAATGGATGTCATGAGGACTCTTGCTCACGAATTAGTCCACTGGAAGCAGAGAGTCGAAAATATGCCTATGGACGGTTCAGACGGCAGCGATACTGAAAATCAGGCCAACGCTGTAGCTGGTATTATTATGCGCAAGTTCGGGCAACAGTATCCACAATACTTTGTAGATACTCTCCCTTAATCATCACCCTCTAAGCAGGGCGCGCCTTCGGTTAATTTAAACACCGAAAATTCAGCAGACTTAAACATCTTGTTTAACCGTTCAGCTAAATTAAATGCATGACCGGAGTTAGAGAAACTTACCTTCTTATACTTAGGTCCAGGATAAGAAACTAAGTGACTGAGTGTCCTGAGATTGATAGGTTTTCCTTGGTAGAACACTGCATAGATTGCATCAGCGACCAAAACTTGTTCAGCCTTATAGGTCTTTGAATTAACATTTTCCAATATGATAGTAGGTTTTGGTCGAGCCATTTTCTTGTTCTCCAATAAATATGCATATATTTATCAGAAAACAGAGTTTTTAATGGATTTCACATCCGTTAAAAAAGGGACCGAAGTCCCTTAGAAAGCGCCACCGTCTATTATTCGAGTTCGTTCGGCAGGTTCATTGAGCGCCACTTGTGGTGATGGCTTTTCTTCTTTTACTATTAATAGAACATCAATCTCTTTCAGAAGATTTTTTGCCTCTATTACAGTCATTCTATATTCTGTTACATTTTTTTGAACATTCTTTAATCGTGTTCTTAGTTTTGCTACTTCACTCATTTCTTTAAATTCTTTTCCTTACGGAGCTTTATAAGGCTAGAACGCATTTCAAGTTCAGTCTTGAATGGGCCTGTGTATTGATACGATTCTAAAGTTGATAACTTAGGGCAATGAGCAGGCATCCAGTTTTTAGGAAAATGCAGACAGTAATAGCCAGCACTATAATAGATATTACTTGTTGCTTTTTTGCTGAATAACGGCAACTTGTTTCCTTTTATCAGCACTTCATTAGGATTATCAAAGTCGACGGGATACCCGTTTATGTAATAATCCTTTTTAACATTGGACTCAGCCACAACCTCTACTACATTATCGAAAACATTTTCATTGAAGAATTTGTTTACCTCTTTGCGGTTAATAAACTGCTGCTTCTCACCCTTAACCATTAATACGTATTGATCTCTGATTTCGGTCAGAAGTCCAATTCTTGTGTCATCAGTATCGCCAATGACAAGCCAACTTGTTTCTGTAATAGGTTTTAATTTCACGGACATATTTTACTTTTCGTTATTGTATTTAGCTTTCAACATAGGCATAAAATTTGCAGAGTTATCTCCGATTTTCTTCAATGCCCATTTACCGCAAAACTTCATAAATCCTATACCGATCTCTACAGCTGGCACAGCCTTTCTCCCAGTCTGCTCGGCAATAATTTGTAAGCATTCTGTCTTAACATCATCGGGTATCTGTGAAAGATCGATTAGTTTACGATTGAATTCATATTTTTCTTTAACACGCTGCTCTTTTTGGTCATGGTCAACCCATTTTTGCAACATGAAATTATTCCAACTAAAGCCTTTACCAGTGTCAGCATATGCTTCACGGATTCCGACCATTGTCTTGGTACCCTTCTCGCGAACACCTGGATACGCACTAAAGATATTATCAGTCTTATCACCTCGTACACACTTCAGGAAGAGGGCATAGTTATACCATCCTTCCTCGCATACAAAATTTGGATCCTTCTTCCCGGCCTTGATCTTCGCGTCAGAGGTAAGGATGAATGCTAGTTTGTTGCCGTCATCATCGTAGACGCCATCTTGTCTAATCAGGATATCTTTGACTGGATCGTAGATTGTAACATTTGGAAATCTGAGTTCCTGGAAGAAGTCAGAGTCGGAGCTAATTAACACATGCTGATCATCCGGATGCGATTCAATCCAGAGATGAATCATATCATCGGCCTCTGCCCGTGGATTCTGGAGGACAGTTACATTAGTTTTCTGATCAATATAGTTAACGAAGTCATCAAAGGATTCCACAAGGATTCCATGATCCTCTTGCTCCTTGGGTGTCTGTTCAGCGAAGGTGACTGCACGGTTGGCCTTATATCCGGGATAGAAATCCTTACGCCAAGAACGGCCTTCGAGGAAGAATACAACATGAGTTCCATTCCACTTGTTATACTCCTTCTTCATGCTGTTTAGAATTAGATGGAGTGCCATACCTATCATGCTGTCGATGCCCAATGCTGGATTGGTCATTTTGATCTGACGATAGAATAGGTTATGGCCGTCAGTTAAGATATAGGTGTGCATATACTTTAATTATACTACGGTTAACAGAATTAATCAACAGAAGCCACTATAATCGGTGGAGTTGTCGCGTGCGAATATGTGAATCTGCGCCGCATCTATCAACTTTTCGAATGTGGGTCTCGAAATTACATGTGGTTCGTCGGTGAATGTGATAGTCCATTCTCCCTTAAAGTATTGATAGAATTTCTTGTCGAGCAGCTTGCTAAGAACTTTGGCATCTGACAGGCCGGCACGATGTATTTCCATTGATGTAACACCGTCAGTTGTAACAAAGTCGGTGCGAATGCATTTATTAACAGTTGTAACAGAAAGTGTATTTTTCATTTACGCTTACCGTGCGCCTGAATAGCTGCCCACTCCATTGGATGTGTGCGCCAATAGATAAGGTGCATCTTGTGTCCACGGCGGTCATAGTTTCCACTATATCGTTTAAAAAGGATTCCACCCCGGCGCTCTCCTACAATATCGCAATGCATATTGCATCCAGGGCACGGATACCAATGGAAGCAGAGTTTCTCTCGGACTGTCCATTTTTCACCGCCTAGTCTGCGTTTCATTGCATAGTAGGATGCTTTCATTACTTGTAGCCTTTTCTACCCTTGTCTAAGGATTCCGAAGAGTTCCAACGCTTCATGGTTTCCAGGTTAGCAGCTGAGTCAGCAGTGAAATCCCCTGTGCCATCGAATTCCTCCATAGCAACATTTCGGCAGACTTCCATGAACCACTGGTTAACGATACTGTCAGGAGTAGGTCCGGCATATCCTTCAGCTTCAAGTTTCTTTACAAAGG
>Ga0315289_10011637_pt1 | contig 12460 bp, 11 predicted proteins | sample YL17G11_40_MG_FD_203452 | JGI IMG/M metagenome (GOLD analysis project Ga0315289, IMG submission 203452) | Sediment microbial communities from Yellowstone Lake, YNP, Wyoming, USA - YL17G11_40 | ecosystem: Environmental > Aquatic > Freshwater > Lake > Sediment | place: USA: Wyoming | collected...
CCGAAAGCGTCATAAAAATCTTCAATCAACTTAATGAAGTTTTTATACCATTGTACTTCGTAGTCAACCCTAAAATATTCTTTAAATTCCGCAGGATAATCACCGACATATGCGATGACTTCTGTTTGTAAGATATTATTTGGATTAACATACACGACTTTGACTTGGCTACCATTACCGATAAACGGATACATCAATTTCTTCTTTTTAATTAAGAAATTATAGAGTATAGATGCCTTATTTTGCTGTGGGGTTTTGGACTTGAAGAAGACCTCACCATTAGTTATATAAGTTTCTAAACTCTCTGCCCACTTGTCGTAGTTCCCCACAGTTCTGTTAGCTGAGATATTAAAAATATCAGCTTTCATGAACTCTACCTTATATTCTCGAAGCATATCAACTATTTTGTCTCTGTCAAAATCAACCAACATAGATTTTAAAATAGCTTTCGATGAATCTTTGAATAATGATGGCATTGTGGTTTTCACCATGTCAATACCTGTAATTGATAATTTGGGTTCGGGATAAACCTTACCTTCATTTTCAATCACAATATCCGCATATTTTTTCTTTTTAAGTACAAGTTTACTGGTAACAATTTTTTCACGCTTAAAGTCATGCAGATTTACCGCATTATATTTTTTAGCGTAAAGTTCGAGTATTTTATCAAAGAACGGTTTCATAAATACAGTATCAAATCTATCAGCCCATAATCTATATTCTTCATTGGTTTTGAATGTTAATCCCAAACCAGTGATAACTTCATCTAAGCACACATAATTACTATCAGTATCAATTACTGGAATCATGTCTTTAACGATAGGTTTCAATTCACCTTTAAGATGAGCATACTCTGGGAAATATTTCCAGAATGTTAAATGCCACTTTTCTCTAAAGTATTTGTTGATGTTATTTGACACATATTCAATAACATCTCGACCTGCAATAGTAATAGCCATCGCATTTTTGATATTATAGAATGAGAAGAATCTATTACCTAGAACCCCATACATAGAGTTGATAAGAATTTTTCGGATCTGTTGTTGTGAGTCGTAATACGCTTCACTATAACCTTCACTGATAACCTCATCATATATCTTTTTAGCTTTATCCAAAGACCAGTGTTGGTTGGTTGCAATTTGTTCAACTGAATATTTATTTGCTATACCGAACGCACATTTAGCTTTATCTTTGAAATCCACTCGTTCAAAGTAAATCGTTTCAACAATTTTAGGGAGAATCCCTTGCTTATCTTTCTTATAGTAAATACCCTCTACTGCAAAGTGTCCCTTTGGCGTATCGCACTCATAGAGCTTCGATGCGGGAGTCTTAATCAAGTTAGGGATATCTTCTTCATCTGGGAACTCTACAAGCGTTTCTGGGCTTATATTGAACATTCGGATGATAGTTGGATATAGACTTGCGAAGTCATATGATATTAGATACCTGTAAACACCTCGTACAGCTTTTACATACGCACCTGGATATTTTTCCTTATGACCTCTCTCAATATCTGGCATCACCAAACCATATTGATGTAAATAATTCAACATGTATCCAGTAATAACTTTTATTGACGAAAACACATTTTCAAACGGAATCATAGCTTGTGTACATAGCTGAATGGTCAATTGAATGAATTTCTTTTCAGTCTCAATTTTTGTCACCAATACTACGTCTTGAATGTTATATTCAACAAACAAGTCCCAATTCGTTTCGTAAATCTTATTAATCGAATCATCTAATGCTACTTTACCTTCATTACAGACTCGTTGACCAATATATCCTAATTTATAACTCACCTCTTTGGTGAATGTGAAGTTTTTGTATAATTGAAGTCCATCAAGTTGGGAGATACCTGCAATTTTATAATATTTCAGTTTAATCTCATGACCATCTGCAAACTTAATTGAATCATACGCTTCTTCATAAGTATTCAGCGGTGAAAATGATAAATCAACATTCAACACTTCGGTTCTATCGATCAAATAACGCATATCGAAACACTTGGAATTCCACCCCGTGATAACATCAACATTCCTACGTCTGAAGTGATTTATGAAGCTCTCCAACATAGCTTTTTCGTCTGGAATGTAATGGTACGTCCAGTTGGGGTCTTTATCAAGATAATTACCATTATAGGGCTTATTACCCCATGTATGAGTTGTATTATTTTTAGAATAGTGAACAGTAATAAGATTTACAGGACACGCACACTCTTCTACAAATTGGTCGAACGGTTTCGGATCATCACCAATTTCAACCTCGATATCTATCGTACACACTTGATAATGATCCATGTCAGTATCAATATGTTTATTCGCATACTTCTTTTGTAGATATTTGATCTCTTGGTCAATATTCGCTTCACAGGTTTTCATATTACCTAATTGTATCGCTTTTCTCATTGCGAATACACTTCGTGATACCTGTTGCTTAACTGGAGTTCCCCAAATATCTGTCAACCCAGAATCGCTATTTTCGTCATGGACGTAATAGTCAATCGTGGGTTTTATTTTTTTACGAACAGTTTTACCTTCATCATTAATATCCCAAACTGTTAGACTGTTCGTATGTCTATCATAGTACAAATTCTTAAATCCATACATTCAGCAACCTACTTTCGTATATGTGGCAGGAGATTGTACAAATCCTTTTCTAAAGTGTCTAACGTACTATTCATATCGTGTTCTGTTGCTACATCGATACCAGCGGCTTTAAAATGTCCGCCACCAATATTTTTTTCTTTTAGATACATCCCAACGTTAAAATCGTCAAGTTTGCTTCGTATAGAAATTTTGTAATTTTTTAACGTATTAAAGAACACGATGTCATATCCATCAGTGTGTAGTAGCTTATCAGACAATTCGTTTACACTTATATCTGATATGAAGAAACACGCATTAATCTTTTCAAATTCAAAAATTTCGAGATTGTCATACAGAACATCAAAGCGTTTTTGAATATCTTTGATGTGTTCCTTTTCTCGATCATTAAATTCAATGTCACCAGATCTAAATCGTTCCCGAAATTTTTCTGAGTGATATAAGCTAAACAGATTGTTTAATGCTGAACTCCCTTTATACTTTCGTTCCCATAAATCGTAATCGTTAATCAGTTTCACCAATTTCGTATAACTCTTTAAGGAATCTACACCATACATTTTTTCAAGGAAGTGTTTTGTTAAAAACGTTGCGGAGTATTTTTTATTAACGTACCATTTACATTCTGGTCGATTTATCGCAGTTTGATGGTGATCTATTAAAATCAAGTTATCAAACTTTTCAAGCGATTTTTTATCATTAGGGAATATATCAGTAACGAAAATATAATCATACTCACATGGATCAGTTGCTAGTAATTCTTTATCGATGTCAAAATAAGAGCAATTAACATACGTTATATTATGAAAAATTGCTCCGAGTAATATACCACATCCAGCACCATCAAGATCATTATGTGATATAGACAGAATTCTGTCGTTTCTTGGTATCCTTGTCATTAGACCCCCATTTCGGTAAATTCAAATTGTGATCACCTGTTATGAAACCTATGACGAAGAATCCCGCTCCACCACACATTTCAACCAGCAAATTGTTTTTATCTAGGCTGTACCGATGAAAATATTCATCTGGCTTACCGTCAATATCTATTCTATATCTTTTAACGAATGGAATTTCTAATAATTCATCTTGCGAATTAAATTCCACAATTGCAGGGGAAAATTTTTGACTAAAAAAATACGGCATATTCTGTTTAATATTAGCCATGAGTCTCCCAATTGAAATAGTATACACCGTAAATATATACTATTTCAAGGTCAATTGTCAAGAGATTTATAGAATACTTGTCATCATATTCACATACCCAGAGCTTTCAGTAATCCAATGATTATCTACAACCTGTTGATATTGCTCAGTTAACAGACGGTTATAGTTCTCTGGTAGACACAAATACTCGAAGAATAAATGATCCAACATGTCTTCGGTGACATTATCTGGAGCCTGTGTTTTACAAATATCGTATGGCGATGGTTTACCGTTTGTGAAAACTGTACCAACACCGACAATACCCGCAACACAGTATTCTTGATATTTTATTGGACTTTTTGAATAATTGAAGAAGTTTGGCACGAGAGGTGCTATACCAAAATCAGCTTTAGTCGATTTAACTGCCTCTGGATAATGTAAACTGTTCACCCAATTATAAATTCGAATATCATTTTTAATTTCTTCAAAGAACCACGGTAATCCACCCATCTGAACATAATTGATTCTTCCAGCCTTTACAGACCGAACAATCCAGCGATACCATGCATTATCCAAATCCCCATACAATTTTTTACTATCATGCCAGTGAGTTGGGCTTGATGACCATACAATCGTAGGCTTTTCAATCTTTTTCTCAATTGGTTGTTTCTTTTCAGAACCCCAAAGGAAACTTGGCATAGTATTATGAACGATGACGATTTTATCTTTATCAACACCTTTACTTGCGATATAATCTTTCAAGAATGGTGCGGTAACACAAATAGTGTCCATCATTTTCATATTTTCAATTGCAGAATTCTGAACTTCATCGTTTATAGCTTCTTTTCCAAAATTGTAATTCGGAATTTCTTCGCCAATATCTTTACCATCCCAAATGAAATCGTCAAGGTCATAAACCATTTTAAATTTGAATTGAGATTGTAGATCCTTATATCGTTTAATGATGTCTACTGAATGTGGACCCATTGTTCTTTGGAATAAGATCGATCTAGTTCTTTTCAAAATATCTGGCTGGAAGATCATCGCTGGTGATGTAATAACATTCAGTTGATTATCTCTACCAAATATTGCATTGAGATACGTTGTTGGTAAAATGTTTCGAATATGTCCACACCCAGTATAATCCGAAATGTATGACAATACCAAATTTTTCTGAACTTTATGTAAAGAGTTCTCTGTTTCTGTCTTCTCATCAACGTGTTCAACATCGACAGAAGATTCGTACCCAACATTAGGGGTACTCATCTGTTTTTTAAATAATTCAAGATCTGAAGTTGGAATTGTTGCCATTAAGCTACCTCATCATAGATATCCATTATAATTTTCAATAGTTGATCCTTATCATCAATCTCTTTATCATTGTTGATATACAACTCAATGAGATCTTTGACGGATGTAATTTTATTTTTCACAGTTTCAAAGTCGCTTAGGTGATCGTTTATCACATTAAGCACAACATTAATTTTTTCAGCAGGATTCATTTTTTCTAATTTTTCGACATACTTGTCAATTATATTTCCTGTCAAATCTTTTTTATTGATTGTGATTAACGCATCAACGATATTACCAGCAACAACTTCTGGCTCTGGAATTTCTGGGTATTCAACTTCTATGAATTTAGTTGATACTGTATTCGCCACTCGTTTGTACCGTAATGTTTCAAGATTAAGTACAATAAACCCTTTGGTTTCATTCTTATCATTTCGAGTCATCTGATAAGGAGATCCAATGTAGACAATTTCCGTCTTACCAAGTTTTTTGGAACTTGGTGTGTGGTAGTGTCCACTGAATACCTTTTTAAATCCAGAAAATATTTCTGAGTTTAAACCTTCCATACTAACCCGTGTACTGTTAAGAGCGAATCCAACAATATCAAAATGCCCGAACAACACATCAGCATTAGGATTTTCAAGCATCTCGATTAGATTTGGGTCTTCGTAATCGAAAACCCAAGGGCAGAACATAGTATTAACGCCAAACAATTCAATATTACAGATCTTATCTACAACTGTTACATTTTCTAAATGATTCAATAATTTCAAAGAATGAACATCATTAGATGTTTTGTAATAAATATCGTGGTTCCCGATAAGGATGTAGATTTTGAATTCATTTAACACATTTATAAACAGGTTATACACTTCATCATTGATCTTAACATGAATATTATTTCTATTGTCGAATACATCCCCTAATATTAATATAGTGTCGATACCCTCAGCTTTTAGATATGGTACAAATTCTTCTGTAAAGAATCTAATCGTGCTATTCAAAAACAATTCTGAATTTTTATTCACACCAAAGTGGATATCGCTAACGATAGCTACTCTTTTACTCATATGAATTATCTCTCTTATCCATATTTTCAATAAATGGTAGTTTAACCATAATATTCATATCCTTATACCGATCTCTCAAATATCGAGTCATACCGTTTTCGCAATATTGGGAAAAGTACGAGAACGGATCTGGAATTTTTTTAGAAGTATTATACCGCTCGTCCATTCTATCAACATCATAATTGTGGATATATCGAACCATATCGTACACAGCTTCAGATATTAAATCATCTTTCCATGCTTCGGTATAATTGATGTATCTTGGTTTGTTAATATAATTTTGAGCTATCAGTAAAAATCTTTTACCAATTTCATTGTATGCTCTTCGGGAGCCTGTTTCTTTGTAATCTTTCAAAAGATTATGAAATTCAATTTTATCAATATATTTAGCCATTTGAGCCTCTTAGATATCGTGAATCTTTGAAAACCCATCACTATTTTTCTTGATTTCAATCATGCTGTTGAAAAAATGTTTGTATTCTGTTTTAAATCTATGAGAAATAATGTATATTCCCATGTCAGTATCAGTCAGAACCATTTTTTCTAAACTTTCAAGCATCTTCTCCAGACCATTATCATCAATTGAGCTATCTAACAGTTCGTCTATAATCAAAAGATTACAGTTCCAGTTGGCTATTTTTTTAGTTACGTCAATGAAAGAAAGAAGAATCGCCATATCGATTTTTTTCTTTTCCCCTTCACTGAAACTTAAATAACTCACCGAACTATTGAAATTAGCGGAAGTTTTAATGCTGTCCTTCATCGTATTATCGAATTCGATATAGATAGGTAATTCAAAAATGTTTAAGTAATAATTAACACTTTTGGTTAGAACTGGTATTAGTTGATCGAAAATGTAAGATTTAACACCAGTGTCGGATAAGATCTCTATGATTTTAGAATAGTTGGCGAGACCTTTAGATATTTCAGAAAGTTCATCCTTGCTATCCTTGTACTCATTCAACCGCTGATCATATTCTTCTTTCATTGCGTCCATATCAACTACGAACTGTCTGGTTTCAACCTTACTCTTATCAGCTACCAATTTTTCAACTTGAGCTTCAATGTTAACATATTGATTTTTTAAGTATTTCATTGAATACTTAATATCTTGTTCATCGCTAGCTACATTTTCAGATTCAACAATTTCTTTTTTGATTATAGATAGTTCAGCTTCAAATTCCACCATCTTAGCTTTAGCTTCAGATATAATGTTTTTTTGAACTTCTATCTCATGCTTCTTATGATCTTCAGTTAAATGAGAATTACATGTAGGACACACATCATAATCATTTAATGCTGATAAAATCTTTTCAGCTTGTTTAATGTCAAATTCACAATTGTTTACAGATTTATTAAGTTTGTCTTTTTTATCTCTAAGAGATTGAAGATCCGAAATTTTAGGAAGATTGTTAAGTTCTTCTTTTTTCTTTTTGGCATCTTCTTTTAGTTGTTTAAGATTTCTCTTATTTAAATCTATTTTCTCTTTAATTTCAAACAGTTCATTCTTTTTATCAGAATCGAAATTCTTTTTAGATTCTTCCAACTCTTGGATATGTTTCTTTTCTGTTCTGATAACATCAGCCAACATATCTATTGTGTGGGTTGTCATATCTTTTTTGATTTTGATATTTTTTAATTCCTCTTTAGCTATTTTCAACATTGAAGCAATAACATCTATGTTGAAAAACTTTTCAAGGAGTTCACGTTTTTCTTGGGCTGGGAGCGTCAAGAATGGCATGTTGTGGTTAATCGATAATGATATGATCTGTTTGAATAACTTGTAATCTATCCCTATGTGGGCTTCTATTTCGTCTTGTGTAAGACCCTTAGAAGATAATAGATTCTGCTTCGCTCCACCAATGTGGAATTCCAGTTCTACTTCGCTGTTTTTTAAACCTCTGACAATTTTGTAGTCTGTACCATTTACCTCAAATTCACATGAAACTTTTAAGTTCTTCTTGTTTTTTCTGTTGATAAGTTCAGATTTATTAATCTTACGATATGGTTTATCATATAAAGCAAATGAGATTGCGTCTAACAGAGCCGATGATTTTCCAGAACCATTCTTCCCTGTTATTAAATTTAATCCTTTTGTAAAATCAATTACAGTCTCATTGTTTCCAAACGAAAGTAGATTCTGGATTGTTAGTTTTTTAAAAACAACCCTCATCTAATAATCCTTCCTTTTGTTATGGATGGATAGATATTTTCAATATACAATAATATAATTATTTTAATAGGGGTGTGTCAAGTTTTTTTACAGTTATTTTAATATAGTAATATAAATATAGTATAATTAAGTACTTATTAAGTAATAGTAATCCTTCTCCAAAAGAAAACAAAGAAAAGAAAACCAACAAAAGAAAAGAAATAAAAGAAAAATGTTTTTTTTGTGAATGATGATGACATTTTAAATCTAATTTGGATATAATCCAGCCTTTAGTTCTTTTATTACACGGCAGGTTTGAACCGTGGTTGTTTAAATTCAATTATTGGTAACTTATATATATAGGTATATGTATATATTTTCATAAATTGAAAGGTTGAATTATGAGTAAATTTGAAATTTACAGTGATGACAAAATTATCTTATTGAAAAAACGAATCGATAAAGATATCGAATTGACCGAAGATAATATTAAGCAAAAAATTTTAGAATTGCCAGTATTATTTACAAAGTACAAAAAATTGCACCTTGACCAAGAAGAAATTCTAAACAATATCAATACGGAAATATCTAAAACCCGTAAAAAATTATACCATCACTACAAATTTGATTATGATTTTAAATTAGATTCTGCGACTGAAATCAAAAATTATGTAGACGGTGATAATGAAATGTGCAATTTAAATTTCTTATATGATAAGCAAAATAAAATTGTAAAATTACTAGACGCAACCGTATCAAATATAACTAAGCTAAGTTATTTAATACGGTCTTATGTAGACTTAGAGAAATTGAGAAATGGCGTTATGTCATAATTCAATTTGCTATAATATATCAATATTTCTACCAATTGTCAAGAAGTTTATTGATAATTTTAATTTTTTATAAATAACAGTGAGTTAAAATGAGTGATGTGATAACCGTAGGGATTAAAGATAATGTCTACTTACAAATTGATTGTGAGTTGGATCAAGCATTTGAATTGAAAGAATTCTTTTCATGTTATGCTACAAATTATAAGTACAATCCTAAATATAAAGCTAAAATGTGGAATGGTAAAATCAGTTTTTTTAATCCACATGAAAAATTATTGCCGATTGGTTTGATTAAATATTTAAGAATATTTGCCAAGAAGTTCCAATATAAAATTAGATTTAATTTTGATAAGTCTGATTTGTTTAATGATATCACAGATGAAGATTTAACATCATTTCATAACGCATTATTTGCGGGTGTGACAAATGGTGGTAATCCTGTATATCCCCGTGATTATCAACATAAAGCGATATTAGCCGCTCTCCAACATAAACGTGGAGTTGTTGAGTCATGTACAGGTTCTGGGAAATCTATAATAATTTATTCATTAATACGATTTATGATGGAAGATGTTAAAGGTAAAGTATTAATAATTGTCCCAAGTATAAATTTGGTTAATCAATTATTTTCAGATTTCAGAGAATATGGTTGGTATGACAGTTATGACGATGTATCACTACTTTATGGTACTAGTAAAAATTATGACCCACGAAAAAAAGTTTTAATTTCAACTTGGCAATCGATTCATAAAAAAGGTCAAAAGTTTTTTGAACAATTTGACGCTGTACTCGTAGATGAAACTCATAATGCTAAATCTACATCTATTCAAACAGTTCTTAAAAAGTGTGTCAATGCTGAATATAAATTAGGATTGACAGGAACGCTCCCAACAGAGCCTATAGATCGATTTAACATTTTTGGATACTTAGGTACTCCAATCTACAATCTACGCTCTGACGAGCTTATTAAGCGTGGATTTTTGACAGATATAAGGATCATTAACACTTATGTTAGATACTCTGAATCAGACATAAAAGATAATATGAACCGACCGTATGCTGATGAAATCACATTCATTATCAATAATGAAAAACGTAATAAAGTTTTAAAGCATATCATCAGTTCAAAGCATGTTAAACCTACAGACAATATATTAGTTCTTGCTCAGAGATTGAATCATATTGATAAAATTGCAGAATATCTTGCAAAAGAATATCCAAGTAGGATGATTCTTAAAATCAGTGGTGATACCAATCCAGAAGAAAGAGAAAGGATACGTAAAGATGTTGAACGATATGATAGCGTTATTCTCGTGGCTACTTATGGCACATTATCAACAGGTGTCAACATTCCTAAACTGCACCATGTTATATTTGCGTCCTTTTATAAGTCAAAAATAAAAGTATTACAATCTATTGGTCGAGGTTTAAGAAAACATAAATCAAAAAAGATGATATTTGTTTGGGATATTATCGATGATATGAGATGGAAGAAAAAACAGCGTAAAAATTCTGTAAGTGAATATGGATATAATTATGCATATAAACACTTCCTTGAAAGATTGTCATTTTATAAAGAACAAAATTTCAAATACATCGATAAGAAAATTAACTTAGAGGAGTTATAATATGAGTATTCTTAGTGAATTAGATAAATTTATCCCACAAACTGATGTCGATACAGATAGTTCTGAAGGTGTTGGTGATGGTGAAGGTAAAGATGAAAATCCAGATATTATGAAACAAGGGTTATCATATGAAAAAGGTTTTACTGAAGATGATGCTGATCCAGAACAATTAGCACTTGGATCTAAAATTGAACGAGAGCATACAAATGATCCAGAACTTGCTAAAAAGATAGCATTAGATCATTTATCTGAAATTCCAGATTACTATACTCGCCTAATGAAAATGGAAAAAGAAGCTGGAAGAGATCTTGAAGAATTTTGTAGTCGTTACTAATAATTAGATAAAAATATATTTATTATATAAAGGGTGCATCTATATGGTGAACCCTTTTCAATTTATATAAATAAAAGAGAGATACTGTACTAACTGTAATACAGGAGAAAATATGGGAAATATTAAAAATTATGATAAGTTATTTGAAAGTATCATAGTTATAGGAAAAGCAGAGTCGTCTATATTTGATGAAATTGCCGCACAAGAAGAAAAAATGGCAGAAAACCAAGATTTATATGACGCATTTGATAAAGTTTATAAAGTTTTGGAAGCACCAAGTAGATATGCTGAAATTCAAGGTGTAGATCCAAAAATGGATGTTAATAATGGGTGTATACAAATTACTGGTACATGTAAGCATGATGTTAAAGCTGACGCTCAAGATTTGAACAGAGTTGAAGATCAACACACAGATGAAGCATTCACTCATGATATTGTAGAGGAATACGCTAAAGATTTACAAAAAGCTATTCCAAAAAATTTAAAAGTTGATCTTAAAATTGTGGATGATACTATGATGAGAATGTGTAAAACCCAATTTATAATCCTCATCACACGAAAGGGTTAAATTATGCCAAAAGGTAATGAAACTTTAGAACGTCTTAAATCAATATCTATGTTCGACCCTAATAAAGATTTTAAAGATCAAGAAAAGAAAGAACACTTATCAGTATTATTTAACGAATTGATTATGAGTGATGAACCCGAAGCTCAGCAATTTTTTGTAAGATTTAAGTCTGGTGTTGATAAAATTATTAAAGATATGGGTGTTGTGGATAAAACAGCTTCTGATACATCTGTACCAGATGAAGTTGATATGACTGCAACCCCTCCAGAGGGTGAACCAAAAGCAGAAACTCCCCCAGCAGGTGGTGGTGCGGAAGCTTTACCCGATGACCTCTTAAATGCTAGTTATAACTATTTACTTGATAGAGCTAATAGCTTTTTATATATGTAAGGAGAATCTATGGGCGGATTCATGAAATACTTAAATAAAATTCAGTCTATTGATTTAAATGATATAGTTGAAGAAGAAGTTGAAGACGAAGTTGTTGAAGTTGTGGAGACAGTTGAAGCCCCTAAACCTAAACAACCAATTGTAAAGAAACCGACACAACCTCAAAAGGTTGATTCGTCTGTTTCAGTTATAGAAGAAAGAATGAGATCTAAGCTGGATGATGTTGGATTAAAACCCAAAATTATTAGTGAAGTGGTATCCTTTGTATTATCAGATGTTAAAAATGTTAAAGACTTTAAACAGCCTAAACCTGTGCAAAATCAAACATCTCAATATCAAGGGGAACAAACAAAAAATATACACGAATATAGTTACAACAACGATATAGCTGGTGCGGCTTCATATATTCTTGATGGTGTGTCTAACTCATCAAGTACTAATACGAG
>Ga0315289_10011638_pt1 | contig 12459 bp, 5 predicted proteins | sample YL17G11_40_MG_FD_203452 | JGI IMG/M metagenome (GOLD analysis project Ga0315289, IMG submission 203452) | Sediment microbial communities from Yellowstone Lake, YNP, Wyoming, USA - YL17G11_40 | ecosystem: Environmental > Aquatic > Freshwater > Lake > Sediment | place: USA: Wyoming | collected...
GGTGGAACACTGGAGCACCCGCGCGGTCTCGGCGCAGGTGTGCCCGGCCAGCAGGGCTCGCAGGATGACCGCCTGGCGGTCGCTCAGACGCTCGAAGATTCGGTCCAGCAGGTGGCTGGCGTGTGCGTCGGCCGAGGGCCGGGAGGGGACGGGCTCATCAAGGTCGTCGGTCAGTTCCTCGTGCCGGCGCGCGGCCTGCTCATTGATGAAGTTCAGCATCCGCCACTTGCCGACCCTGAGGAGGTACTGCTGCGGATCGCCCACCTCGAGACGGAGGCGCGGGATGCCCTCCAGAATGGCGACCCATGCTTCTTGCTCGAGGTCCGCGGCCTCCTCGGGGGAACGCGAGGCATAGTAGCGCGCGACCCGCGCTATCCGCGGGCGCAGCCCCTCGATGACGGCGGCCGTGGCCGCGCCTTCGCCCTGACGGGCGCGCGCGAGCAGCCCGTCCTCGCGGTCATCCTTCTTCATCTTCGCCGGGCGCCTCTCTTTCGAGGCGCTGGCCCTTCCGCATCCCTTCCCGCAGGCGACGTGCAATGCGCCGCAGGTCCTTGTCCAGTTTCTCGTTGCCCACAATGTAGTCGAGCGCCTGCGCCGCCTCCTCGGTCGCGAAATGCGGCAGCGCCCACATACCCGCCGATACCACCAGACCATCGTCGTCGTGCGCCAGCGTCACCAGAGCCGGCAGCGCGCTCGGGCTGCCGCTCGCCGCGAGCGCCACTCCGGCTGCGCGTCGCACGAGGGGGTTGGGGTCACCGACCAGATCCGTCGCATGCTCTACAGCAGCCTCTCCCATCGCTCCGAGCGCCCGGCCGAGGTTCTCAAGGGTCCAGACGGCGTCGGCTGCGCGGAGGCTCTTGAGGATAGCCTCCAGGGCCGTCTCACCGATGCGCGCAAGCGCCTGCGCGCAATTGTGGCGCACCCGGCGGTCACCGTCGGTGAGGTGCGCGACGAGCGCCGGGATTGACTTCTGGTCGCGGATCTCGCTTTCGACCGAGGCGGCCAGGCGCCGCACGCATGCGTCCTCGTCGTCGAGCCCGGCCGCCACGACCCGTCTAGCCTCATTGGTGAGGGCCTCGGGGTGCTTGCCCTTCACGATATTGATGGCCAGGAAGGCCATCCATCTCTCGACCGGGTTCTGACTCGCCGCCGCCTGCAGGATGCCGGGAAGCGCCAACTTGCCCCACTCGGAGAGCACGTGAGCGGCATTCTCGCGCCGGGGCCGGTTGTCCGATCCCAGTGCATGCAACACGGGCTCGAGCGCCGCCTCCCGCAGGCCGACCAACGCCACAGCGGCCTGGCCGCGCACGGAGACGATGGGGTGGCCCATGGATTCGACGAGCAGCGCGACGCACTCGGGGGTTCCGATCTGTCCGAGCGCCTGGACAGCCAAGCGTCCAATGACGGGATGCGGGCTATTGACCAGGTCCTTCAGCACCGGTACCGCGCGCGGGTCACCGATCTTGCCGAGAGCCTCGAGGGCGGGACACTGGCCGTCGTAGACATGGGGCTCGTTCGGGTCGAAGATGGCGCCACTCGCTTGCTCCAGCAGCCTTTCGAAGGGCACCTGCCGGCCAGCCGCCACGGCGGCTTCGATGAACTCAGGCGCCTCCCAGCCGACGGGAATCTCGTCCTCGGCGTAACTCTCCATGAGTGTGCCGAGTGTTTCGGGGCGGCCATCCTTGGCGAGCGCGACGGCGGCCGCTCGCCGAGCGGTGCGGTCCTGCCCTTGCGCGGCATCGAGGAGTATCTGGCGGCCTCGCTCCCCGAGTGTCAGCAACTCGTGTGCCACCACATCGGCCACCACCTCGTCGGAGAGACCATTCACGGCGGTTTCGAAGGCCTTTTCGTCGTCGCTCGCGAGCAGCAACTTGGCGGCCTCGCGACGGACGCCACTGTGGTGGGCCTGGGCTGCCGGCCAATCTCTGGTATCGGGGAGACTGCGCGCTGCCTCGCGCCGGACGGCGCTGGGGTCGGACTGAAACGCCTGCAGCGCTTCCTCGACGGCGTCTTTGACTTCCAGCCGGCGCAGGACGGTGAGGGCGAAGCGCTGGATGCGGGGATTCTCGGAGCGACAGGCAGCCTTTACCTGTTCGACTGCCGGCTGCCCGATCTTGATGAGGGCCCCCAGCGCCGCGCGCCGCACACGCACGAATTCGTCGCTCATTGCCTGGATGAGAGCCGGCACAGCCTCGTCCGCGCGCAATTCTCCGAGAATGCCCGCCGCTTTCATCCGGACGAAGCGGTTGTCATGCTCTAGCGCGCCGACGAGCGCGGGCACGCTTTCGGCGGGTGCTGCGCGCAGTTCGTCAACCAGCCGCTGCCGCTCTTCGCCAGCGCCGACGCTGGCAAGCCGGTCAATGATGCTCTTGAGATGCTCACTACTCACAGTAGTGCCTCCTCATATGCCCTGGGTGTCCCGCTGGGGACGACCTAAGAAAACGAAAGGGACCGGCTTCGGTGAAGCCGGTCCCGAGGTTTCGCCTGGATCCTGCCGCGCTGTCCGCCGCGGGTGGACGGGATCCCGGCGCGAGCCGGACTCCCGGGGACGCTCTACGGCGGACGAGCAAAGCCGGAGCTGGACCGCGACGTCGCAGTAGATCACGGCGACCCACGCGTGTGGGCCTTGGAACGTGGCCCGCCGAGCGAGGGGGAGCGCCCCCGGTCGAACGACCGGTCAGCGCAACCCCCGCCGGCGGCGGGCCAAGACTTGGCCTCGGCCGCACACGCTGCTCCAGCGAGGTTCCTACGTTGTCAAGGTCCAGGGCGACGGCATGCTTCAGTGATTATATAAGGTCGGCCGCCACTTCTGCTAAAGTCGCCGAAGGATATTTCCCGGCCGGGGGTGCAGGCCGCCCAGCGCCGGAGCGATGTCGCCTGGGCTTCTTCGTCCGACCAGGATGAGCAGGGGACGTGCCGGACTGTGACCGGCAGCCTCCTACGCCATGCGCGGCTAGGGCGCGAGCAGGGCCACGGTGTTGGCGTGGAGCTGAGCGGTCTCTTGGACGGTTGAGGCGTAGCCGCCGGCCATGAGCACGCAGAGGGGGATGCCGCGCCGCCGGACCTGAGTCATCACCATTTCGTCGCGCGCCCGTAGCCCCTGCTCGGTGAGGGCCAGGCCGCCAAGTTGGTCGTCGCGGTACGGGTCTACGCCGGCGAGGTAGATGACAAGTTGGGGCTCGTGCGCGAGGACTACCGGTAAGGCCTCATGCAGGCGCTCGCGGTAGTAGTCATCGCCGGTGCCGCTGGGCAGGTTGATGTCGAGGTCGCTCGGAGGCTTGACGGGAGGGTAGTTGTCGCGCTCGTGCATGGAGAAGGTGAATACGGAGGGGTCGCCGGCGAAGATGGCGGCGGTGCCGTTGCCTTGGTGTAAGTCGAGGTCCACGACGGCGGCGCGCTCAATCAGTTTCTCGTGCTGGAGGAGGCGGAGCGCGACGGCGACGTCGTTGATGAGGCAGAAGCCCTCGCCGTGATCGGGGAAGGCGTGATGGTAGCCGCCGGCGAGATTGGCGGCGCGGCCCTGCTGCAGAGCGACCTTGCTAGCGGCGATAGTGCCTCCGGTTGCTTTGAGCGTGCCCTTTAGGATGGATGCGGAGACGGGGGTGTCGGGCGTCTCAGACCAGCCTTGGGAGGCGAAGCGGCGGAGGCGCTCGAGGTAGGGAGGGCGATGCACCAAGGACACCTGCTCCCAGGAGGCGGGCGGCGGGTCGAAGAGGTTCTGCCGGGTGAGGGCGCCGGAAGCGAGGAGGAGGTCGAGGGTGATGCGCGCGACTTCGGGCCGGAAGACGTGGTGGGCGGGGTAGTCAATGAGGTACTCGTCGCTGTAGGCAACCCAGGGGGCGCACGCGCTCATCTGATCGGCGCTCATTCTCGGCGAGGCGCGGTTGGGCCCAGAGCGACGCGCCAGTGATCGGCATCGCCGAGCAGGAATAGCCGCGTTTCGTACTGTGCCAGGTCGAGCGACAGTTCCTGGGCGTGTCGCGCGAGCACTTCGTCGGCGAACGGATCGTACCAATCGGTCGGGCTGGGTGTGCGCAGCAGGCGTTTGCCCCCCGTGGGCGCGTGGACGCAGAGCATGAAGCGGTTGGCGTAAAGGGCATCGGGGCCGTCGCCGTAGACGTGCACGCCCGCGCGGGAGAGGAGCCAGCGCAGCACGTTGGGCGGAAGGTTGGGCGAGGCGCAGAAGATCGAGGTCCAGCCGTCGGTCTCTTTGAGCGCGAGGCCCGGCTTCCCAATGTCTTCCAGAACGGCGAGCACTTGGGCGTCGGGATCGTCGGCGTAGAAGATGGGCCCGGGGAAGTCGGCTACGCCGAAGGTAGTCGCCTCCTCAAAGCCCGGGAAGAGGGCGGGCTGGGGGACGTTCATCTTCAGGCTGCCGGCCCCGGGGAGCAGAGAGAGCTTGATGCCGGTGAGAGAGTGTGCGGCCTGGAGGTCAATGCCGTGGTCGGTGAGGCAGCCGGGGGCGTAGATCCAGATGGCGGTGTTGCCGGCCTTCTTCACGCGCGCATCAATCGCCTCGCGCACCGCAGGGTCGAGGTAGAACGCGTTGAGGAAGACGTAGACCTGGTAGTCGGGGAGGGCGGGGTTGGCAAGCTCGGGAAGCAAGTAGAAGTCCCAGGGGGCGCCGAGGCGAAACATGGCCGCGATCTGCTGAGTGATGAGCGGCTCGTTGAGCGCCGGATGGGGGACGGTGTAGAAGAGGCTTTGCTCGTCAATGAAGACGGCGACCTGAGCGTTGGGCGAGCGGTCTTGCGCGAGGCCGGCGGAGGCGATCTGGTTCATGCGGCGCATCTCGCGGAGGAGTCGGCGGTCGTTGAACCAGCCGCCGGTCATGTCGAACCACCACATGCCGGCGCCGCGGGAGAGAACGTGGCCGAACTCGCGGCGCAGGAGGCCGACGCTCTGAGGCAGGTCTGCGGCGCGGCCGAAGGGATCGGATTCGGGGGACTTGTAGGTGCGCAGGTCAGCCTCGTCGAGCCACAGTTTGCCGTGGAGGTTGACGGAGTCGGTGGCGGACATGAAGTTGCTGGCGCCGCCTGGGGCGCGGCCGGTGTACATGGCGGGGCTGACAAGGAAGTCAATGTCTGGGCAGGCGAGCACGTGGTCGAGGGCAAGGTGCTGGGAGTCGAGTTCGAGCCAGCCGTGCTGAGTCTGGTAGCCGTAGAAGAAACCGACTAGGCATTGGCGGCCGGAGGCTTCTTTGGCGACGCCGGCGAGGTGGGTGATGGCGGAGGCGGCGCTCTCGGCGTAGAACCGGTAGAAGTCGGTCACTTGTCTGCCCCGGCCCGGCAAGTCGCGGAGGACGCCGGTTTCCAGGCCGTGGCGGCGCTCCAGGGGCGGGATTTCGGCCGTTTTCAGGCTCACGAGCGGGTCCGCCCAGGCCGCTTGGAGGCCTTGGTCGCTGCCGTAGCGCCGGGCGAGCCAGGCGCGGAAGGCATCGCGGGAGGGGCGGGAGTAATCGCCGAACTTGCCCTCCCAGAGCCCCCACGCCTGCCATTCGCCGGTGTACCCGGTGCAGAGGTGGAAGCCGATGACGCGGTCGCCGTAGGGAGCGGAGCGCACGTGCCTGATGTACTCGCGGAGGTCCTTGGATATGTCGTCGAGCCAGCGCTGTGAGGCGAACGACTGCGGGCCTGCGGTTCCGTCGTGATAGACGCAGCATTCATCAGGGTACTTCGCCTGCCACCACCAGGGCGCGGTGAGGTCAATGCGAGGGATGAAGTAGGCATCGGGATCGGCGCTGAGGATGTTGTAGAAGACGGCGTCGGCGCCGGAGAAGTCGTAGGAGCCTTCGGTCTGGTTACCGAGGGGAGTGACGTCGTTGTAGAGGTGAGTGCCGATCCGCCCCATCTGTTGGTACCAGAGTCTTTGGGGTCCCATAGAGAGGAAGGCCATCGCCGGCGTCGCGGAGCGGTCGAGGAAGAAGGTCGGCCTCCCGCTGTGGAGGGCGATGTGCGCGGTGGCGGGCTCGGGGTGCTCGGGCGGCGGCGGCACAGTGATGCTCATGGGAGGATGGTCGAAGTCATAGAGACCGACCTCAATGGTGAACGGCTCGCGCTGTCGCCGCAAGCGAGGCAAGGTCAGCACGCTGGGCTGTGAGCGGAGGAGAGTTCCGGGGGCACAGTCACCTCGCGGGCGGAGTCTGAGGTCAACGGCGCAGAGGAGTTGACTGCCGAGGAGGACCCTGGCCCAGGCGAGGCCGGTGCTGCGACCTGGGGTTGCGACCTTCCACTGCGGGGCGACGATAATCTTGTCCGCGCGCAGTGGCGTGCACCAGTCGCGAGAGGCGGAAGAGGCGAGGCCGGTAGACTCCCGTATGACCCCGGGCTGCCACTGAGGAGTACATGGGCCGAGGGCGACGTAGTCAATGAGGATGGTGCGGTTGGGGCGGTTGCCGGGGTCTAGGCGGAGGCTGGTGACCAGGCGGCTGGTTCCGCCCCATTTCTGGCTTCCTGGGCCGCCAAACTGGCCTCCGGGGCCCCAGTCCAGGGCGTGCAGATCAACTTTGTAGAGGGCCCAGCCGGAGACGGTTCTGGGGCCGGTAGCGAGGGCCCATTCGCCCTGCCGGCCGGTGTAGACGAACCCCCAATCATCGTCGGACTCGGACATCCAAGCGCGAATGGTGAGGGCGGAGCAGCGTGCGGCATCGAGAGGACGGCCGCGCAGATTGAGGGCGAGAATGGGATCGCGCTGAGTCTCGCCGCGGAAGAGACCGGCGACGAACGAGTGGTCGAGGAAGTTGTAGGCGGAGGTGATGTCGTCGGCGCGCATCTCCCAACGTCGGGTGCAAGAGGCAGAGAGTTGACCTTCGAGGATGATGAGGGCGAGCACGCAGAGACAGAGGTTTCTCACGAGGTAGAAGAGTACTTGCGTGAGGGCGAGGAGGTCAACGCAAACGAGGCTGAGTCGTGCTGAGGGTTGCTGAAGAGGAGGGTCAGAGCATGGTGAGGAGGTGAAAAATATTTTCGCAAAACTATTGCGCGTACGCGAAAAGAGAGTAAAATGTATACATGCCGGACACTGCAGAGGGAAGTTGCAGACCCCTCGCGCACACCGCAGCCTCACTATCCCTGAACCTCCTTCGTCGCTCGTGCGCTGTATTGACGTACGACGAAATCAGCGCGCCGCTTAAGCGGCGCACATCTTGAGAGGAAGGGAGGGACCCTTGGCCATGAAGAAGGCAGCCGCCAAGAAGTCGACCGCCAAGAAGGCCGCGCCGAAGAAGGCCGGCGCAAAGAAGAAGAAGTAGAGGCCAAGAAGCCCTTCGCGATGCGCCCCGGTCGTCTCGGCGATTAGTGGGCGCGGGTGGGTCGGTGTGGGATCGCGACGCGGCGACTTCTGTGTAAGGAAGTCAACGCGGGAAGAAAATTCGCCCCTCCCTTTCCAGGGGGGGGCGAATCCGCGTACGGGGATGAGCGCAGTGAGCGCATGCCGGGGAGGAGATTGCGTCCGGTACTGGGCGGTGTCGGGTGGGCAAGCGAGGCCCGCCGGGGGGAGGAGCGGGTCCCGGCGGCCAGGCGGGCGCCCACAAGATGATGGGGGCAGGAGCAGCCAGGGGCGCTACAGGTTGGGCGGCCGGCCGCTAGGGCCGGGCTGGGAAGCGGGGGACCGGCGGCGGGAGAAAGGCTAGGGCATAGGGCTGGCGGCAAGCGGATGTGGAGGCGCAGAGAGGGGCAGGGATTCGTCTTCGCGGAGGGGTTGAGTGAGAGGCGTGGTGGTGAGGCGGAGATAGAAGTGGGTGTCCTGCGTGCGGTCGTTGTAGGAGACGCCGGTGTGAAGTTGGTAGGGCGCGTAGCGGGTGAGGTCCCCGGCGCTGAAGAGTTCGGCTCGGAAGGTGTTGCCCAGGTCAGCAGGGGGAGTACCGGAAAGAGCGTCGAGTCGTTCCCAGCCTACGGTGAGAGTGAGAGGGCCGGAGTACACGAACGGCCACCAACGAGTGGAGATGTCATCGGCGAGGCGACGGTAGAGAGCAACGTTGGTGAAGATGGTCTCCTGACGCAGGGAGTTCTGCTGCAGGTCCTCACCATCATAGAGGTGATAGGCAACGGTGAAGAGGCCTTGGTGTCTGACGTCTGGAATCTCCACTGCCCAGTCGGCTTGCGCGTTGACCTGAGTGGCATCCACCTGGCCGCCGAGCGCGTACCCGAGTGAGGCGGCGGAGATGGTGTAGTTCTCGCGGCGCTGTCGTGGGAAACGTTCGCTGCGACGCCAGGTGACGGTCATGGCGTTGACGGTGCCGTTGATGGGAGGGGGGGCCAGGGGCGCGGAGGTTTCGACGGTCTTGAAGTTGGTGCTGCCGAGGGTGACGGAGGTAGAGTCACGGCGATAGAGTCTGCCGCTCTTGTTGGCGGGCAAGCGGAGGCCGAGGACAACGGCTCGCCTGCGATCCCACACGGCGACTCCGCTCACGGTTCGAGGACTCGCGACCTCGTCGAGGTAGCGCAGGGAGACATCGGTGAAGAGTTGGCAGTTGGTGTATTGCAGGTCGAGGCGGGGGCGCTCACTGTCGAGGCCATACTCGGTATAGGCGCTGAGGGCGTGCTGGCGAAGGGGGTCGGCGAACTCAGTGAGCAGGCCGGCGGTGGAGCCCTTGCCGTCGCCGGTGTTCATGGTGCGGGTCATGAAGCGGCGGAAGTTGGCCAGGGGGCGGTAGGGCCGGACCGGATACTGGGGCAGGTCGGGCGCCGGGGCGAACTCGGCGGGGGCGTCAGCGCCTAGGGGCTCACCGGCCACTGCCTGCGGGTCAGCGGCTGCGAGGGCCGCCTGCCGGGTCTTCAGGCTGATGAAGTAGACCGCGTCCCCGGCGGGCGACCAGGAGGGATAGAAGGCGCTGGCGGCGGCGAGGTCGGTGACGCGCCAGCGGCGGCTGCCGTCGGCGGTCGCGATCCAGACGTTCGGGGTGCCGCCGGCATAGGAGACGTAGGCGATGCGGGAGCCATCGGGTGAGAAGCGCGGCTCGATGTCGAAGGCTTTGCCGCAGGTGAGGGTGTGGAAGTCGGAGCCGTCGGGGCGGATGAGCGCGATGGCGCTGCGCTCGGGCCAGACGCAGTTGAAGACGATCCACTGGCCATCGGGCGACCAAGAGGGCGAGAAGGCGTGGTAGGGGCCGTCGGCGGGAGTGATGGTGTTGACAGCGGAGCCGTCGGCGTTGGCGGTGGCGACGAGGGTGGCCTCTTCCTGATAGACGACGAAGGCGAGTTTGGTACCGTCCGGGGAGAGATCGGGGTCGGCGGCACGCAGGTCGGGAGTGAGCAGGCGGGCGTGGCCGGTTTCCACGTTGACGGAGTAGATGCCGGAGCGGACGGTGCCGTTGGGCAGGATGCGCTTGCCGGTGAAGTACAGGTGCTGGCTGTCAGGGAACCAGGCGAACTTGGCAGAGGCGAAGATGCCGACGTTGGTGGCGAGGGGACGGAGGCTGGAGCCGTCGCGGTCGGCGACGTAAAGCACCGGGTAGGGGTCGGCGAGTTCCCAGTCCTTGACGGCCAGGAGGGCGATGCGCCGGTTGTCGGGGGAGAAGCGGGCGGAGAGGACGGCTTCGAGGGGGAAAGCGACCGCAGGTTGGGGATCGCTCTTGCCTTCCGCGAGCGGACGATAGTGCTCTCGCGTCTTGCCGTCCCAGGCGCGGTAGAGTTGTTGCTCGCTGACGCCGAGGGATCGTTGGAGCGCGTACTCGAAGACGCGGTACTTGGCGAAGTTGTCGAGGATGGTGGCGATGGCCTCTTTGCCGTAAGTATCGGCGATGTAGGAGACCAGGGAGTAGCCTTGGGCGTAGGTGAGCCATTTGTCCACCTGGTCGGTGGGGGCGTCAACGTCAATCTTGGCGAGGGGGGTGTAGGCGTCCTCGAGGGCGGCGGCGCGGAGGATGAGGAAGCCGCCGTATAGGTTAAAGGTATAGGCCTCGGCTTGGGCAACGCCTTCGACGAACCAGGCGGGCATGAGGCCGGCGCCGGCCCACTCACCCTCATCCCACAGCCAGCCGCGGGTGGCCCAGTAGGTGACGATATGGGTGAACTCGTGGGCGATGAGGGCGCGGAGGTAGTCGTCGCCGTAGACGCGGGCTTCGTTGAGTGCGGGAGCGCTGAGGAAGATGCGCTTCTCCTCGCGCACCGCGAAGTAACGGGCGTCGTCGGCGTAGGAGGCGAGAATGATGGGTGTGCGCGCGCCGGGCGTCTGGCCTAGGTCGGTGGTGACACTGTCGTAGACGGCTTCGGCGAGTTGGGCGGTACGCTGAGCGAGGCGCTCACCGCCTTGGTGGAAGATGACGCGGAAGTGAGGGGCCTCGACGACGCGCCAGCGGAGTTCGGGATGGTTGAAGCCGTCCGGCATTGTGGCGAGGGCTTGCCGGGCTGAGAGGCAAAGGGCTAACAGACACAGGCCGAGGAGGGGAAGCGCATGCAAGCCTCGGGCTAGAAGTGTATGAGCGGGGTGCCTGCTGTTGGCGGTGGTGCTGATGGGGGTGGCATTATTGCGCACGCCCTCGCCTCCTGGAGAGCCGGACGCTCGGCTGATTGCAGCCGCGCCGTCTCTGAAGACGGGATTATACAGCACGGGGGGCGCGGAGCCTAAGAGGGGGGCGCTTGCCCAGGGCGCGGCGGCGGCCTAATATGGCTGCTATGCAGGTGCTGGGGACGGGTGTTGACATCATCGAGATCTCGCGGCTGGAGTATGCGTTGCGGCGATTTCCGCGGCTGAGGGACCGGCTGTTCACGGAGCGGGAGAAGGCGGAGGCGAAGTCGCGGGGCAACGACATGTCCTTCTTGGCGGGGCGTTTTGCGGCCAAGGAGGCGGTGGCGAAGGCGCTGGGGCGCTCGTGCGCGTGGAGGGAAGTGGAGATTCTGCGGGGGGGACTGGGGCGGCCGCGGGTGATGCTGAGCGGGAGGGCGGCGCGCGCGGGCGAGGGGCTGCGGGTGCTGGTCTCGATCTCGCACTGTCGTCAATATGCGGTGGCGAGCGCGGTTGCGGTGGTGCATGAGCGCTGATGAAGATAGTAACGGCGAGCCAGATGCGGGCGGTGGACTCGGCGGCCATCGCTGAGTTCGGCATTCCGGGTGCGGTGCTGATGGAGAACGCGGGCCGGGGCGTGGCGGAACTGGTGCGGGAGTTGGCGCCGGCGGGCGCCGAGGTCTGCCTGGTGTGCGGCAAGGGGAACAACGGCGGGGACGGTTTCGTGGCGGCGCGGTATCTGCACCAGTGGGGCCTGAGGCCTAGTGTCTACCTGTGCGCGGAGGAGGGGGCGCTGGGCGGAGACGCGCTCGTACATCATCGGGTGCTGCGGCACTTGGAGGTTCCGGTGGAGGTGGTGCTAGAGGCGCGTGCTCTGCAACGCGCAGCCAGGAGGTGGGAGAAGGCGGCGGCGCTGGTTGACGCTTTGCTGGGGACGGGGGTTACGGGCGAGGTAACGGGCTTCTACCGCAGCGTGATAGAGGCGATGAACGTGCACCAGCCGGGGCTGGTGGTGGCGGTGGACATTCCCTCGGGCTTGAACGCGGATACCGGGGTGGTGGCGGGGGTGGCGGTGCGCGCGCACGCGACGGTTACCTTCGGCCTGCCCAAGGTCGGGCTCTACCTGGGCAGCGGGCCGGACTACTGCGGGGAACTGACCTGCTCGGACATCGGCATCCCGAACGAGTGTGTGGCGGGGTGCGAGGTGGCGGGGGAGTTGATGCAGCGGGCGCAGGTAAGGGATTGGCTGCCGCGGTTGGCGCCGACGGCGCATAAGGGGACGCGGGGGAGGGTGCTGGTGGTGGCCGGGTCGCGAGGGTTCACCGGAGCGGCGGCGCTGTGCTCGGAGTCGACTTTGCCGGCGGGCGCGGGGATGTGTTTCCTGGCGGTTCCGGAGAGCCTCAACGCGACACTGGAGGCGAAGGTCACCGAGGTGATCACGGTGCCCGTGCCGGAGGGCGAGTCAGGGAGCCTCGGCGCGGGCGCACTGGCGCAACTGAAGGAGAAGGCAAAGGAGTGCGAGGCGGTGGTGATTGGGCCGGGGCTGTCGAGGGCACGCGAGGTTGGGGATGTCGTGGTGGGACTGATGAAGGCGGCGGAGCGGCCGATGGTGTTGGACGCGGACGGTTTGAACGCGCTCGAGGGGCGGGCGGAGGAGTTGCGGAAGCGGAGGGGCCCGACGGTGGTGACGCCTCACCCGGGCGAGATGGCGCGGCTGACGGGGCAGAGCGTGGCGGCGGTGAAGTTCGAGGCGGTGGAGTGCGCGCGGCGATTCGCGTCGGAGCATGACGTGGTGGTGGTGCTCAAGCAGGCGCGGACGGTGGTGGCTGGTCCGCGCGGAGAGTTGTACGTCTGTCCCTTGGGGAATCCGGGAATGGCGACGGCGGGGTGCGGCGATGTGCTTACTGGCGTGATTGGGGGTCTGTTGGCGCAGGGGATGGCGCCCCTGCGGGCGGCGGTGTGCGCGGTGTACTTGCACGCGCTGGCGGGAGACCTGTGCGCGCAGGCGGAGGGGCA
>Ga0315289_10011639_pt1 | contig 12459 bp, 9 predicted proteins | sample YL17G11_40_MG_FD_203452 | JGI IMG/M metagenome (GOLD analysis project Ga0315289, IMG submission 203452) | Sediment microbial communities from Yellowstone Lake, YNP, Wyoming, USA - YL17G11_40 | ecosystem: Environmental > Aquatic > Freshwater > Lake > Sediment | place: USA: Wyoming | collected...
TCACCACCATACCCTTGCGAGTACAGCAGCTCAAGGTGGTTTGGCATCTGCCCGCGCAGGCCGATACCGAGGGGACTTTCTCCCTCATCTCTATTGTAAAGCTTCATGACGCACGGACGGGGATGCTTTAGTGCTTTATCGAGATCCTGTTCTGCCGGGCATAACATTCCCCATCTTCAAGCATCCGCGATACCGATGAACCCCCAATGTCATAATGGCGTGCGATTTCCACTATTGGTATTCCGCATGAACGGTGTGCAAGCGCCGCCGACACTTTTTTGAATATTGAACTGGGGTTCCTCCTAGGCATTTATTGAATATACCGTCCATTAGCGCTAAAAGCAATAAAGCATCCCCGTCCCAATTGAACGGCAAGCAGGCAAAAGAGCAAGTCCGGGCGCAAAAGACAGTTATGAAACCACTTCTAATCTTCAGAATCAACCACCCCCATCAGAATGGAACCGTCACGCTCCGCACGGATTTCCCCTCTGCGCGAAGCTCCATGCATACAATGCCGGCCGAACAAGCGCTTCGGGGTATCAGCGTTCGATGAATGCCGGAAAGTGCAAAACGTTCCTTGACCGTGCCGACGATTCTCCCCGATAAATCATAGATCAGTAATGTCACCGGTTTTGGCTGCAGGACGGTGTAGGTCACCTCGATTCCTGCGGGAGTCCTTATCGTGGAAAAGCTGACATTCGTATTTGGCGCAAAAGATCTGATATCCCGTGCTCCTGTCTGAATAACATTTTGCACCTGCACAGAATCGTATGCCGTAAATAATGCGATGCTGCCTCCGCTGGGGCAGACCACATCACCGGCTCCGGTCGCATTCCCCAGGACTTTTGTAACGCCGTTACGTGTTTCGGTAACCAGACGAGTATAGCCGGCCCAGGGATTGCAGAAATTCTGCTGAAATAAGCCCCCCACCGATACATTGGCGCTATTCCCTATGGTTATTATACATTCGCCGCTGTGGCCGCATTGTGTGGCATATTCCCAATAGCCAAGGATTTCGGTAAAGCCGCCCTGGAGAGATACCATGCTGCCATATCCTTCATCGTAAGCGCCAACGGCACGCACCATGCCATTGCGCACGACAAACGTATTGCTTTCGCAGCACAGGCCTTCCCATTGCCACATCCAAACCCTGGCCTGCGCATTGTCGATAAGGACATTGCCTCCCGTCCAGTCCGTTACGTAGATCTCGCCGCCTCCGGTAATCGACAGATTAAAACCATTAAGCTGGGATTCGATCACCAGTGTACGGCTGGAGCGCTTAACAATAGCTCCTAATTGTGATCCGGTTTCTCCGGCCGACGAATATCCGCCGACCATTTGAAATACTACAACAGGCGCAGCTCCATCGTCGAAAATGATCTGACCGCTTGAAGGACTGGATACATTTAATTGCGTTCCGGTACCGATAATTCTTTTGATATTTCCGCGGATGTAGAGCGGCTCGCTCATTTGGCGGGTGACTTTGCCCGCCAGACAGAGCGTTGTTTTCGTCGGATCGTCAATCGCGGCTTGCATCGCCTGCACGTCGTTGCGGCCGCTTGTTTTGTAATCATCGACGAATGCCCATTTGGTAAAGTCAGTTTCCCAGGCGACTTCCGGAGGATATTTCGTGGGAAGGTTCATGGGAGCTTTCTGGGTAGAGAAAAGCGAGACCGGTACGACGGGAGTATGCTGGGCAAACGAAGAACCGGTTGGAGCCGGATTTGCACCCATCCTCGTAATAGCGCCCTTGTAGCCGGATGTCACAATGTCGCTGAAAAATGAAGAATTCACCCAATTGCGAATCCCATAAGTTCTCGGTGAACCGCCCAACAGCAGACCATGGGTCAGCATTACCGGCGCCTGGGCCTCAATTGCCGGACAGGTGTCGTTGCTGGTCAGGCTGTCGATGGTCAGATTGTTTCCAGCGACCCAAATGCCGAATTTGCTCTGGCCTTCAAGCGTGATTTGGGACATCATTTCGCTCTGGGTACCGCCCGCGCGCATACCGACATTAAAACCCTTTATATAGGTGCGCCGAATGATGAATGGGCCATTGCCGCCAACGCCGGAGATCGAACCTTGGGATTGGATTCCGTACGCGCCCTTTCCGTCGGCGGAAATGATATCGACGTCCGATATCATTCCAATGTTATTGCTGACATAAATAATGCCGATAGCGCCGGCGTTGTTGCTGTCGACAAGCACGGTAAGGTTGCGTATCCCTTTGTTAAAGTTTTGTTCGACTCCCGCTCCGGTTTGTATGACTCCCTTCAGCTCGGTCCCTAACGGCCATGTCCCTTTGGCCAGCTTAATGACGGTGCCGGCGCGGCTTTGCCCTATCACGATAGGACCATTGCCGTTTCCTGAACCGGCTAATTTCCAGGCAAAGGTGTTTTTAACCAGGTAGGTTCCATTGGGCATATAAAGAATACCGGGGCCCCAACTAGCAACGTTGATGATGTCGTTTGCCGCTTTTGACAAAATGGCAGACACATCGGTTTTTCCCGTCCGATCGGCGGAATAGGGTGCTTGTGTTATGTCAACGACTTTGGCTGCCGTAGGAAAGACATATTCCAGCGCGGATACGGTCATCGCGGTTAAGTTTGCCGCCAGGAAGAGCGCTGCCGCTCGCTGCAGTGTTTTTATCGTCGAAAACATCAAGCCTCCTTCGTTTCACATTTGTTTCCCTGATTTCTACCGAAATAACAATTTCCATGACGCGCGATAATCCCGGCTCTGAACTCGTGCCACATAAACGCCCGGGGCTGCGGCAGAGGTTGGAATAAAGGTCGCGCCTCCGCGCGGCAGATCGCGCGCAATCAGCAGGATGCCCTGCATATCGAAAACCTGAATGCGGCAAGCGACGCTTATTTCGGTATTGATTTTCATACCGCGGGGCAGCATCGTTAGCGTCGGGCGAAAAGTGCGGTTTGTCAATTCTCCGGGCAATCGCGCAGCATCAGGAAGTATCGGCGGTGGATACCAAGCCCACCACTGGGCCGGCTTAAAGTCCGCGCCGGCGGTCCAGCGCGGTTCGCCGTATTCGTAGGCGCCCAGGTCGGGAGCGGCACCCTGATAGGTCGTGAGCCAGCCGGGCATCACAACGCCTTTGTCAATTGCCGGAGAGCCGGCCCGCAAAGAAAAGTCGCGGTTCACGGCATTAGTGAATTTCCATGGCGCGGTGTCGCTCTTGGCCCAGAGATTGTTGTTATAATGAGTCGGATCGCGCCAGAAAGGGGCCTTTAAACCGTTCGCATCGACCCACAGGTCCCGGTCGCGGTGAAGCACCCAATTTGAGTCCACCACGGTATTGTTAAAGCACATGGCGCCCACTTGCGTGGAAGATGTTGTATCGGCCCAATCGAAGGTAAAACTTTGACCTCTGATGAACGGCGGGCCGATAGGTATTTCGCCTTTGGCATAGCTTCCCTGCCAGAACACGTTATGGTGCAAGACCCAATGCCGCGCACCGAAATCATACTCCATGGTAATATCGCCCGATTCCGGTCCAGCCGTTCCATGAAACCAGTTGTAGCTGGCTTCAACGAAGTTGGAGTTTTGTCCCGAAAGTGATCCCTGCTCAATGCAAAAATAGACCGATGCACCGAAATCGTTGTGGTGGATCTTGAGCCGGTCCGGATCGGTGTTGGTTGGGGGACTCCATATCGCGCCAACCTGAATGTTGGCGCGCGTATTGTATTGCATGCTGCAATGATCGATCTCCATACCCCTGCCGTCATTCGGGTCATAAATGTTTCTTCGCCAGATGGTTATCGCGCCCTGGGAGGTTTCCGAATAGTTGCAGTTGTTAACTACGCAATTCGTCACGCGGTTGTGCAGACCCGCAACCACCAGCCCTGCTCCGGCAGCGCCGAGTATGGAGCTGTTCTTGAATATGTTATTTGAACCCGATATGTAAATGCCGGAATGTCCGTCGGCCGGGTTCCACCCCGATTGCCAGTAGCCCACGCCCATGTCCCACCAGGCCAGCGTATCGTAATGGCTGACGTTTCTGAATTCACACCGGTCAACAACACAATTCGCGGCATCTTCCAAACTCACCGATGCGCCGATTACCCGAAGGCCGGTAAGATTTATATACTGTTTTCCGCCACGTAGATCGAAGGCAAGGATCCTGCTCTTGGCCTCCACCAGATGGTGCGATGGATCGCCGCCATCGGGCGCCCACAGGTAGAGTGTGCTGTCCTGACGGAACCATTCGTTGGGCGAATCGAGGAGCCCGAACACATGGGAGATATAAGTGGGGCCGCCATGATTCCGCATCATGCTGCTGGTCTTTTTCGCGGTGATTATTGTTTTAGTGCCGCTTGGCGACGTCGAACCGGTGATAATACCTGTTGACAAATAGTTGACATGCATGCTGATCAGGCCGCCCTTGAAAAAATCGGTGGGCTGATTGAGCAGTGACCGTGGAATGGGATTGGTCGAGGGCCACTGATCATTAATTCCCCGCTGAAAAGACGTTCCCGCTGGCCAGTCGCAGCTCGGGTTGCATCCCCAATCCGTGCCATTGTTGTCCGAATCTACCCGTGTGCCTACGGAAATCGGATCGGTCAGCGTTTGCTGCAAACCCCAATCAAAAAGATTGCCCCAGGCACCATAAAATGGCTCGGGCTTATATGGATCTGTCATATTTGGCGCCCGCGCCACCCAGGCCATTTTGCCGTCGACGAATAGCTGATTGTGATACGTCCCCAAGGTCCACCGCATTGACGCTTTGTAAATCGCAGGTTTGCCGGCAACGCCTCCTGGTGTCCATCCGGTAATGGGATCGGCGCCGCTGATGACCGCATATTCGCCATTATAAGCTTCAAAAGTCAAGGGCGCGCCGGCAAGCCCCGAATAGACCGGCCTGACCGTTTCGCGGTAAATTCCCTGGCGGATCTTGCAGGTGCTTCCGGGCTTCATCACCGATGCGGCTTTTTGGATGGTGCGGAAAGGCTTATCGAGTGTCAAGCCGTTGTTGCCATCGTCACCATTGACAGAAACATAGTATGTTTGCGCATCCGCAGCCGTGGTGGTCATCGATCCGGATAAGCGAATCCAATCGAGGTGCAGAGTATTATTGGCCGATGTTTCAAAGCCTTGGATTGTCACAAACAGCGTATGTACCCCGGTAACGCGCTGAAGCACGGCTTTGATTGTTTCCGAAGGTTGATAGCCATATTGGCCAGTGGTACGAAAACCGGAAACTGATGCCACCGGCGTGGCAGTCTGCGAATCAAGGCGGAGCTGCACCACGTTGGCGGCAGAGCTCGATTGTATCCAGGTCCATAGAGAAAGCGTGACCGTGTCGTATTGACCTTCAAGAAAATTGACATTGTCGAAACGGAGCCACATGCCATTATGGAGATCGCGAACGGCTATGGCCATATCTTTGTCGGTGGTCGCGGAGAAGGTCCCTCCTTGCTTCGCGCTAAAATTTTCCGCCTGAAGTATCAGAGACATTGGCGCGGTAATTTGGGCGAAAAGAGGCGCGGTCAACGCCACGACCAGAATGCCAATGATACTACGCAACCCCGGGCGGAATACCGACGCCTTGACGGGAGTGCATTTGCAATGATTGATTTGAATGGTAACACGATCCATAGGGAACCTCCTTGAGCGTTTAAAGAACGTTTGAACAAGCCGCGGGAGCGGGACGAACCGGGGGGGAGGATATGGTTCATCCCGCTGGATCCGCTGCTTACTTTGGTGCGGCCCAGGCCGCACCAAAGAATTCATCTCGCCGGCAACTATCGTGCAAAGGCAATGCGGGCCGAAAGCGTTGCCCGGGCCGACTGAGCGCGAACCACGCATGCGCCCTGCGACAATCCCCCGATTCGTATCTCAGCTTTTCCTTGTGAATTGCGCACGGCCAGTATCTTTCCACTTATATCACTAATTGACACAATGTAATTTCCACGGTCCGGCAGACTCACCGAGACAACTCCCGCAGCAATAACCGTCGCGGCCAGCTTTGCCGGTTCGGCCTTTTCACCGCGATAAAGGACCAGCGTTGGCGTCAGAGATGTATCGCCGAGCGTCCACCCCGACGGTTTGCTCATCTGGTGCCACGCGCCGGTGGTATCCTCGTAGGCATAGTCGTTTGATGAGGATGACGGTTTCACCCAGAAGTCGCCGCAGAATCCTTGATAGCCTATGGCGCCGGGAGCCGGGTCGATGTTATTGGTAGAGGGAGCATCGGGATTGCGGGTCGGGATAATTGCCTGATTATCAATCCAGTTTACGATAAGCTGGTTCATGCCGCGCCGCATGCCTCCGTAATGCCAGCCGATATTTTCGCAATACCATTTGTCGGAGTTACTGGCCCAACAGAGCTGCTCCACACCGGCATCGCTGCCCATATCAAAGCCGGCCCACTTTGTTGCCGAGTAGATGCTGGTATGAGCGACTGCAAAGGTTTGCTGGTTTGGAAAGTCGGAGAATTTCGATCCGCCATATTTTCCCATGACAACAATATCATGAGCTCCACCGCTGAACGCACCAATATAGGTGCCGCTTGCTGATATTTTAATATTGCAGGAGCCGGTATAACCAAGATCCGTTCCAAAATCGGGAAATGTAGCGGCATGATTGCCGCAGCTAGTTCCCGCCACTCCAGGTATCTGATAGCATTGCACGGCAACCCTGGTTGCTGCCTGATTTAGGCTAAATCTTCTGATATACGAGGAAGTACTAGTAGCAGAATTTACCAGCTGATTGGTTGACGAAGGTGTTACAGCGTATGGATTTGCCTTCCAGATTTCATAGCCGGCTCTCCCCAAACGGTCACCCGCGGGCCGAACTTTCGCATAATAGATCCAGCCATCGGCCGGCCAATCGAGCGCTTGATCAACTGCCGGATTTCCCGGCAGCGTCACAAGATTTTTCATATTTTTACCGTTCATGTCGATGACGCAGAGAGACGGACTGTCGCCTGAAATCTGCTTGAGGACGCCGTTTTCTATCCGGTATGGCCAGCGGAAAAATGCAACGCGCGAGCCATCGAGGCTCCAGGCGGGGTATTGGCAAAACGCAGTTGTCATTTTGATAAGGGTATCAACTTTAGTTACATTGTTACTCCCGATATCAAAGCGAACGAGCGCTCCTGCAGGCATCATTTCGTTGCCGCCCGCATCCGGAAGACTGCCTTCAGGAACAATCGATGACCAATTGCTCACACCGTAGCGCCAGCAGACGGTTACCGATCGACCATTTGCGGCAAAAATCGGAGCTCCGACCACCAGAACCAGGCACATTGCAGGAATGAATCGCATGAATCCCCCCGCGGTTTAAGCATTTGCAGCAAAATGCTCGTTATGCAACGAGCGCTAATACAAATAATGTAGCAGAGACGGCGCGCCGAATGGCACAATTTGGGTATTATAGTACCAGGCGTTCGCTTTGGGGTCATCGTATTCAATAATCTCATTAGACAAGAACTGCAACAATCCAAAGATTCTTAAGTGAAATGAAAGCTATTCAATCGAAAAAATGCGATGACTTTCAAACCTGCCCATACTGGTCACGAGCACAATGCACGCCCCCCGTGCCTGCGAAGGATTTATCGGAATCAGCCGATCGGCGGGGATAGAGCCGCTTTGAATTATTGCCCCGAAACGCTCATCAGAATAAACTCGCCGTTTGCCGGGCCGGGCCCAAGCAGTAAGCCGCGCTGTGTTCGAGTCACCACAAAGATATTTCTGCTTTCCGGCCGAGACTGATAGGGATTTTCATTTTTGGGAAGGCTCTTAGGGGCATTTCAGAGGGTCCACCTCAAAGACGCATTTTATAAGCGCAGCCCAGGTAAGTCTGCACTTCTTGCGGGAAGAGGCGTCAGGTTCTCCCAGTCCGGGAACAACAGCGCCTTCATTATTCTTGCGCATCCCTCGCTTTTTGTTCGAATACCAGCCGTATTATGTGTAGTTAATGATTATGTGTAGTAATTGACCCCTCCCTTTTTCTATCTCCCGCCATAATAATTTGTTGACGTTGATCAGCGTAGAATGAAACTCCACATAATTGTGGGGATTTCATGGTACTCACTTTATCCGGAGGGAGGAGTCCATGGTGCAGGATTTTTTTCAGTGCGATGCTGTGTTGCCAGGCTTGAGTGACAGTGTTTACTGGGAATCGCTCGAGAAGTTGACAAACTATTTGCAGGATAGAGGTCATACGGAACGGATGATGAGGGAATATCTTCGCGTCGCAGTCCACTTTACTTACTGGTTGGAAACCGAGGGAATAGTTCGGCCGATAGACGAAGAGGAAACCGTTCGGAGGTTCAGGATGGATCATCTTGCCTTATGCCGTTGTCCGGTGCCCTCGGCTGATCGGGTCAGAGTACGTGCTGGATTGAAGCATTTGATGCATGTATTTCGTATGGACGGGCACGTTATCTCAACGCCGAAGTGCCAAGGGCCGGTGGATACTGCCATTGAGCAGTTCGAAGGCCATCTCATGACTGTATGCGGAGCGTCAGCCTCGACATGTCGGCAGTACACCAGGTTTGCACGACAATTCCTGGAAGCAACATACGGGGACGGCCCTATTGACCTTGAACAAGCTACAGCAAACGATGTGCAGGGATTCATCACACAAAAGGCCGAGAATGCGGCTACGGAAACTGCCAAGGCGACCGCCACATCGGTCAGAAGTTTTCTACGGTACATGGCGTTTCGGGGGTATTGTGATGATCGCCTTGCAGAGGCGGTTCCTACAATTCCGCACTGGAGGATGACCAGTCTGCCCAAGAACCTGGATCAGGAGCAGGTGAGACGACTTTTGGAAGCTTTCGACCTGTCCACAGATATTGGGCGCAGGGACCATGCGATTGTGCTATGCCTCATACGGTTGGGTCTTCGATCCAATGAAATCGCTCGATTATCTCTGGATGAAATCGACTGGCGAAAGGGTCTACTGCGTATTCACCACGGCAAGGGACAACGGCAGAATCTTCTGCCTCTTGCGGCCGACATTGGCCGGGAGATTGCACATTATATCCGTCACGATCGTCCCGCCACACAAAAACGATACGTGTTCCTTCAGCATAGACCACCCATCGGTGAGCGGCTGGAGAGTACTACTGTACAAGCAATAGTACGAAGGGCCTTCAGACGCTCCGGTATAGTCGCCACTTCGCGGGGTAGTCATGTGCTACGGCATACCGCTGCGAGTCGGATGATCCAGGCCGGCGTCACTATCAAGGAGGTAGCCGATATTCTGGGACATCGATGCCTAAGCACGACCGGCATTTATGCCAAGGTTGACTTACCGGCACTTCGTGCGGTCGCAATGACATGGCCGGAGGTGCAATAATGTCAAATACCCATACAATGGTTGATCTCGCGCAGCAATATCTGGACTCTCGGCGGAAACTGGGCTTCGCCCTGACTGTACAAGGCAAGGAATTGCTTCTGTTTGCCCGGTATTGCGATCAGACGGGGCATGAAGGCCCAATAACCACAGAGCTTGCGATACGGTGGGCAAGGCTTCCTTGTGAAGCCGATCCGCACTACTGGGCCAAACGGCTTGACACAGTGCGGCGATTCGCACGCTACCGGGCGCTCTTTGACCCGGCAACGGAGATTCCGCCCAAAGGGATACTTGGACCAACAAAACATCGACCGACTCCACATATCTATTCTACCAAGGAGATTGGCGATTTGCTCCGTGCCGCGGCACAAATAGGGCCGCCTGCTATACTGAGGCCGCATACCTTTTCGACACTTTTCGGCCTTCTGGCCTGCACCGGTATAAGAGTCTCAGAGGCGCTGCGGCTTACACGCGAAAATGTTGACTTGGACAATGCGGTGATAACCATCGAGCGAACGAAATTTCATAAGTCACGCATGATCCCAATTCATCCTTCTACGGTGTACGCTTTGGAAAAATACTGGCAGAAACGGCTAAGAGTCTGCCCCTTGGCAGGAAACGATACGCTTTTCATCAACGACCGATGTTTGCCTATCAACTACCGCAAGGTACTGTGGGTATTCATGCAAATCCGCAAGAAGCTCGGTTGGAGGAGAAACGCGGAGGGTCGTTTCCCAACAATACACTGTCTTCGCCATACATTTGCCGTCAGATGCCTTCTGCACTGGTATGAGCAAGGCGCCGATGTGAACCGTAAAATTCTTTCCCTGTCAACCTATCTTGGCCACGTGGAAGTTACCGATACGTACTGGTATCTCACTGCGGTACCCCAGCTTTTGTCCCTATGCTCCGCTCGTTTCGCAAAATTCGTAAATCAGCAAGGAGAAAAAGTATGAATATCACGTTCGCTCAGTGCCTGCAAAACTACTTCAGTCAACGTCTCATGACGCAAAGAAACGCAAGCGCCCAGACCATTTCCAGCTACCGTGACACGTTCCGGTTGTTTCTGGGTTTTGCGCATAAGCGCCTGGCAAAGCCCGTTTCAGAACTTACCTTCGATGATTTATGCGCCGAGATGGTTCTAGATTTCTTAAACAGCACAGAAAAAGAACGAAACAATTGCATACGCACTCGTAATGCCCGGCTGGCCGCCATACGTTCCTTCATGCAGTATGCAGCTCTGTGCATACCTCCTATAATCAACAGTATCCATCGAGTCTTGGCTATCCCATCCAAGCGTTTTGAGATGCCCATGGTCGATTTCCTCTCCAGAGAAGAAATACAGGCTATTATCTCCGCATGCAGCTCCGCCACGTGGAGTGGAAAGCGGGACCAGGTCATGATTGCGACTCTCTACAACACCGGCGCGCGTGTTTCCGAAATAACCACGCTGAAAGTACGTGACGTAACATTCGGCCAGGCCACCTACATCCTCATCCACGGCAAGGGCAGAAAACAGCGAACGGTACCGCTGTGGAAAAGCACCGCCCGAAATCTCAAGCGTTGGCTATCTGATAACCGGCTCTCTGATGACGCGCCGGTATTCCCAAACAGGCATCGCGAGCACCTCTCTCGGTTTGGTGTACTCCAGCGGCTGCAGGTGGCGGTAAACAGGGCAGCGTCGTCCTGTCCTGCTTTGAAAAAGCGCAGCATATCGCCGCATACATTGCGTCATACAACTGCCATGCATCTGCTTCAATCCGGGGTGGACATCAGTGTCATAGCACTCTGGCTTGGGCATGAAAGCCCTGCAACGACACACAAATATGTCGAAGCCGACTTGACTATGAAGCAGGTGGCGCTTGACAAAGTATCAGAAGTACGCGGTCAAAAAACTCGATACAAACCCAATGACAAGCTCATTGAGTTCCTGGAGAATCTATGAATTATTATGTGTAGTAAATTTTACTCACTTCTCAATGCAAGAGGGAGCTCTACTTCACATAATTTCGAGCTACACATAATATGGGCACTATTCCAACAAGTCTCGAGGAGTACGGCAGAATACGCTGAAAGCCGCCGTGGCCCCCACGCCTGTGGCGCCGCTCACACAGCAGCAGCTTCGTCTCAGATTCACCTGGGCGGCGCTGATAAAGCTGGTGTACGAGGTGGCCCCCCTTACGTGTCCCGACTGCGGAGGGACGATGAGAGCGGTCGCGCTGATCGACCACGACCGACAACCCGAAGTCGTTGAAAAGATACTGAAGCACTGCAAGCTCTGGAGGGAACCCGGGCAGCGGGGGCCGCCTGCCGGGACACCCTTTCCGCCCGCTTCTGATGTGCGTGAACTAACGTACGATACCGGGTTCTTCGATCGAGAATGCGCCTGAATCTGCAGCGGAGGACTGACCGCCTTGCGTGAGCTATGTCCCGAACCGCGAAATCGTTGACTTTCCGACCGGGATCATTGATATTTGAAAGGTAGCAAGGCTGGTATCCGGGGCTAGCGAAAGCAGATGAAGGACGCTCAAGAGGCGTTTCTGGGATTCGCGGGTGGCAGGAATGCAGGAAGAATCGCGTGAACGTAGGAAAAGAAACTTCCTATCATTCGCTTCGATCAGTCCTGACCGAGCGTTGATTCGCACTCGCGGCACTTTTGGGATTGAGTTCCTCGGCAGGCTGACTCCCACTTGCTTAACTCCTAGATCCAAGCCAGCGTATCCACCCGTCGATGAAGGATAGTCCATATAGGTCGAAATGTTTCCATCAAAGACCTTCGTATAGTCCATCCCCGAGTTGTTGCACGATCCCGACGTGCCGAAAACCGTCCCTGTTGCCTTGACGCTACCGTAATAGAACTCAACTTCGGCGACATTGGTATGCCCGCCTGCGTTTTCCTCGTTCGTTATGAATTGGGAGTAGCGTACATATCGGTAGCCCTTATCGAAATTGGCGCAACCAGTCTGCGCCACCCATTGCGCCTCTGTTACCTCAATAAGTTACCGTCTATTGCACAGCAGCGAGAACCCGATTCCCCAAACCGCGGGGTTTACTACTCCACCATTACCGGCAGCGTCCATTTGAGCGTTCCTGCGCTTATTTGCGCTAGGTAGTTTCCCGCCGGCACGCGATTGTCCG